>ENA-OUQF01000557-OUQF01000557.1-human-gut-metagenome-genome-assembly--contig:-NODE-557-length-27527-cov-4.021549_pt1 | contig 27527 bp, 30 predicted proteins | sample MGYA00237947_ERZ548826 | MGnify/ENA primary metagenome ERZ548826 (study PRJEB26490, sample SAMN05194701) | human gut metagenome | biome: terrestrial biome; feature: human-associated habitat; material... | reverse complement strand
TCGCCGCGGGTAAGATATACGACTTCATCTGGGACAGCTACTGCGACTGGTATATCGAGCTGACCAAGCCCCGCCTCAACGGCGAGGACGAGCAGAGCAAGCTCGGCGCGCAGAAGGTGCTGCTCTATGTCCTGACCGAGATACTCAAGCTTGTCCACCCGTTCATGCCGTTCATCTCCGAGGAGATATGGCAGGCGCTGCCGCACGAGGGCGAGGCGCTGATGGTCGAGCGCTATCCCGAATACAAGGCGGAGCTGAGCTTCCCAGAGGACGAGCAGAACTTCGAGATGGTCATGGCGGCCATCAAGGCCGTCCGTGCCCGCCGCAGCGAGATGAACGTGCCGCCGTCCAGAAAGGCGCACCTCATCATCGCAACGGATAAGAAGGCCGCGTTTGAGGCCGGACGCAGCTACATCTGCAAGCTGGCCTACGCAAGCGAAGTCAGCGTCGTCGATGAGGCTCCCGAGGGCAGTGAGGGCATGGTCTCGGTCATTACCGATAACGCCCGTATGTTCATGCCGATGGCGGAGCTGGTCGATATTGAGAAGGAGAAGGCGCGCATCCAGAAGGAGCTTGCCAACGCCGAGAAGATGCTTGCCGGTCAGAACGCGAAGCTCGCAAACGAGAACTTCGTTTCCCGCGCGCCGGAGCAGGTCGTCAATGCCGAGCGCGAGAAGAAGGCAAAGCTCGAAGCGCTGATAGAAAACCTCAAGCTCAGCCTCGAGAATCTGGGCAAATGATCTATAAATTCAAATAATAATCGCCGCGGCCGGTTAAGATACCGGCCGCGGTGACGTAAAAAGGATATATTATGATAAACACCGCGCTCCAATATTTAAATCGCGACTATATGCACAATCTCGATATGATCGAGTGTCTGCGCCGTGACCTGTATGACGTCGTGTACGCCGCCGAGGACGGCGTCCTCATCCGCGACAAGCTCGACGGCTACACGCATATGCTTGCCTGCCGCGACGCGGAGGCCGCGCTGCGGATAGCGAAGCTGACGCAGTCCGGCTGCGGCCTGTTCGTGGCGCATCAGGCGGATACCGTGGAGCCGCTGAGGGAGCTGCTTGGCTTTGACGAAGCGTCCGAGTGCTGGCAGGCGATATACCTCAAGGATACGCCGCTGCCCGTCGGGGATTTCGATATACGCCGGCTCGACCTCAGCTATGCCCCCTTCGTCGCAGAGCACTATAACGGCCCGGACTGCCTTGAATACATGCAGTGGCAGATAAACGACGGCGCGATGCTCGGCGCATTCGTGGACGGCGAGCTTGCAGGCTTCATCGGCAGGCACGATCAGGGCGCACTCGGCGTGCTTGAGGTGCTGCCGGAATACCGCCGCCGCGGCATTGCTACCGCGCTGGAGAGCACCGCAATAAACCGCGAGCTGCAGGAGGGGCACGTGCCGTACTGCCATCTGTATACGGATAATCTCGCGTCCCGCGCGCTCCAGCAGAGTCTCGGCCTGAGCTTCGCGGATAAAAACGTCTGGTGGCTGTACCGTAAATAATGATCTGTCCCATGCTTCGACAGCATATGCGGAGAATAAATATTAAAATGACATCGCAGAGTAAATTCTGCGGTGTCTTTTTTATTATACACAAGAACGGAGAATCAACATGATGAACATAAGCACGGCCTTTGCCGCCGGACGGCTGACAATTTACCTCGCCGGAGAGCTTGACCACCACGAGGCGCGCGGCGCGATACGCAGCATCGACGAGCTGCTGGATGAATACCTCCCGCGCGACTGCGTGCTGGACATGTCCGGCCTGAGCTTCATGGACTCGTCCGGCATCGCGCTGATAATCAGAATGAGCAGACGCATGAAAAATCTTGGCGGACGGGCGTGGATAGAGAATCCCGCCAAGCAGCCGCTTCGTGTAATAGACGCCTCCGGTATCGACAGGCTCGTGCCGGTGGCAACAGTGAAATAAGGAGGAGCCATGAACGCGATGAATTACATAAAGCTCGAGTTCCCGAGCAAGAGCTGCAACGAGGCCTTCGCCCGCACAGCAGCCGCCGCCTTTGCCGCGCAGCTCGACCCGACAATGGACGAGCTTGGCGACATCAAGACCGCCGTCTCCGAGGCCGTGACCAATTCGATAGTCCACGCCTACCCCGACGCCATAGGCAAGGTCTCCATGCGCATGAGGATACTCGACGGCAACGTCCTTGAGATATCCATACGCGACTGGGGGCGCGGCATAGAGAACCTTGAGCAGGCGATGAAGCCGCTGTTCACAACGGGCGGCGAGGAGCGCAGCGGCATGGGCTTTACCATCATGGACAGCTTCATGGACAAGCTCCGCGTCCGTTCAAGCCCCGGAAAGGGGACAACCGTGACGATGCAGCGCGCCGTCCGCCCGAGAATAGGCCGCCGATGAGCGAGGATATCTACTCGCTCCTGCGCATGGCTCAGGGCGGGGACAAGGAAGCGGCGGGGCGGCTCATCGAAGAAAACTCCGGCCTGATATGGAGCATCGCGCGGCGCTTTTTCGGGCGCGGCGTGGATCCGGACGACCTGTATCAGCTCGGCTGCGTCGGCTTCCTGAAGGCCATAGACGGTTTTGACGAGAGCTACGGCACGCGCTTCTCGACCTATGCCGTTCCGAAGATATCCGGCGAGATACGGCGCTTTCTGCGTGACGACGGAATGGTCAAGGTCAGCAGAGGAGTGAAGGAGCAGGCGCAGCAGATACGCGCCGCGCGCATGGCGCTGGAGCAGCGCATAGGCCGTGAGCCGACGATATCGGAGCTTGCCCGCGAGACGGGGATGAGCGCGGAGGACATCGCCTTCGCCGAGACGGCGACCGGCCCCGCCGAGAGCCTCCAGCGTGAAACGGGGGAGGACGGCTTCACGCTGGAGCTGGTGCTGGGCGATTACGGCGCGGAGGAAAAGCTCGTGGAGCATGTCGCACTGCGCGCCGCGATAGAGAAGCTGCCCGAGCGCGAACGGCAGGTCGTCGCGCTGAGGTATTATCACGGCATGACACAGCAGAACTGCGCCAAGGTGCTGCACGTCTCGCAGGTGCAGATATCGCGGCTTGAGCGGCGCGCAGTCGACGAACTGCGCAAAATGCTGTCGTAGCCCGTGCGGCCTTTTGTTAAATCGGCATATTGAAAAAAATAAAAGCTTTAATTATAATCTCCACATAACTCCGTGGAGATGTTTTTATGCAAAAAAATATAATAAAAAACAGCTTTAAGTATTCGCTTGAGCGCAGTGTGCCAATACTTATCGGCTTCTTCCCGGTCGGCACGGTGTACGGGCTGATGATGTCGGCGGCGGGGTATAATTTTCTGTGGTCGGCAGCGGCAAGCCTGTTTGTCTACGCAGGCTCGCTGCAGATGCTGATGATATCGTTCTTCCGGAGCGACATGTCCATCCTCACCATCGCCGTCACGGCGCTCCTCCTCAACAGCCGCCACATGTTCTACGGCCTGTCGTTTATCGAAAAATTCCGCAGTTATGGTGGTTGGAAGTGGTTTTTGATATACGGTATGCCCGACGAGAGCTATTCGCTGCTGTGCTCCTATGTCCCGCGTGAGGGCGTTGAGGAAAAGTGGGTGCACATATTTTCAACCGGACTTATCTGGATATACTGGATAGCCTTTTCCGTGCTGGGCGGACTTGTCGGCCAGCTCATCACCTTTGATACGACCGGCATAGATTTTGCGCTCACCGCGCTTTTCATCGTCATTCTGCTTGACCAGATAAAATCCACCGGCATGAAGCTGCCCGCGCTCATCGGCGGCGTGTCGTCGATGCTGTGCATAATTATTCTAGGCAGAGACAATTTCCTGCTGCCGTCGCTCGCGGTGACGGTGCTCGTGCTGCTGATCCTGAGAAATAAGCTGGAGGGAGACGCTGAAAATGAACATTGACGTCGGACGCTCAATTTCGATAATAGCCGTCTGCGCGGCATGCACCTTTGCCGAGCGCCTGTTCCCGTTCGTGATATTCCGCGGGCGCGAGGTGCCGGAGGTCGTGCGCTATCTGGGGAAGATCCTGCCCACCGCGATAATCGCCACACTGACCGTATATTGCCTGCGCGGCGCGAGCTTCGGCAGCCTCGGCGGCGTTGCCCCGTCGCTCATCGCCGTTGCTGTGACAGTGGCGCTGCACCTCTGGAAGCGCAACACGCTTATAAGTGTCGTTGGCGGCACGGCCTGCTATATGCTGCTGGTGCAGCTGGTTTTTGCGTAATTAAGCTTGTCGGAAAACGGAATTTGTGATAAAATAAAATTTATGGTTACTGATTTTGAAAAGAGATACATCGAGGCACGGCGGGCGCTTGTAAGCTCCGACTATGCCAAACTCAACGACAAGCAGCGCGAAGCGGTATTGGCCACGGAGGGGCCGCTGCTGATACTGGCCGGAGCCGGAAGCGGCAAGACCACAGTGTTAATCAACCGCATCGCAAATCTTCTGAAATATGGCCGTGCGTCCGACAGCGAGGATGTCCCCGCCGGCGCGACGGAGGAAGATATCAAAAAGATGCAGGATGGCGGCGAGGAAGGGCGGCGCATCGCGGCGCTCGATCCTGTAGAGCCGTGGCGCATCCTTGCCATCACCTTTACCAACAAGGCGGCGGGCGAGCTGAAAGCCCGTCTTGAAAATATGCTCGGCCCCGAAGCGAACGACATCTGGGCCTGCACCTTCCACTCCGCCTGCGTCCGCATCCTGCGGCGCGACGCGGAGAAGCTCGGCTTCCCGTCCAATTTCAGCATTTACGACACCTCGGACAGCACGAGCCTTATAAAGCACATCATCAAGGACTTCAACCTTGACGACAAGACCTACGCGCCCAAGGTCGTCCTCGGCGCGATAAGCCGCGCCAAGGATCAGCAGATCGGCGCGCAGGAGTATCTGCGTCAGGCCAAGGCGAGCGGGGATCTCTTCCGCAGCAAGACGGGCGAGATATACGCGGAGTACATGCGCCGCATGTTTGCCGCCGGAGCCATGGACTTTGACGACCTGATATTCTTCACCGTGCAGCTCATTCAGGAGCACGAGGACGCGCGTACATACTGGCAGCGCCGTTTCAGATACGTCCTCATCGACGAGTATCAGGATACGAACCGCCTGCAGTACCTGCTCTCTTCGCTGCTCGCGGGTGGCTTCGGCAATATCTGCGTCGTCGGCGACGATGACCAGAGCATCTATAAATTCCGCGGCGCGACGATAGAGAATATTCTCTCGTTCGAGAGCCAGTATAAGAAGTGCCGCACTATCCGCCTTGAGCAGAATTATCGCAGCACAGGCCACATTCTCGACGCCGCGAACGCCGTTATCCGCAACAATCAGGGGCGCAAGGGCAAGGAGCTGTGGACGAATAAGGACAGCGGCGAGCTTGTGAAGCTCTACGTTGCGGACAACGAAAACGACGAGGCGCAATACGTCGCGGCGAAGATAATGGCGGATTACAGCCATGGGGCGAACTGGCGCGACCATGCCGTGCTCTATCGCATGAACGCGCAGTCGAACCAGCTTGAATACGCCTTCAAGCGCAACGGCATACCTTACCGCATAATCGGCGGCATGCGCTTTTTCGACCGCGCGGAAATAAAGGACATGCTTGCGTATCTCAATCTCATCGCCGCGCCGACGGACGACCTGCGCCTGATGCGGATAATAAACAGCCCGCCGCGCGGGATAGGCGAACGCAGCGTGGAGACGGCGCGCCAGCTTGCGCAGGAGGGCGGCGTCAGCATGTTTGAGGTTATCAGCCATGCCGACGATTACCCGGAGCTGAGCCGCCCGGCGCTGAGGATGCGCCAGTTTGCTGCAATGATAGAGGAGCTTCGCGCCTTTTCCGCGGACAATACGCCGGATGCGCTTCTGGAGGAGCTGCTGGACAAGACCGGGTATGTCCGCGCGCTGGAGGAGAAGAACACGCAGGAGGACCGCACGCGCATAGAAAATGTGGAGGAGCTTAAATCCAGCATTCTCGGCTTCATGAAGGAATCCGGCGACGAAAGCCTTGAGGGCTATCTTGCCAACGTGGCGCTGTACACCGACCTTGATAACTATGACGCCGATGCGGACACCGTCGTCATGATGACGATGCACTCTGCCAAGGGCCTTGAGTTTCCGACAGTGTATATCGTTGGCATGGAGGAGGGAATATTCCCCGGAATGCGCGCCATCGGCGAACCTTCGGAAATGGAAGAGGAGCGGCGGCTTTGCTATGTCGCCATCACGCGCGCGGAGCGGCGGCTGGAGCTTGTCTGCGCCCGCCAGCGCATGATATTCGGCCGCACGACGGCAAACCGGGTCTCGCGCTTTGTCGATGAGATACCGGATGAACATATAGAAAAGAATATCCCCAAGGGCTATGCCCATAAGGACCCGCCGCGCGAGCTTGGCTTTGCCCACAGGCGGCGCGGGAACTTCGATGTGCTGCACGGCGTCACGCCGCCGCAGCCCACGGCAAAGCCCGCCGTGAGCTTTGCCGTGGGCGACAGCATTCGCCACAAGGCCTTCGGCGAGGGCGTCATTACGGATATGAAGCCCATGGGCGGGGATTATCTTGTAGAGATAAACTTTGCGGGCGTGGTGAAGCGGCTCATGCTCAGGGCGGCCGCGCCGCACATGACTAAGGAATGATACCATGACAAAAAAATACGGCGTGCTAGGGCGTCTTGCACTGTTTGTGACGGCGCTTATCTGGGGCACATCCTTCGTTATTCTCAAATCAACGCTGAACTCCGTCAGCACGATGTGGATGCTCACTATCAGATTCACCATTTCCGCGATAATCCTTCTGGCCTTTGCCGCGCGGCGGCTGAAAAAGATGGACAGGCGCACGCTAACCGGAGCGGTGCTCATGGGCTGCTGCCTCGCCGCGGCCTACATCGTGCAGACCTACGGCCTTGTGTATACCACGGCCGGGAAGAATGCCTTTCTCACGGCGACGTATTGCGTGCTCGTTCCGTTTCTGGCGTGGGCGGTATACAAGAGAAAGCCCGGCGTGAACAATGTGATCGCGGCCGTGCTGTGCATCACGGGCATCGGCTTCGTCTCGCTCAGCTCCGGCTTTGACAGGCTGAACATCGGCGACGTGCTCACGCTTCTGTGCGGCGTTTTCTATGCGTTTCAGATCATCATGATGGAAAACTATATAGACGGCGGCGATTCCGTCTCGATCTCTGCGGTCGAATTTTCGACTGCGGCGGTCATGTGCCTTGCCGGCGCGCTCATATTTGAGCCCATGCCCACAAATATTCCGCACGATGCGTATTTTGCCATCCTCTATCTCAGCGTGATGTGCACGGCGGTGTGCTTCTTCCTTCAGGCGTGGGGGATGCAGTATACCCCGTCCGCCACGGCGGCGGTCATCATGACGCTGGAGGCGGTGTTCGGCGCGCTGTTTTCCGTACTCTTCGCGCACGAGGAGCTTACGCCGCGCCTCACCCTCGGCTTTTCGCTGATCTTCGTCTCGGTGCTCATGTCCGAGGTCGGCGGGATGCTTTTCAAACGTAAAAAAGCCTGAACATACCGGCGCGGGAGGCGCGGCCATGGGAGCTGAAAAGAAAAAATTCAATATCTCGCGGCAAAGCCTTTCCGCACTGTGCTTTTTCGCCGCGGCCCTTGCCTTCATGCTGTGGAAGTGCCGGTACGGCCTCGGCGGGAGCGACGAGGCGTTTTACCTCACCGTGCCGCACAGGCTGTGCCTCGGCGACGAGCTTTTCCGCGACGAATGGCATCTTTCACAGTTGAGTTCCTTCCTGACTTTGCCCTTCGTGTGGCTTTACAGGCTTATAAACGGCTCGAATGACGGCATCATGCTTGCCGCGCGCCTGAACTATGTGGCCCTGCACTCCCTTGCGGCGATAGTAGTGTACCTCAGGCTTAAAAAATTCGGCTGGGCCGCGCTTCCGGCGGCGCTCGTTTTCATGCTGTTCACGCCGTTTGACATGATGTGCCTGAGCTATAACACCATCGCGCTGGATGCGCTCACTCTGTCCGGCGTCATTGCCGGAACGGCGGGGGAGAGCTCCCGCGCGGCATACGCGGCTTCCGGGGTGCTTTTCGCGTGCGCGGTGGTCTGCTGTCCGTTTCTTGCCGCGGCCTATCTGATTTACTTTCTCGCCGCGGCGGCGTATGCGCTTGTGTGCCGCAGGACGGGGAAGCGCATGCAGGGGCTGCATGTGCTGACGTGGCGCGTACTCGGCCTCTTTACGGGCGGAATAGCTGCGGTGTGCGTGCTGTTTGCTGTCTTTTTCTTCCGCCACGCGGAAATCGACGGCCTTATATCCGCCTTGCCCGGCCTGTTTTCGGACCCCGAGCACCCCGGATATTCCGTTATCTTCATGATAAAGCACTATATTTACTGCCTTGTGACGGCGCACAGGCTCATGCCGGTGCCGCTTGCGCTGTACGCGCTGTCGCTCGTGCTGCTGGCGCTGGATAAAAAGCGGGGCGCGCATGCGCCTTTGCACCTCGCACTTGCCGCCGCTGCGGCGCTTATATGCTGGGCGCTGTTTCTTGATGATCTGCCGCAGGAGTATTTCAACGGCATCATGCTTCCGTTCGCTTTTGTCGGCTTTACGGCGTATCTGCTGCTTGCGGATAAGCCCCGTGCGCTTTTCTGTATGCTGTTTCTGCCGGGGGTGATATATTCTGCCTGTGTCAGCGCCACGTCGAACATGGGCTTCACGGTGATGAGTATGGCCTTTGCCGCAGTGGACGTTGCCTCCGTAATTTTCACCGCGCTGCTCATCCGCCAGATGCAAGCTTTGCCGGGAAAACGGCCGCGCTTCGGCACGGTAGCGGGATGCGTCCCGCTGGTTTGGCTCATCTCGCTTATCATCATTGTCAAGGCGGCGCATTGCTTCTGGGATGGAACGCCCGCCGCGCTGCACAGCCGCGTTGAGGCCGGCCCCGCACGCGGGATAGTCACGTCCGCGCGCCTGCATGACGACTATATGCGCATATATGACGATATGCAGTACTATTCCGAAAAGGAGCGCGGCAATATTCTTGTCTACGCGCAGGAGACGTGGTGCTATCTCATCCTTGACGATTATCCTTATGCCTCGTTCTCCGCGTGGCTGTCCGGCACGGATGAAAGCACACAGCAGCGCCTGGCGATGTATTACCGCCTGGATCCCGAAAAATACCCGGAGTATATCTATATTCTGAAAAACACCGCCTTTTCCCAGCCGAATATAGACGCATCCGAGGTCTACGCCGCGGCGGAGAAGCACGGATTTTCCGTCACGGAGAACGAACTGAGCTTCAAGCTTGAAAAAATAAGCTGATTTTTTACCCTGCGGCCAAGGCCGCAGGGTAAAAATATGCGAGGGAATAAAAATATTCATCAATAGTCTTTGATTTTTTGCGTATTATATGGTAACATTAATCGTTAATAGCAATCTATATGTACAGAAGGAAATATTATGGCAGACCTGAGAAAAGAGATCGAAAGGCGCAGAACCTTTGCTATCATATCCCACCCGGACGCGGGAAAAACAACACTCACTGAAAAGCTGCTTCTTTACGGCGGGGCGATACAGCTTGCCGGTTCAGTCAAGGGCAAGGCGACGGCACGTCATGCCGTGTCCGACTGGATGGAGCTTGAAAAGCAGCGCGGCATTTCCATCACCTCATCCGTCATGCAGTTCGAGTATGAGGGCTACTGCATCAACATCCTCGACACCCCCGGACATCAGGACTTTTCCGAGGATACCTACCGCACGCTTATGGCGGCGGACTCGGCTGTTATGGTCATTGACGCCGCTAAAGGTATCGAGCCGCAGACGCGCAAGCTCTTCAAGATCTGCGCCATGCGCCATATCCCCATTTTCACCTTCATCAACAAGCTTGACCGCGAGGCGAGAAGCCCGTATGAGCTGATGGAGGAGCTTGAAAACGAATTCGGCATAGGCACCTACCCGATGAACTGGCCCATCGGCTGCGGGCAGGACTTCAAAGGCGTGTACGACAGAGAACGCCGCGAGATCCTTGCTTTCAACGAGTTCCACCGTGGGCAGAACAAGATCCGCGCCATTGAATGCACACTGGATGAGACGGAAAAGCTCGATGAGCTTATCGGCCATCGTCTGCGCGAGACGCTGACGGATGATATTGAGCTGCTTGACGGCGCGGGCTACGACTTTGATATCGAAAAGGTGCGCTCCGGAAAGCTCAGTCCGGTGTTCTTCGGCTCGGCGCTCAATAACTTCGGGGTGGAGCCGTTTTTGGAAAGCTTTCTGCGCATGACCATGCCGCCCCTGCCCAGAATATCCGGCGATGATATAATTGACCCGTTTGACGCGCATTTTTCCGCGTTTGTTTTCAAAATACAGGCGAATATGAACAAGGCGCACCGCGACAGGATAGCGTTCATGCGCATATGCTCCGGCAGATTTGAGCGCGACAGGGAGTATTGGCACGTGCAGGGCGGAAAGCCCCTGCGCCTCGCGCAGCCGCAGCAGCTCATGGCGCAGGAGCGCGCCATTATCGACGAGGCGTATGCCGGTGACATCATCGGCGTGTTCGACCCCGGCATATTCTCCATCGGCGACACTATATGCGAAAAGGGCCGAAACGTTATGTTTGAGGGCATACCGACCTTCGCGCCGGAGCATTTCGCCGCGGTGGAGCGTATAGACACCATGAAGCGTAAGCAGTTTGAAAAGGGCATCATGCAGATCGCGCAGGAAGGCGCGATACAGATATTCCACGAGCCGCACACCGGCGTTGAAGAAGTCATCGTCGGCGTCGTGGGTGTGCTTCAGTTTGAGGTGCTGGAATACAGGCTGAAAACCGAGTACGGCGTGGATATCCGCCGCCGCTCGATGCCGTATGAGCTTGTGCGCTGGGTGGAGAACGACGATATCGACATCTCGCGCCTCAACCTCACCAGCGACACCAAGTGGGTGCAGGATTTCAAGGGGAACAACCTGCTTTTGTTCACGTCGGACTGGTGCATCGGCTGGGCGCTGCAAAAGAACGAGGGGCTGCGCCTGAGAGAGTTTAATAAAGACTGATTTGGAGGGCATGAAAATGGCAGACAAAATAGTTATTGAGATATATAAGACCAAAGCGCCCGATGAATTCACAAAGGCGCTTGCCGCGCCCGACAGCCGCCTTGAGATAGGCAGTGCTGCGGCCTCCACTGCGGCGAGTTCTGCGGCGCTTCTGGCGCGCGCGGCCGCGCTGACGGCGGCGGAGACCGATGGGAATGAACGCGTTGACTACATCCTGCGCAATGCGGAGACGCTGCGCACGTACATGGTGCACCTCATAGATGAGGACGTGAAAAGCCGCGGCCCGCTTGCCAAGGCCATGAAGGAGGGCGATGCGCGCAATATCGAGGCGGCGCGCCAGCCGGCGGCCTGCATCAGCGCGGAGATCGTCAACATGATGGGTCAGTGCCTTGACCTCATGGCGGAGCTTGCCGCCCTGTGCCCGAAGCGGGCGCTGCATTACCTCGGCGAGGGGGCGGAGCTTGCCTTGGCGGCCATCCGCGCATGCATGATATACCTTGTTGACATGGCGGATCAGTGCTCTGACGAGACCTACAGGTTCGTTATCCGCCGCGAAAATGAACTGACGCTGGAAAACTGCACTGCCGCTTATGACCGCGTTATCGCGCGCGTGAAAGAGGCCGTCTGAACATAACTTCCGCACTGGGGGCGTGGAAATGAACGGGAATATCGCAAAACTTAAAGAAATGGTCGCCGAAAGTGATAACATCGTCTTTTTCGGCGGCGCGGGCGTGAGCACGGAAAGCGGGATACCCGATTTCCGCAGTGTGGACGGGCTTTACAACCAGAAGTGGAAGTACCCGCCCGAGACTATACTCAGCCACAGCTTTTTTGAGCGCGACCCGGCGGAGTACTATCGCTTCCACAGGGAGAAGCTCGTGCTGGACGGCGTGAAGCCGAACCGCGCGCATCTCCGCCTCGCGCAGCTTGAGCGCGAGGGTAAGCTCAAGGCCGTCATCACGCAGAATATAGACGGGCTGCATCAGGCGGCGGGAAGCAAAAACGTGCTGGAGCTTCACGGCAGCATACTGCGTGCGTACTGCTCGCGCTGCCGCCGGCAGTATGACGCCGGTGTGATAAATAAGGGCACGGGCGTGCCGCGCTGCTCCTGCGGCGGCGTCATAAGGCCGGACATAGTTCTGTATGAGGAGGCGCTTGACGACGATGTTGTCAGCCGCGCCATCAGCTATATACGCGCTGCCGATGTGCTGATCGTCGGCGGAACGTCGCTGAACGTTTACCCGGCGGCGGGGCTTATAAATTATTACCTCGGAAATAAGCTCGTGCTTGTGAATCTCAGCGAGACGCCGTATGACAGCTATGCCGACCTTGTCATACACGAAAAGATCGGCGAGGTGTTCAGTCAGATATGAACAGAATAAACATACTTGGTATAAAATACTGCGATATGGACATCGCGGAGGCGGTGGAGCATTCCGTGCGCTGCATCGAGCAGCGCGGGGGCGGCTATGTCCTTGCGCCGGATTCGGAGCTTGCGCTGGCCGCGCGCCGCAGCCGCCGCCTTATGGCGGCCGTGAGAGGGGCGGAGCTTATCCTGCCCGGCGACAGGGGCGTGTTCATGGCCTCCGGCATTCTCGGCCTGCCGCTTAAAAACAAGATGAGCGGTGCGGATTACGCCTCGGCGCTGCTTGCACGGCTGAGCGGCTGCGCGAAGAGCGTTTTTCTCGTCGGCGCGCGCCCGCAGACGGTGCAGCTCGCGGCGGACAGGATAGCCCGGCGTTACCCCGGAATCGTGATCGCCGGAACGGCCGACGGCCGGTTTGTTGACGACACGGAGGTGATCGACGAGATAAACTCCGCCTCGCCTGACCTGCTGATGGTGTGCCTTTCGTCGCCCAAGCAGGAGCTTTGGCTGCACGACGTCTGCCCGGAGCTGAACGCCGGGCTCAGCGTCGGCCTCGGCGCTGTGCTGGAGGCGGATACGAGCCGCCGCAGGGAAAGCTGGCTGAAGCGCCTCTGGCGTGAGCCGCGGCGCACGCTTAAGATACCGCTCATGGTGTTTGCCGCGCTGTGGAAGCGGATCGCAGGCTGAAGGAGGACATATGGCAGAAGGAAAGCTTATCGTTCTTGAAGGCATAGACGGCAGCGGGAAATCCTCGCAGTACAGCCGCCTCTGTGCAAGAATGGAAAATGACGGAATTGAGTATAATCATATTGTGTTCCCGCGCTATGAGAAGGAGAGCAGCGCGCTTATACGCATGTATCTCGGCGGTGAGTTCGGCACGGATCCGAGCGATGTGAACGCTTACACGGCGTCCACCTTCTTTGCCGTCGATCGCTTTGCCTCATACCGCACGGATTGGGGAAAGCTTTACGAGGCCGGCGGGCTTGTCCTGTCGGACAGGTATACAAGCTCCAACGCCGTGCATCAGGGGTCGAAGCTCAGTGATGCGGAGCTTCCCGCGTTCTTCGGCTGGCTTTCCGATCTGGAGTATAATAAGATGGGCCTGCCGAAGCCAGATCTCGTCATATACCTTGACGTGGATATCGAGACCTCGCTTGCGCGCATGAAGCACCGGCAGGACGCCACGGACACCCACGCGGACATACATGAGCGGAACATCGCCTACCTTGAGCGCTGCCTGCATACGGCGGACACCGCCGCGGATTACTTCGGCTGGACGCGCGTCATGCAGAAGGTGAACGGCGTCGAGCGCGGCATGGACGATATAAACGACGAGATATACGCCATTGTCCGCCGCTGTCTGCAATAAAAAAGGGGCTTCATGTGAAGCCCCCATGGCGCGTCAGCAGCCGCAGCCGCAGCCGTTGTTGTTGCCGGAGCAGCCGCAGCCGTTGTTGCCGCAGCAGCAGAAGAGGATTATGATGAGAATGATGATCCAGAGGCAGCTGTTGCATCCGTTATTGCAGAACATGATTATTTCCCTTTCTCCGCGCTGAAAATATATACCTTCTGTGCCCGCCATGCGCGGAGGCGGACACTTTTTGATGCTTTACGTATCAGTTGCGGTGTTGAGCTTTTTGCTGCTCGTGCCATAATATGCGCGCAGCCGCCGCGCTGCTACATGCCGCGCAGGCTGCGCGGCATACCCGGACAGGAGGTCTGAAATGGCTGAAAACAATATCGACAGAAACAATGAAGCGAGCCGCCCGCAGGACGGCGGAACGCCGGTGAATGGCCGCGGCAGAGCGCCGCGCGGCCCGGCGGCCCCGATAAAGGCCGTGGACAGGCTGCTTATAGATGAAAATGGAGACGCCCGCAGCAACTATACCGGCGACGATCTTTCCGAAAGAGATTACCGCCCCGTGCGGCAGAGTCATGAATACCGCTCCGGCTGTCTCGGCGGGATGATGTACTTCGTGTTTGTGCTGTGCGTAAGCGTTGTTCTGGCATGCCTTGCGTGGATGGCGGCAAGCGACGCGCTTGCGCTGAACAAGGATGAGTTCACGGCGGTCGTCTCCCTGCCTGCGTCCATCTTCGATTCCGAGACGGTCGATACCTTCGATGAGGACGGAAACAAGACCGGCACGAAGCGCGTCACGCGCGCGGACATAGAATATGTCGCCGATGAGCTGAAATCCGCCGGACTTATTGAGTACAAATGGCTTTTCGAGTTCTTCTGCCGGATATCGCACGCCGACACAAAGGTCGATCCGGGCGAGTATGAGTTGGAATCGTCCTTTGACTACCGCGCGCTTATAAAAAACATGCAGATGGGTTCCGGTGCGACGGTGACCATAAAGGTCGTCATCCCGGAAGGCTTCACCATGCATCAGATATTCAAGCGTCTGGAGGAAAACAAGGTCTGCTCTTATGACGATCTGATGGACGCGGCGGCAAATTATAATTATAATTACGCCTTCCTTGACGGAATAGAGCAGGGAGACCCGACGCGCCTTGAGGGCTTCCTTTTCCCGGACACGTATGAGTTCTACGTCGGAATGCAGGCATCCAGCGCAATAAACAAGCTTCTGGAGAACTTCCACTACAGGGTCACGGATGAGATGATCACGCAGATGACGAATATGGGGCTTGATATCCGCTCTGTGGTCACGATGGCGTCACTTATCGAGCGCGAGGCTGCAAACGACAATGAGCGCGGGCTTATCGCCTCTGTTATCTACAATCGCCTCGCGGTCGGAATGCCGCTTGGCATTGACGCGTCCATCCTTTATATCCACCCGGACCATGAGGGCGCGCCGACGGCGGACATGCTCACGGAGGACAGCCCGTACAACACGCGCCTGTACGCAAGCCTCCCGCCCACGCCGATAGCGAACCCCGGCCTTGCCTCGATACAGGCCGTGCTTGCGCCGGAGAGCACGAATTACTATTACTATGCGCTCGACACGGCGACGGGGCAGCATCGGTTCTTCACAAATTCCGGCGAGTTCGACGCCTTTGTCGCAACACAGAACTATGAATGATATGTTTGAGCTTCTGTCTCCGGCGGGGGATGTGGAGAGGCTGATGATGTGCCTCAATTACGGGGCGGACGCCGTTTATCTGGCAGGGCGGCGCTTTGGAATGCGCGCCGCGGCGGTGAACTTTTCGGATGAAGAGCTTGTCCGCGCAGTGGAGCTTGCCCACGGGAAGGGCGTGCGGGTCTATGTCGCCTGCAACACCCTCCCGCGGGAGGATGAGCTTGCCGAGATACCGCCGTACCTCGCATTTCTTCAGGATGCGGGCGTGGATGCGCTGATAATTGCCGACATCGGAATGCTGGAGCTTGCCAAGCGCTATGCGCCGCGCGTGAAGCGCCATGTAAGCACGCAGCTTGGCGTCATAAACAGCGCCACGGCTAACGCGCTTTACGCCATGGGCGCGGACACGGTCGTGCTTGCGCGCGAGACCCCGTTGGAGGATATAAAAAAACTCCGCGCCAATACGCCGGAGGAACTGCGGATAGAGGCCTTCGTCCACGGGGCGATGTGCGTTTCCTTCTCGGGGCGCTGCCTTCTGTCAAATTACCTCACCGGCCGCGACGCGAACCGCGGCCAGTGCGCCCAGCCCTGCCGCTGGAAGTACCATCTGGTGGAGGAGAAGCGCCCCGGCGAGTATTTTGAAATAACCGAGAACGGGGGCACGTATATCCTCAACTCCCGCGACATGCGCATGATAGAATATCTGCCGCAGCTTATTGAGGCCGGCGTCACGAGCTTCAAGATAGAAGGGCGCATGAAGTCGGCCTATTACGCGGCTGTCGTCACCAATGCGTACCGCCACGCGCTCGACGCGGCAATTGCCGGGAAGCCGCTGGATAAGCTTTGGGTGGATGAGACCGATATGGTCAGCCACCGGCCTTATACCACGGGCTTTTACTTCGGCCAGCCCGGACAGCACTATGCCGAAGCCAGCTATCAGACGGCGGCAGACGTCGCCGCCGTTGTGGAAAGCTGTGAAAGCGACGGCACGGCCGTGCTGACGCAGCGCAATAAATTCTCGCGCGGCGACGAGCTGGAGCTGCTTTCGCCGTCCGCGCCGCCTGTGCGCTTCACGGCGGAGCATGTTTTCAATGCCGAGGACGAGGAGATAGAGGATACGCGCCACGCCATGATGGAAATACATATGCGTTTGCCCGCGTATGCGCCGAGGTACTCTATCCTGCGAAAACGCAGATAAAAAATCGTTGACAAAACGCGAGCATGTGATAAAATGCATTTTATAATTTACAGATCATATAGCTTTAGGCTGTGACGAAAAGAGCCGGAGCAGGGCATTGCAGAGAGGGGTCGTTCGGTGTGAGACCCTGTGCCTCATTCCGGCGGCCGCTTCTGAGCCTCCCTGGGAAACCGGGGCGTATGCCCGCGTTAAGGGCGCTTGAGATGCCGCTGTGCGGCAATCAGGGTGGTACCGCGAAGCAAACCTTCGCCCCTGTTCCGGGGCGGAGGTATATTTTTTGGTGGAGGATAATGAAATGGAAAAATACGGTCTGAATCAGCTCCGTGAAATGTTTCTCAGCTTTTTCGAGAGCAAGGGGCATCTGCGTCTGCCGAGCTTTTCGCTCATCCCGCAGAACGACGCAAGCCTTCTTCTCATAAACTCCGGCATGGCCCCCATGAAGCCCTATTTCAAGGGTGAGCAGGAGCCGCCGCGCCGCCGCGTGTGCACCTGCCAGAAGTGCATCCGCACCGGCGATATTGAGAATATAGGCAAAACCGCGCGCCACGGCACTTATTTTGAGATGCTGGGCAACTTCTCCTTCGGCGATTACTTCAAGCATGAGGCCATCGCATGGAGCTGGGAGTTCCTGACTTCACCCGACTGGGTCGGCATCGATCCGGACAGGCTCTATCCGTCCATCTATCTGGAGGACGACGAGGCCTTTGAAATATGGAACAAGGAAATAGGCATCCCGGCGGAGCGTATCTTCCGCTTCGGCAAGGAGGATAACTTCTGGGAGCATGGCGCAGGACCCTGCGGCCCCTGCTCGGAGATATACTATGACCGCGGCGAGAAGTACGGCTGTGGCAAGCCCGGCTGCACAGTCGGCTGTGACTGCGACAGGTATATGGAGGTCTGGAACAACGTCTTTTCCCAGTTCGATAACGACGGCGAGGGCCATTATACCGAGCTCAAGCAGAAGAACATCGACACCGGCATGGGGCTGGAGCGGCTTGCCGTCGTGTGCCAGGGCGTGGATTCGCTGTTCGACGTTGACACGGTGATGAATATCACGCACAAGGTCAGCGAGCTTACCGGCGCATACTACGGGAAGAGCCACAAAATGGACGTGTCGCTGCGCGTTATCACGGACCATATCCGGTCCGCCACGTTCATGATCTGCGACGGCGTACTGCCCTCCAACGAGGGGCGCGGCTACGTCCTGCGCCGTCTGCTGCGCCGTGCCGCACGCCATGGCAAGCTCCTCGGCGTGAATGAGCCGTTCCTTTATAAGGTGATCGACACCGTCATCCACGAAAACGAGTGCCAGTATCCCGAGCTGCGCGAGAAGCAGAGCTATATCACCAAGGTCATAAAGACCGAGGAAGAGAACTTTGCAAAGACCATCGACGCCGGCATGAAGATATTTGCAGACCTTTTGGCGGAGCATAAGGCCAAGGGCGAGACCGTCTTTTCCGGGGCGGACGCTTTCAAGCTCTACGATACCTACGGCTTCCCGGTGGATCTCACGATCGAAATGTGCGGCGATGAGGGGATGACCGTCAACGAGGACGAGTTCAAAAAGCTCATGGAGGAGCAGCGCGTGCGCGCGCGCAAGGCCCGTGAGGCGCTGGGCGACCTCGGCTGGGCCGGACAGGAGTTCGGCAAGGACATCCCGGAGACGGAGTTCGTCGGCTATGACAAGACCGAGTGCACCGCGAAGGTCGTCGCCATCGTTGCCGACGGCGAACTGCGCGAGGAGATCCCCGCCGGTACGGAGGCCATCATCGTGCTTGACCGCACGGTGCTCTACGCCGAGATGGGCGGGCAGGTCGCGGACTACGGCTGCATGAAGGCGGACGGCGTGTTCTTTGAGGTCGATAACGTTCAGAAGAACAAAGGCGGCAAGTTCATGCATTACGGCAAGCTTACCGGCGGCGACATCAAGCTTGGCGACGAGCTGACCGTCTGCGTGGATGAGGAGCGCCGCAAGGCTATTTCCCGCGCGCACAGCGCCACGCATCTTCTGCAAAGCGCGCTGCGCATGGTGCTTGGCGACCATGTCCATCAGGCCGGTTCACTTGTAGAGCCGGATCACCTGCGCTTCGACTTTACGCACTTCTCTGCGCTCACGGCGGAGGAGATAAGCGAAGTGAACACCATAATGGCGGACATGATACTCGACGGCGCAGAGATAACAACGCGCGTCATGCCCTATGATGAGGCCAAGAAGCTTGGCGCAATGGCGCTGTTCGGCGAAAAGTACGGCGACACTGTCAGGGTCGTTGAAATAGGTGACTACTCCAGAGAGTTCTGCGGCGGCACGCATCTCGACAACACGGCAAAGGTCGGCATGTTCGTCATCACGTCCGAGGGTTCCGTTGCCTCCGGCGTGCGCCGCATCGAGGCCATCACCGGGCGCGAGGTCATCGCAAAGTATGTCTCCATGTCCGCCACGCTCAACAAGGTCGCGGATAAGCTCAAGGCGAGGCCGGTCGAGATAATGTCCAGAGTTGAAAGCAACCTCAGCGAGATACACGAGCTTAAGCAGAACATCGACAGGCTCAAGGATCAGCTCATGTCCGGTCAGGCGGAGAGAATGCTGTACGGCGCAAAGGATATAAAGGGCCTCAAGGTCATCACGATCACAAACGGCCCCGTCAACGCCGCCGACATCCGCAAGATGGGCGACCAGCTCAGAGACCGCTTCCCCAACATCGTGGCTGTGCTTGCGGCCACGGCGGAGAACAAGGCCACCATGCTTGCCGTCTGCGGCAAGAACGCAGTCGCGCGCGGCGTAAAGGCCGGAGACCTGATAAAGACCATCACCAGGATATGCGACGGCACCGGCGGAGGCAAGCCCGACTCAGCAATGGGCGGCTGCAAGAATCTGCTCAAGCTGGACGACGCGATGGCGGCTGTTGACGACTTCGTCAATGACAACGCGAAAGACTGAAGCTTATATAAAGGAGAATAATAATGAAAGACGACAATTGCCTGTTCTGCAAAATAATCGCCGGGGATATCCCTTCGTCGAAGGTCTATGAGGATGAAAACGTTTTTGCCTTCCGCGACATAAACCCGCAGGCGCCTGTGCATATCCTTGTTGTTCCCAAGGAGCATATAGCCTGTGCCAATGATATAGACAGCACCAATTCCGCCATAGTTGCCCACGTGTTTGAAAGCATTGCAAAGATCGCGCGTGCCGAGGGGCTGGATAAGGGCTACCGCGTTATCAACAACTGCGGCGAATACGGCGGGCAGACGGTCTTGCACCTGCACTTTCACATAATCGGCGGCGAAAAGCTGTCGGAAAAGATAATATAAAGCCAAAAGAGATTGGAGCTCCAGCCGGAGCTCCAATCTCTTTTTATGCGTTATATGAGAAAAATCTTTAATCCTTGTCCTTGAAGACGGGGATGAAATCCGTTCTTGCGTCCATCGCGTGCAGACGAACCTTCATCTGGCTGGGCTTCTTGTTGTACATCGCAGTGCGCAGCTCATCATCGGGAACGAACTGATAATAGGTCGCGCAGAACGCGTCAAACATCTGCCTGCACTTCGGCGTGAACTTGCTGATATACAGCACAAGCCCCACAAGCCCGCCGGCAAAGAAGCTTATCATCAGATACGTGGCACAGAAGCGAAGCACCGCGAACACCGCGGCCGCGATGAAAACCGTGCACACAAGCACTGAGATAACAGTGTATCTGTTTGCGGCCTTGTCGATGAGATCCTCCGCCGTGTCGCGCATCCGCCTTATCAGCGGGAAAGCAACTGTAAAATTGAAAAGAAACTGCCTGATAAAAAGGAAAAACCACAACCAGCCGGCAAAGAAAAGAACGCCGGCCCACAAAACCTTCATTTCCATAAAGTTCTCCGTTTCTCCGTCTGATTTCCTGATCAGGCGGAATTCTTTCTTATTTGCTGTTTAGATAATAGCACAAAGCGCTATAGGATTCAAGAATATTTGTGCCCAACGGGCATAGATTTAAGACAGTACAGAACAAATGACAGGAGCGTGTGACAAATGGACTTTATGGGACTTGCGCTTGGGCTTTTGCCGGACGGGCTGTATAAACCGGAGGCGGTGCGCGCGTACATACCTGCCGAGGAGATACGCCTGCGGGCGGGGCGGTGCGCGACTGTGCTTTCATGCGGCGCGGAGCACGATATGGGCGGTCGCGCGGTCACGGCGCACGATATCCTTGCCGTGCTTGAAAAGGCGACGGGCGCGTCGCTGCACGCAGTTTTGAACGAGCTTCGAGAGGGGTACATAAGCTATCGCGGCATAAGAATAGGCGTGTGCGCCGCGGCAGTGATAAAAAACGGGGAAGTGAGCGGCTTTAAGAATTTCACCTCTCTTGCGCTGCGGATACCGGCCGTTTTTCGCGGCGATATGGACGCGGCGTATTCGGCTGTCGCGGCGTCCGGCTTTGCAAGCACGCTTTTGCTCTCCCCGCCCGGCGGCGGGAAAACGACTGCCCTGCGCGAGCTTGTGCGCCGTGCCTCCGAGGCGGGCGCAAGGGTAGGCGTAGTGGATGAGCGGAACGAGCTTGCCTCCGTTGACGGGATGAACGCCGCCTTCGATATGGGGCGGTACACAGACGTGCTGACGGGCGTGGATAAATGCACCGGTGCAATGATGCTTCTGCGCGGGATGAACCCGCGGATAATAGCCATGGACGAGATATCGCGCGCCAGCGATGCCGCCGCTGTGCGCGAAATAACCGGCTGCGGCGTACACATATTTGCTACGGCGCACGCGGAAAATGCGGCGGGGCTGAGAAAGCGCGCGCTGTACAGGGAACTGCTTGACGAAGGGATATTTTCATTTGCCATTGAAATAAGCGGCGCGGGTCCGCACAGAAGCTACAGATGCGTGAGGTTAGGCATATGAAGCTTGCGGGGGCGCTGCTGGCCTTTTTGGGCTGCTGTGCGGCGGGGGCGGTGAGGGCGTCCGCCGCCCGCCGTAGACTGGATGCGCTTGCCGCGCTGTGCGAGGCGCTGTGTCTTATGAAAAGCGAGCTTGGGACAAGACTCAGCACTATACCGGACATGGCGGAGCGCGCGTCGGGGCAGACGCGGGGCGCGGCGAAGGACTTCTTCACGGCACTTTACGCGCGCATGGACGAGCTTGGCCGCGTGGAGCTTGCGCAATTGTGGGCGGAATGTGCCGCGGCGGAGCTGTCCGTGCTTGCCGGGGCGGAGGAACGCGAATTCGCCGCGCTGGGGGCCGTGCTTGGCCGCTGCGATGCGGACATGCAGCTTGCGGCGATATCTGCCTGTGAAGCGTACCTGCGCGCTGCACTTGAACATGCGCGCGGCGATTATCCGCAGCAAAGGCGGCTTTCGCTCGGTATTGCCGCCGCAGCGGGCGCGCTGCTTGTCATTGTTTTCATATAGGAGAAAGCTGATGGATATTGACCTGATATTTAAAATCGCGGCGGTCGGAATTCTGGTTGCGGTGCTGAACATACTTCTCCAGCGTTCCGGCCGTGACGAGCAGGCGCTCATGACGACCATAACGGCGCTCGTCGTTGTGCTGATGGTCGTCGTCAGGAAGATAAGCGAGCTTTTTGACCTGATAAAAAATCTGTTTTCGCTGTAATGGAGCTTATAATGAAAGCCGCCGCCGTGGCGCTGATTGCCGGGATGATGGGCCTGCTGATAAAACGCAGCAACCCGGAAATATCGCTTCTGCTGAGCGCCGCCGCGGTGACGATGATAGGCATCGCCGCAATGAGCTTTGCCGGGGAGATAAAGGGGCTTGTCAAGACGGTGAAGACGCTGTGCGGCACGTCGGACGTGTTTCTTGCGCCGGTGCTGAAATGCACGGCTGTTGCGATAATAACAAAGCTCACCGCGGAGCTGTGCCGCGACGCGTCGCAGGGGGCGTGCGCGGCGGCGGTGGAGCTTGCCGGGACGGTGTGCGCCATGTGTCTGGCCATGCCGCTCATAATGAACATGCTGAAGATGATGGGGGGCATGGTGTGAAAAAAGCGCTTCTTACAGCGCTTCTGGCGCTTATTATCATGCCGCTTTTCGCCGGGGGCGCGTATGCCGAAACACTCAGTGAAAAAGCCGCGGGCGCGACCGGCGCAACCGCGGCGGAGCAGGCGCTTCCGGAGAGCGTGCGCGGGATAAGCGGCAGAATAGAGGCCGACGGGCAGTACGACGCGCCCGGCGCGCTTGAGCGGCTGTGGCGGAAAATGCTCGATACGGCGGCGCAGGAGATAAAGGGGAATCTGCAAAGCGCATCGGCGCTCGCCGCGATAGCGCTGTGCACCGCGCTTGCCTCGTCGCTTTCGCCGGGCGGAACGGCACAGGGGTACATAAGCATCGCCGGTGTCGGCGCGGCCGCCGCGCTGCTGGTCGGCAGTGTGGACAGCCTTGCGGTGCAGACCGTGTCGGCGTTGGGGCTGATGTCGGATTATTCGCGGGCGGCGCTTCCGGCTGTGTTCACCGCCGCCGCGGCCTGCGGCGCGGTCGTGTCGGCGTCGGCGCGCTATGCCGCTGTGTGCATTGCCATCGATGTACTTATGGCCGCGGCGCAGAAGTTCGTTATCCCGCTGGTATACGCGTATCTCGCGCTTGCGCTTTGCGGGGCTCTTTTTGAAAACCCGCTTTTGAAAACCTGCCAGCGCTTTTCAAAATGGTTGGCGACGACGTTCATGACGGCGTTCACCATCGCGTTCAGCGGCTACATCGGGCTGACTGGTATCGTTACGAGCGGCGTGGACGCCGTCGCCGTCAAGACCGCGCGCACGGTGATATCAACGACTCTGCCGGTCGTCGGCGGGATAATATCCGACGCTGCGTCCACAGTCCTCAGTGCGGCGTCGATGATAAGAAACTCCGCCGGGGCGCTCAGTCTCGTCGCCGTGTGCGCGCTCTGCGCTGAGCCGTTCGTCAAGCTCTCCGCGAAGATACTGCTGTTTCGCGCGGCGGCAGCAGTGTGCGACATGGTGCCGAATGCGAAGCTCTCTTCGTTCGTGAACGACGTCGGCTCTGCGCTGAGTATACTGCTGGGGCTTGTCGGCTGCTGCGCAATAATGCTTTTCATATCCTTCACCGCAGCGATAAAGGTGGTGACGGCATGATGCATGGCGTGATACGCGAGGTGTGCGCACTGTCTGTGTTCTGCGGCCTTGCGATGAGCATAATGCCCGAGGGCAGCGTGAAGCGCGTTGCCGGTGTGCTGTGTACGGCGGCGCTGCTCATCACCGTGCTGACGCCGCTGAGAGACTTCGACATGGACGGCTACGCGCTGCTGCTTGCAAAGTATAAGGAGGAAGAAGCGGCGCTGACCGCGCGCGGAGAGGAGATAAACGAGCGGCTGAACCGGCTTGTCATAGAGCAGGAGTATGAAGCATATATTATGGACAAAGCCGCGGAAAAGAACGTGGCGGTAAAGGAGGCGGAGGTTGAAGCACAGTGGAGCACGGAGGGATTATGGGTCCCGTATACGGCGGAGATATCGTCAGATGCGCCTCCGAGCCAGAGAGCCATGCTGACCGAGGCAATAAAAACGGATCTGGGCATCCCGGAGGAAAGAATCACGTGGAAATGCGATGAGTGAACTTAAAGAACAGGCGCAGAAGCTGGAAAAATTCAAATACCCGCTCATAGTGCTGGTCATCGGCGTCGTGCTGATGCTCATTCCCGGAAGAAATACATACCAGGACGCATCAGACACGGGGGAGTCGCCGCTGCGGCAGGTGCTTTCCTGCACGCAGGGCGTGGGCCGGGCGGAGGTGATAGTTTCGGAAAGCGGCGTCGTGGTCGTGTGCGACGGCGCGGAGGATGCGAAGGTAAGGCTTGATATTATTCGCGCCGTGGGTTCATATACTGGCTTTGCTTCAGATAAAATAACTATACTGAAAATGACTGAATGATGATGGGAGGAGCAAAAGTCTTATGAAGAACAGGAAAAGAAACATTACCATGATAGCCGTGCTCATATTCGTCGGGGCTGCGGTGGCGCTGAATTGGTCATATAACAACCGGTGGGGCAGCCCGGACGCGGAAATGGTGACCGCGGAGGACGAGGCGATGCTCAACGCGAGCACGGACACTGCCGAAAGCAAGCCCGCCTCCGGTTCGGAGTACTTCTCCGAAGCGCGTCTGACGCGGCAGGTGTCGCGCGACGAGGCGCTTGAGCTTTTGCAGACGGCCGCCTCGGCCGAAACGGCCTCGCAGGAGACCATCGACAGCGCGATGAACGCGATATCCGTCATGGCAACGAACTCCATGCAGGAAGCACAGATAGAAAACCTGCTCATAGCCAAGGAGTTTTCCGACTGTGTTGTGTACATAGGAAACGATGCCGTCACAGTGGCTGTGCCCGCGCCCGAGGAAGGACTCAGCGAGGACGCCGTGGCGCGGATAACGGACATCATCTGCTCCGAAACGCCGTATCAGGCGTCGCAGCTTAGTATAATCGAAGTGAAATCATGATGAAATAATGGACCGCACCGGCGTATCGGGGCACATCTCAGTGCCCTGATGCGCCGGTTTTCGTATAAACGGCGTATTTTTTATTATTAGGCTTTATTTTTTCTCCGCAACGTGGTAGAATACTCTGAAAACATCTGAGGAGGATACACCATGGGTGAAAATTACATTACCTGCCGTGAGGCCAACGGCAGCATAAATATTTCAGAGGAGGTCATTTCTTCTCTGGTAAGAGAGGCTGTAAGCCAGATAGAGGGCGTTGCCGGGCTTTCAAACACCTCCGGCGCGGAGCTTGTCGAGCTTATCGGAATAAAAACGCTTTCCAAGGGCGTGAAGGTGCAGTTCGTCGATTCCAAGGTGATAGTTGACGCCATCATCACCGTGAAGTACGGCTTCAACATCGTCAACGTTGCAAAGACCGTGCAGGAAGAGATACTCGGCGTCATCCTTTCCGCCACCGGGCTGGAGCAGGCAGAGGTGAACGTCCACGTTTCCGGCGTGGCCTTTGATAAATAAAGCGCGGAGGGGTTTGGGATGACCAGAACTACGGCCAGAGAGATAGCGATACAGCTCGGCTTTGCCGCCGCGGCCTGCGGCGCGGCCCCGCAGGAGATTTTTGACGGCTTCTTCTCGCATGAGCATTATGACACCCTCGCGGCAGAGGATGAGCTTTACAGCGAATACCCGAATAAAAAGCAGCTTGAGTATATCCGCACTCTCACTGCGCTTATGTACGAAAAGCGCGATGAGATAGATGCTTATATCGAGCGCTACGCCCACGGCTGGAAGCGTGAGCGTATTTCAAAAACGGCGCTGGCGGTGCTTCGCTGCGCCGTATGTGAGATCATGTATATGGACGACGTTCCGGCGTCCGCGGCCATAAATGAGGCTGTTGAGCTGGATAAGGGCTATGACGAGCCGGAGACCGTCGCCTTTGTAAACGGCATTCTGGGCGGCTTCATGCGCGGGGAGTTCCCGGCACAGGCAGAGGCTGCTTTGGCCGATGCAGACGAACAGTCCGCGCCGGAGGCGGGGGAGTAAAATGGAAGTCAGGACCCTTTCGGTTACGCAGCTCAACAACAGAATAAAGGGTCTTATTGATTCCGACCCGGTGCTTGCGGACATATGCGTCCGCGGCGAACTGTCAAATTATAAGATATACCCTTCCGGGCATCATTACTTCACGCTCAAGGACAGCGAAAGCAGCATCCGCTGCGTCATGTTCAAAAGCAGCGCGTCAAAGCTCCGCTTCCGCCCGGAAAGCGGCATGGGCGTCACGGCCTTCGGCAGAGTGTCCGTCTATCCGCGCGACGGCGCGTATCAGCTATATTGCAGCGCGCTTATGCCGGAGGGAACGGGCGATTTACAGATCGCCTTTGAGCAGCTTAAAAAGAAACTCGACGAGGGAGGCCTTTTTGCGCGTGAGCATAAAAAGCCCCTGCCGAGGTTCCCGGAAAGAATAGCCGTGATAACCTCATCCGCCGGGGCGGCAGTGCATGACATGATAAGGATACTCGGCCACCGCTGGCCGCTTACGAAGGTGATTTTGCTGCCGGTGCGCGTGCAGGGCGTCGAAGCCCCGCCCGAGATCGCGGGCGCAATACGCTACGCGAATGAATTCAAGGTGGCGGACGTTATCATCACCGGGCGCGGCGGCGGCTCGATAGAGGATCTGTGGGCGTTCAACGATGAGCGCGTGGCGCGCGCCATATATAACTCTGAAATACCTGTCATTTCCGCCGTCGGGCATGAGCCGGACGTCACCATCGCGGATTATGTGGCGGATATGCGCGCATCCACGCCGTCCAACGCGGCGGAGCTTGCCGTGCCGGATATGAGTGAAATGGCCGACGTGCTGCACGGCTATGATATTCGCGGCCGCCAGGCGATGGCGAAGAAGCTTGCCTCGCTGCGCACGCGGCTTTCTGCGCTTTCTGAAAGGCGGGTCATGCTCGACCCCGCGGTCAGTATCGACAACCGCCGTATAGAGCTTGACCGTCTGCGTGACAGGCTCGTCTCCGCGGAGGAGCACGCCGTATCCGGGAAGAAGCACGAATTCGTGCGCCTGACAGCGGCGCTGGACGCGATGAGTCCGCTGAAGGTGCTCTCGCGCGGCTATGCCATTGCGACCGACGGCACGGGGGCCGCGGTGAAGAGCGTGAAGGGCGTCAGCCCCGGCGACAGGCTTTGCCTGCGCTTTTCGGACGGCAGCGCTCAGTGCGCGGTCGAGGGCGTGCAGGACTACACCGTACAGGAGGAAGAATAATGGGTGCAAAAAAGCTCAGCTTTGAGGAATCAGTCGCAAGACTTGACGACATAGTGAAGCATCTGGAAAACGGCGATATGCCGCTGAGTGAGTCGCTTTCGATGTTTGAAGAGGGGACGAAGCTCATTTCCGCATGTAGCAAAATGCTCGACGAGGCCGAGCAGAAGGTGGTAAAGCTTAAGAAAGGGCCGCACAGGGAGCCGATAGAGC
>ENA-OUQF01000556-OUQF01000556.1-human-gut-metagenome-genome-assembly--contig:-NODE-556-length-27538-cov-38.980351_pt1 | contig 27538 bp, 23 predicted proteins | sample MGYA00237947_ERZ548826 | MGnify/ENA primary metagenome ERZ548826 (study PRJEB26490, sample SAMN05194701) | human gut metagenome | biome: terrestrial biome; feature: human-associated habitat; material... | reverse complement strand
TTTTCCTCCTCTCCTGTAGATTAAAAGCGCTTTCATTTAGTATAACGAAGCAGAATGGAAAAAAGATAGTCTGAGATGAAATATTTTTACGCTGGAGCTGTTAAAAAAGCCCTCCTCAGAAAAACGCAGATCCTCTCCGGAAACAGAAAGGGTCTGCGTTTTTGGCATCGAGGCTGTGGATAACTTTTTAATTATACTCTAAATGAGCAAATTCATAAAATAGACAAAACGCCCCTGTAGCGACGAGCACTGACGTAGAGAGGCTGGGGAACTCTATCTTTGCACGTCAGGAAACACCGTTACAAGATGAAATTGGTCTTGTGTGCGTGTTTCCGCATGAGCAAGGTCTGTAATTGTCCTTTTTCCCAGTTTTAATTTTGCCCCAAAGCAGGTGGAAAATCAACCGTGGGCTGTAGTGGTCCACTTTTGATATTACGCATATGCGGAAAAATCCGCACAGACCGGCTGCTTCACCGCCATCTGTAAAGAGACGCTGTTTGCGTTTGTAAGCGGTGGGAAAGAATACGGAAGCTTTTCGCTGTAATTCGCAAAAATGCGCAAACCCCGGCAGACTGTCACCTGCCGGGGCCGTTTTCCTTTCACTCGCCTTATCCACTATAGATCTGCATTATAAACGTCAGGCTATCCCGCAGCTCCTGGCTATGGCTCCTCGTCATCCCAGTTCGGGTACTGGGCCGGGGAATCTCCAACCGCTTTGAGCACACGGAAATACTTCGTTTTCTCCTCCAATTCCTGCATCACTCTGCACTGAAAACGCCATTCATCTCCAAAATCAAACAAGTACTTAAATTTATCACCTTTTTTCAGTCCAAGTCGTCCAAGTGGCATCTTGTAGGACATTCGGCAGCCCTCATCCATATCGTTGGAATAATAGGCACAGAAATCGCTCCAATACCGGTCATCCATAAAGAACGCATGGCAATGGTCATCGTCAAATTTGAAAGCGGCCAAAATCGCTTCACTCAACGCACCAAGGGTTTTCTGCTTGCCGATTTGAATGTACCGGTAACAGCTGCGTCCCAGAGACACCTTGATCACATAGCTTTCCACCGTGCCGGTTTCTTTTTCCTTGTTGGGGCGACGCTCCGGTTCGCCGCCGCTTAGGGAGAAACGGATCGTATTGTTCTCCTTGGCCTTTCTGTAAATATCCTTAAACGCTTCGCTGTATCCACGTCCGAAGTGGAACGGATAGGCCCTGACCAATCCATCCGAAATAATCGTATCCTTAAAGGAGATCAGCACGGCATCCAGCAGTACCGGGCCTTTTCCCATCATCTCCTCCCAGGTGGAAAACAGCCCTTTGACCATATAGACCGTCTGGTCATCCTCTGAAATGAAAACGGTTCCCTTTTTCAAATGCCGTTCCACAATGTACTTTCCCGGCTTGCACTGCGCCCACCCCGCCACAATTTGGGCCTGCTCCTCCGGCAGCTTTGCATAGGCAATGTATTCCTGAAGCACCTGCGTGTGGGACCACAAATAATCTGCAATCTTCTTCGCTTCAGCAGCATCAACGCCTCGGCTCCGGTCAATCGTTCCCATACCGGGACATACCCGGTATTTTTGATTCACGAAGTCCAGCAAAGGGAACCAAAGCTGATAAAAAAGCTCCGCATCTTGTTTTTCTAATGTCATATTCTACTCCTTATCTATTGCGCTATTGTTCTTCCCGCAGGATGTCCATCAGATGGTCCAGAATAAACCGCTGTGCGTTTGCCCCGTAGTACACCGCCTGAAAAGGCCCGGCCTTCCCCTGCATCTCCCGGACAGACAGGCCCAGCTGCTCTCCTGCCGCCGTTGGCAGCCGCTTCCTAGCCGGATCGCTGTATCATTTCCAGTTCTGTCATAATAGTCCCCTCCTCGTTATGTTTTTAGCTTAGCACCTTTGCGCCAGACAGGCAACGGAAATCGTCAGTTGAAACGAATATTCGTCTTTTTCACCTAGATCTTCTTTTTATTTCTGTGCAATATGACATAGATAGGCTTTTATCCGATAACCGCTCTATTCTTTTCCCATTGCACTTTCCAATCGCTATTCGTTCTACTCCCTCTAGCCAGCGGACTTCTCTTTCTTTGCGAACCAACTTTTCAATATCTTTTCGGCTTATTTTTCAAGACTTTTCAATAAATATATCGGCCCCAAAATCCCACTTTTCAAATATTCAGGTGGTAACCTCCTAGCCTTCTGGCCTCCAGGTCACCTTGAGCAGCACGAGCTAAGTAATGGCGTTCTTCCTCGGAGGCCAAAGGCTTGGGGAAAGAGCCGGAGTGGAGCTTTGGAATGCGGTGCTTAACGAATAAAGGACAAGCCCGGCAAGGTTTTGATACTTGCCGGGCGGTGTCTTTGTGTGGGGAAGTGAATTGAGTGGCAGAATCCTCGCTTTATTTCTGGTTCAGGAGGGCGTTCATGTCTTCTTCCGGTGTAGTAATAGGCGCAATGCCATAGTTTTCCACCAGGAAGTTCAGAATATTGGGGGACAAAAACGCCGGGAGAGAAGGACCAAGGCGGATGTTTTTAATGCCGAGATGCAGAAGGGTCAGCAGGATACAGACCGCTTTCTGCTCATACCAGGACAGAACGAAGGAGAGCGGAAGTTCATTTACAGAACATCCAAAAGCCTCCGCAAGTGCCACGGCAACCTGAATTGCGCCGTAGGCATCATTACACTGTCCCATATCCATCAGCCGGGGCAGACCGCCGATTTCTCCCAGATCAAGATCGTTGAAACGGAATTTGCCACAGGCCAGGGTGAGGACGATGCTGTCAGAAGGGGCTTGTTTCACGAATTCTGTGTAATAGTTTCGGCCCGGTTTCGCACCGTCACAACCGGCAACCAGGAAGAAATGGCGGATGGCCCCGGATTTTACGGCTTCCACGACAATACCCGCATGGGATAGGATGGCTGCATGACCAAAACCGGTTGTCACTTTCGTGCCGCCATTGATACCGGAGAATTGCCGGTCTTCTTTGTAACCGCCCAGTTCCAGTGCTTTTTTGATAACCGGCGTGAAATCCTTCTGCTCGTCAATATGAACAGCGCCCGGGAAAGCAACTACTTCTGTTGTAAATACTCTGTCTGCATAGCTGTTTTTGGGCGGCATCAGGCAGTTTGTGGTGTAGAGGATCGGAGCGGGAAGATGATCAAATTCCTTTTGCTGATTCTGCCATGCGGTTCCGAAATGTCCTTTCAGGTGAGAGAACTTTTTTAAGAAGGGGTAGGCATGGGCCGGGAGCATTTCACCGTGGGTGTAGATGTTGATCCCTTTTCCCTCGGTCTGCTCCAGCAAAAGCTGAAGGTCCTTCAGATCATGACCGGTCACAACAATAAACGGCCCTTTTTCTACGGCAAGGGTCACAGCGGTCGGTTCCGGTGTCCCATAGGTCTGTGTATTGGCCTTGTCCAGAAGTGCCATGCACTTCAAGTTGATTTCCCCGACCTTCAGCACGGTAGGAAGCAGACGTTCGACACTTTCTTCATAACCGATTCTAAATAGGGCTTCGCAGAAAAACTGGTCCACTTCGGCATCTTCATAATTCAGAACACTTGCATGATAAGCATAGGCTGCCATTCCGCGAATCCCGAACAGAATAAGCGATTTCAAAGAACGGATATCTTCATCGGCATTCCATAGCTGCCGCATATCGTATTCGTCTGTCTTACCGCAGGGGGACTGACAGCTGCTGCAATCGGGAACCAGTCGCTCTTTCTCGGCTCTGACTTTTTGTATCATCTTTTCAATGGCCGCATTGTCAAAGTTCACGTTTGTAACTGTCGTAAACAGCCCTTCAATGATGATCTGTCCGGTTCTTTTGGAAATGGTTTCCGCACCATCGACTGCTCTTGCCAGACCAATCAACGCACCTGTCAGTTCATCCTGCAATTTTGCGGTGTCCGCCTTTTTCCCACAGACACCGGCACTTCCTGTGCATCCCGTACATCCGAGTGTCTGCTCACACTGAAAACAAAACATCTTCTGCTCCATAGTTGTATGCTCCTTTTACTCAATGATTTTACCGTCAATACTGATGGTGACGACCTGCCAGGGGATGAATTTCCCGCTGTTTTGAAGTGCCTTTTTGGCTGCCATTTCCAGACCGCCGCAGCAGGGAACTTCCATTCTTACAATGGTTACGCTTTGAATGTCATTGTTCTGAATGATTGCGGTCAGCTTTTCGCTGTAATCCACCTGGTCCAATTTGGGGCAGCCGATGAGGGTCAGCTTGTTCCGGATAAAATCCTGGTGAAAGCTTGCGTAAGCATAGGCGGTGCAATCGGCGGCGATCAGAAGCCTTGCGCCGTTAAAATAGGGTGCGCTAACAGGTGCCAGTTTGATTTGTACCGGCCAGTTCCGGAGTGCGGACATCTGCCCTGGGTTGGGAGCGGGGCTGCCGGTTCCGGGTTCTGTCGGACGCTGGATCTGCATACTCTTCGCTCCGGGACAGCCCATGTGTTTGGGTGCTGCCTGGTTTTTCTGCGCTTCTTTCACGGCTTTCTCATCGTATGCGGGTGCTTCCCGTTCTTCAAAAGAAATGGCACCTGTTGGGCATTCCGGGAGACAGTCGCCCAGCCCGTCGCAGAAGTGTTCTCTCACCAATTCGGCTTTCCCGTTTATGATCTCAATGGCCCCTTCGTGGCAGGCCTTGGCACAGGCACCGCATCCGTTGCAGCGTTCCCGGTCGATCCGAATAATTTTTCTTATCATTTTTTGACCTCCGTCAGTAGCATTTCTTGTTTTTCTGTTTGAATTATAGTATTATAAATACAACTTGTATGTTTGATTTCCAACATGGAGGGATGATTTTGAAAAAATATTTACCCATTCTCAGAAACAGTCCGTTTTTCAAAGGCCTTACGGATCAAGAAATCCTGTCCATCCTGCACTGTGTAAACGCAGCAACTGTTTTCAAAGAACGGGATTCTTATATTTTCAGAGCGGGAGACGCCACCGAGGTCATGGGACTGGTGGTGTCAGGCGGTGTTCTCATTATTCAGGAAGACCTTTGGGGGCATCGGAACATTCTGTCCAAGTGCCACGCCGGCGACTTCTTTGGGGAACCCTATGCGGCCAGCCCCGGAGCCATTCTGAATATCAGCGTGGTAGCGGACGAGGATTGCGAGATCATCTTCTTAAACGTCCAGAGGCTGCTGGTCTCCTGCCCGACGGCCTGCGAACACCACCAGAAGCTGATCCGCAACCTGGTCAGCGTGCTTGCCAATAAAATCCTGATTTTTAACGATAAAATCACCCATGTTGGCAAGCGAACGACCAGGGATAAACTGCTGTCTTACCTGTCGGCAGAGTCCACCAGGCATTCGTCGCTCTCCTTCGATATTCCCTTTGACCGGCAGCAGCTGGCAGACTACCTTTGCATTGACCGTGCGGCAATGTCTACGGAGATTTCCAGGCTGCAAAAAGAAGGACTTCTAAAAACCAACAGAAATCATTTTGAGTTGACCCTATGCAACAGTTCCATGGTTATAGAGAAAGGGAGCTGAGATACAGATGGAATGGTCAGACGGAAAGAAACGCTGCTGTTGGGCAAACCCAAAAAATGAACGGTACATCCGTTACCATGATGAGGAATGGGGCGTTCCTGTTTACGATGATGGGAAGCTGTTTGAGATGCTGATTTTGGAATGCTTTCAGGCCGGACTGTCCTGGGAATGTGTTCTGAATAAGCGGGAGGCGTTTCGGGCAGCCTTCGATGGATTTGATTTGGAGGCAGTCTGCGCATACGGGGAGGACAAGCTGGAAGCCCTGAGAAATGACCCCGGAATCATCCGGAATCGGCTGAAAATACAGGCGGCTGTCATCAATGCCCGGGTGTTTCGTGAAATACAGGGGGAATATGGCAGTTTTTCCGGGTATCTCTGGCACTGGACTGCCGGAAAAGTGGTCTACGAAAGTGGGCTGACACATTCGGAGCTTTCAGACCGGATTTCAAAGGACTTAAAGAAACGGGGCATGAAATTCGTTGGGACGACGGTGATCTACGCATATTTGCAGGCAGTCGGCGTGATTTACTCTCACGATGGGGGCTGCTTTTTGGAACGCAAAACGGTGGTATAGAGAGATGCATGTAAATGAAATGGGCGGACTACTACAAGCGATATGATGAATGGCAAGAAAGCACACAATACAGCCGCTTGGCTTCCATTACGGATTTTGGGCCGGAGGGAAGCCCCTCGGCGGAAATTGCGGACTGCATCCAGTATGTAGAATCACGCGCCGCCGCAAGCATCATCCGCCGTGCTTTGGCCGCTGGTACTATGGACACGGACATACAGATGGCTGCGAATTCTGCGGCAACGGCGGCTGCAACGGCAAGTGTCATATAGATTGAGATCAGAGCTTTTTCAGCATAAAGAGCAAAGAATGCTTTCTATGTAACAAAATTCTGAAAAAAAGTTTATTACATTGATGTAACAAACTTGACGATGAGGACGTGGCGTGTTATCGCTTGAACTACTCCGCCGGGGCTGCGATGTGGCCATCGGCAAGATCGATAACCGGGAAGTGGACTTTATCGCAACCAAGGTAGATGATAAAAAACATCGGATAGAATGGAAATCTTGACATCTTCCGGAGATGGCCTATAATCAAAACAGGAGGGATCACCAATGCAAGAAAACGAGCTTTTGAAACTGGCAGGGCGTTTCGGATTTGAAGCAGCGGTATTGCCTGCTTCGGAGGTACCCACGGATGGAAAATTCCGGCACTTTTGCGAGGAAAACCGCTGTGGCCAGTATCATGCAAACTACTCCTGCCCGCCCACCTGCGGCACGGTGGAGGACATGGCGGCAAAGATTTATGCAGGGATCACTGCACTGGTGCTGAAAACCCAGTGGCCGATCGAGAGCTATGAGGATACCAAAACCATCAAAGACGGAAAGCTTTCCCATAACCGCGCCATGCTGCGGCTGAATGAGACGCTGCACGGCCTGTGCGTGGGCGGCAGCTGCTGCTGTCTGTGTTCACCCTGCCGGATGAAGAACGGGGAAAGCTGCATTTACCCGGGCCTGCGTTTCAGCTGCATGTCCGCCTATTGCGTGGACGTGGCGGAGCTGTGCAGACGCTGCAGCATGGACTTCCGGTGGGATACGAAAAAGCTCTCCGTTTATAGCATGATCGTGCTGTAGGGAGATTTTGTCATTGAGGAACTGAGAAAAGAATTTCCGGGCCTTTCATTTACGCAAATGTCCGATTGCGCAGGTGTCCTGATTTTGGACTGATAACCTCTAAATGGAACAAACCGAAAGTTTTGGAAAGGTGAATACACCATGAATTTGAAAAAATCCATCATATTGCCATTATTGGAAGCAACTATCAGCAATCAAAGCACTTTTATGTGGATCTGTTAGGCTTTTCTATCGTTCGGGAAAACTACAGACCGGAACGGGATGATTACAAAATCGATCTTCAACTCGATGGGATGGAACTGGAACTCTTTATCATTAAAAATTGCCCGAAACGCCCCAGTTATCCAGAGGCTTACGGTCTCCGGCATCTTGCCTTTGCTGTAGACTCGGTGGATGATACCGTAAGAGAATTGAACAAAAGGGGCATCATCACGGAACCAATCAGACTCGATGCTTACACAGGCAAAAGAATGACATTCTTTTATGACCCTGACGGTCTTCCCTTGGAAATTCACGAATAAAGTATTGCAGTGTTTTGGACGGCAATTTTATAAATTCCAGTTTGTCGAACTGGAATATGTTTTATAGAGGTCTTTGCAAATACGCCATATCTACAAGGTGTATACCACACTCATATATTGGGTGGTCATAATAATCAGTACAAAGACACAGCCCGGCAAGTATGAAAACCTTGCCGGGCTTGTCCTTTATCCGTTAAGCACCGCATTCCAGTAAATTTTCGCAGTCCCGTTTCCGCACACGGACACCGTGCTTCCATCTGTCCGCCACAGAAAATCTTTCCTTGCATCATCTGTTTTTGAAGAAGTGGGGCAAAAAGACGGCTGCGGCTCGCAGACACAATTGCGCGGTGTTGCCTTATGTTTTTCTCTGGAATTTTTCCTTGCATTTGGGGCAGGTGATGAGGATCCTGCCCTTGCCCCGGGGGACGCGGACGGTCTGGCGGCAGCGGGGGCAGAGGAAATAGCGGTTCCTGCGGTCCTTCACCCGGTCGATCATCAGCAGAAACCGGCGGTTTTCCTGGTAGCGCTTGTTGATGTTGCGGGACAGGCAGCGGAAGATGGCCCAGATCATCAGTACGTAGCTCAATACCCAGCAGACCTGCCCCACCCAGCTGCGCTGCAAAAAGGCGGACAGCAGGCTTGCCGCCACACCCACGCACAGGATCAGCATATTCAATCGGTCCGTGCCATAGCGGCCGGACATAAAGCGGCTCAGCCCCGCCTGGAGCCTGACGCCCAGGGTACGCAGCCAGCTGCCGAAATCCTTCATAAAAACCACCTTAAAAGAGAAGTTCAGGGCAACACCGCGCCGAGCGTCCGGCCGCCCCGGCGCGGGCCGGAGGGATGGGGTCGTGCGGTATTGCCATGAAGCTATTATATTGCAAAATAATGGGATTGCAACTGCTGACGGCCATAGTTTACGGAATGTTTAAGATTTTCTTATGATTTTTTCCTCTTGTGCGGGGGACCATTCTATGGTATATTTGGTCGCAGAGAAATGCGCAAAAAAGGAGGGAATGCCATGAAGCATCCCGATCCCGACGATTATGAAAATGAAGAGCTGGAGGGCGAATCCGACGACTACGTCTACCTGGACGAGGACGACGACGCCCGCACCGCCCGGGGCAGCGGGACCGTTGCCGTGCTGGGGATCGTGGCGGCGGTGTGCGCCGCGGTGCTGCTCATCGTCATCGGCGTCACCCTGGTGGCCCCCAGCCTGTTCAAGCAGCCCGCCTCCGATACCGACGACCCGGACGCCCTGCTCCACGACCTGCACCTGGAGGAGGAGGAGGAGCTGAAGGAGAACCCCATCCTGGAGGAAACCGGCACCGAGCCCACCACCGAGCCCACCATCCCCCCGGAGGCCAACCCCTTCGACCAGTATGATTTCCAGTACAACAAGCGGAATTACCTCTATTGCCTGAAGCAGGAGAGCTACGTAGGCATTGACGTGTCCGCCTTCCAGCACGACATCGACTGGAACGCAGTCAAAGCCTCCGGCGTGGACTTTGCCATGCTCCGCCTGGGCTACCGGGGCTGGGGCAAGAAGGGCACCCTGGTGGAGGACGAATACATCCAGCAGAACCTCCAGGGCACCGCCGCCGCGGGCATCCCCATCGGCGTGTACTTCTTCTCCCAGGCCACCACGCTGGACGAGGTGTACGAGGAGATCGAGTTCATGCTGGATATCCTGGGGGACTACAAGCTGGATTATCCCATCGTGCTGGACTGGGAGGTGGCCAACCCCACCGAGGGCCGCACCCAGGGCGTCACCCGCCGGATGCTCACCGATATGCTGCGCTACTTCTGCGACGAAATGAGCGGCCGGGGCTTCGACCCCATGATCTACTTCAACTGGACCCAGGCCTCCCGGATGCTGTACCTGAACGAGCTGGAGGACTACCCCTTCTGGCTGGCCCTGTACCAGGACCGCATGACCTTCCCCTTCCGGGTGGAAATGTGGCAATACACCAGCGAAGGCCGCGTCCCCGGCATCGAAGGCGACGTGGACATCAACCTGTATATCCCCGACCTGAGAGGGAAAACAACAACAGAATGATCGTAGGGGACGACATGAAAAGCCCGCAGCGGTTGGCTGCGGGCTTTTGGGTTGGGGGAATCAGGCCTCCAGGTTGATGCCGGTTTCCTTGGAGAACACGTGGCACACGTGGCCGGCGAAGTCGAACTTCACGGCGGCGCCGGTGGTCAGGGAAGCGACCTCGGCGGGGGTCATGTTCATGGTGGAGACCACCAGCACCACGTCCCGGCCCATGGCGGTGACATGCAGGTGCACGGAGGAGCCCATCATTTCGGACACGTCCACCTTGGCGTCGATGCCGGTGCTGCTCAGCTCGATGTGCTCAGGACGGACGCCCAGGACCACGGGCTGGGGAGCCACATTGTTCTTGGCCAGGGCGGCCTGCTTGGCCTCGGACAGCTCCACGGTCAGGCCTTCCAGCTTGACGGCGTACTTGCCGTTCTCCTTGACCAGCTCGGCGTTCTCGAACAGGTTCATCTGAGGCGTGCCGATGAAGGTGGCCACGAACAGGTTGTAGGGGTGGTTGAACACTTCCTGAGGCGTGCCGATCTGCTGGATGAAGCCGTCCTTCATGATGACGATACGGTCGCCCAGGGTCATGGCCTCGGTCTGGTCGTGGGTAACGTAGATAAAGGTGGTGTTGATGCGCTGACGCAGCTTGATGATCTCGGCGCGCATCTGGTTACGCAGCTTGGCGTCCAGGTTGGACAGGGGCTCGTCCATCAGCATGACCTGGGGGTTACGCACGATGGCGCGGCCGATGGCCACACGCTGACGCTGACCGCCGGACAGCGCCTTGGGCTTACGGCCCAGGTACTGGGTGATGTCCAGGATCTCAGCGGCTTCCTTGACCTTCTTGTCGATCTCGTCCTTGGGGGCGTGACGCAGCTTCAGAGCGAAGGCCATGTTATCATAAACGGTCATGTGGGGGTACAGGGCGTAGTTCTGGAAGACCATGGCGATGTCGCGGTCCTTGGGGGGAACGTCGTTGACCAGACGGTTGCCGATGTACAGCTCGCCGCCGGTGATGTCTTCCAGACCGGCGATCATACGCAGGGTGGTGGACTTACCGCAGCCGGAAGGACCAACCAGAACGATGAATTCCTTGTCGGCGATCTCCAGGTTGAACTCCTGGACAGCGACGACACCTTCATCGGTGATCTGCAGATTGGCCTTTTTCTTCTCGGGCTCGTCGCCCTTCTTGCGCTTCTTGGCCTTCTTGGCGTCGTCGCCGTTGAACGGATAGACCTTCTTGATGTTCTTCAGGGTTAAGCTTGCCATGTTTTTTGACTCCGTGCGCGCTGAATTCTCAATACGCGCACTCGCATTCTGCCGGGTTAAACAGCAGAAGCTTTACGACAGGTCTCCACACTGCCGCACCGTGAGCCGGACGGGGTTTTCCTCCTTTATTTTAGCGTCGTATGCCTATTTCTGTGGAGTAGGCATACTCCACCGGAATATAAAGATAATACCATACTTTCCATGCAACTGCAATCGTGGATTCCAACATTTTTTGGGGGTTATTCTTGTATATTCTGACAAATTCCTTTTGGGACAGATGTCATCAGCTTAGGACTGCATTCCTCTTGCTGCCCCCCTTAGGGGTGTCGTTGGATAGTTGAGAAATGTACATTTTACAACCCAAGCGAGGACACCCCCTCAGGCAGGCCGTTCGGCCTGCCAGCTCCCCCATCGGGGAGCCAAGAGGGATTCTACGAATTCGCCCAGGATTTCATAAAACCATAACTGCCTACCGCAACCCCTCAGTCAGGCCCTTTGGGCCTGCCAGCTCCCCTTTCAGGGGAGCCAAGAGCTTGCTACCAGGCTTCTACGGTTTGTTTCATTTCCCGCAAGTCCAGGACGCCTTCGGCGAAGCCTTTTTTGACCAGGGATTCGGGGAGGTATTCGTCGTATTTGTCAAACAGGGGCAGCTCCTTGGGGTAGACGAATTCCAGGGGGATCAGGGGCTTCCGGATCTCCTCGCGCACCACCTGGAAGAATTCCCCGGCGGTGACGCGCATGGTGAACTGCATGTAGTACGGGCGGGCGGAGTCGAAATTCTTCAGGCCCAGGCGGTCGGCGCATTTGATCTTCAGGAAGCGCTCCAGGGCCAGGAAGCCGTAGGTGCCGATCCAGGGGAGCAGGCACCACATGTGGCCGCCCAGGTTGATGAGCACCTCCCGGCCCACACCGGCGTGGGCGGCGGTATGGCGAGCCTGGTCCAGCCGGGCCACGGCGTTCTTCATCAGGTAGGGATAGCCCCGGTCCTCCAGCAGCACCTGCCGCATCCGCTTCAATATTTTGGTGTGCAGGTCGCCGGGGCACTGGCCGAAGTAGGCGGGGATGCTGCCCTTGACCTGCTCGCAGTAGACCAGGTGGCGCTTGTGGTCGATGTCCAGCACCGTCCAGACGTGCCCGGCGATGGCCAGCTTCTCCCCCACAGGGGGCGGCTGCACCACGGTGCCCAGCTCCTGGGCTTCGCTGCGGACGGTGTATTCCTCGTTCTCCTGGAACACGCCGTAGAATTTGAAGGAATTGACCACCCGCTCCCCCGCCAGGCCCACGATCAGGCCGCCGCGCTCGGTGCGCTGGATGTGGTCCGTGGCCAGCAGGTGGCGCAGCAGGGTCTTGAAATCCTCCTGGCTGACCCGGTGGAAGTAGTGCAGCGGCAGCACCCGCTGGGCCAGGGCCCCGGCGGAAAGCTCGCCGCAGGAGGCCAGGGTGGACATGGTCTGGTGGTACAGCAGGCTGTATGGCAGCCGGTCCAACCGGGGCGGCTCCACCCAGCGCTCCTCCAGGTACAGCTGCACCAGGGCAATGCCCTGAAGCAGCTTCCAGGGCACGGTGCTGGGGAGCATGGCCCGTGCCTCCGGCTCGTCCTCGCGCATGACAAACCACATTTCCGCCGGGCTGCCCCGCCGCCCGGTGCGGCCCATCCGCTGTAAAAAGGAGGACACCGTCCAGGGCGCGTCGATCTGGAAGGCCCGCTCCAGCCGCCCGATGTCGATGCCCAGCTCCAGGGTGGCGGTGGTGACGGTGGTCATGCACTGCTCGTCGTCCTTCATCAGCATCTCCGCCGTCTCCCGGTAGGAGGCGGAGAGATTGCCGTGGTGGATGAGGAAGCGATCCGGCTCCCGCTGCTTCTCGCAGTATTGCCGCAGGGTGGTGGTGACGGTCTCGCACTCCTCCCGGGAGTTGACGAACACCAGGCACTTCTTCCCCCGGGTGTGCTCAAAGATATAGGCCAGGCCGGGGTCGGCGTTCTCCGGGGCCTTGTCCGTGGCCGCGTCCAGCGGCTCCATGGCCTGCAGCTCCGGGCGGCCGGCGGCGGCCTGCACGTCCTTGACGTAAAAATGCTCCATGCTCAGCCGCCATTTGTTCCCGGCGGCCTGGATCCTGGGGATGAGGGTCTGCCGCCCGGTGCCCATGGAAAGGAATTCCCCGCATTTTTCCGGGTCGCCGATGGTGGCGGACAGGCCGATGCGCCGGGGATTCACCCCGGCCAGGCGGCTGAGCCGCTCGATCAGGCATAATGTCTGCCCGCCCCGGTCGCCCCGGAGCAGGGAGTGCACCTCGTCGATCACCACGAAGCGCAGGTCGCCGAAGAGCTTCGGGATGGCGGAATGCTTGTGCAGCAGCAGAGCCTCCAGGGATTCCGGAGTGATCTGCAAAATGCCGGAGGGATGCTTTAGCAGCCGTGCCTTATGGCTCTGGGCCACGTCCCCGTGCCAGTGCCACACGGGGATATCCGCCTGGGCGCACAAGTCGCTGAGGCGGCCGAACTGGTCATTGATCAGCGCCTTCAGGGGTCCGATGTAAATGGCCCCCACGGAGGCGGGGGGATCCTCGGAAAACAGGGTGATGATGGGGAAAAAGGCCGCCTCCGTCTTGCCGGAGGCAGTGGAGGCGGTGAGCAGCAGATTGTCGTCGGTATTGAAGATCGCCTCCGCCGCCGCCACCTGAATGGCCCGCAGATTCTGCCACCCGCTGCGGTATATAAAATCCTGCACAAACGGCGCATATCGGTCAAAAGCACTCATGTGGATTTCCTTTCCTTCTCTCTTAATCGCCCCTGAAAGGTTTAGCAGGTGCAGCCATTCAAAGAATGGCGTACAGCTGTTTCATGCAAAGCTGAGCTGGCAGGCCCAATGGGCCTGACTTGTGCGCCCGCAGGCGCCATGCAAGCGAGCAACCGCCGTCAGGCGGCTCTTAGCGAGTCGCAGAGGGGGTGCGGTAGGCACCCGCGTTTTTATGAAATCCCGGGCGAATACGCACAATTCCTCGGCTCCCCGATGGGGGAGCTGGCAGGCCGAACGGCCTGACTGAGGGGGTGTGGTCCGTTGAATGGTGACAACTCAAAAATACCAACGGCACCCCCTTTGCCGCTTCGCGGCACTTCCCCCAGAGGGGGCAGCAAGAGGCCTGTACGGATTCGCCTTGGTTCATTCTAGATGGTATTCTGCGTACCGCGGCTGACCCCTCCGGCGCTGTTGCGCCGCCTCCCCTTTCAGGGGAGGTTCGGTGCGTCCCCTGCCGGAGGTCAGATATCAAACTCCGCAAATGCGCTGGCGGCGGCTTCTTCCTGGACGGCGTTCTGGGCGTATTGGAAGCTGTCGCTGCCCAGGAGGGCGCGGACGCTGATGCCGGGGTTCTGGTAGACGATGTCCAGCACCTGGATGAAGTCGCGGATGACCTCCCGGGGGGTGATGTGACTGTCCGCGCCGATGCGGCCGAACTCGATCTCGATGAAATCCACCATGTCCCGCTGGGTGACGATCTGGTCGTATTCATACAGCCCCGCGTGGATGTCCGCCAGCTTTTCGATGAGGATCAGCATTTCCTCGTTGGTCAGGGGCAGCAGGCGGATCACCGGGGACAGCAGGTCCTTGTGCTCGCCGGAAAAATGGCCGTCGGCCAGGCGGGAGCGCAGGGCCTCGTAGCTGTATACGCCCCGGCGGGGGTCCTCCATGCACTGGGGGGTGCCGCCCAGGATGAAGCCGATGTGCTGGGCCTTGCCCTGCATGGCGTCGTTGTACATGGTGAGGATCTTTTCATAGTTATACTGCCGGGTGATGGCGTTGGGAATTTTATAGATATTCACCAGCTCGTCGATGAGCACCAGCATCCCGGCGTAGCCCGCCCGGTTCAGAAAGGCGGCGAAGAGCTTGAGGTATTCGTACCAATCGTCGTCGGTGATGACGATGCTCACCCCCAGCTCCGCCCGGGCCTCGGTTTTGGTGGCGTACTCGCCCCGGAACCATTTGAGCACCTTGGCCTTGGTCTCGTCGTCCCCGGCCCGGTGGGCCTGATAGTACGCGGTGAGCAGCCGGGCAAAGTCGAAGCCGTGGACCATCTCGTTCAGGGAGTAGATCACGGCGGAGATCTTCTTCTCCACCGCCCGCTCCAGCCCGGGGTCGGCGACGGACAGGCCGGTCTGCTCCAGCACCTCCTGCTGCACGCTGCTGATCCAGCGGTCCAGGATCAGGGGCAGCGCGCCGCCCTCGGGCTTGGTCTTGGTGGACATGTTGCGGATCAGCTCTTTATAGGTGGCCAGGCCCTGGCCTCTGGTGCCCTGGAGCCGCCGCTCCGGGGACAGGTCGGCGTCCACCACCACGAAATTCTTGGCCATCACATAGTTGCGGATGGTTTGCAGCAGGAAGCTCTTGCCGCTGCCGTATTTGCCCACGATGAAGCGGAAGGACGCGCCGCCGTCGGCAATGATGTCCACATCCCGCAGCAGCGCTTCGATCTCCGCCCTGCGCCCCACGGTGACGTAGGAAAGCCCCACCCGGGGCACCACGCCGCCCTTCAGGGAATTCATCAGGGTCTGGGCGATTCGCTTGGGTATTTTCATGGTGCTACCATCTCTTTCAGTTCGTCAATATAGTCCTCTACCAGCCCGTCATCCTCTGCCACGGAGTCCTGGAAGATATCATACAGCTTCTCATTAATGCCGTCCAATAAAACGGACAGTATTTTTCCCTCCCGTCGGACCCAGTCGGTGGGGCGGCCATAGAGCAGGCATTGGAGCAGGCGGTATTCCGCCGCGTTCAGGGGGCAGTCCTCTCCCGGCTCCCGGGCCGGGATGCCGGCGCTGGCCGGGACCGGCTCCGGGGCGGGGGCGGGAGGCGCTTCCTCCTCCAGCTCGTCCTCAATGCGCAGCCTTTCCTGGGTGACGGCAGCATCCCGGCGGATGGCGGCCAGGGCGCCGAAATCAATGGCGACCCGCTGGGCAGCCTGCCGGGCCTTTTCCTTCTCGTCCAGCAGGGCCTGAATTTCCCCCGCGATGGCCTTTTCCACCCATTTGGACTGCTCCGGCCGCAGCAGGGGCTTGCCCGGCTCCAGGGCGTCGCGCAGGCTGGCATCGATGGACTTCATCAGCCCGTCCAGCTTCTTCTGCCCCCGCTGGCCGATGAACCGGCCAGCCTCCACCCAATAGCCGCCGGAACACATAAAATAGTGGGTGTCGGTGAGGTAATAAGCGGCCTCCCGCTTCTTCAGCGGGTCGCAGAACACCGCCGCCGGAAACAGCTCAAAGGGCCGCTCCCGCAGCCCGCCGAAGAGCTGCTCGCTCAGGCTGCGGCCGCCGCGCCTGCGGTAGTGCAGGCACATCTGCCCCACCACGGCGGCGACTACCCGCTCCATGTCCTGCCGGTGGGTCTTACAGAATTTGCTGCGGCCCAGCCAGCCGGGGGCCAGCGCCGTCACCGCCTGCATCACGGCCTCCGCCGGCTGCTCCGGGGCGCTGTCCAGAATGTCGAAGTACGCCGACCCGTCCGGCTCCCCGTCCTCCTGCCAGAAGCTGTCGGAGAGATTATAATACAGAATATAGGACTTGCGCCAGCTCCGATAGTAGCGGGGCACGGTGCTGTCCACCCCGCCGTAACGGTCCACGAAGGCGTCCATTTTTTTCAGCCCCTCCACCGGGCTGCCCGCCCCGACCTGGTTAATGAGCTCATAGAGATAGAGGAAGGCGAAGGTGGTGCACGCCTCCGGCGCGTCCCCCCGGCGCACACGGGTGCGCCAGGAAAAATAGCTGCGCAGCTCCCGGTCGGTGAGGGAATCGTAGGTGGGGAAATAGCGGGTGACCCGGAGCAGCTCGGGGTAATCGTCCTCGTACCCCGCCAGGAGCCGGGCCTGCTTGAGGAAGAGACTGCGCCGGTTCTGATACATGGCGGCGCTGCCCTGCTCCAGGGACCGGGCCGCCCGCAGCAGCGAGGGCAGCTTTTCGGCGGGCGCGTTCCCCCGCCGGGGCAGGTATTTCCCCACCACCTCCCGCACATAGGCAGGCAGCCGGTCCGCAGAGGCGCTCTGCCGGGGCCGGATCGGCTCCTCCTGAAACACCCGCTCCTCCAACGGCTCCGCCTTTCCGCTGCCCATACGCGCTCACTCCCTCGGACAAATGTTTGCGTTTATCATACCCCATTGTCCACTTTCCGTCAAGCAGAAAGCCAAAAAACTTTACCAAGGCTCCCTTGCTGCCCCCTCTGGGGGTGGTGCTCCGCGCAGCGAATCAAGATAGTAATGATTGCCGGTGGCAATCATACCTCTGTTTCGTGCCGCGAAGCGGCAAAGGGGGTGCCGTTGGTAGCTTTGAGTTGTTTCCATTCAACGAACCACACCCCCTCTGCGACTCGCTAAGAGCCGCCTGACGGCGGTTGCTCGCTTGCATGGCGCCTGCGCATCGCTAAGTCAGCCCTTGTGGGCTGCCAGCTCCCCCATTGGGGAACCGAGTTTAACCTCCCCTGAAAGGTTTAGCAGGTGTAGCCATTCATAGAATGGCGTACAGCTGCTTAATGCAAAGCTGAGGAGGGCCGCGCGTTAGCGTGGCGGAGGGGTTTGCGGTACGCAGAATGCCATTTGAAATGCGCCAAGGCGAATCCGTACAGGCCACTTGACTCCCCCACCGGGGAGCCAAGGATGCACCCCATCGTCATCGATTTTGTTCACAAAGTGTTTCTTGACTTTGCGGGGCAGCTTTGCTATAATCCGGGGCGATTTTGGACGCGGGAGGCGACGAGCCATGGAGGTTTTGCTTTATATCGGCGGGATGCAGTGCGGCAGCTGCGCGGCGCGGGTGAAGCGGGCGCTGGAGGAAGCGCGGGGCGTGCAGGCGGCGGAGGTATCCTATGGCCGCGGGACGGCGCGGGTGCGCTGCCGGGCCGGGACGGACCCGGATTTCCTGTGCCGGGCGGTGCAGGCGGCGGGGTACGAGGCATCTGTGAAGCCTCTGGGGCGGCCCTGGAAGACGGCGGGGACCGTCGTCCTTCTTTTTTGCTCCTTCTACCTACTAAACAGGTGGGGAATTCTCAACTACCTGACCCCCTCCCAGCTGGCGGACGGCTCCATGGGCTATGGGATGCTCTTCGTGGTGGGGCTGCTGACCTCGGTGCACTGCGTGGCCATGTGCGGCGGCATCGGGCTGTCCCAGAGCCTCTCCGGCGTCCGGCAGACGAAGGCCGCCTGGAAGCCCACCGTGCGCTATAATCTGGGCAGGCTCCTGTCCTATACCGCCGTGGGCACGGCGCTGGGCGCGGTGGGCATGGGTCTGGAGGCCGCCTCCGTCACCCTATCCTACGGCTTGCAGGGGGCGGTGAAGCTGCTGGCCGGGGCGGCCATGGTGACCATGGGGCTGAACATGCTGGGTCTGCTGCCAAGGCGCGGCCGGCAGCTGCCCCGCCTCTTCCCCAGGCGGGCGCTCGGCCCCTTTGCCATCGGGCTGCTGAACGGGCTGATGCCCTGCGGGCCGCTGCAAAGCATGCAGCTGCTGGCCCTGGCCAGCGGAAGCCCGGTGCGGGGCGGGCTGTCCATGCTCCTGTTCGCTCTGGGCACCATGCCGCTGATGCTGGCCTTCGGCTCCGCCGTGGGGCTGCTGGGGAAGAAATTCACCCGGGCCGTGACGCTGCTGGGAGCGGTGGTCATCGCGGTGCTGGGGCTGGCCATGGTGGGCCAGGGGGGCAGCCTGGCGGGCCTGTTCACCCCGGCGCAATTGGCCGCCGGGGCGGCGCTGCTGGGCATGGGACTGCTGATCTTCAATCTGGCGGGCCGGAAAACCGCCGCCCTGCCGGTGGGGCTGATCCTGCTGGCGGCGCTGGCGGTGCTGCCCCTGCTCCCGGGGACGGGAGAGGCCGCCCAGGCGCGGATGGAGGACGGCGTCCAGATCGTGGAAAGCGACCTGCGCCCCGGAGCCTATCCCGGCATTCAGGTCCGGGCGGGCGTCCCCGTCCGCTGGATCATTCACGCCGACGATGAGGACATCAACGGCTGCAACGATCGCTTCTTCCAGCGGGAGCTGCAATTGGAGCACAGCTTCACGCCGGGGGACAACGCCATCGAATTCACCCCCGCCGCCCCCGGCACATACACATACAGCTGCTGGATGGGCATGATCCACGGCACCATCACCGTCACAACCTAAAGCTGCCCAAACTTGCTGCCCCCTTTGGGGGTGGTGCTCCGCGCAGCGAATCAAGATAGTAATGATTGCCGGTGGCAATCATACCTCTGTTTCGTGCCGCGACAGCGGCAAAGGGGGTGTCGTCGGTAGCTTTGAGCTGTCACCATTCAACGAACAACACCCCCTCAGTCAGCCCTTACGGGCTGCCAGCTCCCCCATTGGGGAGCCAAGAGTGCTTAACATCGAAGGAGGATTTATGAAATGAAAAAGCGTTTTATTTTGGCCCTTGCCCTGGCGCTTCCGGCGCTGCTCAGCGGCTGCGGCAAGCAGGAGCAGGCCGCCCTCGGCCAGGGGGAGTACCTGGAAATTCCCAAGGCGGAGCTGTCCGAGGACATCCGCATCTATTCCGTTACCGTGGACGGCCTGCAAATGGAGGTCCTGGCCGCCAAGGACGCCGACGGCACCCTGCGCACCGCCTTCAATACCTGCCAGGTGTGCAACGGCTCCCGCAAGGCCTATTTCGTGGCCCAGGGGGAGCACGTGATCTGCCAGAACTGCGGCAATTCCTTCGCCCGTTCCGACGTGGGCGTCCTCTCCGGCGGCTGCAACCCCACCCCCATCTTCGCCGAATCCCGCGCCGATACCGAAGACACCATCCGCATCTCCTGCGACTACCTCCAATCCAACCGGGACCTGTTCACAAGGTGGAAGGAAAACTAAGGCAACACCGCACAATTTGGCAAAAAGACGGCTGCGGCTCGCAGACACAATTGCGCGGTGTTGCCTAAGGAAAGAAATCACAAAACAAGTCTCATATGAACTCCATGCCCTTCAGGCAATTAAAATCTTTTTTAAAGATTTTAATTGGAGTTCAGTATGATTTCTGTCATAATCGGCAAAAATGTATCGGTATTTTTCTACGAAATATGTGCATTTTATCCAGTTTTCTGACTTTAAAACTGGGTAACCAGCCAAATCTTTGTTCTCGGTTTTGGGAAAGGGCGCGCTTTGATTGACAGCGGAGGGTTTCGGTTGTATGCTTTTAAAGCAATACCGCGTTCGAGCAAACCGGGAGGTTTTGGATATGAAGATTCTTGTGTGCATCAAGCAGGTGCCGGGGTCCAGCAATGTGGAGGTGGACCCGGTCAGCGGGGTGCTGAAGCGCAGCGGGGTGCCCAGCAAGTGCAACCCCTATGACCTGTACGCCATCGAGGCCGCCCTCAGTCTGGCGGAGCGGTTCGGCGGCAGCGTGGAGTGCCTGACCATGGGGCCGCCCCAGGCCAGGGCGGTGATCCAGGAGGCCATCTGCATGGGCGCCTCCGGCGGCACGGTGCTTTCCGACCGCAAATTTGCCGGGGCGGACGTGCTGGCCACGGCCTACACCCTCTCCCAGGGCGTCCGCCAGTGCGGGGAATTTGATCTCATCATCTGCGGCAAGCAGACCACCGACGGCGACACTGCCCAGGTGGGCGCGGAGCTGGCGGAATACCTGGGGCTGCCCAATGTGAGCAATGTGCTGTCCGTGGACGATTACCGGGACGGGACGCTTTCTCTGACCACCGGGCTGGATGACCGGCTCATCCGGCTGCGCATCGCCCTGCCCTGCCTGCTGAGCATGGACGCGGACATCAATACCCCCCGGCTGCCCTCCTATAAGATCCGCCGTCAGCTCACCGACGACCGGGTGCGGATGCTGCGCTTCGCGGATTTTGCGGATCAGGACCCGGATCACTATGGTCTGAGCGGCTCCGCCACCCAGGTGGAGCGCATCTTCCCCCCGGAGAAAACCGGCGGGCGGGAAACCCTGGACGGGGACGCCGGCACCCAGGCCCAGGCGCTGCTGGCGCTGCTGCGGCAGAAAAAATTCGTGTAAGGGGGCGGCCATATGGGAAAGCTCATCATCAACCATCATCTCATTACCCCGGAAAACGCGCCGGCGCTGGTGGAGATCTGCCCATTCGGCGCGATCTCCTATGAAAATGGGCAGCTGGACATCTCCTCCGGCTGCAAGCTGTGCAAAATGTGCGTGCGCAAAAGCGGCGGCCTGGTGGAATTCCAGGAGGAAGCCAAAACCGTTGACCGCGCCGCCTGGCGGGGCATCTGCGTCTACGCCGACTGCTCCGGCGGCAAAATTCACCGGGTGACCTACGAGCTGATCGGCAAGGCCCGGGAGCTGGCCGCCGTGACGGGCCACCCCGTGTGGGTGCTGGCCATCGGCCACCAGCTGGACGGCTGCGTCCAGACCCTGCGGCACTATGGGGCGGACGCCCTGTTCGTCTACGACGATCCTGCCCTGGCGGAGTTCCGCATCGAGCCCTACGCCCAGGCATTCTATGATTTCATCCAGCGCAAGCGCCCCTCCTCCATTCTGGTGGGGGCCACCAATCTGGGGCGGCAGCTGGCCCCCCGGGTGGCCGCCCGGTGCCGCACGGGGCTGACGGCGGACTGCACCATCCTGGATATGAAGGAAAATACCGATCTTGTCCAGATTCGCCCCGCCTTCGGCGGCAACATCATGGCCCAGATCGTCACCCCCCACACCCGGCCCCAGTTCTGCACCGTGCGCTATAAGGTGTTCAGCGAGCCGAAGCCCAGCGAGGCCGCCGCCGGCGAGGTGGTGCCCATGCCCGTCACCGAGGAAATGCGGCGCTCCGCCATCGACGTGCTCAGCACCCAGGAAAAGCCCAGGGACATCGACATCGCCGAGGCGGATGTGATCGTGGCCGTGGGCCGGGGCGCGTCGGGCAAGGCGGCCCGGGCCTGGGCGGCGGAGCTGTCGGAGCTGCTGGGCGGCGTGGTGGCCTGCTCCCGCCCATTGGTGGAGAGCAACGTGTACGACGCCAAGCACCAGATCGGCCTTTCCGGCCGCACCGTCAAGCCCAAGCTCATCATCACCCTGGGCATCTCCGGGGCGGTGCAGTTCGCCGCGGGCATGAAGGCGGCGGAGTGCATCGTGGCCGTCAATTCCGACCCCGCCGCGCCCATCTTCGATGTGGCCCACTACCGGGTGGTGGGGGACGTGAACGAAATTCTTCCCAGGCTGATCCAGCAGATCAAGGGGGTATCCTGATGTACAACAAGGTAACACAGGCGGATATCGACGCCCTGCGGGCCATCGTCGGCCCGGAAAATGTGCTCCTGGGGGAGGGAATCAACCCCGACTACGCCCATGACGAGCTGGGGGATGTGTCCCACATGCCCGAGGTCCTGGTGCGGGTCCGCACCACCCGGGAGGTTTCGGAAATGATGCGCCTGGCAAGCGCCCGGGTCATTCCCGTCACCGTCCGGGGCAGCGGCACCGGCCTGGTGGGGGCGGCGGTGCCCATCTGCGGCGGCATCCTGCTGGAGACCACGAAAATGAATGAGATTCTGTCGCTGGACACGGAGAATCTCACCGTCACCGTCCAGCCCGGCGTGCTGCTGATGGAGCTGGCCGCCTTCGCCGAAGAGCACGACCTGCTGTATCCCCCCGATCCGGGGGAGAAGAGCGCCACCATCGGCGGCAATATCTCCACCAACGCCGGGGGCATGCGGGCGGTGAAGTACGGGGTGACCCGGGACTATGTGCGCGCCCTGACCGTGGTGCTGCCCAGCGGCGAAGTGCAGACCTTCGGCGCGGCGGTGGCCAAGAACAGCTCCGGGTACAGCCTGAAGGATCTGGTCATCGGCTCCGAGGGGACACTGTGCATCATCACCGAGGCGGTGCTGAAGCTGGTGCCCCTGCCCAAGGTGTCCCTGAGCCTGCTGGTGCCCTTCCCGGATATAAAGTCCGCCATCGAGGCGGTGCCCCATATCATCTCCTCCAAGGTCACCCCCACCGCCATTGAGTATATGTCCAGGGATACCATCCTGTTCTCCGAAAGCTACCTGGGCAAGCGCTTCCCCGATACCAAAAACGACGCCTACATTCTGCTGACCTTCGACGGCGGCAGCCAGGAGCAGGTGGACCGGGACCTGTCCGCCGTGGCGGAGCTGTGCCTGGGCATCGGCGCGCTGGACGCCTACATCGTGGACACCGAGGAGCGGAAGAAATCCGTCTGGTCCGCCCGGGGCGCGTTCCTGGAGGCCATCAAGGCCTCTACCACGGAGATGGACGAATGCGACGTGGTGGTCCCCGGCAACCGGGTGGATACCTTCATCAAATACACCCACGCCCTTTCGGATGAATTCCGGGTCCGCATCCCCAGCTTCGGCCACGCCGGCGACGGCAACCTCCACGTCTACATCTGCCGGGACGCCCTCTCCGACGAGGCCTGGCATCAGACCCGGGACGCCATCTTCGACCGCATGTACCGGAAAGCCACCGAGCTGGGCGGCCTGGTCTCCGGCGAGCACGGCATCGGCTACGCCAAAAAGCCCTACCTCCGCCGCCAATACGGCGACACCCCGTTGTCCTTGATGCAGGGCATCAAGCAGGTCTTTGATCCCCAGAACATCCTGAATCCGGGGAAGATTTTTTGAGCCGAACGGAAATGTAGGGGGTGCATTCCATTCAACGTAGAAAGGCGAATTCGTGCGATGTCCGTTTCGGACTGTACGAATTCGCCTTTGTTTGTTTTAAGGGGAGGTCACTTGATCTGGAATTCCACGTAGTAAGTCTGGTATTCGTGGAAGTCCTGGGAGAGCGGGGGGATGTCCTGCTGGGTGAAATTGTCGTGGAGGCTGAGGCGGAGGAGGTAATCGCCGCGCTCCTGGGGCTGGGCCCAGCGGAGGGTGACCTGGGTGGTGCCCTCCATGGTCAGGGGCTGGGCCGGGGTCAGCTCCACAAAGCAGACCTCCTGAGCGCCGTCCAGGTCACCGGCGGTGTAGACGCCGCCGCGCTGGAGCACCAGCTGGCCGAACTGCTGGCCGCCGGACTGGGTGATCTCCAGGGTCACGCTGCCGCTGTCCGCCTCCAGCACCTGGAAATCCAGGCCCCATTCCTCCCGGTCGATGGGGTAGCGGTAGGGGCTGTCCGGGTCGGTCAGGGCGGTGTCCACCGTCCCCGGCGTGCCGGGGGCCGCCACCTGGAGGGAGCGGATCAGATGGCTCTTTCCGTCCGGCGTCTCCAGCACATCGTCGCAGAATACCAGGTTGTAATCCGGGTAGCAGTAGGTGTATTCCGTCAGGCCGTTTTTGGTGCGGATGAATTCAAAGCTGACGCCCGCCTCCGCGTCCTGCCGGGCGGCGGCCAGCAGCGCCTCCACGGACACCATGCCGCCGGAGACCGCCTCATCCAGCGGCACGGGGCTTCCCTGGATGTCCACGGTCACGTTTTCCACCAGGTTATAGGACAGGGCGTACGCCCCCTCGCTGGGCGCGGGGAAGGACTGATAGAGCCGGTCCCGGGTCTCCTGACTGCGGTGGTCCCATTCGCCGGTGCCGATCAGGGAATCATACAGCTCCCGGGTGGACTCCGCCCGGATGCCGCACACCCGCGTCCCCTCCGCCCCGGCCGCCGCCCCCGCCCCCAGCGTCAGGACAAGGGCGAGCATCAGGGCAGACAGACGGACGACACTGCGCATTTTCATAAAAATCCCTCCGATTTGTCGTATTTTCATTCAGCAAAGGCAATTTTTTCCTCTTTGCATCTATGATAATTGCAATTCGGAGGGATGTCAAATTAAGATATGCTTAAGGCAACACCGCACAATTTGGCAAGAAGCCCCAGCCTGGATTTTTGCCAAATTGTGCGGCGGGCCTTACGTATCTCTTGTGATGTTGCGCAGCCAGATGTATTTGCGGTAGTGGAGGAAGACCACCGGGAGCTTGATGATCTCGTCCATGCTGCACAGGCAGAACACCACCGGGGCGCTCCAGTGCCACCAGAAGGCGGCCATCAGGCTCAGGGGGACGCAGATGCACCACATGAAGATGATGTTGTTGTTCATGTCGAATTTGGCGTCGCCCCCGGCTCCGAAGATGCCGTCCAGCACCACGTGATTCACCGACTGGGCCGCCAGGTTCAGGCCGGTGAAGGCGATCATGATCTTCAGGTAGCTGGCCGCCTGGGGGGTCAGCTCCGTAATGCCCATGATGACCGGCGTGGCCGCCACCAGCAGCGCCCCGGTGACGATGCCGATGATGACGGACAGCCGGGTGAGCCGCCTGCCGTAGTCCTTGGCCTTGTCCAGCAGGTTGGCTCCCAGCAGATTGCCGATGAGGATGCCCGCGCCGCCGCCCACGCCCCGGATCAGGCAGGAGATCAGGCTCTTGGCCACCGCCACCACGGAGTTGGCCGCCACCGCGTCCCCGTCCATGTGGCCCAGTACCACGGAATAGGACATATAGGCGATGCCCCACACCAGGCTGGCCCCGATCACCGGCATGGTATAGCGCAGGAAATCCTGGAGCAGCAGCCGGTCCGGCCGCCGGGCCAGCCAGCTCCAGCGCAGCTGCACCGCGCTCTTGCGCCGGGTGACCGCCGCCGCCAGGGCCAGCTCCACCACCCGGGAGATCACCGTGGCCAGCGCCGCCCCGGCGATGCCCATGGCCGGGCAGCCCAGCAGGCCGAAGATGAAAACGGCGTTGAGGATGATATTCGTCACCACCGCCACGGAGCTGATGACGGAGCTTTCCGCCGTGTGGCCGGTGTTTTTCAGAATCGCAAAGTATACCTGGGTGATGCCGCACAGGAAATAGGAGGGAGCCACCACCCGCAGGTACTCCGCCCCCAGGGGGATGAGCCCCTGATCGCTGGTGAGGACGGCCATCAGCGCCCGGGGAGCCAACAGCGCCGCCAGGGTCACCGCGCCGCCGATGGCCAGGATGATCTTCAGGCCCGTGGGGGCGATCTCCTCAATGGACTTCCCGTCCCCCTTGCCCCAATACTGGGCGGCCATGATGCCCACGCCGATGCTGAAGCCCGTGACCAGCAGGCTGAGGAAGAACTGCACGTTCCCCGCCTGGGACACCGAGGCCATCTCCTGCTGCCCCAGCCGCCCCAGCATCACCGCGTCCGTCACGCTGACCAGCGCCAGCATAAAATTCTGAATGCCGATGGGCACCACCAGACGCATCAGCTCCCCGTAAAACCCGTCGCGCTTCGCTCTTTTCTCCATAAAATCCTCCCGTTTTTCTGAATAGAACACATTGTAACCGTTTTTGAAGGTTTTCGCAAGAGACAAAAGCGGGTAAAATATTGGATGAAATTGATACGGCTCCCCCAAGAACGGGGGAGCCAAGTGTTTTATTGCTCCATGTCGGCCTTTTGGGCTTCCAGGCCTTCGGCGACGGAGAGGGGGCGCAGGACGCTGTATGCGTCGAAGCGGGTGTCGTTGGTGTCGCTGAGGAAGACCAGGCGGCCCGCCGGGTTTTCGTAGGTGAACTGGGAGGCCTTCGCGCCTACCTCCTGGGCCTGCACGCCGGACAGGTACAGGCGGCTGCGGCCCTCCGGCAGGGGGAAGGTGGGGGTCGCGCCGCAGAAGGACACCACAAAGGTATCCGTGGCGCAGTTGGCCATCAGGGTGGTGGCGGCGTTGGTGATGGCCTCGTCCATGTTGCCGTTGAAGATGTACTTATCCGTCTCCGCCGGGAAGCGGAAATTGTCCAGCACCACCTCGTTGAAGCCCAGGCCCCGCACCTCGTTGACCACGGAGGTGATCCAGCCCAGGGTGTTGGCGCTGGTGGGATCCAGCCAGTAGCATCCGCCGCTGTCCATCCACAGGCCGATCCGGCTTTTCACATACAGGCCGGAGGTCACGTTGCGGTTGCCGAAATCGTAATCCCGGAAGGCGGACACCCTGGCGATCATGTAGAAGCCCTTGGAGCGGATGTACTGGATCAGCTCGTCCACCGCGGACACGTTCACGCTGGCGGAGCCGACCGCCCCGGTGAGGCTGGAGGTATAGTAGAAGGAGCCGTAGCCGCCCTTGAGTTCAAGCATGATGGGCGTACCGGCCTTGAGCTGGTTCAGGTCCGCCTTGATCTCATCCATGCTGGTGCCCTTGAGCATGTCATAATCGATGTAATAGCCGTTGAGGGCAGTCAGCTCCTGGGACAGGTCCACGGAGTCGGAACCCTCGTTATAGAAAATGGGTACGGTCTCCAGGACCTCCGACTGGCCGGAGGAGACAAATTCGTTTATCTCCGGCAGGGGCTCCCGGGAGAAGTCCAGCGTCGCGCCGTCGCGGGTATACACCACGTAGCGGGCCACCCAGATATTCCAGCAGAAGGCCACCAGGATCACGATCAGCAGCACGATCAGGGCCACGGTGGCCACACGCTGGATCCGGCGGCGGGTTTTAAACGTCAAATGCATATGGGGTTCTCCTTGTTTCACTTGGCTCCCCGATGGGGGAGCTGGCAGGCCCAAGGGGCCTGACTGAGGGGTTGCGGTAGGAACGTGCGATTTTATGAAATCTTGGGCGAATTCGCAGCGGCCCTCTTGGCTCCCCGATGGGGTGGTGCTCCGCGCAGCGAATCAGAATCTTGATGATTG
>ENA-OUQF01000551-OUQF01000551.1-human-gut-metagenome-genome-assembly--contig:-NODE-551-length-27671-cov-7.703578_pt1 | contig 27671 bp, 23 predicted proteins | sample MGYA00237947_ERZ548826 | MGnify/ENA primary metagenome ERZ548826 (study PRJEB26490, sample SAMN05194701) | human gut metagenome | biome: terrestrial biome; feature: human-associated habitat; material... | reverse complement strand
CTGGAACGCGAAGAAATCGCGGCCCACATGGTTGAACACGCCGTCCACGATGACCCGCTGCCCGCGGGCGTGGCAGGCCGCCACAAAAGCCTTGAACTCCTCGTTGGTGCCAAGGCGGCGGTCCACCAGACGGTAGTCGATGGTATCGTAGCCGTGGGAGCCGCTCTCGAACAGCGGGCCGATGTAGATGGCTGTACAGCCCAGCTTTGCCGCGTGGGCTGCCCATGCTTCCAGCTTTGCAAAAGCGCCCGGGGTGGGCTGGCCGTCGTTTTCGTGCGCACAGCCGCACAGCCCCAGCGGATAAATGTGATAAAATACTGCTTCGTCATACCAAGCCATGATCATTCGCTCCCATTCTATTGCTATAAAAAGTTGCACCGCCTGCAAGGCGGTAGCAACAGTATACCACACCCTCTGGCAAATATGTGTATTTTTGCCGATTTTTGTCAAGATTCGCTAAGATTATCGGCTACTGTGCCGGTAAAAAGGCGTTTTTCTTGGATAGTTTGCCCAAACAGCCTTGTATCAACCGGCGCACACCGTCGGTCAACATAGAGAAGTAAGGAGATCTTTGCATGAATTATCCTGTGATCCCCCGCACGTTTTTCAGTGGCGACTGCTTCGATGCCTACCGCATTCTGGGTGCGCACCCCTGCACCGACTCAAACGGCGCCGAGGGCTGGCGTTTTGCCGTGTGGGCACCCGGTGCCACCGCCGTGGAGGTGTGCGGCGGCTTTGACGGCTGGGAGCGCGGCGTGCCCATGGAAAAAGCCGATACCGGCGTGTGGAGCGCCTTTATCCCCGGCCTTGCGGAAGGAGATCTGTACAAATACCGCGTGCATGGTGCGGACGGCAGCACCGTGATGCGCAGCGACCCCTACGCCTTTGCCACCGAGCTGCGCCCCGGCACCGCCAGCAAACTGACAAAGCTGGATTTCACCTTTGACGACACTGCGTGGATGGAGCGGCGGGACAAATGCCGCAACCGCCCGCTGAACATCTACGAGCTGCACGCCGGCAGCTGGAAGCACAAGCCCGGCGCCACCCGGCCGGACGGTTCGGACGGGTGGTACAACTACGAGGAGCTGGCGCGGGAGCTGATTCCGTGGCTGCTGGAGCACCACTTTACCCATGTGGAGCTGCTGCCGCTGGCAGAGCACCCCTTTGACGGCAGCTGGGGCTACCAGACCACCGGCTACTTCTCGGTGACCAGCCGCTACGGCACCCCCGCCCAGTTTGCGGGCTTTGTCAACGCCTGCCACCGCATGGGCATCGGCGTCATCATGGACTTTGTGCCGGTGCACTTTGCCGCCAACGCCGACGCACTGGCAAAGTTTGACGGCACCTACCTGTACGAGTACGACAGCGACGTGGGACAGAGCGAGTGGGGCACCTGCAACTTCAACTACTACCGCCGGGAGGTGTGCAGCTTTTTGAGCAGCGCCGCCGGGCTGTGGATGGACGTCTACCACTGCGACGGCATCCGCATGGACGCCATCTCCCGGGCGCTGTACTGGCAGGGCGACCCCAACCGCGGCGTGAATCAGGGCGCGGTGAACTTTTTGCGCAGCCTGAACCACGGGCTGAACGAGCGCTGGCCCACCGGCATCTACATGGCGGAGGACTCCACCAACTTTTTAAAGGTGACCGCCCCCACCCGCTACGAGGGCGTGGGCTTTGACTACAAGTGGGACATGGGCTGGATGCACGACACGCTGGACTACTTTGCCACCCCCTTCGGCGAGCGCCCGGACTGCTACGGCAAGCTGCTGTTCAGTATGCACTACTTCTACAACGAGCTGTATCTGCTGGCGCTGAGCCACGATGAGGTAGTGCACGGCAAAAAGACCATCATTGACAAGCTGTGGGGCAGCTACGCGGAAAAATGCGCCCAGCTGCGCACCCTGTATTTTTATATGTACACCCATCCCGGCAAAAAGCTGAACTTTATGGGCAACGAGCTGGCACATTTCCGGGAGTGGGACGAAAAGCGGGAGCTGGACTGGAACCTGCTGGAATACCCCTTCCACGATGCGTTCCAGAAGTACTTTGCCGCTCTGAGCCGCATCTATGCCTCCGAGCCTGCCCTGTATGACGGCGAGTACAACCCGGACTGCTTTGAGTGGGTGGCCAGCGAAAGCTGCGCCGAGGGCGTGTACGCATGGCTGCGCAAGGGGCGCGGGCAGAACCTGCTCTGCGTGATGAACACCCAGGACCACGCCCACAAAAAGTTCCCCCTGTACCTCAAGTTCCCCTGCAGCGCAGAGCTGGTGCTGGACACCGAGGCCGGCACTTGGGGCGGCGTGCACAAGGCGCACCGCAAGCAGAGCTTCCACACCACCGACGGCGGCGTGTTCGGCCGGGACTACACCCTGACGCTGGACCTGCCCGCCATGGGCAGCTATCTGCTGCGGCTGTCCCCGGAAGCCCCGAACCCGGACGCCGCCCGCCTGAGCGCCAACAGGGCGCTGGCGCAAAAGCGCAAGGCGGCAAAGGCTGCTAAGGCCGCCGCGGAAGTTTCCGATAAGTAATATTTGCGCAAAAATGTCCCGTCTGCTTTGAAAGCGGCGGGACATTCTGCATTTTTCGCCGCCGGGGTGCTGGACAGTGCCCCGGGGAGTTGTTATACTGTAAGGTGTGAAATTTTGCAAGGAGGGTCTTATTTCATGTCCGAACCCATTACGAAGCCCCGCGTTTCCGCTGCGGCGAAAACTGCGCTGGTGCTGGCGGCAGCAGCGGTGCTGCTGGCCGTTTTTGCGCAGGCTGCGCCCGGCAGCAAATTCTTTTTTCCGCTGGTGAGCCTGTGGTGCAACCTTGCCCTGTTTGCCTGTGTGCTGCTGGTGCTGCGGGTGGCGGGAATCAAATTTGACCTCTTCCACAAGGCGGTGCTCGTCGGTCTGTGGGCGGCGGCGCTGGTCTACTTTTTCTGGGCGCTTGGCCGCCGCAGCTTTGTGTATATCTGGGACTATGTCAACTATATCAACAAACAGTACTGGGCCGAAGCTGCCTTTCTGCAAGGCCCGGCGGCGGGCTTCCAGTTCATCTTCGGCTCCTTTGCCGAGGACTACACCAACTTCATCACCCTGTTTCTGGAGTTTCCCTTCTGCCTGAGCGACCGCACCGGCGACAGCTTTGCCTTCTGTCAGGTGTTCAGCATCCTGCCCATGCTGCTGGTGCTGCTGGCAGGGCTTACCATTAAAGTGGGACAGATGCTGCGGGTGAAAAACCGCTTCTGGTACTTCCTCATTGGCATGACCTGGATGGTCACCTACCCGTGGCTGCGCATGAGCGCCATGCTCAGCCAGCCGGACTGGTTCGGCCTCATCTTCGGCTTCAGCATCCTGCTGCTCACGCTGGACTTCCGGTTTGAAAAGCTGGAGCCGGTGCGCTTTTGCCTGCTGTTTGCCGCCACGGCAGCCATCATCCTTTCCCGCCGGTGGTACTTATATTTTGTGGTGGGCTACTACTTTGCCTACGCGGTGCTGGTGCTGGTAAGCAGCGCGCGCATTGCCCGCGCCGGGCAGAAAAAGCAGGCGCTTTTGCAGGTGCGCAACCTCGTGCTGTTCGGCCTGATGAGCATGGTGGCCATGCTCATTCTGCTGTGGCCGATGGTCAGCCGCATCCTCGCTTACAGCTACGCCGAGCGCTATTCCTATTATAACGGCGGCGGCTTTGTGGCCGAGATCAGCCTGCAGTTCTGGCGCATGGGTCTGATGAACCTTGTGCTCGTGGGCATGGGGCTGTGGTTCTGCCTGAAAAAGCGCAAAATGCCCGCGCTGCCCTGCCTTGCCGGGCTGGAGATCCTGCTGAGCATGCTGCTGTTCACCCGCATCCAGAACACCGGCTCCCACCAGATGCTGCTGTTCCTCCCGGGGTGGTTTCTCCTGTTTTTGCTGGGCGCAGCGGCGCTGGCGGAGGGCATCAGCCGCTTCCGGGCGGCAAAGGTCGTGTTCTGGGTGTTCACCCTCGTGTTTGCCACCTCGGTGCGCTGCTCTCCCCTGACCACCATTGCCCTGCCGGGCTTTCTGGTGGATCACTTCCCGCTGGCAGTCACCGAGGAGTTCGTCCGGCTGGACAAGCTGATTTATGACCGCAAGGATCTGCCGCAGATCAAGGCCATTGCCAACTGGATCGACACCCACTGCGCCGAGGGCGAGATCAGCTACATGATCCCCCACGATATGCTGTACTGCCCGGATCACTTCAAGAACTGCCAGCTGCCCGCAACCCCCATCAACGATAAGCTGGCCTTCGGCTTCTCGGTGCCGGGCACCCACAACTTCCCCATGCAGTTCTTCGAGGCCAAATATGTCCTTACCGCCGACCCCTTCCCCCAGACCTTTGTGGGCAACGGCGAGATGTCCCACAAGCTGAACGAGAGGTTCCTTGCGGTGCGGGACGAGTACTTTACACAGGAAGCCACCTTTGATATGGGCAACGGCACCACCTTTACCATCTGGCGGCGCACCGTAGCCCCCACCCGCGCCGAGGTGGAGTACTACCTGAGCGCCTTTAAAGAAGAAGATGCCCAGTACCCGGAGATGTTCTCCCAGATCGCAGAAAGCTGGCTGGCCGCCCGCGGGCTGTAACGCCGCTTTTGTAAAAAGGAGTGTTCGACTATGGAACAAACTGCAAACACCATGCCCGCTGCCACTTTAGGGCAGTACAAGGGGCTTGCCTTCACCCGCCGGGTGCGCCCGGTATCGGATAAGGCCGTAGAGGCGGATATCGGCAACCTGGCGCGGGTCCACGCGCCCTTTGTGCCCACTGACGCGCCCGCCGCCCGCGGGATGCGGGTCACGCTGGATTTCGAGGGCTTTCTGGAGGGTGCGCCCATCCCGGACAGCCGGATGGAGAAGGTGACCGTGGTGCTGGGCACCGGTCAGCTGATGCCCGCCGCAGAAGAAGCCGTGTACGGCCACTGCGCGGGCGAGACTTTCCGGTTCGACTTCACCTACCCCGCCGACTTCCGGGTACCGGAGCTTTCCGGCAAGACCGCGCAGTTTGAGATCTGCCTGCACACAGTGGAGCGCAAGCAGGTGCCCCCGGTGGACGATGCCCTTGCAAAATCGCTGGGCTATGCAGACCTTGATGCCCTGCGGGAGAGTCTGCGGGAGAAAAAGCGCCTTTCCCACGAGGCCAACGCCGACCGCATTGCCGGGGCGGCGCTGCTGGATATGGCGGGGGCGAACCTGACCGTGGAGCTGCCCGCAGAGCTGCTGGCGCAGAACGCCGAATACCAGATGACCCAGCTGCGCCAGCGGCTGCGCAAGAGCAAAATGACCATGGAGCTCTACTGCAAGAGCGCCGGGCTGACCCCGGAGCAGGTGCGGGAGGGCTACCGCAGGGAAGCCGAGCGCCAACTGCGGGCCATGCTGGCGGTGCGCGCCATCGCCGAAGCCGAAAAGATCACCGTGACCCAGCAGGAGGTGGACGCCGAGATCGCCCGCCTTTCCAAGCTGCACGACACCCCGGAAGAAGAGATCCGCAGGGTGCTCAGCCGGGACGCCATCGCCGCCGCCGTGACCAACCAGAAGGTGCAGCGTTTCCTGCTCGACCACGCCGCCCTTACCTTTGTTGTGGAAAAGGAGTAAGACCATGGGCTTTTTTACCAGAACTGCAATGGATGCCCTGATGAAGACCAGCCATCCCGAGATCAACCGCCGCCAGTGCTGGAATTTGCACCCCCACCGCAAGCCCTGCACGACCTGCAAGGACATCTGTCCCTACGGCGAGGAGATCTTTACCCGCCCGAACCTCGTCAAGGACTGGGACCCCTGTACCGACTGCGGACTGTGCGTTTCCGCCTGCCGCAGCGGCTGCATTGCGCCTTCGCCCGAGCAGGTGCAGCGGGATACCGCCGCGGCGGACACCGACAACGATACCATCTGGATCGGCTGTGAGAAGTCCACCCGCAAGAACACCGTGGTGCGCAGCTGCATCTGTGCCCTCTCGTGGGAGGCGCTGGCGTATCTGGCGCTGAACAAAAAGATCGTGCTGGACCTGACCCCCTGCGGGCAGTGCGAGAACGACCTGTGCGCCGAGCAGCTGCGTAAGGAACTGACCCGCCTTGTGGACTTTTTCGGTCAGCCGATGTTTGAAGCGCGGTTCTCGCTGGCGTATGAGGAAAAGGAGTACCCCTACCATGTGCAGGAGCTGACCCGCCGCGAGATGCTGGAACAGGTGAGCCACGGCTCCAAGAGCGGCACCAAAAAGCTGCTGCAGATGCTGCCCGGTCTGCGCAGCGAGGAGGACAGCGGGGTGGACTTCCGCCTGCTGCTGCACCAGCGCACAAAGCAGCTGAAAGCCGCCATGGAAACGCCCCTGCAGTACGGCTACTATATGCCCAAGTTCACCGACAACTGCTTTGGCTGCGGCCGGTGCGAGAAAGCCTGCCGCGCCAACGCTTTGAAGTTTGAGGAGATGCCCAACGGCCAGACCCGCATGGTGCTTACCCCGTGGAAGTGCAGTGAGTGCGGCGTGTGCATGAACGTGTGCTCCAACAAGGGCTTTGACGGCATGAAGCTGTACCAGCTGACCACCCTTGGCCCCGTGGTGCTGCACAAGTGCACCAAGACCCTGTGCAAGCAGTGCGGCAAGCCCATTGCCCCGGACAGCGCCGAGGGTCTGTGCTCGGTGTGCCGCATCAAGGCGCGCACCCTGAAACGGCAGGAGGAGGCGCGTCAGCGCGCCGAGCAGCTGAAGGCCGAGCGCGCCGCCAAGGCCGCCGAGGAGGCCGCCAATGCAGCGGAAAACGCTGCGGAGACCGCTGCCGAAGCCACCGCCCAGACTGCGGAGACCGCCACCCCGGCCGCCGCTGCCGCCCTGCCGGAGACCATCCCCGCCGGGCAGAGCGCTGCCCCTGCCAATGTAACTGCACCTGCTCTCGGAGAGCCGGTCTCCGAATGATGATAAAGAAAGGTCTGATCCTATGATGGAAGATGGCAAGGAGCCGGTCTACGCCTCCAAGGCAAAGCCATGGCTGAAATATTATGAGGAAAAGTACATCCATCAATCCGTGCCGGAGTGCTCGGCCTTTGCGCTGGTCTGCCGCAACAACGAGCGGCACCTGGGCGACACCGCGCTGGAATACTACGGCCGCAAGTTCAGCTACGCCGACCTGATCGTGCAGATAAAAAAGACCGCCGCCGCCCTGCAGGCGCTGGGGGTGAAAAAGGGCGATATCATCACAGTGGTCAGCGTGATGACCCCGGAGGTGGTCTACGCCTTCTACGCCGCCGACCTGCTGGGCGCTACCCTGAATCTGGTAGACCCCCGGTACAGCGCCGAGGGCATCCGGGAGTACATCGAGGAGGTGGAGTCCCGCCTGCTGATCTGCCTGAACGTGGTGTACCCCCGCTGCCATCAGGCCGCAAAGCGCACCAGCGTGGAGCGGGTGGTGGTGCTCAGCCCCGCCGACAGCCTGCCGCTGGCCAAAGCCGTGGGCTACAAGCTGACAGAGCCGGATAAAAACCGCTACGCCTCCAACGTGCTGCGCTGGAAGGACTTTATCGCCGCAGGCAAAGGGCACAGCCCCGCCGCCGTGCCCTACGACCCCCAGCACACCTGCGTGGTGGTGCACACCGGCGGCACTACCGGCTCACCCAAGGGCGTTATGCTGACCGACTACTGCTTCAACGCCCTTGCACAGGAGTTTGCCGCCCAGAGCCGTCTGTTCCACCGCGGGCAGAAGCTGCTGAACGTCATGCCGCCCTTCATCGCCTACGGTTACAGCTGCGGCATCCACATGCCGCTGGTCATGGGGCTGCATATCATCATCATCCCCAATCTGGACCCGGAAAAGCTGGGCGCACTGGTGTGGAAGTACAAGCCCGCGCACATGTTCGGCGTGCCCACCCACTACCAGCAGCTTGCCGCCGACCCGCTGCTGAAAAACAAAGACCTCTCCTTCATCCGCAACTACGCCGCCGGAGGCGATTCCCTCTCGCTGGGCGCGGAGCAGACGGTGAACCGGTTCCTCAAAGCCCACGGGGTAGAGTACCCGCTGGCAAAGGGCTACGGCATGACCGAGGTATCCTCGGCTGCCACCATCGCCGCCGGTAACGTGACAAAGCCCGGCAGCGTGGGCATCCCCATGGTCAACACGGTGGTCTCCATCTTCGAGCCGGGCACCGAGACCGAGCTGCCCATCGGTCAGCGCGGCGAGATCTGCATCTGCACCCCCACCGCCATGAAGGGCTACTACAACAAGCCCGAGGAGACCGCCTACCTGCTGCGCCGCCACGCCGACGGCCAGCTGTGGGCACACACCGGCGATATCGGTTCCATGGACGAGGACGGCTTTGTGTATCTGGATGCCCGCATCAAGCGCATCATCATCCGGCACGACGGCTTCAAGGTGTTCCCCTCCATGATCGAAAACGTCATCAGCCGCCACCCCGCCGTGCACCAGTGCTGCGTGGTGGGCTGCGCCGATACCGACCACACCCAGGGACGTCTGCCCTTCGTCTTTGTGGTGCTGGAGCCTGCCGCCACCGGCAAAAAGCGCCAGATCCTGCGGGAGCTGCGCCAGCTGTGCCTGGAGGAGCTGCCGGAGTATGTGCAGCCCGCCGCCTCGGCCTATAAGATCATTCCCGAAATGCCCCTGACCCCCGCCGGTAAGGCTGACTACCGTAAGCTGGAAGAAGAGGTGGGGTGAACACTCCCGTGAAAATTCGTTTGGAGCGCTCCGCAGAGCTTGTCGGGGCAACGCCCCTCCATCTGCTAACGCAGACCGCTCTGCCGCTTAAACGCCCCACTGGGGCCTTCATTGCTACGCTGCGCTCCGCAAACGCGGTCGCTCCAAACACGAAATAATCTTTCCGCTGAATATGCGCAAAGCGAGCGCGGCGCGCATTCCAAATCGTCCCACTGCCCTTGAGAAAGAAGGAATCATCCATGAAACATTCCCGTTTTACTGCTTGGCTGTGCAGCGCCGCTGCGCTGGTGCTGCTGGCTGTGCCCGCCTTTGCCCAGCAGCCAGACGCCCTGCCGCCGGAACAGACCGCCCCCGCCGCGCAGGAGCAGCCCGCCGAGGCAGCTGCCCCGGACGCGGAAGCCCCCACTGCGGAAGCTGCCCAGCCCGCTGCGGAAGCCCCTGCCGCCGATCCTCAGCGCACCTATGTGGCGCTGGGTGACAGCATCGTTTCCGGCGTGGGTCTGCCGGATTTCAAGTACACCGAAGCCGCCATCGGCATAGACGCGGCCCCAAACTTCGAGGGCTACCCGGAGCAGTGCTATGTTTCGCTGGTGGGCAAAGGCCTTGGGCTGGACCGCCAGCACGCCATCAACCTTGGTCTGCCCGGGCTGACCACCGGCGACCTTGCGGATATGCTGCACACCGGCGCAATGCCCCAGATGAACCAGCAGGCGGGCACCTACTACGTCTACCCCCAGATGCTGGACTACCTCAAGCGCGCGGATGTCATCAGCGTGCAGATCGGCTCCAACGATGCGCTGGTGCCCGCCCTTGTGGCGCTGGGCAACGCCACCAACTGGAAGAGCGAGCAGCTGGTAGCCACCATGGTCAGCGGCGTGCTGCGCGAGCCCAGCTTTGAGAACCTGCAGCGGCTGAACAGCGACCTTTCCCGCCTGCGGCTGACAAGGGAAGAAAAACAGGCCACCACCCAGCTGCTGCTGGGCGGCGGTACGGACGCCATCTGCGAGCAGGCGTATCAGGAAGCCGCCGTGCATATGCCGCAGGTCGTAGCGGAGCTGCGGGCGCTGAACCCGGACGCGCAGATCATCCTTTTGGGCTACACGAACCCTGTGCCCCTGCTGCCGGAGTGGACACAGCTGTTCCGGCGGCTGAATGCCCTCAGCAAGAGCCTTGCCGCCCAGAACGAGAATGTGACCTATGTGCCCATCCCCTTTGCCATGACCGCCACCGACGCCCACCCCACCGTGAGCGGGCATAAGTACATCGCCAACCGCATCCTGCGGGCGATCAAGAAATAAAAGGATACGCAAAAACCGGGCAGCCTGCGGGCTGCCCGGTTTTTGTGTTTTTAACCTACTCTTCCGCTCTCTACCGAGAAGCTGACATCCACCGCAGCCATGGTGGACTTGCGGTGAGATACCAGCAGCACCGTGCGGTCTTTGCACTCGGCGCGGACGGCGCGCAGAATGATGCCCTCGTTCAGGCTGTCAAGGTTGGAGGTGGGCTCGTCCAGCAGCAAAAAGGGTGCATCGTGCAAAAATGCCCGCGCCACCCCGATGCGCTGCCGCTCGCCGCCGGAAAGGGTGCCGCCCAGCTCGCCCACGGGGGTGTCGTAGCCCTTGGGCAGGCTGCGGATAAAGTCATCCAACGCAGCCTTTTTGCAGGCAGTCTCCACTTCTTCCTGCGTAGCATCGCGCTTTGCAATGCGGATGTTGTTGCCGATGGTATCCGCAAACAGTTCGGTCTCCTGGGTCACAAGGCTTTCCTGCGCGCGCAGGGCGGCAGTGTTCACCCGCCGGATGTCCTCTGTACCAAACCGGATGCTGCCGGTCTGCACGTCCCAGAAGCGCATCAGCAGCCGCAGCAGGGTGCTTTTGCCGCTGCCGGAGCGCCCGGTGATGCCTACGATCTTTTTTCCCGGGATGGTCAGGCTGATCTCCCGCAGCACCTGCTCCCCCGCGTAGCCAAAACTGACGCCGCGCACCTCAGCGCCCGCAAAGGGGGTGTTTTCGCCGTCGGTCACCTCGGGGGTCACCGGCACTTCGTCCAGCAGTGCCAGCACACGGTCTGCGCTGGCAAATACCTGCGTCAGCCCTGCGCCAAGGTTCGCCAGCGCCACCACCGGCCCGAAGGAGCTGAGCGCGGTCAGAGTGCACACCAGCACCCCCTGCGCCGCCAGCTCGCCGCGCTGGTACAGCCACAGGCTCACGCCCAGCACCGCCAGCGTGGTGAACAAAATCAGCGTGTTGGTCACAGCCACGATCAGCCCCTCGCGGTACTTCAGTGCCGTCTGCTTTGCACCCAGCGCCTCGCTGTGGGCGGTGATGCCCGCTGCCCGGGCGGCGGTGTCCTGATACTGCAAGGTGTCCCGCAGGCCGCGCAGGCTTTCCAGCACATAGCTGTTGGTATCCGCCAGCGCCTGCCGGTATTCCCGGGCAACAGCCTGTCCGCGCTTTGCGCTCCACATCGGCAGCACCACACCCACCATCAAATAGCCCGCCAGCAGCGCCAACGCGGGCAGAATGTGCCAGTGCGCCGTAAAGGCAGTCATGCCCGCCGCCCAGAGCACGGCGATGCACACCGGCGAGATGGTGTGGGCGTAGAACACTTCCAGCGCCTCAATGTCGGCGGTGATCAAGGAGATCAAATCGCCCCGGTCGCGGCCCTCCAGCTTTGCGGGGGTCAGGCGGCGCAGCGCGCCAAACACCTTATCCCGGATAAGCGCCAGCAGCCGGAAGGCGATATAGTGGTTGGACGCCTGCTCCGCATAGCGCAGCACGCCGCGCAGCAAGGCAAACACCAGAATGCACCCGAAGGCCGTGCCCACGGTGGGCAGCGGGCTTTGCAGTCCGGCGGCGGTCAGGATGGCAAAGCCGCCGAAAATGGTGATGAAGGTGGCGCAGAAGTGCCCCGCCACGCCCATAACGATGGCTGCCGCCATGATGGGCAGCATGGGCTTTACCAGCACGATCAGCCGCGCCACAATGGCGGCGGGGGTGCGGTGAGTGGTTGTGTCGTTCATCAGGCATCCTCCTTTGCAAGGGTCTCCAGCTGCTTCTGGGCAGTGTACAGGCGGCTGTAAGCGCCCCCCTGCGCCAGCAGCTGCGGGTGGGTGCCCTGCTCGGCAATACGTCCCTTTTCCAGCACATAGATGCAGTCGCTGTCCACCACGTTCGCCAGCCGGTGGGAGATCAGAATCACCGTCTTTTTCCCCGCCAGACCCCGGATGGCCGCCATGATGTCGTTTTCGCTCTCGGCGTCCACGTTAGAGGTCGCTTCATCGAAAAGGTAGATGGGGGTATCGTGCAGCAGAGCACGCGCCATGGCAAGGCGCTGCCGCTGCCCGCCGGAAAGGTTGCTGCCGCCCTCGTGCACGGCGGTCTGCAAGCCGTTCTGGCTGCGGCAGAAGTCCGCAAGGTTCACCTCTTCCAGCGCCGCCCAGAGTTCGCTCTCCGCCGCCTGTGGCTTTGCCATGCGCAGGTTGTTTTCCACCGTGCCTTTAAAAATGGTGGAATCATGAGGCACAACGGTCAGCGTGCGCTGCCGTGCAGCCTGCTGCAACTGCTGTACCGGCACGCCGCCCATGGTCACCTGCCCGGTATACCCGGTGCAGCGCCCCGCCAGCAGGGCGGCAATGGTGCTTTTGCCGCTGCCGGAAGCACCCACCAGCGAGACAAAGCTGCCCTGCGGCACGGTAAAGGAGACGTCCCGCAGCACGGTGCGGTCTGCCTCGTAGCCAAAGGTCACCTTTTCCAGCGCCAGCGTGGTGTCCGCCGGGGCACTCTCGGCGCCGTCCTGCGGCTCCTCGGCTGCCAGCAGCCGGAAGATCTTCTCCGCCGAGGCCGCGCCGTTCATGGCAATGTGGAAGTAGCTGCCCAGCAGCCGCAGCGGCAGGAAAAAGTCTGCCGCCAGCAGCAAAATGGTCAACGTGGCGGTCAGTTCCAGCTGTCCCCCCGCAAAGGCCGCCACGGCGCTGATGATGCCCAGCCCCGCGCCGCCGTAGGCCATCAGGTCCATCAGGGTGACCGAGTTCAGCTGCATGGTCAGCACCCGCATGGTGATCTTACGGAAGCGCTCGGCTTCGGCGTTCATCTGCTCGTGCTTCCAGCCGTCGGTCTGATAAATTTTCAGGGTGGTCAGCCCCTGAATGTTCTCCAGAAAGCTGTCGCCCAGCGTGGTGTACTCGCTCCAGTAGCTGGCCAGCAGCTTTTTGGCGAACTTCTGCACCGCCACGATGGACATGGGGATCAGCGGCACGCAGCACAGCAGAATGACCGCTGACCGCGCGTGCACCCCCACCAGCAGCACAAACAGGGTGACGGGTGCCAGCAGGCTGTAAAACAGCTGCGGCAGATATTTTGCAAAGTAGGTGTCGATCTGCTCCACGCCCTCGCTTGCCAGCATGACCACCTCACTGGTAGCCACCGTGCCGGTATAGCCGGGGCCAAGGCGGGTGAGTTTTTCGTAAATTTTGCTGCGCAGGGTGCGCTTGACGTCCCGCGAGGCCTGATCGCTCATGCCGGAGGCCAGCATGGTAAAGGCAAAGCGCAGCGGCACCGTGCCAAGGCAGAGCAGGATATTCTGCCGCAGCGCGGCAGCGGTCAGGCTGCCCGCAAAGGCTGCCCCCACCAGCCGGGCGACCGCCCGGACAAAGATGATATTACACACCAGCCCCAGCCACTGGAACGCCACGTTTGCTCCCACATACCGCAGCGCCGCCCGGTCGAAGGACAGCAGTTTTTTGTTTATCATGGGTGTTTCTCCTCTTCCCCCTCCACCATCCGCTCATAGTCGGCGGTAAAAAGGCGCTGGGGCAAAGCGCTGGTCATGGCAAGGGCGGCGTTCCACTGCTCCTCGTCCGTCAGCTCCCCGCTCACCGGCGGAAAGTGCGCCAGAATGGCGTCCAGCTCCTGCTGCACCCGCTTTGCCACCCAGATGCCGCGGTCGGTCAGGTAAATTTTGCCGTAATACTCCTTTACGATCATGCCCTGCTCCATGAGCAGGTTCAAAATGCGCACCACCGAGGGTTTTGTCACCCCCAGCTTTTCCGCAATGCTGCGGGAGCTGATGTCCAGATGGGTGCGGCTTACCTCGTAGATGGCCAGCAGATAGCGCAGATGCGCTGCGGTCAGCTGCATACCGGTCACTCTCCTTTTTGTGCGCCGGGGCTTGCCCGGTGTTATCATAAGCTAACTTTGTTTTACTTAAAAAAGAGCGCGAGCCGAGAGGTTCAGCCCGCGCCCTTTGCGGATCATTTCAATGCTCAGTGACAGCCGCTGCAACCGCTGCAGCTGCCATTGCAGCCGCCTTCGCCGCAGCCGCTGCACCCACTGCAGCCGCCGCCATGCTTGTGGGAGTGCCATGTGATCCAGCCCACACCGCCAAACACGATGACTGCCACAATGATCGTGGGCAGATTAAAATTTGCAGCGAGGAATTCCATCATACAAAACACACCCTTTCACAATGTCATGCGGTTTGATCAGATCTTGGTCACGTCGATCTTGACTTCGTTGTTACCCGCATACTTATTGGGACGCACCAGCAGGTAGATGAACGCTGCCAGCACCACAATTGCCACCACGCTGAACAGGCCGAAGTGCACCTCGCCGGTGATCAGGCCGCCCAGCTGATACACCACCAGCGCAGAGCAGTAAGCCAGAGCACACATGTAACCAATGGCGATGGCCGTCCACTTGCCGTTATTCATCTCGCGCTTGATGGCGCCCATGGCTGCGAAGCAGGGAGCGCACAGCAGGTTGAAGATCATGAAGGCGTAAGCGGACAGTGCAGTGTAATCCTGTGCCACAGCGGCCCAGATCTCGTCGCCGTTCTCAGACAGCTCGCCGCCGAAGTGATACAGCACGCCGAAGGTGCCCACCACGTTCTCCTTGGCGATCAGGCCGGACACGGAAGCGACGGTTGCTTTCCAGTTGCCAAAGCCCAGAGGTGCAAAGATCCATGCGATCTTGGTGGCGATGGCAGCCAGAACGGAGTTGTCCTGATCTTCGACCATGCCGAATGCACCGTTCTCGAAGCCAAAGCCCTGCAGGAACCACAGCACGACGGTCGCAAGCAGAATGACGGAACCGGCACGCTTGATGAAGGACCAGCCGCGCTCCCAGGTAGCACGGAACACGTTGCCCCAGGCAGGCACATGGTAAGCAGGCAGCTCCATAACGAAGGGAGCGGGGTCACCGGCAAAGATCTTGGTCTTTTTCAGGATGATGCCGGAGCAGATGATGGCAGCCATGCCGATGAAGTAAGCAGAAACAGCAACCAGCGGAGAGCCGCCGAACAGTGCACCTGCGATCAGGCCGATAATAGGCATCTTAGCGCCGCAGGGGATGAAGCAGGTGGTCATGATGGTCATGCGGCGGTCACGCTCGTTCTCGATGGTACGGGAAGCCATGACGCCCGGCACGCCGCAGCCGGTGCCCACCAGCACCGGGATAAAGCTCTTGCCGGAAAGGCCGAACTTACGGAAGATACGGTCCATGATAAAGGCCACGCGGGACATATAGCCCACGTCCTCCAGGATGGACAGCAGGAAGAACAGCACCAGCATCTGGGGCACAAAGCCCAGCACTGCGCCGACACCGGCGACGATGCCGTCCATGATCAGGCCGTACAGCCAGCCTGCCACGCCGATGCTCTCCAAAAAGCCGCCCAGTGCATTGGGCACGAGCTCGCCGAACAGCACATCATTGGTCCAGTCAGTTGCAAAGGTGCCGATGGACCAGCCGCCGTCTGCAATGGAGGTGCCCATGGACAACGAATACATCAGGATCATGACCAGTGCGAAGATGGGCAGTGCCAGCACGCGGTTGGTCACGATGCGGTCCACCTTATCGGAGATGGTCAAGTGCTCCACGCGGGCCTTCTTCTTGACTGCCTTGTGCACCACGGTGTTGATGTATGCATAGCGCTGGTTGGTGATGATGCTCTCGGCGTCATCGTCCATCTCTTTTTCGCAGTCCTGAATGTGCTCGTCGATGTGGTCCACCAGTGCCTTGTCGAGCTTGAGCTCTTCCAGCACCTTGTCGTCGCGCTCGAAAAGCTTGACGGCGTACCAGCGCAGGAAACGGTCGTCCACCTTGCCCTGAATGCTCTCCTCGATGTGGGCAATGGCGTGCTCCACGCTGCCGGTGAACACATGGGGCAGCTCGCCGGTCTTGCCGGCCTTGGCTGCTGCTACCGCAGCCTTGGCGGCGGCCTCGGTGCCCTCGCCCTTCAGGGCGCTGATCTCCACTGCCTGACAGCCCAGCTCTGCGCTCAGCTTTTTCAGGTCGATGGTGTCACCGTTCTTGCGCACCAGATCGATCATGTTCACAGCCATGACCACCGGGATGCCCAGCTCGATGAGCTGGGTGGTCAGGTAGAGGTTGCGTTCGATGTTGGTGCCGTCGATGATGTTCAGGATGGCGTCGGGCTTCTCCTTCACAAGGTAAGTACGGGAGACCACCTCTTCCAGCGTGTAGGGGGACAGCGAGTAGATGCCGGGCAGATCCTGAATGACAACGTCCTTGTCGCCCTTGAGTTTGCCTTCCTTTTTTTCCACGGTCACGCCGGGCCAGTTGCCCACGTACTGGTTGGAGCCGGTCAGGTTGTTGAACAGGGTCGTTTTGCCGCAGTTCGGGTTGCCGGCCAGTGCAATTTTAATGCTCATTGCGGATACCTTTCCTCCCTTTTGGTCGTATCAGACCACTTCGATCATCTCAGCGTCGGCCTTGCGCACGCTCAGCTCGTAGTTGCGCACGGTAAGCTCCATGGGGTCGCCCAGCGGTGCCACCTTGCGCACATAGATCTGCACCCCCTTGGTGATGCCCATATCCATGATGCGGCGCTTCACCGGGCCTTCGCCGTGCAGCCGTGCCACGGTGGCGGTCTCGCCCACCTTTACGTCTTTCAGTGTTTTCATCGTACTCGTTCCTCCCTTGCAGTATTTCATGCAGCACCGGGAAGGCGCTGCTCAGGACACCATGATGCGGCTTGCCATGGTCTTATCCAGTGCCAGACGGCTCTGCTTGACCTGCACGATCAGGTTGCCCGCGATCTCGTTGACCACGGTCACCTCGCTGCCAACCACGAACCCCAGCTCGGCCAGATGCAGCCGCACCTCGTCCTTGCCGCTGATCCTGCGGATGGTGACGGTCTCGCCTGCTTTTGTCATCGTCAAAGGCATCATCGCTGTGCTCCCCTTCCATAAAAATGATGTGATGCTGCGGTGGTTAGTCAGCCGTAACTATCAGCGTAGATAGTTTACCGCTGCTAACCCGATTTGTCAATAGATTTTTCATATCTCATAGTTAGTTTATATGAACAAACAAATTTTATGCCGATATCGCCCTGCATTTTTATCAAAATCATCAATAACTGACTCTATTTCTTGAGTTAATGTTAGCCAATGTTTACATTTTCAGGGGGACGTTTTGCGGTTTTATAGGGCAGGGTGACGGAGAAACACGACCGCCCGGCGCAGGGGTCAAAACTGCACCGGGCGGTCATGTGTAAAAAGGAGGATCGCTCTCTCCTGTGTCGGAAGCATAGGAGAGTTGCCAGGATAAAAGAGAGTATTTGAAAAGAGAATATCAATTTTTTCAGGCGGCCACCGCCAGCTTTAAAATGGGCGTGCCGCTGTGGAACAGCCGCAGATACACCGCCGTGCACTTGGCCAGCTGGTCAAAGTGCTGCTGGGCGACGGCGGGGTCGCCGTAGGACTTCCAGCACCCGCAGCAGGTAAAGCACTTGCCCCGGTGCCGGATAAAGCCCACAACGTCCTCCAGCGGATAGCCCAGAAATACCCCGATCTCATGCGGAAAATCCGCTGCCTCCGCCGCGCAGCACAGCCGCAGGCTGAGTTGGTCCAGCAGTGCGTTGCAGTCCGCGGCGTCCTCCGGCAGACGGTAGCCCTCCCGGGCTAAAAAGCCGCGCACAGCGGCATCTGCCAGCACCGTTTGCAGCTTGGCGGCGCGGTAGACGTACACCAGATACTGCCGGGTAGCGATGCACCCCCGCAGCACCCGCACCTGCAGGCCCTTGGGGTTCAGCTGGGCGTTCCAGCCCGCCACCCGCCGGGCAAGGTCGGCACGGTTTCGCGTTTCGTAGCGGAACAGCCCCGCAGGCTTCAGCCCCGCCAGTACCGGGGCACATTGTTCGATCATTACGGTCTCAAAATCACGCTCCATGGCGGTTCTCCTTTGGCGGCGGTGTCGGGGTCAGTGTGCCCCGGATGCTGGGCGGTTATAAGTAAGACGCAGCTAACTATCACTCCAAAAAAGAAGCAGCACACCCGGTCTGCGGGCGCTGCCGGTGGGGTCTCGCATGGTTAGTCGTTTCTAACGACAGTAGTGTACCACAACGCAGCGGGCTGTGTCAAGCCCTTCCGGCAAAAAAGTTATTTATGGCAAACCACGCTCGCGCTACCCTTCCGGCGGCGGTTATGATATAATCGGGGTATTCTCGGGTCTGCCCCTTGGGGTGCACCCCTGCCAAGGAGGCCAAACCCATGCCCACACCCATCACCGCGCACACCCTGTCTGCGCTGCTGAGCGCCGCGCTGGCGCAAAAGCCCACCCGCCCGCTGGTGCTGGCGCTGGACGGCCGCTGCGGCAGCGGCAAGACCACCCTTGCCAACGCACTGGCGGCGCAGCTGCCCGGCTGCACCCTGCTGCGCACGGATGATTTCTACCTGCCGCCCGCCCGGCGCAGCCCGGACTGGGCACACACTCCCTGCGCCAACATGGACCTTACCCGCCTGCGGGACGAAGCCCTGCGCCCTGCCTACGCGGGGCAGCCCGTGGCCTACCGGGCGTACAGCTGCCGGGAGGGGGCTTATCTGCCCCCGGCACAGCTGCCCGCGCAGCCGCTGGTGATTTTAGAGGGCAGTTACAGCCACCACCCGCTGCTGCGCCCCTACGAGACGCTGCGGGTGTTCGTGACCTGCACCAAGGCCGAGCAGACCCGGCGCTTACAGGCGCGGGAGGGCGCACGCTACGCGGATTTTGCCGCCCGGTGGGTGCCGCTGGAGGAGGGGTACTTTGCGCAGTACGGCATAGCCGAAAGCGCGGATTTTGTGGTGGAAACCACTAAATAAAGCAAAAGCCGGACAGTCCATTGGCTGTCCGGCTTTTGCTTTTGCTTGATTTACAGGCTGTTACTTATTCTTGTACATATCCTGATAGTAGTTCTGGTAGTCGCCGCTGGTGACGTGGTTCATCCACTCCTCGTGGTTCAGGTACCAGTCAATGGTCAGCACGATGCCCTTCTCAAAGGGAGTTTCGGGGTACCAGCCCAGATCGTTCTTGATCTTGGTGGGGTCGATGCCGTAGCGGCGGTCGTGACCCAGACGGTCGGCGACGTGCTTGATCAGCTCCTCGCTGATGCCCTCGTCCTGCAGACGGTCGTGCAGCTGGTTGATGATGGTCTTGACGATGAAGATGTTGGGGCGCTCGTTGTGGCCGCCCACGTTGTACACCTCGCCGACCTTGCCGCCGTTTGCCACCATATCAATGGCCTTGCAGTGATCCTCCACATACAGCCAGTCGCGGATCTGCATACCGTCGCCGTAGACGGGCAGCTGCTTGTGGTGCTTGACGTTGTTGATCATCAGGGGGATCAGCTTCTCCGGGAACTGGTAGGGGCCGTAGTTGTTGGAGCAGCGGGTGATGTTCACCGGCATACCGTAGGTGTCGTGGAAGGCCATGACGAACATATCGGCGCTGGCCTTGGAGGAGGAGTAGGGGCTGTGGGGGCACAGGGGCGTGGTCTCCATAAAGAAGCCGTCTGCACCCAGAGCGCCGTACACCTCATCGGTGGACACCTGCAGGTACTTCTTGCCCTCTTTCCAAGTCTTGGCATCGGCGTCATACCATGCCTCCTTGGCGCGCTGCAGCAGGTTGACAGTGCCCATCACGTTGCTCTGCACAAAGATCTCGGGGTTCTTGATGGAGCGGTCCACATGGCTCTCGGCGGCAAAGTTGATGACGTAGTCGAAATCGTACTTTGCAAACAGGCTCTCCACCAGCTCCTTGTCGCAGATGTCGCCCTGCACGAACACATGGCGGGGGTCACCCTCCACGTCCTTCAGGTTTTCCAGATTGCCCGCGTAGGTCAGCTTATCCAGATTGACCAGCAGGATCTCCGGGTATTTCTTGAGCATATAGTGCACAAAGTTGGAACCGATAAAACCGGCGCAGCCGGTGATCAGATAGGTTTTCATAGGTCAGTATCCCTCTTTATTTATTTGTTGTTGTTCCCGGACTGCGGACGGGCTGCGGCGCGGGCGCGTTCCTCCTCGGCGCAGCAGTGCTTTGCCACAAGGTAGAGGTTCTTGTTCATGCTGTTCAAGGTCTTGCCCATGGCCTTGGTGTATGCTTCCAGCCCTTTGTTCATGCTGTGGATTTCCTCATAGGTAGCTTGGGTGTACCGTGCCAGACCCGCGCTCATGTCGCTGAGCTCCTTGTGGGTCTCTTTGGTGTACTCCACCAGCTCCGCGAAGGCGTACAGCGCCCATGCAAGAAACATCTGCAGCACCCAGAACACCACGGCGACCACCAGCCCCAGCACGATGGCTGAAAACCGACTAAAGGGCTTCAGCATTTCATGGACCGCGCCGCACAGCATGGCTGCAAGCACAAAGGCCAGCACACACTGCACCTTTGCAAGGAGCTTTAATATCTTGACAGATCTGCCAAAAATCGCATCAAACATGATACATCCTCAGTTCTTCCGCAGGGGGGATTTTCAGTTTTTTTCAGCCCTTCATGCCGTTTTCGCCGTCCCAGTGGGCGAAGAAGCAGGCCAGCGCGTCCTTCCAGTCGCGGACATCGTTGCCCACGGTGCAGCGCAGCATCCGGTTGTCCAGCGCGCTCCACTTGGGGCGGTCGGCGCTGTCCGGGTGCTTTGCCTTGTACTCCTCGCTGGTGCAGGGGGCAACGGTAGCGTCCACACCGGAAAGGCGGATGATCTCGGCAGCAAAATCGTACCAGGAGCAGATGCCCTCGCCGGTGCAGTGGTACAGGCCGTACTCGTGGGTCACGCACAGCTGCAAGATCTCGTGGGCAAGGTCGGCAGCGTTGGTGGGGTTGCCGCACTGGTCGTTGACCACTTCCAGCTTGCCGAACTTTTTGCCTGCGTTCACGATGGTCTTGACAAAGTTTTTGCCGTAGTAGCTGTACAGCCACGCGGTGCGCACGATGAAGTGGCGGTGGCAGAACCGCTCCACATACTTTTCGCCCATGAGCTTGGTGGAGCCGTAGGCGCTGATGGGCCCGGGCAGGGTGGCTTCATCCTGCGGGATGCCGCCGTTCTCCCGGCCAGAGAACACATAGTCGGTGGAAACGTGCACCAGCCGTGCGCCGGTCTTTTCGGCAGCCTGTGCCAGATTGCGGGGGCCAAGGGCGTTTGCCTTAAAGGCATCGTCGTGGTGCACCTCGCACCCGTCCACGTTGGTGTAGGCGGCGCAGTTGATGATGATATCCGGGCGGTTGCGCCGCACGAACTCATCCACCATCCTGTAATTGGAGATATCCAGCTCCGGCAGATCCACCGGGATCACCGTAGCGTTGAGCAGCTTTTCGGGGATGGGGCCCAGCTCGCTGCGGCCCTCCTGCAGCTGCTTGAGCAGCTCTGTGCCCAGCTGCCCCTTGCAGCCTGTGACAATGATTTTCATACCAATGTGCCTTTCCTTATGCTTAGTAGCGCAGCTTGCCGTCGGCCACGTTCTTCAGATGCTGACCGTAGGGGCTCTTGCCGTAGCGCTCGGCGCTTTCCAGCAAGGTGTCGCGGTCGATCCAGCCGTACTTGAAAGCGATCTCCTCCGGTGCGCTGATCTTGATGCCCTGACGCTTCTCGATCATGTGCACAAAGTCGGCAGCCTCCACAAGGCTCTCCATCGTGCCGGTGTCCAGCCATGCAAAGCCGCGGCCCAGCAGCTGAACATCCAGCTCGTCCTTCTTCAGGTACATGTCGTTCAGGGTGGTGATCTCCAGCTCGCCGCGGGCAGAGGGCTTTACCTGCTTTGCCATCTGCACCACTTCCTTGTTGTAGAAGTACAGGCCGGTGATGGCGTAGTTGGACTTGGGATGCTGGGGCTTTTCCTCCACGCTGAGCACCTTGCCGTCCTTGTCGAACTCCACGATGCCAAAGCGCTCGGGGTCCTGCACATAGTAGCCGAACACGGTGCAGCGGCCCTTGTTCTCTGCGTTGGCCACGGCGCTCTTGAGCAGCTTGGAGAAGCCGTTGCCGTAGAAAATGTTATCGCCTAAGATCATGGCGCAGCAGTCGTCGCCAATGAACTCTTCGCCCAGAATAAAGGCCTGTGCCAGACCGTCCGGAGAGGGCTGCACCTTATACTGCAGATGGATGCCGTACTGGCTGCCATCGCCCAGCAGCGCCTCAAAGCGGGGCGTATCGGTAGGGGTAGAGATGATCAGGATATCCTGAATGCCCGCCAGCATAAGGGTGGACAGCGGATAGTAGATCATGGGCTTGTCGTAGACCGGCAGCAGCTGTTTGCTGGTGACCATGGTCAAGGGATAGAGCCGTGTGCCGGCACCGCCGGCGAGAATAATGCCTTTCATACTTGTGCACTCCTTTTTTCTTATAAAAAGATGTGCAGCTTAATTCAAAGCGGAGCTGCGTCCGCTGTAAACAATTTTGGGTCTGCCATGGCCGCATTTTTGCAAAAGACGATGGCAGTACACTTTATTTTACTATGAAAGCACGCAAAATGCAAGAGGCGGAAACGGCAGAAAGCGGTGTGCCGACGGCACACCGCTTTCTGCGAATCAAAAACACTATTTTTTTCCCTGCTCACCATGCAAAGCCCCACTTGGAAAAGTAGCGCAGCAGGCTGCGCAGCTGCCACAGAAAGGGCTTCAGGCTGCGGTGCGCCGCGCGGTGCCATGCGTGGATGGCGGTGTACTGGGGCACCAGATACGCCTTGCCCCGGGTGCGCATCTTCTGGGTCAGGTCGGCGTCCTCCACATACATGAAGTACCCCTCGTCAAAGCCGCCCACGGCCTTGAAAGCGGCAGTGTCCACCGCCGAAAAGCTGCCGGTGCAGAACTCGATCTCGGTGGGCTTTGTCAGGTCCTTGTCTGCCATCAGGTAGCGGTCGTTACACTTTGCCCAGAAGCGCAGACAGGGCAGCTGACGGTAGACCATGGCGCGCACGTTGCACCGGCGCAGCGGCAGCTGCTGGGGCTTGCCGTCCGGGAAGGTCAGCCCCGGGCGGGTCATCACCACGCCGGGGTGCGCCGCCATCCAGTCCGCAAGGTCGCTCAGGGTATCCGCGGTCAGCTGGATGTCCGGGTTCAGGATAAAGTGCACCCGGCTGTGCAGCAGCGAGAGCACCGTGTTGTGCCCGGTGCCGAAGCCGCCGTTCTCCAGCCGGCAGAGCACCTGCACCGTCTGCCCGGGGGCGGTGCGCAGGGTGCCGTCCTTTGCGGCGGCGGTCAGCTGCTGGCCGCTGCCGTCCGGGCTGGCGTTATCCACCAGATATAAGGTGAGCGGGTAGCGGCGGGTGCAGTCCAGCACGGTCTGCGCGGCCTTGATAGCCTCCTCTGCGCCGTTATACACCACGATACAGGCCGAAAGCTCCATCTGCGTTCCCCCTTTCGGTTCGGTTTGGGTCAAAGGCTCACTCCAGCGGCTTGATGTCAAAGCTGAAGTCCTCCTTCATCAGGTCAAAGTTGGGGTTCATGCAGGGGTCGCCCACAGCCAGCTGCTTTGCCCACCGCTTCTGGAACCGCTCCACCTCGGAGGCAAAGCGCTTGCGCTTGGCAGGACTCTCGTCCAACCCGCGGCTCTTGCTCTCGTAGTGGTACAGCTGGGCAAAGGGGGTGAACACGTTGGTGTAGCCCGCCTCCCGCACGCGCACGCAGAAGTCCACATCGTTGAAGGCCACGGCAAAGCTCTCGTCCAGCCCGTTCACCTGCTCGTACACGTCCTTGCGCACCATCAGGCAGGCGGCGGTCACTGCATACACATCCTGCGCATAGACCAGCCGTCCCATATAGCCGGGGTGTCCCACAGGGAAGTTCTTGTGCATATGCGCCGCCAGCGTCAGGAAACCGAAGCCGATGCCCGCGTGCTGGATGGTGTTGTCCGGGTAGAGCAGCTTTGCGCCCACGCAGCCCACACGGTCCTGCTGGGCGTACATGACCATCTCCTCCATCCAGCGGGGAGAGATGACCTCGGTATCGTTGTTGAGCAGCAGCAGATATTCGCCGGTGGCAGCCTTTGCGCCAAAGTTATTCAGGGCGCTGTAATTGAAGCCTGTGCCCTGCCATGTGAGCACATGCAGGGTGTCCGGGTGTTCCTTTTGCAGCTGCTCGTAGCAGCGGAAGGTGGCAGGCTCCTTGCTGTTGTTCTCGATGATGATGATTTCAAAATCCGGGTAGGTGGTCTTGCGGTAGATGGACTCCACGCACACCCGTAAATCGCCCGAATGGTCGCAGCTGGGGATCAGCACGCTGACCCGCCCGGGCTTTGTGATGGTGTAATCGGTCTTGTAGAAGCCCGGGGTGTTGGGCACCATGGTCACCGCGTCCACCGGCACGCCCATGCGGTCGTAGTGGGCGCGCAGGGCCTTCATGGCTGCTTCCAGACAGTAGGTCTTGGCAGAGATATTGCTGGCTACGCTGGCAGGGCTGGAACGCCAGTAGTACAGCAGGTGCGGGATGTGCACGATCTTTTCCGCCTGCTCGGTCAGGCGCAGGTAGAGGTCGTAATCCTGACTGCCGTTGAACTCTGCCCGCTCGTCGCCGCCCACCTTTGCCAGCAGCGCCGCGCTGAACACGCTCAAATGGCAGATATAGTTGTTGGAGCGCAGGTTATCCAGCATATAATCCGGCTTGAAGTGGTAGACCGTCAGATGGTCGATGTCCCCTTCAAAGGTCACTTCGTCGGTGTACACAAAGTCCGCGCCCTGCTTGGCGATGGCTTCCGCCACATACCACAGTGCGCAGGGGTGCAAAATGTCATCATGATCCAGCAGGGCGATATACTCACCGGTGGCAAGGGCAAAACCCTGATTGGTGTTGCCCGCAATGCCCTCGTTGCTGTCCAGTTTCCGGTAGCGGATGCGGCTGTCGGTGCGGGCACGCTCCTGCACGAGGGCTCCCACGTCCGCATCCTGTCCGGCATCCACCATGCACAGCTCCCAGTTGCGGTAGGTCTGGTTCTGCACCGAGTCCAGCAGCTCCACCAGAAAATCGTGGGGGGTGTTATACAGCGGCACTACGATACTGATCAGGGGTGCAGCGGGCTGGTCTGCGGCCTGTTTTACCAGCAGCTCCACGTCCGCAAAGCGGTCGGCGGGCATCGCCTTGCCCGGAAACAGCTTTTTGTACTCCTTTTTGGCCTTGGCCTGTGCCATTACGCCCGCAAAGCCCACCCGGCGCAAGGTGGCAAAAAAGACGAACAGCGGGAAGGTGCGCCACAGCTGGCGGCACTTGCTTACCAGATACCGCAGCGGCCAGCTGGCCTTCCAGAAGGTGGAGTTGACCACGCTGTTCAGGGTCTTTTCCAGTTCCTGCTCGTGGCTGCGGCTCAGGGAAAGGTCGCTGCGCAGCCGCTCCAGCTGGGCAGCCTGCTGGGCTGCGGTGTGCTCGGCCAGCAGGGTGCGCTCCCGCAGAACATCCAGCTGCTGCTCGTAGCCATCCTCAAGTTCCGGCAGCTCCGGGGCAGCCATGCGGCAGAACAGCGCCGTCAGCTGCTCCTTGCCGCGGTCCTTCCACGCAAGCTCCCGGCAGAAGCCCTGTGCCGCAAGCTGCTTTGCGCAGTCTGCCATGCCGGCGTACTCTGCGCACACCAGCAGCACTTTTTCCGCCTGTACGGCGGGCAGGGTGACCCACTGGGGGTCTGCCACCACCAGCAGCTCCGGGGCGCTTTGCACCACCGCAGTATTCATTTTACAAAAAGCTTTTTCCAGCAGCCCGCTGTCCTCCAGCACCTGTACGCTGCGGGGAGCCAGCTCCCGCACGATGCGCTGTGCCAGTGCACGGCAGCGCTCGGCGGCCTCCTGATTCTGCTTTTCCTGATCCAACTCCATGCTGATACTCCAATCCGTGCGCTTTTCCACGCAGTTATGTTTCCCGTTCATTTTTCACAAACGGATATAGTATACCAAATCTTGCGGCGTTTGAGAAGGTTTTTCCAAAATTTCAGTGAAACACGTTCAGCGGAACAATCCCGCCAGCCAGCCGAACAGTCCGCCGCTGCGGGTAGTGCTGGTACGGATCTTCGCCCCGGTGTAGTAATGCTGCAGGATCTGCTTGTAGTTCATGCCCTCCTCGGCGGCGTAGCCCACTGCGCCGCACTGGCTCATGCCCACGCCATGACCATAGCCGTAGTAGGTCATGCAGGGGGTGCCGCTGGCATCGGTGCCGAAATCGAAGCAGTAGCGGGAGGAGACGAACTGGTTGATATACCGGTAGCTGCGTCCGTTGGACACCAGCGTGTTGTACTGCACAAAGCCGCCCAGATCCTTGTGGGTGGTGTCGGCGCTCTGGTAGGGCTCGCCGGTGCGGCTGTCGTTGTATTCTATATAGGTGTAGTCCTTGCCGATCACCCGGCGCAGCAGCTTGTGGTACTGCTCCTCGTAGGGGCTTTCCACGCTTTGCAGGTAGGGCACATCCGTGCCCCATGCGTCCAGACTGGCGCAGGTACCGTACACACCGGTCTGGGTGTTGTAGCCCGCACTGGCCGACCATACTGCATCGCACACGCTGCCGTTGTACACCAGCACCTCATCCTTGACCGCCTGCACCGCCTTGCGGATGGCATTGCGGGCAGAGGCCGGGATCTGATCGACCGGGGTATAGATCAGCGCATTGGTGGACGAGCCGTACTGCTTGTGGTATTCCAGATAAGAGTGGATGGCCACTGCCTGCGCCTTCCACGCCTGCTGCGCGGCGCTGGCGCTGACATAGCTGCCAATGGAGCCAAGCTCGGTATAGGTGATGCCCACCAGACAGTCCTCAAGATCCAGCGTAACATTGCGCTTGAGCCCCTGCCCCTTGATGTTCAGGTAGGGCATGGTGATCTTATCCTTGGAGCCAAACAGCCAGCTGAGACAGTTTTCGTCCTCTGCAGGGATCAGGGTGGTATCGGCCCCGCCGATGGTGGTGGCAGCCGAAGCCGCTGCCGCCGGGATGCAGACGCACAGCACCGTCGCCAGCAGAAAAGCCGCCGCGCGGCGGGCAAAAGAATGCAGATGTTTCAAAGTCCGGTTCCCTCCTTGTGGGTATCATTTACGTTTTGATCTGACCTTAGTGTAGCACAGCCCGCGCCGCCGGGCAAGGACCGGAGTCATGTATTTTACGCCATGCGGGACGATCTGAAAAAAGACGCAAACTTTCTCTTGATTTTGCCCAGGGAATCCGGTATAATAAAAGTCGTTCAAACCGATGCGCCGGTGTGTCGGAATGGCAGACGAGGGGGACTCAAAATCCCTTGTGCTAATAACACGTGTGGGTTCGACCCCCACCACCGGCATAAAAAAACTCCCCCAGCTTGTCTGGGGGAGTTTTCTTTTTTATCTGCGGCGTGTGAGCGGGTCGAACAGCACGGCCCTGCACAGACAGGTCACCGACCTGCTGCATCATTTCCGGGTTGAACTCCTTTTGTGTCTGACGCAGAAGGGATTCCGCCCGCTTTTTGTTTCCTTTTAGCTGCATCCCTCCTGAGGGTCAAGTCTTGTCCAGCAGGTACTCCACAACGCAGAGCTTCGGGATCTTGTAACTGCGCCCTACACGGACAGACCGGATCTTATTTTCCTTGACCAGCAGGTAGGCGACCTTCCGCCCTACCCCCCCAGCATTTTCTGAAGATGCTCCACCGTTACCACATCCGGGTAATCCTTGAACATCATCATGTACCGCGCCGTCTTGCGGTCGGGCGCTTCCTGAATCAAAGCGCAGGCTGCGATCTCGCTCATTCCTGTCCTCCCCTTTCCAGTTCAATATGTCAATTATTTAAAAGAAAATACTATATGTAAAGGGCG
>ENA-OUQF01000547-OUQF01000547.1-human-gut-metagenome-genome-assembly--contig:-NODE-547-length-27705-cov-6.815624_pt1 | contig 27705 bp, 28 predicted proteins | sample MGYA00237947_ERZ548826 | MGnify/ENA primary metagenome ERZ548826 (study PRJEB26490, sample SAMN05194701) | human gut metagenome | biome: terrestrial biome; feature: human-associated habitat; material... | reverse complement strand
TCTCTCCGTAGCTCAGTTGGTAGAGCATCTGACTCTTAATCAGAGGGTCCACGGTTCGAGCCCGTGCGGGGAGACCATTTAAAATTTAACAGGATAAAACCTGATACTCTTGATAGAAATATCAAGAACTATCTCTCCGTAGCTCAGTTGGTAGAGCATCTGACTCTTAATCAGAGGGTCCACGGTTCGAGCCCGTGCGGGGAGACCATTTGAAAATAAGGCAGAACTTCGGTTCTGCTTTTTTGTTTATAGGATAGCATATCATTTAGGAATTATGCTATAATGATGTTTAGATTAGGGAAAGGGGTATTATTTTATGAGAGAGGATACAGAATTAAAACTAGCAATCATAGAACTGGATGGATGTATATTCCCCCTAAACAGGCTCCGTTATAATTTCTATAAGAATTTATGTAAGAAGAAAAACATTACTGTTACAGCGGATGAGTTTTATCATGCTTTAGGTAATATGTATACAATGTATGAAACACTTCCTCTTGCAGCAACACTTAATAGTAATAAGTTGAATTCAAGTGTTGAAAAAGATTTATACAATTATTTGAGTATGAAGGGCTTATCACCAAAAGATGGTGTGATTGAATTATTTGAATACTTTCATCAGAATAATATTCCAATTGCAGTTGTTTCTACACATAAGACAAAATCAGCTATTAATTATCTAGAACTTGGTTCTTTATATCGCAAGGTGGATTATGTTATTGGATGTGATACAGATATTACACCACTTCCATCAGAAGAACTTCTTGCATATATTGATAAAAGATTCCAGGTAACGCCTAAGGATACATTAGTCATTACTTCTATGAATGGTATTCTTCATTCAGCTAATAATATTGGTATGAATACCATCTATTTAAATGATCTGGTAGAAGCAGGAGATGATGAAATCAGCTGTTCTTATCAGGTGGCCAATACAATGTATGAAGCATTAAATGATATTCTTTTTGGTCGTTATGAAGATTACAAGATCTTTGAACCACTTCTTGGCATGGATAAAGAGATGTCTGTGGCTAAATTAAAGTCTTTATTTGCGAATTTACAGGAAGTTTATAAAGATGATCCTGATTTATTAAAGATCATTAAATCTACTTATATATCTAAGTTATCAGAACTTACAAGAGAGCGTCCTCGTCGTTTTACTTTCAATGATGAAGATCTCGCAGAATTAGAAAAAGAGGAAGTCGAAGAACCTGCTGTAGAAGAAGAAAAAGAAGAACCAACGGCCCTTTCACTTAATGCACAGGATACGGCTGCATTGAATGATGTGATTGCAAAGGTGATGGAAGCTGAAAATAACCCTCCAAAAGAAGAGGAAAAAGAAGAAATCAAAGAAGAACCAGTCGTAGAAGAACCAAAGAAAAAAACAGATCATCATATAATTAATACATTTATAAATATTAGTTATATCTTATTACTTTCATTGATGATTTTATTACTTGGTTTGGTTGTTCATATTGCTTTAGGTAATATGATGGATCATCCAGTTGTAAAGGCCCTACATACAATCAGTCTAGCCTATATTGGTGTTGCTGAAACAATCTTTAAGACAATCTTCAACGGTCTTCATTCTCTCACGAATGCAGTACCTGACTATTATACTTATATGAATAATAATCAAATGATGACAGTTTCTGCATTAAAGATGATTCATTGTTATATATTGAATGTAGTTGTTGTGACAATCAGTGAAATTATTAAATACTATACACTAAAGAAAGGGGCTGTAACGGGTAAATAACTCATTATAGTTTCATAAACAGTAAAAGGCGGACCGAAGTCCGCCTTTTATGGTACATTAATTCTACCATGAAAACATACCAACAAGATTATACGGCATATCAGACATATGCGCTACTAGATTTTAATATTTCTTTTGAAAAAGATGTACCTGCTGATGATATTTCAAGAACTGTGATTGAAGTTACGGAAAGGATAGATATAAACAAGTTTGTTGACTTCACTCATAGAAATTCTCACGGGTATGATGGTCTCATGATGCTCAGACTGCTTCTGCTTGCTTTTGCGGATAATGGTTATGCATCTACAAGAAAGCTTGCAGAACTATGCAGAACTGACATCAGATATATGTTCATCGCACAGAATCAGAAGCCTTCTCATCAGGCATTTCAGAGATTCATCCATGATGATCTCATTATGTCCGTTGAAGAGATATTCTATGAAATGAACAGAATCATGGAGGATGAACTTCCTATCGATACAGATGTATTATGCATTGACGGTACTAAGTATGAAGCCAATGCCAACAAGAACACATTCATATGGAGAAAAAATACTGTCAAACATAGGGAAAGACAGTGGAAGAAGTGTAATGATACTATCAAGAGAATCAATAAGTTCTTTAAGGAACAGAATATCAACTGCAGATACTCCATTCTTAGAGAGCCAAATATTGATTATCTATTGAGAGTTACAGATAAAATAGAGATTTACATGAAGGACAATGGAATAGAGTTCGTTCATGGAAAAGGATGCAGAAAGAGCGAGATTCAGAAGCTTTATGATGAGCTAGCGAAAGAAGCAATGAAACTTTTTGAATATGCACTGCATTTTGATATGCTTGGTGACAGAAACAGCTGTTCAAAGACAGACCCTGATGCAACATTCATGCACATGAAGTATGACTATTATAATCATACTAACGTTTTCAAGCCTGGATACAATGTCCAGGTAGGCGTGAGTGACGGCTTCATCAGAAACATTTACGTAAGCAGTGACTGTTCTGATATTCAGACATATATTCCCTTCATGGAGAAGTATAAGCTTATGTATGGTAAGCTTCCTTTAAAGACACCTGCTGATGCAGGGTATGGTAGCTATGATAACTATATGTACTGCAAGGAGAACAGTATTGAGCTGTTTATGAAGTATCCAGGATATTATGAAGAATCGAAGAAGACGAATGATAAAAATAGATTCAGAGCCTCTCATTTTGAGAGAACAGAAGAAGGTGGGTATATATGCCCTGCTGGTCATGAGTTTGAGGTGGATAAGGTAACTACTGATACAAGGGGCGTATATGCACGTAATAATATAAAACTAATCAATCATCACTGTGATGGCTGTCCATTCAGATTAAGATGTACTAAATCCAGAATAGGAAGAAGCATAAACTACTGCAAGGAACTTGATGAGTTTCATAAGGAAGTAAGAAAAAATGTCACAAGTGAAGAAGGCAAGAAACTCATGTTCAAGAGAGATAATGAAGCAGAAGGAACTTTTGGCGATCTTAAGGAGAATATGGGTTATGACAGACTCTACAGAAGAGGACATGACAATGTTCAGATGGAGATCTACCTTGTCGCAATGGGGCATAATATCAGGAAATACCAGAAACTGAAGAAGAGAATCAAGGAAACAGAAGAAAAACAGATGGTACAGGTCAGAGAGATGCTCAAATTGTTTATCTGCTGATAAAATTTTTTTAAGAAATGGGCAGGTTCTTTTTAAGTGCGTCTGAAATATGAAAAGGTTATTCACCATGCAATAGTGAATAACCTTTTTGGGTTGGAATCTATAAAAAAGAGCTGTAACGCTCAAGGTAGTAGTAAATACTATCTATTCGTTACAGCTTCTTACTATTTACAATGTTTTCTATTGTAAGCATACATAACGGCAATGACAGTTTTACCATCAATAATACGTCCATCAAAGATTGCTTTGTAGGCTTCATCAATTGGCATCTTAATGATATTTAAGAATTCATCCGCATCACACTGTAAAGAATCTTCTACTTCCTTGAAGTCTTCTGCTTCATATATTCTGAGTATTTCACTTGAATATCCAGGTGTAGGAAGCATCTTTAAGATAGGACGCATGTTTTTAGCACGTCTATTTGTTTCTTCCTCAAATTCACGATAACAAGCCTTATCAGGATCTTCTCCTAATTCTAGCTTACCAGCAGGTATTTCTAATGTATCGCATCTATTTGGATAACGGAACTGCTTTACAAGAATAATTTCATCATTCTCTATCGCAAGTATACACACACCACCATGATGATACACACATTCACGTACGGCAGTATTACCGTCTTGTAATAATACGTGTTCCTTAGTCACCTTCATGATGGCTCCATCATAAATTGTTGTTGAATCTATTTGTTTTTCCATGATTGTCACCTCGACTTTTATTATACCATAATCTAAGAGGTGTATGCTATAATGAGGGGGGAAAGGAGACGTTATGAAAAAATTAGTAATCGATCAATATGATGATCATCAAAGAATAGATAAATATCTCAAGAAAGTGCTCGTCCAGGCACCTTCTTCACTTATATATAAAATGTTAAGAAAAAAAGATGTTAAAGTAAATGGCAAAAGAGTAAAGGAAAACTATATTCTTCATTCGGGAGATGAGGTGGAACTATTCTTATATGAAGATAAATTCAAGGAATACACAAAGCCTTTAACAATTTATGAGTTACCTATTACTTTTAAAGTTGTTTATGAAGATGCACATATTCTTATTGTAGATAAACCTGCCGGTTTACTTGTTCATGAAGATATTAATGAATCAGTGAATACATTATCTAACCAGGTACTTACTTATTTACATCAGAAGGGTGAATATGATCCAGAAAAGAATATCAGCTTTACACCAGGTCCAGTGCATCGCTTAGACCGTAATACAAGTGGACTTGTGATCTTTGGTAAAGATATGCGAGCACTTCAGGATTTAAATACAATGATGAAAACAAGACAAGGCATTGAAAAGAAGTATCTCACTATTGCAATGGGACATATGAAGGATGCCACATTATCAGGATATGTCAAAAAGAATGAAGATGAAGGAAAGATGTATTTAGTAAAGAAAGATACACCGGGGGCTTTATCTATGAAAACAATAGTGCATGTCTTAAAAAGATGTTCTACTTGCTCTTTAGTAGAAGTACAGCTCATCACCGGCCGTACACATCAGATTCGTATCCATTTAAGTGCGACAGGACATCCGGTTATGGGTGATAGTAAATATGGAGATTTTGAATGGAATAAGGAAGTAAAGAAGAAATTCCATCTTAATCATCAATTCCTCCATGCTTATCGATTAACTTTTGTGAATCCGATAGGCTCTATGAGTTACTTAAAAGGTAAAACGGTTACTTCACAATTACCAGAACAGTTAGAAAAGATACAAAAAGAACTTTTTTCATAGCGTGGAAGTGTAATATGTAATATAATATTTCAAGGAGGTATAGAGAACATGAAGTATTATATTGGAATTGATTTAGGTGGTACAAACGTAAGAACTTTACTTGTTGATGAAAATGGTCAGTCATATAGCGAAGTGAAGGATGCTACTGAAAGAGAAAAAGGACCAGATGCTGTTACTGCAAAAATCTGTCGTCAGATTGAAGCAATCGATTATACAGTATGTGGTGGTATTGAAAATGTAGAAGGTATTGGTATTGGTGTACCTGGACCAGTTGATGTTGTAAAGGGTGTTATGATTATGGCAAGCAACCTTCCTGGTTTTGAAAATTACCCAATTGCTGAAAAGTTATCTACAAAATTCAATAAACCAGTATTCTTAGATAATGATGCAAATGTTGCTGGTCTTGCTGAAGCAGTATTAGGTGCTGGTAAGAATTATCCAACTTGTTATTATGTAACAGTTTCTACTGGTATTGGTGGCGCTTTTACAGTAAATAAACAGCTAATTTCTGGCGGTAGAGGACATGCTGGTGAAATCGGTAATATTATCGTTAAGAATAATGGTTATAAGCAGGGGGCTTTAAACCCAGGTGCTGCAGAAGGAGAATGTTCTGGTACTGCAATCACTAGAAAGGGTCAGGAAGCTCTTGGAAAGGATTTAGTACATCATGCAGGTGATGTATTTAGATTAGCAGCTGAAGGTAATGAAACAGCTCAGGGTATTGCGGATGAATGTATTAGTGAACTTGCTACATTATTCGCAAATATCGCACATACAGTTGATCCACATTGCTTTGTAGTAGGTGGCGGTGTTATGAAGTCTAAGAAGTATTTCCTAGACCAGTTAACAAAAGAATTCAATCAGAAGATTCATGTAGGTATGAGAAATCATATTCCACTACTTGAAACAGAATTAGAAGACTGTGGTGCTATCGGTGCTGCAATGCTTCCAATGACAAGAATGAACGCAGAATAATAGGAGGCTCTTTCAAGAGCCTTTTTTGTGTGGTAGAATACTAGACAAAGGGAGGTAGAACATGAAAAGAGTTGTACTTGGATTAAGTGGCGGTGTAGATAGTGCCGTTGCTGCTTATTTATTAAAGAAACAAGGTTATGAAGTAATCTGTGTATTTATGAGAAACTGGGATAGTTCATTAAATAATGATATTCTAGGTAACCCTACAAATGATGACGATGTATGTCCACAAGAAAAAGATTATCAGGATGCGCAGGCTGTTGCGACTCATCTTGGGCTTGAAATTCGTAGAGTGGACTTTATTAAAGAATACTGGGATCAGGTCTTTACATATTTCCTAGAAGAATATGCGAAAGGTCGTACACCTAATCCTGATATCTTATGTAATAAACATATAAAATTTAAAGCCTTTTTGGATTATGCTAAGTCTATTGATGCTGATTATATTGCGACAGGCCATTATGCTCGTGTTGTTCATACTGAAGGAAAAGAATCTGTGATGCTTCGTGGTGTAGATAATAATAAGGATCAGACTTATTTCTTATGTCAATTGAATCAGAATCAGTTAAATAACTCACTGTTCCCAATTGGTGAACTCACTAAACCTGAAGTAAGACGAATTGCGGAAGAACTTGATCTTCCTGTAGCCCATAAGAAGGACTCTACAGGAATCTGCTTCATTGGTGAAAGAGACTTTAGAGAATTCTTAAAGAACTATATTCCTGCTAAATCAGGCAAGATGGTGGATATTGTATCTAAGAAGGTTATTGGTGATCATCAGGGTATTATGTACTATACAATCGGGCAGAGAAAAGGCTTAGGTATTGGCGGTAATGGTGAGCCTTGGTTTGTCGTTGGAAAAGATTATGATAAGAATATTTTATATATTGCTCAGGGGGATAGTAATAAATGGTTATTGTCTCATGGCGCATTGATTACTGATGTGAACTGGGTATCTAAAACAAAGCCAGAAGGTGAATATGATTGTACGGCTAAGTTTAGATATCGCCAGAAAGATAATGATGTATCTTTACACTTTATTGATGAAACAACACTTTATGTTACATTTAAGAAACCAATCAAGGCGGTCACTCCAGGACAGGCAGCTGTCTTCTATGATGGAGATGTATGTCTAGGCGGAGGTACGATTGATAAAGTCTATAAAGACGGCAAGGAGATTGATTATCTATAATGGAAGAATATGAAGGCATTATAAGTAAGGTTATTTTCTATAATCCAGAAAATAAATATATAGTTGCAGTTTTTGAGACAGATGATGAAGAAATCACTATTACAGGAAATATGTCCTATGTCAATAATGATGATCGTTATCGTATTAAAGGAAACTATGTGACACATCCACGTTATGGAAAACAATTCAAGGTGTCTTCTTATGAGATAATTCTAGCGGATGATCGAGGTGAGATTATCCGCTATCTTTCTTCACCGCTCTTTAAGGGAGTGGGTAAGAAGATGGCTGAAAGAATTGTAGATGCTCTAGGTGAAAAAGCTCTTACAACTATTAAGGAGAATCCAGAGTGTTTAAATGGGATTCCTCATATGAGTGAGACAATTAAAAATAATATTGTTGGTATACTCACGAGTCAGGATTATGATCAGCAGGTATTATCTTTCTTTATGGGCAATGGTATTTCTACGCGTAATCTGACTTTAATACAGAATTATTATAAAGAGAAGACACTTGATGTATTACAGAATGATCCTTATCGTCTTATTGATGATATAGAAGGTATTGGTTTTAAAAGTGTTGACGAACTCGCAATGAAAACCGGTGTAGAGCCACTTGATGAAAAACGTATTCAGGCAGGGATTCTGGCTTCTTTAATGGATTTATGTTTTCAAACAGGAAGTACCTATAGTGATTATGAATCTTTTTATCATAATTTCAGACGTATGCTACCTGAATGTCCTGATGAATTATTTGAGAAGAATCTAGATGATATTACAGGTACAAAAGTAATTCAGGAAGAAGATCGTTATTACCCAGATGATTTATATGAGAGTGAGAAGATGATTGCTGAAAAGTTTGAACGTTATCTGAATCAATCAGCTAATCCTATTGAAGAGTCTTTAATTGATGAAAAAATTAAAAGAACAGAAAAATCACAGGGTATTACATATGATGAAATACAGAAGAATGCGATTAAGAAGTTCTTAGAAGAATCTGCGCTTATTTTAACAGGTGGTCCAGGTACAGGGAAAACAACAATCGTACAGGCTATTTTAAAGGTTTATCGTTCATTATATCCTGATGAAAAGATTGGTTTGGTAGCACCTACAGGACGTGCGGCTAAGCGACTATCAGAATTGACTAAACTAGAGGCATCCACTATTCATCGCTTATTAAAATGGGATATATCTACTAATACATTCTCTATGAATGCCGATCATCCTTTAGATATAGATCTCCTTGTTATTGATGAGTTCTCGATGGTAGATACTCTCTTATTTTCTAAATTACTAGATGCCTGTGGTCATGTTCATAAGATTCTGCTTATTGGTGATGACCAGCAGCTGCCATCTGTATCACCAGGTAATGTCTTAAAGGATATGTTATTAAGTGGTATTCCTCATATCTGCTTACAGACTATTTATCGTCAAGAAGAAGGCAGTGGCATTGTGGCATTATCCCATGATATTAGAAACGATCAATATGATTCACATGTCTTTGATGATTATCGTGATATTCATTTTACTGTCTGTCCTAATAAAGATGTCGCTCATTGTGTACAGATTATTGTGAAAAAGGCAGTCGAAGAAGGTTATGATGCATCTGATGTACAGGTACTTGCTCCTATGTATCGTGGTGTTGCAGGTATAGATGCTTTAAATGAATCGTTACAGGCTATTTTTAATCCACCCACAAGTGATAAAGCTGAAATCAAAGTGGGCGGTAAGATTTTTAGGGAAGGAGATAAGCTTCTTCAATTAAGAAATCGTCCGGATGATGATGTCTATAATGGAGATGTAGGTATTCTAGTAGAAATAGAAAGTAAGGAAGATACAGGGTTACCTTATGACAGCTTGACAGTGGACTTTGATGGTCAGTTTGTCAATTATCGTACCAGTGAATTCAATATGTTAAGGCATGCTTATTGCATGTCCGTTCATAAATCTCAGGGTAATGAATTTAAGATTGTTATTATGTCAGTGCTGCCAGAATATAGCATCATGATGAAGAAGAACTTATTATATACAGGTATCACAAGAGCTAAGCAGTCTTTGTTTATCTTAGGAGATCATAGTGTCTTTATTCGAGGTCTACATAATAATCAGGATGAACAAAGACGCACAACATTACTCAAACGCTTTCAGGAGAGACAGAATACTTCTACTTTTTCGATATCTGACTTCGAATAATCAAGTAAATAATTCGTTAAAAACATTAAATTTAAGTTATTTTTGTAAAGTACTTTACATAAACTTAAGATTATTTTAACATTTAGTTAACGACATTTGCGTGGAGACACGTTATAATGGAGTGGTAAAAGAAGGAAAACGAGATTATGAAAATAACTAACTGGCTTGATTTGTTAGGTGGGCTGGCACTCTTTTTGTATGGAATGCAGGTTTTGAGTGATTCCTTAGAAGATGCTGCAGGTGACCGCTTAAAAACTATCTTAGAAAAATTAACAAATACAAAATTTAAAGGTGTTCTTGTCGGAATCGGTGTAACAGCTGCTGTGCAGAGTTCTTCTGCGGTGACTGTTATGTTGATTGGTTTCATGAATGCTAGTTTGATGACATTAAACAGATGTATCTGGGTTGTAATGGGTTCTAATATCGGTACAACTATTACAGCACAGATGATTGCAATTAATGTAGGTGTTGTTGCACCGGTCTTTGCAGTTGTGGGTGTCTTCATGTGCTTATTCTTTAAGAGTCGTAAGGTAAGAGGCATTGGTTCAGTCATGACTGGATTTGGTATCCTTTTCATGGGTCTGAATATGATGAGCGGGGCCGTTGTGCCACTTCAGAAGGAACCGGTCTTTATTAAATTAATGACAACTCTTTCTAATCCAATACTTGCAGTATTATTTGCAGCTGCCTTTACTGCTTTGATTCAGTCTTCTGGTGCAGCAGTAGGTATCCTTTCTGCACTTGCAACTAAGGGCTTAGTTCCATTTAGTACAGCAGCATTCATGGTATGTGGATTAAACATCGGTACTTGTATTACTGCCGTTCTTGCATCAGTGACTGGATGTAGAAATTCTAAGCGTATTGCGACATTCCATGTTTTATTTAACTTGGTAGGTACAATCTTCTTCTTGATTATATGTTCTGCTACACCTTTATTATCATGGATTGCTGAATTCTCTGGAACTCCCGCTCATCAGGTGGCAAACTTCCATACAGTATTCAATATTGTAACTACAGTAATCATGTTACCATTTGATGCAGTATTTATGAAACTTATCTACAAGTTATTACCAATCAAGGGTGAAATGCTTGCAGAAGGTTCTTTGATCGAAGAATAGAGATAAGGCTTGCGCCTTATCTATTTTTTATGTATAATAGGTGCATAATCGTTGAGAAAGACAAGTACTTCATAGAGGTCTTAAGAGAGAGAACGGGTGGTGCAAGTTCTTGGGTGTATGAAGGAAGGCTCCTTTCGAGAGTGATGTAAACATCAACGTATGACTGCGTTAAAGTCATAAAGGGCATAGATAGTATCTATGAATAAGGATGGTACCGCGATTTAAGTCGTTCCTTTTAAGGAACGGCTTTTTTATTTAGGAGGATATTATGAAAAAGTTAACAGGTAATCAGACTCGTGCATTATTCCTTGAATATTTCAAGAAACAGGGACATATGGTTGAACCAAGTGCTTCATTGATTCCACATGATGACCCAACATTATTATGGATCAATGCAGGTGTAGCAGCATTAAAGAAATATTTTGATGGTACAGAAAAACCAGCATGTAATCGTATCACAAATGCACAGAAATCTATTCGTACAAACGATATTGAAAACGTAGGGAAGACAGCACGTCACCATACATTCTTTGAAATGTTAGGTAACTTCTCTATTGGTGATTATTTTAAAACAGAAGCAATTCATTTTGCATGGGAATTCTTAACAGGGGAAGAATGGCTTGCTTTTGATAAAGATAAATTATATATCACTGTTTATACAGATGATGAAGATGCATACAATGTATGGACTAAAGAATGTGGTGTAGATCCATCACATATCTTAAAGACTGCAGATAACTTCTGGGAAATCGGTGCAGGACCTGGTGGACCAGATAGTGAAATTTTCTATGACCGTGGAGAAAAATATGACCCAGATCATATCGGCGAAAGACTATTCTTTGAAGAAATGGAAAATGATCGTTATGTAGAAATCTGGAATATCGTATTCTCTCAGTTTGATTGTGATCCTACAATTGATCGTAAAGATTATAAAGAATTACCACATAAGAATATTGATACTGGTATGGGTCTTGAAAGAATTACTTCAATCATCCAGGAAGGTGAAACAAACTTTGATACAGACTTATTCTTACCTATCATTCATGCAGCAGAAGAACTAGCTGATGTAAAGTATGCAGAAGATAAGATGGCTTATAGAGTTATTGCCGATCATATCCGTACTGTAACATTCGCATTAAGTGATGGTGCTATGTTTGACCGTGCAGGACGTGGTTATGTATTAAGAAGAATTTTAAGAAGAGCTGTTCGCTACGGTAAGAACATCGGTATCGATAAGCCTTTCTTATATACTTTAGTAGATGTTGTAGTAGATAACATGAAAGAATTCTATGATTATCTTCCAGAAAAAGCAGAATTCGTTAAGGAAGCTGTTAAGAAAGAAGAAGTGGCATTCCATAAGACATTATCTCAGGGTGAAAAGAAGATCAAGGATGTTATTGCACACTCTGATGATAAGATGATTGATGGTTCTACTGCCTTCATGTTATATGATACATATGGTTTCCCATTAGAATTAACTATTGAAATCGCAGAAGAATCTGGTTTCACTGTTGATAGCGAAGGGTTCCAGGTAGAAATGAAAGCACAGCAGGATCGTGCTCGTGCAGCACGTGGTGAAAGAGAATCAATGGCTTCTCAGAAAATTGATTTAATGGATTTCACTACTCCTTCTACTTTCGTTTATGACACAGCACCTTGTAAGACTACAGTTATAGGTTTATTCAAGGATGGAGAAAAGGTCGATGAACTGACTGATGAAGGTGAAATCATCGTTGAAACAACTAACTTCTATGCTGAAATGGGTGGCCAGTGTGCAGATACAGGTTCTGCTCATTCAGATCAGTTTGATGCGGAAGTCACTAATGTATTAAAGGCTCCTAATGGTCAGCATTTACATTATATTAAGTTAACAAGTGGCAGTGTACATGTAGGTGATACTGTAGAACTCACAGTGGATACAGTACGTCGTGCTTTAATTGAAAATAACCATACAGCAACTCACTTACTAGATGCTGCATTAAAGAATGTCTTGGGTTCACATGTCGGACAGGCTGGTTCTTACTTAGACGAAAACAGATTACGTTTTGACTTCACTCATCCATCAAAGATGACTAAAGAAGAATTAACAGCTGTAGAAAATATGGTTAATGAATATATCTTCAAGGGTGTTGATGTAGATGTTAAAGAAATGCCTAAGGAAGAAGCTATCAGTGCAGGGGCAACAGCTTTATTTGATGAAAAATATGGTGATGTTGTAAGAGTTGTACGTGTAGGTGACTTCTCAGTAGAATTATGTGGTGGTACACATGTTTCTAATACTGCAAAGATTGGTTTATTCAAGATTGAAATGGAAACTTCAGTTGGTTCTGGTGTAAGAAGAATCGAAGCAGTCACTAATGTGAGAGCTTATAAAGCATTAAGAAAATCTGAAGAAACTTTAGAAGAAGTAGGTACTGTACTTAAAGCAAATGATTTGAATAAAATCGTAGAAAAGGCTGAAAGCACTATGACTACACTTAATGCAATGAAGAAAGAAATCGAAACATTAACAAGTAAGTTGAATGCATTAGAAGCAAAGAACCAGGCATCTCAGGTTGAAGAAGTCAATGGTGTGAAGTTCCTTTATACTCATGTAGAAAAGGATAATGCAGCTGCTAAACAGATGGCATTTGATTTTAGAGACCAGTTAGGAAGTGGTATTGTCGTAGTGACAAGCACTTTTGAAGGAAAGAATTCATATTTTGTAGGTATTACTAAGGATCTTACAAATACATATAAAGCAGGTGTATTAGTTAAGGCTATGAATGAAGTACTTGATGGTCGTGGCGGAGGAAAACCAGATTTCGCTCAGGGTGGTGCACCTACATTAGATAAGATTGATGAAGCAATCACTGCCGTAAAATCTAAATTGTAAAAAAATTGAATTTTATCTTCGTTTATACTAAAATATAAATTGTATAGGGGGGTTCATTATGGCACAAGATTATACACAGACAAGAGTATTTAACTCAGAAGATCTCAAGCGAGAAGTAATTAGAAATAATTTGATGACAGTTGCTGAGGCTTTAGAAGAAAGAGGATATAATGCAGTTCACCAGATTGCTGGTTATCTGATCTCTAATGATCCTGCTTATATTTCAAGTCATAAGAGTGCAAGATCTATTATTCAGCAGGCTGATCGTGATGAAATTATTGAAGAACTTGTAAAGTTCTATTTGGAGTCTAAATAGTGGAAAAGATTTTAGGACTAGATTTAGGTTCACGTACTTGCGGTGTTGCGATAAGTGATACATTAGGAATGCTTGCACATGGTGTAGAAACTTATCATTTTAGCGAAAACGCTTATAAGAAATGTGCTTATCATATCAAGAATATCGTAGAAGAGAATAATATTCATACAATTGTTTTAGGATTACCTAAGCATATGAATGGTGATCTTGGTGAACGTGCACAGATTTCTATTGATTTTAAAGAACGTTTAGAGAAGATGATGGATGTTGAAGTTATTCTTGAAGATGAAAGATTGACTACTGTTATTGCAACAAATAATCTGATTTTTGGTGATGTTTCTAGAAAGAAACGTAAACAGGTTGTTGATAAGATGGCAGCAGTTGAAATTCTTCAGGGCTATCTTGATAAGATAAGGAGATAAGCAATGGACGACAATAAAATTGTGATTACTGATAATAATGGGGAAGAAAACGTATTTGAAATTCTTTTCACTTATGAAGATGAAGAGAGTGGAAATAAATATGTCATGTATTATAGTGAAGACGATGATGAGCAGATTTTTGCATCTCGTTATGATGATGATAATCATCTATACGATATCGAAGATCCAGCTGAATGGGAGCGTCTAGAAGAAGTTCTAGAAGACTTCAATATGCATGATGAAGAAGAAACAGATGATAAATGTGATGGCTGCGTATGCGAGGATGGGGACTGCGTCACAGATTGTTCTGAATGTGATAAGAACTAGGTAACAACCGTTACCTAGTTTTAGTAAGGAGATAATTATGGGACTTTTTAGTAAAACAAAAACAGTAGATATTTTCTTTGTAGGTAGTGAAGGAACAGACCTTGATCGTGGTATCTATGCATTCTATTTTAATGTAGACAACGGAGAAATCATTAAGAAATCTTTCGTTAAGTCTCTTGCCAGCCCTCTCGCAATGAATAAAAATGGACGTTTTATGTACTTGACTTATCGTAATGGGACAGGACGTGCTCAGGATGGCGGTATCTGGCAGTATGCCTGCATGGAAGTTCAGCTAGGACTTGCAGCTAGAGTAGGATATGAAGGACGTACTTATATTCAGACTGTCTTAAATAAAGAGCGTGATTATGCTTATGCGATTGATTATTATAATGGTGAAGTTGTTACTGTACCTATTAAGACTTCTAAAATCATTCGAGTATCAAAGACAGTGAAATTAGATGGTCATAGTATTGATCCAGTCAAACAGACTGAATCTCATCCAACATTCATGACATTCACTCCAGATAATACAAAACTTGTTGTCACTGATTTAGGTGGCGATGAAGTAATCTTCTTTACTGAAGGTGAAAAAGGTGAATTAATCAAGGATGAAGAATTATCATTCAAGCTCACTCCTGGAAGTGGACCATTGAAGCTTGTTTATTCTAAGAATCGTAAATTCGCATATATTTTGAATTCAATTTCAAGTACAATTGCTTGTTATAGTGTAAAGCATAACAAGTTTACTCTAGTTGATGAAGTGATGACTTATTCTAAAGATGAATATGATGGTGTAAATACACCTATGGATATGGTTATTACTGAAAATGGACATTTCATCTTTGTAATTAATAAAGGTGATGATACACTTGTTGCTTTTGAAAGAGATAAAGAAACTGGAAAGCTTACAAGAGTGGACTGTATGGAAACAGATGAAGGACCTAAATCTCTACTCTTATTTAGAGATAAGTACTTACTTGTTGCATGTAAACAGGGTGGATCACTTGAAAGCTTTGAAATTAAAGAAGATGAAAAGCGTGCTGTTTTATATGAAACACATTATCAATTCACAATTCATGCTCCAGTATGTATGGAAAAAGGAGCAGAAAACTTGCGTGTAGTAAAGTAAGGCATTTTCATGCCTTATTTTTTTATGGTAATTATCGGGTTAATTCTATATAATGGTTAAGGAAAAGGAGATGTAAGTATGAAAAAGAAAATCATAGTGGCAGTCCTTGTAGTTGTATTATTAATAGGTGGTACAGGCTTATTTTATGTAACAGGTACAGGACGTGTCTCTTCTAAAAGTGAAGTCGTACAGGTGACTGTAAAAAAAGGTGAGAATGCCTATACAGTATTAAATACATTAAAATCAAAAGGTTTAGTGAAAAACACATTGGCAGCGAAGGTTTACTTAAAGATTCATAAGCCTTCAGTTGTCTCTCAAACTTACAATTTGAATAAGAACATGTCTCTTTCAAAGATGTATAGCATCATGTCAAAGATGAATAGCTCTTATGTTGTGAAGTCTTCCTTAACTATCCCTGAAGGAATCACAATTCCTCAGGCAGCTAAAAAGGTTGCAAATGTAACTGGTAAAACAGAACAGGAAGTATTAGATAAATGGGCTGATCAGGCTTATTTAAAAGAGCTTATTTCTAAATATTGGTTCTTAAGTGATGATATTCTTCAAAAGGGTATTCTTTATCCATTAGAAGGTTATCTCTATCCAGAAACATATGTACTTTATGGTGAATCTACAACTATTGAAGAGGTCACAGAAGAAATGCTAGATTATATGGATCAACAATTAATACCTTATAAGGATTCAATGACTAAGCTAGGCTATACACCTCATCAATTCTTAACATTATGCTCAGTCGTAGAAAGAGAATCTTTATTTGATAAAGACCGTCCAGCCATTGCGGGTGTATTTATCAATCGTTTAAAGACTGGTATGAGATTACAGTCAGATATTACTGTCAACTATGCATTAAATAGAACAGGGGTCAAAGTCTCTACAAAGATGACTAAGATTGATTCTCCTTATAATACATATAAATATGCAGGACTTCCTATTGGTCCTATTGCATGTGTCCCACAAAAGACAATGGATGCAGTCGCAAACTATACACCATCTGATTATTTATTCTTCTTTGCGAAGAAAGATGGGACTGTCATCTATTCAAAGACATATGGAGAACATCAAAAAGTAGTGAAGGAGAATAAGTGGTATTAATGAAATCATTTTATGAATTAGAAGAATATGCACTTGTGAAAGATGTGCCTATTATGCAAAAAGAAGGTATTGAATACCTTATTGATGAATTAAATAAGAGAAATGCGGAGTCTGTATTAGAGATTGGAAGTGCCATTGGGTATTCATCTTTAATGATGGCCACTCATGTTAAAGGGCTTCATGTAGATACAATTGAAAGAGATGATACACGTTATCAGGAAGCAGTTGTAAATATTAAGGATTTCCATCAGGAAGACAACATCACAATCTATCATGAAGATGCATTAGAGTTTGATGATACATTATTGAATCATGCACCTTATGATTGTCTTTTTATTGATGCCGCAAAAGCGCAGTATCAGCGTTTCTTTGAAAAATATGTTCCTTATTTAAAGGAAGATGGTTTTGTGTTAGTGGATAATCTTGATTTCCATGGTATGATTTTTGATATACCAAATATAAAAAATAGAAATACACGTGCTCTTGTAAGAAAAATCAAACGTTTTAAAGACTGGATCTTCTCTAATGAAGAGTATGATGCACATTATGTGCAGGTAGGTGATGGTCTATGTATCATTACTAGAAAGGAACACAATGAAAATCGCAATTAATTTAAATGATCGTGGATATCTTCATGATTATGTTGATATGGGTGTTTCTTTGATTATGGCTGGATCAGACTATAGTGTTTTGACACCAGTGAAGTTTTCTATTGAAGAATTGAAAGAAATCAAAGAACAGGCAAAAGAACTTTATGTTTATGTGAATGCTATGTATGATGAACATGATCTAGAAGGATTAGAAAAGCATATTGATGCGTTACATGATATTGGAATCAATGGATTAATTTTCCAGGATTTTGGTGTATTACGTATGGTGAATCAAAAGGGTTATGATTTTAAGATGATTTATCATCCTTTAACTCTTAATACCAATTCAAGTACACTGAATACTTTATCTCATTATGGTATTTCTGGTGCTTTTGTTTCTAAAGAAATATCTTTAAAGGAACAGCTAGAAATACGTAAGAACTGTGATATGCCATTATTTGTTTTAGGCCATGGTGTACAATATATGATGATGAGTAAAAGATATTTGATCTCTAACTATGAATCAGCAAGCAATACAACATTAAGCCATAATAAAGACGCTCTTACAATAAATCCACGTGGGCAGGATTTCCCTTGTCATATATATGAAACAAATCGTGGAACGGCTGTATTCAGCAAATCTAGATTATATACATTGGACTTATTCAATACATTAAAGGACTTTGATTACCTTTATATTGAAACAATGTTTATGGATTCAAGAGAAGCAGTAGAAGTCACAAGCATGTATTGTGATTGTCTCCATGCATTAGAAACAGGATCATATGATAAAGAAGTAAAGGAATATCTTCCTTTATTAAGAAAGATTTCAAAACCTCTTGATCGTGGTTTCCTATATGATGATACAATTTATCGTCTTGAAGATGTGAAGAGGAGGGATCTAGAAGATGCAGCCAATAAGTAAGGTTATTGATGGTCGTCGTGTGATTGTAAAGAAGCCAGAATTACTTGCTCCTGCAGGAAACCTAGAAAAGCTTAAAACAGCTATTATCTATGGTGCCGATGCAGTATTTATCGGTGGTAAGGAATTCTCTTTAAGATCACAGGCATCTAACTTCTCTATAGAAGATATTAAAGAAGCCGTACAGTTTGCGAATCAATATGGTGCTAAAATACATGTTACATGTAATATCATCCTTCATCATGATAACCTAGAAGGTATTAAAGAATACTTACAGGCATTAGATGATGCAGGTGTTACAGCTATTATAGTGGCAGATCCATATATTATGAATCTTGCGAAAAGTATGAACTTAAAGCTAGAAGTACATGTCTCTACACAGATGTCAGTGACTAATTCATCTGCCGTTAAGTTCTTTGAAGATATGGGGATGGATCGAGTCGTACTAGGTCGTGAAACAACTTTTGCTGACTTGAAGGATATTAGAAAAAATGCTCCTGATATTGACCTAGAATACTTCATACATGGTGCTATGTGCATTTCTTATAGTGGTCGTTGTATGTTATCTAACTACTATTCTAGACGAGATGCGAATAGAGGTGGTTGTTCACAAAGTTGTAGATGGTATTATGATTTAGAAGAGAATGGACAATCTATTAATGAAGATTTCCCATTTACTATGTCATCTAAGGATATGTGCCTCATTCATCATATTGGTGAATTAATAGAATGTGGTGTGGATTCATTCAAGATAGAAGGGCGTATGAAGTCTGTCCATTATATTGCGACAGTTGTATCTACTTATAGAAAGCTCATTGATACATATTGCGCTGATCCTGATCATTTTGCAGATTCAAAGAAATATGAAGATGAACTACAAAAAGCAGCCAATAGAGCATTCTGTCATGGATTCTTTTATGATAATCCTGGTGTAGATGAACAGCTTTATAACTTAAGAGATGAGCATCCTACACAGGAATTCGTTATGCGTGTTTTAGGTTATGATCAAGAATCTAAACGTGCGAAAATTGAACAGCGCAATTATTTCAAGGTGGGAGATAAGATAGAAATATTCTCTCCTAGTCATTCAAATATTTATTTTACTGTTGATAAGATTTATAATGAAGATAATGAATTGGTGGAAGTAGCCAACCATCCAATGGAAATACTTTATGTAGAAATTGATTATCCAGTATTAGAGAATGATATGGGAAGGAAGGTAAACCATGGAAAATAAAGCTGTCATTATTGGGATTGCAGGTGGAAGTGCTTCTGGTAAGACTTCTATCGCACAATCTATCTATGACCGTTTTAAAGGCAGTCATAGAGTAAAAATCATTAAACAAGATGATTACTACAAAGATCAAAGTGATAAGACAATGGAAGAAAGAGTAAAAACGAACTACGATCATCCATTTGCCTTTGATAATGATCTTCTAGTATCAGATTTAAAGAAGTTAAAAAAGAAAGAAAGAATTGAAAAACCTACTTATGATTATTCAAAGCATACAAGAAGTGATATTACAGAAGTCATTGAAGATCGTGATGTTATTATTCTAGAAGGTATCTTTGTCTTAGCAGAAGAAGAGGTAAGAGATCTTTGTGATATTCTGATTTATGTGGATACAGATGCAGATATCCGCTTTATCAGACGTTTAAGAAGAGATGTAGAAGAACGTGCAAGAACTGTTGATTCAGTCTGTAACCAGTATTTAGAGACTGTAAGACCAATGCATGAACAGTTCATTGAGCCATCTAAGAAATATGCACATATTATTATTCCTGAAGGTGGGACTAATACTGTTGCGATTGACTTATTGATTACAAAAATAAGTAGTATTCTAGGCGATTAAATCGTTCTTGTCTAATTAAAATAAGTATGTTATATTTACGTATATGAGGTGAAAGAAATGGATAAAAAAGTGCAAATTAGTAGAGAAGGTTTTGAAAAGCTAAAAGCTGAAAGAGAAAACCTTATTAACGTTGAAAGACCAGCTGTCATTGAAGAAATTAAGCTTGCAAGAAGCCAGGGTGACTTATCAGAAAACGCTGACTACGATGCAGCAAGAGATAAACAGGCTCGTATTGAAGAAAGAATCAAAGAATTAGAAGTAATGATGCAGAATGCAGTAATCATTGGTTCTGATGTTAAGGTAGATACTCATGTAGTTAACTTAGGTGCTACTGTAACAGTTCTTGATTTATCTGAAGAAAATCCTGAACCTGATACATTTACAATCTTAGGTTCTACAGAAACTGATCCATTACATGGTAAGATTTCTAATGAATCTCCACTTGCGAAAGCATTAATGACTCATAAGATTGGTGATGTTGTAACAGTCGGTGTTGCAAAACCTTATGATGTTGAAATTGTAGATATTAAATATTAATAGTTTAAAAAAGAAGCCACCTAATTATCTAACTAATTAGGTGGCTTCTTTTCTTATATTGGCAATATAACAATAGATGAAAAACTATTTTTAGATTGCATAAAATTAATTACGCCATTATTTCTTTTCGCTAATTGATTAATACTCTGTATACCATAACCATGGTTAATACTATTCTTTTTAGAAGTTGTTAAATCGATATTTAATGAGGTGTATTATGAATACAGGATTTTGGTCATATATAATTTTTTTAATACTGTTTGTGATTATAGGTGTGTTATTTGCGGTTTTAAAGGAAAAAGCAGCACAATTTGTTTTGGGATTCAATTTATTGTCGAAAGAAGAACAGGCATTGTATGATAAAGCTTATATTTCTCATGATATAAGAAATCAGTGTTTTACATGGGCTGGCATAATGCTGATTGGAGCAGTGTTATCTTATTATTTAACACCATATATGGCTGTTCCAGCTTTTGTTGTTTGGCTCGTCTTATTTTTCCAAGAGGTTCACTTTGATACATACAAAGCGTTTGAAAAATATTTGTTAAAATGAATTTATGATTTTTGAAACTAAGAAATCGGGAGTTGGAGGAGCAACATGAATTCTTATAAATTACTTTTTGATTGGCAAATTTCTATGCCAGATAACTGGCAAGGCGAATACGATGAAGAGAATGGGGAGTATATTTTTTATCCTAATAGTAGTGATTTGACAATTCGTATAACACCATTTCGCGCAGAAAGGGAAGGTATGCTTGCACCAAGAGAAGTAATGGAAGAAGCTTATATCAGAACAGTACCAGCATCTGCAAGACAGCGAAATTTAGATTTCTACATCCCGAGTGGATTTGAAGCAAAGATATACGATGAAGTATTAACAGAAGATAGCAGCACTATTTATGTTGTTTATGTGGGGTATTATTCTGCGGGTGAATTATTATCTATCAGCGTATGGAGTACCAATAAAGATGAAGGGGAACAAGCCTTAAATATTCTTAATACAATAAGGAAGTAAGCAATTGCCAAATTCTTATATAACTTTGAAGAAAAGCACAAAATAAAGAAAACTAATGAAAAGTTTATGGGGGTTGTCTTCAAGACACGTCAATTTGAATTGTTTATTGTCATAAAATGTGTTACAATCAAGTTAATCAAAACTAACTATATTGCAAAAAGGTAAATGTATGAATGAAAGAATAAAACCTACTATCAGTGGCAGTGCTGAGACAATGCTCTAGAGCTTTTATGCCAGAGCCCAATATTCAAAAAGTAAACATAATAAATTCTATGATGCAAAGGCGGTAGAATTAGTCGACAAAATTGATTATGATTTTTCTACAGCGGCTAGGGATTCTACGATGGGGAAAGGGGTAATTGCTAGAACGGTAGTTTTTGATGAATTAGTAAAGAATTTTATAGAGAAAAATCCTGATTGTACGGTGGTTAATATTGCCTGTGGTCTGGATACGAGATTTTATCGCATGGATAATGGTAAAATCACCTGGTACAATCTGGACCTGCCCGAAACGATAGCAATCCGCAATCAGATTTTCGAAGAATCAGGACGTGTTTCTACGATAGGAATTTCTGCACTTGACCCTGCATGGTCAAAAGAAGTAAAAGTGCGGGGGAAAATGCTTTTTATCATTGAAGGATTATCAATGTATCTGACAGCAGAAGAAAACGGTAAGATATTAAAAATAATAAAGGACAACTTTGATAATGCCTATATTCTTATGGAATGTCTGGCAAAGGTATGGGTGAAGAAAGAAGGAATAGAAAAATCCATACAGCAAACAGGCTCAAAATTTGTCTTCGGTGCAGATTATTTTGAAGACCTTGGGAATATGACAACAGGGTATCATAAAATAAAAGATGATAATATTCTTCGTGGCATGGAGTTATTTTCATCTGCATACAGACTTTTGGCGTTATTACCGATTGCAAAAAAGGTTACGCAGAAGATTCTGATATTTGAAAAGGACGAACAAAGCATATGAAAGAGTCTTTATACGTGAATATAAAACCACACGTCTGATATTAAAATTGGAATTTGGTGAAAGGTGATGGCAATGAGAAAATTATTTTTTGAAACAGATCGTGATGGCTTTTATGGTACATATTATGAAAAGCCTGAAGGGGCGGACTGTGCTGTGATTGGTCTCTTTGGAGATGATCCAAATGATTATATGGCAAAATGCGGTGCTAAATGGTTGCACAAAAATGGCGTCAATGCCCTTTGTATGTCTCCGGGAAAGCATAACTACAGTCATGTCAACTGTCCGCTTGAGAGAATTGAGACAGCGGTTACGTGGTTAATGACTCATGGAAACAGAAAGGTCGGTATTATGGGGATGAGTACGGCAGGAATGGAAGCGTTGGCTGCAGCATCCTTTTTTCCGGATATAACGCTGACATTTGGGCTGACTGCCAGCGATTTTGTATGGCAGGGATTTGAGCAGGGTAAAAAGGATGGATGCAAGGAGTGGCCTGTGCTCGGAACTTCTACACTTTCCTATCGTGGAAAACCACTTGCTTATATGCCATTTGTCTACGAACACCCAACGTATTGGAAAAAGATTGAGGCCGAAACAAAAGGATCAGGAGATTTTCTACGCTCGACCTGTCTTTTTGCAGATTCTGAAAAGGAACGTGAGCATACAGAGGAAGAAATGATAAAAATTGAAAATATCAAGGGGAAACTTATCCTGATTGGTGCAGACGATGACAGCCTGTGGGAGGCAGGTAAGTATGTCCGACGTATGGATCAGCGGTTGCAGAAATATCCGCATGAGTGTGAATATGAGGCTATAACGTATAAACATGGTACACATTTTGTATTGCCGGAATCCATGTTGCGAATGGCACTGCCAATAGGCCTGAAATTTGTTATGCGCTTTATTTTCTGTTCAGCAAAGCAATATCCCAATGAGTGCGAAGCCGCAAGAAAAGACATAGACAAAAGACTTTCGGCGGCGCTGTATGAGTGGATTTCGGAATAATATCACATCGTAAGTTGAAAGATTCCAGTTTTTGAACTGAGAAATCGGTATTTAACGAGGAGGTAATGATTGTGAGTAGAAATATAAAAGGTGGTTTTTTAACACTAAGTGGTGTTGTTGGTATTGTAGGAATGATAATAGCGGCAATGCAAAATCCAGCAACTGAATGGGATATGCTACTTGGAAGAATGATTGCAAGCATTTTAGAAAATGGATTATTGATTCCTACGGTTTTATTCCTTGTTCTTTTTATTTATGGATTGTATATTCTCCTAACAAAGAAAAAAGATTGAGCAATACAGGTTTGTCGAATTAAGAAAATCGAAATTTATGTAGGAGGAATACTGTAATGAATTTTTTTGAAAACACCCGTAAGCCACAAGGCTTCGGCGGAAAATTGATGACGAAGATGATGAACAGCGGTCACAGCAAGTTATCGCAATGGGGATTCTCAAATATCTCCGCAAAGCCGGATGCTGAAGTGCTGGACGTCGGCTGTGGCGGCGGAGCAAATATTGCAGTCTGGCTTGATAAATGTAAAAATGGCCACGTGACAGGAATGGATTATTCTGAGGTCAGTGTGGCAGAATCTCAAAAATTGAACGCCTACGCCATCAAACAAGGAAAATGTAGTGTAGTACAAGGTGATGTATCTGCTATACCCTTTCCTGATGCGGCTTTTGATTATGTTTCTGCCTTCGAAACAGTTTACTTCTGGCCTGGATTAGCAAAATGCTTTTTCGAGGTCAACCGTGTACTGAAAAGCAAAGGCACATTCCTGATTTGTAACGAGAGTGACGGGACGAATGCCGCAGATGAAAAATGGACAAAGATGATTAACGGTATGAAGATTTACACATCTGAACAACTTGTTGCCGCTTTGAAAGAAGCGGGTTTTACAGAGATTAAAACGTATTCAAATATAAAAAAACATTGGATAAGTATTGTTGCAACGAAATAGCAAATTCCAGATTATTGCACCTATGGTTATCAGCTTACAAATAATAGAATAACATATGTACAAAGAGCATCTCTTGCAATGGAATTATTATAAAAAGAGATTGCACATCAGAAAATGGATAGATTTAAAATATATTCAACATGTACTTTTGTAAAAGGAGATACAGAATAATTAAAGGGAAAGGCCTCAAATAGCCTTTCCCTTCGTTTTTATTTCAATAACATTCTATCATTCACAAATTCACTGCCACTTGCTTCTTCAAACTTCTTAAGTAGGAAAGGAACAGTTAATTTCTTTTTTTCTTCACCTTTTACATCATAGATGATTTGACCATTGTACATCATGATCAATCTATTTCCTACATCGATAGCTTGCTGCATATCATGAGTAACCATCATTGCTGTTAATTTTTGCTCAGTGACAATTTTATTAGTCAAAAGTAATACCTTAGCACTTGTTGCCGGATCAAGAGCGGCTGTATGTTCATCAAGTAAGAGAATCTTAGGCTTTGTGACAGTCGCCATTAATAATGTTAAGGCCTGTCTTTGTCCACCTGATAATAAACCTACCTTACTTGTCATTCTCTCTTCTAGACCTAAATTTAGACTCTTTAAGAGGTCATAATACAACTTCTTTTCTTCTTTCTTGATACCCCACTTTAAAGTACGCTTCTGACCACGTCTTTTAGCCATAGCAAGGTTTTCATCAATCTGCATATCAGCTGCAGTACCCATCATCGGATCCTGGAATACACGACCAATAAGACCTGCACGTTTATATTCTGGATACAAAGAAATATCTTTATCATCTAGTTTAATATGACCACAATCAATAGGATAAACACCTGCAATCATATTCATTAAAGTGGATTTACCAGCACCGTTACCACCAATAATAGTAACGAAATCTCCATCATCTAATTGAAGATTAATATCAATCAAGGCTTTCTTCTCATTAATAGTGCCAAGGTTAAATGTTTTTGATACATGTTCAATCTTAAGCATTTTTCTCATCCACCTCTTTTGTAAGTTTCTTATAGTTTGCAGTCTGTTTTCTATTGGCCATTAATACTGGAATAGTTAATGCGAGAGCAACAATAAATGCAGTGAGTAGCTTTAGGTCATCAGTTGATAAACCTAACTGGATAACAACGGCGATAATAATACGATAAATAATTGAACCAACAATAATCGCAATGAGTCTCTTTAAGAAACTGCCATAACGTCCAAAGATGACTTCACCAATAACGATAGAAGCAAGACCCATAACGATTGCCCCCATACCAATCTTGACATCACCATAACCAACTGACTGACCCACCATGGCACCACTTAAGGCGATTAAGGCATTTGAAATCACTAAACCAAGCAGCTTAGTATAATCAGTATTGACACCAACAGCTCTTACCATCTGTTCATTATTACCAGTAGCACGTAATGCATTACCTAATTCAGTTCCAAAGAACCAATATAGAATGGCAATGACAATAGCTACTGAAATAACACCTACAACTAGTGTTGACTGGGATACTGTTAAACCAACCATTGGTCCCCAGTCATATAAGCTTTCTGTTTGTAATAGTGGGATGTTTGATTTACCCATAATACGCAAGTTGATTGAATATAAGCCTAACTGTGCGAGGATACCAGCAAGGATGGCAGGAATCTTACATTTAGTATGTAATAAACCAGTCACAAATCCAGCTAAAGCTCCTGCAAGAGTTGCTGCAAGAATTGCAATAATTGGATTACCATGATTTGTAAGAATAACAGCACATACAGCACTTCCTGTTGCGAAAGAACCATCACATGTCATATCTGCAATATCTAATAGACGAAATGTAATATAAACACCAACTGCCATAATGCCCCATAGGACACCCTGATAAGTCGCACTTTGTAATGCTAAAAATAAAGACATTCTCTTTCACTCCTTAAATAAGTTCAGCCTTATCTAATACTTCCTGTGGTACTTTAATACCAAGCTTTTCCATCTGAGCTTTATTGACCTTTAATTTACAGTCGCTCGCTTTTAAGTATTCAATAGGCATAGTTGCTGGATTACCTTTGCCAGTTAGGATCTTAATAGCCTGTTTACCAGCGATACTACCTAAGTTATAGTAATCAATACCATAAGTAGCTAAACCACCTTTAGTACACATACCTTCTTCACCAACAATAACAGGGATTTTAGCCTGATCAGTCACTTTTACAACTGCTGGGATATTAGAAGCAAGTAGGTTATCCGTTGGAATATATAAAGCATCTGCGTTACCTACAATAGAATCAGTAACTGACTGGATTTCATTAGATTCAGAAACAGTCTTTACTAATGGTGTCATACCCTGAGCTTTGATTTCTTTGACAGCCATCTTACCCTGAATTTCAGAGTTAGATTCATTACCTGCATACATAACAGCAACAGTCTTTGCGTTAGGCATAATCTGTTTTAATAATTTAATCTGTTCTTTAACGGGTGTTAAATCACTTGCCCCAGTTACATTTCCACCAGGTTTCTTATTTGATTTAACTAATTTACTACCAGCCGGATCAGTAACGGCAGATACAACAACTGGAATATCTTTTGTCTTCTTTACAACAGCCTGAGCTGCAGGAGTTGCAATTGCATAAATTAAATCATTTCCATCATTCACTAAGCTTTCTGCAATAGTTTCACAGTTAGAGTTTTCACCACTGGCATTCTTTAAAGTAATATTAGAAGCCTTATAGCCTGCTTTTACAAGAGTATCCTTAAATCCCTTATAGGATGCATCCAATGCATCATGCTGCATATATTGGATGACTCCAATCTTGACATCAGCCTTATCTTTTGTACTAGACTGACTACCACAGCCAGTTAATGCAAGACCAACTGCCATTAAACCACATACAAATTTCTTCATAATAGATTCCTCCCTTTTTTCTTTCCCCTAAAAACAAAAAAATGGGTCTTTAATTTTTGTGGGGGTCAGACCATCGCTCTAAATATTTGGGG
>ENA-OUQF01000544-OUQF01000544.1-human-gut-metagenome-genome-assembly--contig:-NODE-544-length-27814-cov-5.339998_pt1 | contig 27814 bp, 29 predicted proteins | sample MGYA00237947_ERZ548826 | MGnify/ENA primary metagenome ERZ548826 (study PRJEB26490, sample SAMN05194701) | human gut metagenome | biome: terrestrial biome; feature: human-associated habitat; material... | reverse complement strand
CGGGAACGATTCAAAACACGGGCTTTGATCTTCATTGGTCGACAAAACTCACGATTGAATCGCTCACGTCGATTCTGACGGCGCTGTCGAAGGATTCGTCCGTTGCGGCGGGGAAGAGCATTACTTTTCCGACGGCGGCACAGGCGAAGATACAAGCCGACACGACGGCAAAAGGGCAGTACGACGCGGCAATTGCGGCGGGCTGGACGATCGCATTCTCATAACGAAATTTCGTGACGAAAGGAGCATTCAAAATGAAACAAGAAAATTATATCATGCTGACCGCCGACGAAGGGAAAATCCTAACCGACGGCGAAGTATACGGAAAAATCATTGCCTTGGGAAAAGGCGACAGCCCCGAACGGTATCATGAAATCACGGTCGAGGAATACGAAAATATTCTTGCCGTGGAAGAGGAAAGATCATGATCGGCGGCGCGCTTCCCAGCCCCGAAGACGCGCGGGATTTTCGCCTTTCGCGCTGTATGGATATGCCGGCGGGCGGGGCGAATCTTCCGAGTTCCTTTTCGTGTTACATTCCCGAGCGAATACGCGATCAGGGACAGGTCAATTCCTGTACGGCGCACGCAATGGCGACGATTCTTTCGTGCATTTCGCATAAGCTGTATGGGGAGGAGCTTTCCTTCTCGGCGGGTTTTCTTTACGGGAATCGGCGCGAGACCGACTACAAGGGGGCGGGCGAGATCATGCGCGATGTGCCGAAAAAAGCGGCAAAATGGGGAGATGTTCCCGACACGGTTTGGGAAAACACCTCCGAAGCGCCCGACGTCATCCGTGCATTTGAGGAAGCTTTTCCGCACGTCGGGGCGCTTTCGCAAAAGCTCGTGGCGGGCTATGTGCGGATTTTAACGAAAGAAGAGGCAAAGGCGTTTATGGTGCGCTGCGGCATTCCGCTTTTTGTCAACCTGCGCATGAACAAAATCGCACCCTTTCTCGGCGACGGCTATCATGCCCTTGCGTGCTATCGATATGGCACAACGGGCTTTTCTTGCGTCAACAGCTGGGGAAAGAACAACACTCCCTATGTTACGGGGAAAAAATTCGATGATTTTGAGGAGGTTTGGGGATTGATACCGAACGAAGAAACGAACTTTTCCGATTTTTCCGATCTGCCCGACACGCATTGGGCAAAAAAAGCCATCGAAGGCGCGGTGGAGCGCGGCGAAATGCAGGGCTTTCCCGACGGAACGTTTCATCCCGACGAGCCTTTGACCCGCGCGCAGATGGCAGCGATCCTTGAGCGGATGCACCGCTGAACAAATGCGCGGTCGGGAAAGGGCATTTTCGCCCTTTCCCGATCGAATAAACTTTAACTTTATAAAGGAGTGATTTTATGCTGTCTTGTTTTCGCGGAAGATTTTCCGTCACAAGCCCGCGCGGCGAACGAACGATCGGCGGCGTAAAGGAATACCACAAGGGGATTGATCTTGTGGGAAAGGACGATGCGGCGGTCTATGCGATCGCGGACGGAACCGTTTACACGCTTTTCGAAAAAGACGGCTTCGGAAAATATGTCCGCGAGCTTTTGCCCGACGGGCGGCGTATCTATTACGGTCATCTTGCGTCCTTCGCCGTGGAAAACGGAGTGCGCGTCGCGCGCGGCGACAAGCTCGGAACGATGGGATCAACGGGCAGAGCGTTCGGCGCACACACGCATCTTGAAATACGTCCCGCGGGCTATTCCTCCGAAAGCGAGGATATTTCGGAATTTACGAATATTCCGAACCGTATCGGAAATTACGCCGCGCCCGAGCCTTCGTCCGACGACGACACCGTACAGACGATGATCGACGACGGTGTTACGACACCCGAAAACGCCGTTCATTGGGAGAAGGTGCTGTCGGGAGAGATTCCCGCCGTGCCGGACTTTTTACGAACCATTTTTTCGCGGTATCATCAAAAAATCAAAAAGGAGTGAAAGGAATGAACGAAACTTTGTTCAAAACAACTCTCGCCGCTCTGCTTGCGGCAATCGCGGCATACAGCAAGGTCATTGCCGTGCCGATTCTGGCTCTTATTCTTTTCATGGCGGCGGATTATATCACCGGCATGGCAAGCGCTTATCTGAAGGGCGAGCTTTCGAGCAAGGTCGGCTTTCGCGGAATTCTCAAAAAGCTTTGCTATATGTTCGCTGTCGCGGCGGGCATCGGGATCGACTATATCTGTTCCTCGGCGCTCGACGGGGCGGGATTTCCGGGGAACGTCTGCTTTTTCGGGCTTCTCGTCACCATTTGGCTGATCCTGAACGAAATTCTGAGCGTTCTCGAAAATTTGGACAAGATCGGCGTTCCCGTGCCGGGGTTTATCAAAGCTGTGACGGGACGTTTGAAACAAAACGTTGAAAAACGAGCCGAGCGGGACGAAAAGTCCGAATCCGAAAAGTGAAAAAGACGCAGAGCGAACCCTTCGGTTCGCTCTGCATTCTTTTGTGTTCCCGTACTTTTTCTTTTTCTTCAAAAAAGAAAAAGTACCAAACAGAAAAGTGAACTTAAGGGCTGTGCCCTTAAGAATCCCCTATTGTGCAAACCCGTCACGCTCAATCAAAATCGAATGTTTGCACTTTTCTCTCATTGCGGTCACGCTTTACGACAGAGAAAATTTGCGTAAAGACCAAACAGGCAGCCGAAGCAAAACGGCTGTCGTTAAAAAAGTATCCGCGCCCCATGAAAATAGGCGGATACGGTGTGCGGCACCCGGATGCAAAAAGGCGGGGCGAACCGAAACGGTTCGCCCCCTTTATGTTACTTCTTCAATTTGCCTTTATTTTTCGATCTTTGCCGTTTCAAACCGTCTTACGTCCTTTAAAACCGCCTGCGGTTCCTGTCCGTCGACAATTCGATACAGCGTGCCGACGCCGTTTTCATTCGCGTCCGCGATACAATAAAGCGTGTCTTTGTCGCTTTCAAGGTCGTGGTCGGCGACGGCGGACAGGAGCTTTTGAAGACCCTTTCCGTCGCAGCGGTAAAGACAGCTGCCCTCCTTTTCGTCGTATGTGGCAAAATACACGGCGTTCTTTGTTGTCTCGTCTTCATAGATATGAGCGAACTCGCCAATTTTTTCCTCGTCGGCAAAAAGTACACAGCCGTTTTCATCCGACATTACCGTAAGCAGCTTTCCGTCCGCCGTTCCGAGGAAGTCCGCACTTTTCGCGCGGGTCGGAAAATCCGCGGTGCGCTCGGGCGAGCTGAAAACTCCGTCACGATACGACACCGCAAAAACGCCGCTTCGGTCGCAGATATAAACCATGTCCCCGCTTGCAAAAGCATCGCAATAATCGTCGCAGGCAAACGAGAAAACGCTCTTTCCGTCCGACAAAACGATGTTGTTGTCTCCCTCTTCGTCCTCAGTCACACTGCGGCTGTACACGGTAACGGTCGTATCACCGACGGTGAGTTTTTCTTCCTCGTCAATCGAACGGCAGAATCCGAAAGCGAAATTCGCTTTTTCGCCGTCGAAGAAATAAAGATCGACGATATCTTCGTTTCCGTACGGGAAAGTTTTATAGAAAAACGTTCCGTCGTCGGCATCGGTCTCGACTTCGAGCGGGCCGCTCGCGATGAGCGTTCTCTCGCCGTTCTTCACCCGGTAAAGGCTTTCGTCGTCGGTCTCGAAAGTATACTCGGAAAAATCATCGGTAAAATACAGAAGTTCCTCAAGCTGTTGATCGCCCGCGCCCGCATACAGAACCTCTTCTCTTCCGTTTCCGTAATACCGAACAAGATCTCCCTCGCTTCCGTCCGCGGTATACACGACGCTTCCGTCGGAAACGACCGTCCGAATTCGTGCGGGATCCGTGCAGACAAGCTCGGGCTGTGCTCCGCTTTTTTTGATATAAGAGCCGCCGTCCCGTTTTTCGTAAGCAATGACCTCGGCGCTTCGAATGGCATTCATACAATAACGACGCACATCGCGGTCGACAAGTTCGGGAGCGTACACGCTTCCCGCGTACAGTTCGTTGCTTTGGATGTCACGATAAATCACGAAATCCTCGGGGAAATAAAGAACATCTCCGACGCTGTCGCAAAGCTTGACCGCTCCGCCCTCCGATCCGTCCCGCTTCAGGCGGTAAAGCGACTCTCCGCTTGTATACCAAACGACCGTATTTCCGTCCGCTGTAAGAAAATGCTCGTCGATTCCTTCCTCCGGGACGTCGATCTCCGTGCTTTTTTGGGTGCGGCTGTCAAACAGAGAATAACCGTTTTCACCCTTCACAAACCAAACCGCATCGCTTTGACTTTCCTCCGCCGCCGTCTTTCCCGCTTCGTCCTGTGCCGTGCCATCGTCGGAAACGGTCGCGGCATTTTCTTCGTTTACGCTGTTTTCGCCGTCTTTGTTCTCATCGGATTCTTTTGCGGCACAGGAAAAAAGTCCCGTACACAGTGCGGCGAAGAGCAGCAGTGCCGCGGCGCGTTTTTGATTTTTTCTTACTTGCTCTGTCACAAATTCTCCCCCGATTCTCCGTATTCTTCATGTTCTCCGTATGAGGGCGGCAGCATTCATTTTTTGTGATCGAAATGCCGCCTTTCCCCGTATTTTGCAAAAGCGTTACCACAAATAGTTCGTACCCTTTTTGTCGGCAGACCAAACGGAATATGTCCACGTTGCGTTTTCCGCGACGCTCTTGGGCTTTTGCTTCGAGCGAATCACATACAGCTCTCCGCTCTCGTTTTCTTCGTCGTAATCCGCAACGCAGTATATTTTTCCGCCGATCCCGCTCATGTCGTGCACATCCTCGAGCACAAGCGCGCTTTCCTTTCCGTCAAAGCGGTAAAGCTCCCCGCCTTCGGTCAGACAGTAAAGAAGATCCCCGACCGCCGCGAGATCGGCGTCGTCCTTTGACAGCTCCGTCCCGTTCCATATGAGAGCAAAATCCTCGTAATCGTAGTCGTCGTTCAAATTGTACTGCGCGTACACGGGCTTGCCCTTATATTCGCTCAAAAGGCGGTGACGGTCGCGATTTTGCGAATAGGTCTCGACCGTTTTTGCCTTTTCGGAAAGCTTTGCGGAATCCGAGATGAAATATATGCCCTCTTCGCCTGCAATATAAAAGCCGTCTTTTGTGAATAAATAATCATAGCTGTCGGCTTCTTCGCCCGTCAGCTCATCAAAGGTTGCGATTACGCCGTTCCTTTCGATGAGATACAGCGACCGCTCGTTCACGCTGTAACTGCAAAAAGTCGTTCCGTCGACCGTTCCGTAAGAGTACGCATACCCTACGTCCTCTTCGATTTCCTCGTAGTCCTTGCCGTCGTAGAAATAAAGGTCGTTCGAGCCCTTGTGCTCGCTAAGGAAAAGAATTCCGTTCCCGTTTACACTGACGACCGCGCAGGGGTCATCAAAGATCACCTTTTCGCTCTTTTTTCCCTTTTGCACGCAAAGCTCCCGGTCTTCATCCAAAAAGTAAAACTCGGAAAGATCGTCGGAGGCAAACACAAGCTCATACACGTCCGACGCAAGCGTTTCTCTGTCCTTTCCGTATTTTTTCAGGCTGACATCGCCGTTTGCGTCCAAAAACAAAATGCCGTTTCCCTTCTTTGAAACGAAATACGTGCCCGTTCCGTGCTTCGTCGCACGCTCCGCTTCGTGTCCCTTGGGCATGAGATAAAGATCGCCGTCGTAGGTGATATAGGCAAGACTGCCCGACACCGCGTCATAGGTAAAATCCGAAACGTCCGTATCCACGCTTTCGGGCTTATCGTACATACCGAAAAACAGCTCGTCGTCCGTGTCGACGTACGCGACGATACCCTTTTCCGAAAACTGCACGGGTCCGTAGATTTTTGCCGTTTTTTTCGGCTTGGAATTCTTATCGGTCAGCGAGAGGGTGTATACGGTTTCTTCGTTCCGGTAAAGAACCGTCTTCCCGTCTTGAATGAGATATCCGGCGGAAAAATCCGCGTTTTTTGCCGCGCGGACGCTCTCTCCTTTATCCGATCGCAGAAAATACAGATCGCCGTCGCTCTCGTACATCAATTCCATCCGTTCGGCGGTGCCGAACGGCGCCGTCCGAATCACAAATGCCGTCGCCGCGGCGATTACGATCACCGCCGCGCCGATCCCGATAAACAGACCCGTCTTTTTTGTCTTCTTTTTCTCTTTTCCTGCCCCGCCCGTTTCCGCTCCGTCGGCGGGAGTGCCGACTGCGGGCGAAGGAACCTCGTTTTCGCTCCGCGCTTCTTCGTTTTTGTTTTTTCCGCAAACGGGGCATACCGTCTCACTCTCGGGCATGGCGGCTCCGCAATGGGGACAAAAAGCCGCATTTTCCATTACGCCGCCGCAATGAGGGCAGAAATTACCGTCGTTTCCCGCGGTCTTGCCGCACTGTCTGCAAACCTTCATTTTTTCTTCCTCCGTGTAGATTATTGATCGTCGGGAATCAGTCTTTCGGCGTAGGGCTTCAGCGCCTCGCGCAGACGCGCTTCGGAGTATTTCTTCGCCGCTTCCTTGCCGCAAATTTTCATGATCTCCTCGTCGGTCACGCCGTCAAACGAATAGCGCTTGATGATGTGATAGCCGAACGGGCTTTCGACAATGTCCGACACCTCGCCCTCCTTCAGGGCGAACGCCGCTTTTTCGAAGGCGGGCGTGCGCATACCCTCGCAAAAGATATAGCCGACCGTCTGTTCGTAAAAATCGGTACCGTATGTCTTGATGAGCGTTTCGAAATCCGCACCGTTCTTCAGCTCTTCTTCCGCTTTTTGGGCAGCCGCAAGCGAGGGGGTCAGAATGTGCTTTGCCCGAACGAAAACGGCGCGGACATAATCGGTGCACTCTCTTTCGGAAACATCGGAAAAGAGGTTTTTGACGTAACCCAAAAGCGCCGTGTCCGCAAGAAAATCGCGGAACGCCTTGTCGGTGGTGTTATAGCCTTTCAGAACTTCTTCGTAGCGCCCCGCTTTTTGCAGCAGAGCGACATCACACAGCATGCCGTCGGTATATTCGGGCGGGAGCGTAATGCTTTGTGCCGTGGCGTAGGCACGCACGGCGTAAACGTTCGTAAGCGCCTCCATGACCGCGCTTTCCGTCGGCTTGTTTCCGTCCTCGGTCAAAACCGCTTCGTAAAGGGCGCGCTCGGCATCCGAAATCGAAAACTCTCCGAGTTTAAAGGCGATTTTTTCGTCCGCTTCGGACAAAACCGTCTCGGTCGGCACTTCGGTCACGACACGCACAACGCGGCGGTCGCCGTCCCAAAAGACCTTGCAGCCGAAGCCTTCCGCAACGGCGCGCAGCGGGATGAGCGTGCGGTTGTCCCGTATGAGAGCGGGCACATCGAGCGGCACTTTCTCGTCGTTTTTCAAAAGGAAATCCTCACCGACCGTGACGCGAATCTTTACGTCCTCCCGCTCGGAAAGGACCGTGCGGCTCTCCTCCTGCCATTCGACGGTCGCGCCGAGCGACTCAAAAACGGAGCGCAGCGGGAGCAAAGTGCGGTTTTCGTAAACGATCGGCTCGGTGTCGGAGGCAAGCTTTATTCCGTCGACATAGATTGAAACAGGCTCGCTCGGTTCCGCAAAGACCGTCGGAGCAAGCAGCAATATTGCCGCCAAAAGCCCCGAAACAACGCGCGACGCACGGCGGATAAAAGAAGTTTTCGCTGTTTTTTTCATATTTCCATTCCTTTCCGTTCAAACTGTATTCGGAATTATCATCTAAAGTATAGCATTTTGTCGAAAAAAAGTCAATTGCTTTTGCACGTTTCTTCCCCGTCCGCGCGATTTTTTCCGTTTTTCAAACGGTTTTTGCGGTGCGGAACGCGGGGCGCTTTTTTTGCCCGTCGGCACCGTTCTCTTTCGATTTGTTCCGTTTTCGTCCGCTTTTTTCGTTGTTCTGCGCCTTTTTGCCCGAAAAACCGTGAAAAAAAGGAAAAAATATGAAAATTCTCTTGATATCCGCCCCCATTTTGTGGTATGATAGTATCGGTTAAATTGGGTGCTTATGCGCGGGCGCCGCACGATGCAAAGTCTGCGCACGGGACCCCCTAAAATAGATTTGTTGATTTGAGACATTTTCGAAACTTCGAACCGAAAACGCGCCGTGCGCGTTTCCCGTTTTCGCCGGTCGTTTCGGCGGCGGGTCAAAAGAAAGGGTATTTTTATGGAAGCAGCAAACGAAACCAAAAAACGAATTTTTTCGGGCGTTCAGCCCAGCGGCGTTCTTACGCTCGGCAACTATCTCGGCGCTCTTAAAAACTGGGTGAGCCTTCAGGACGAATACGAGTGCATTTACTGTGCGATGGACATGCACGCCATCACGGTTCGTCAGAATCCCGCCGATCTTCGCCGCCGCACCGCCGAGGTGCTGGCGCTGTACATCGCCTGCGGGATTGACCCCGAAAAGAGCCTTCTTTTCGTACAGAGCCATGTCCCCGCCCACGCCGAGCTTTCGTGGGTTCTCGGATGCAGCACCATGTTCGGCGAGCTTTCGCGCATGACGCAGTTCAAGGACAAATCGCAAAGCCATGCCGACAACGTAAACGCGGGACTGTTCACCTATCCCGTTCTGATGGCGGCGGATATTCTTCTCTATCAGACCGACATCGTTCCCGTCGGCGCGGATCAGAAGCAGCACATCGAGATCGCCCGCGACATTGCCGGACGCTTCAACGGCGTGTACGGCGAGACCTTTAAGATCCCCGAAGCGTACATTCCCAAGACCGGCATGAAGATTACCTCGCTCACCGACCCGACCAAAAAGATGAGCAAATCCGACCCGAACCCCAACTCCTATATCCACATCATCGAAAGCCGCGACGACACCGTGCGCAAGATCAAGCGCGCCGTGACCGATTCGGGCTCCGAGGTCACCTTCTCGCCCGACAAGCCCGGTATCTGCAACCTGATGAACATCTATTCCGCTTTCACGGGCAAGACGAACGAGGAGATCGAAAAGGAATTTGCGGGAAAAGGCTACGGCGAATTCAAAGCCGCCGTCGGCGAGACCTGTGCCGACTGTCTTGAGCCGGTGCGTCAAAAATACGCGCTTTTGGTCAAGGACAAGGCGTACATCGAAGGCATTATGAAAAACGGAGCGGAAAAGGCGCAGTATCTTGCGCGCAAGACGCTCTCCAAGGTTTACCGCAAGGTCGGCTTTTACGCCTGCCCTCGGGACTGAACGCCCTTTATCGAAAAAAACGAGGTATTGAAAAGTGAATTTTACCGAACTCGATTTTCGCGCGCTGATTTATATTTTCATCGCCCTTTTGTGCTCTGCCTGTATCGCCTTCACCATGACGCCCCTTGCGCGGGTGCTGGCTTACAAGATCGGAGCGGTGGACGTTCCGAAGGACAAGCGGCGCATGCACTCGGTCGCCATGCCTCTTTTGGGCGGCGTCGCCATTTTTGCGGCGTTTATTATCACATCGCTTGCTTTTTCCGATCTTGCCGACAACGCAAAACCGCTCTGCGGACTGCTCCTCGGCTCGACCTTTATCGTGATCACGGGAATTTTGGACGACCGCTTTAATCTCAATCCGTTCGTGAAGCTCGGAATGCAGATCGTCGCCGCCGCCATCGCCGTTTTCTTCGGCATTACCGTCGATCATGTCGCCGTATTCGGAGAAAACAGCATGTTCCTTCTCAACGGCTTTTCGATTCCCGTGACGATCTTCTGGATCGTCGCCATGACCAACGCCGTCAACCTGATCGACGGCTTGGACGGTCTTTCGTGCGGTGTTTCGGCGATTTCCGCCTTTTCCATTCTCATTTCATCGCTGTTCATGACCGAAACGCCCTTTATCGCCATTCTTCTGACGGCGATTCTGGCAGGCTCGTGTATCGGATTTTTGCCGTATAACTTCAACCCTGCCAAAATCTTTATGGGCGACACCGGCGCGATGTTTTTGGGTTACACCCTCTCGGTCATCTCGATCCTCGGCGTGTTCAAAACCACCGCCGTCATCTCCTACTGGGTTCCCTTCATCGCCTTTGCCCTTCCGCTTTTTGACACGACCTTTGCGTTTATCCGCCGCATTCTTCACGGAAAAAGCCCTTTTTCCGCCGACCGCGGACATTTGCATCACCGTCTTATCGACATGGGCTTTAACCAGCGTCAGTCGGTCACGATCCTTTATGCCATCAGCACCATTTTCGGCATTGCCGCCGTTTTGTGGGCGATCAAAAAGCCGATCGGCGGAGTTTTGATCATCGTGTCGGCGCTTATTATTCTTTACATCAACTGGAAATTTATCACCAAGAGCGACGTCACCCGTCAGGAAACAGGGCTCGGACTTTCGCACATTGCCCCCGCCGCGGCGGGAAAAGACGAGGCGGCGCGCACGCGTGCCGACGTTGCCGAGGCACAGCTGCGTGAGATCGGCACCGAGACGGAAGAAAACGTCGCGCCCGACACGAAAGCGACTGCCTCGGGCGATGCCGAAGACGCGGCGGACGAAAAAGCGCCCTCGGATGAAGAGCCGAAGGCGTAAACACGCTGTTTGTTTTCACAAAAATCAATAAGAAAGGAGCGTATCCGAACATGAAAAAGAAGGTCTGTCTTTTGCGGCTTTTTGTTCTGCCGCTCCTTGTTCTTTTTCTGTTTTCCTCCTGCACCGATCGGTATGAGCCGAATCGGGAAAACAACAAGGACGATTCCGGCTCGCACACGGTTCTTCCGGGCGACGGCAATTCGTTTTACGACAGTCTGCACGACACGCCGTCCGAATCGGTCCGTCTTTTCCCCGACATCACGCACGAGCGGGTAAAAGAGCTTCTCTCCGCCGTGGTTCCGCCCGAACGGTACTGTTGGTATTATACAACCACACTTTGTTCGTCGGCAAAGAATCTCACCCGAAACGGAATTCTGATCTACGGCGGCGGCGACTGCAAGATCGAGGTATATAACGAGGGCAGCATCCTTTACAAAACCGTAAGTCTGCGCGGCGGGTCGCTCTTTACCGAGCAAAACGGCGTCGAGACCGAGCTTCCGTCCGACAAAAACTCGGTCTTTACCGAAGCGGGCGTCGTCTCGCTTTCCTCCTTTCTCGAGGACAGCGGCGAGGATTTTTCGTACACCCTTGCCGAAAGCGATTACGGTACGCTTCTTTTCGCATCCTTCGCCGTCGAAAAAGGCTCCTATCGTCAGACGCAGGAATATTACATCAGCCTTGACTACGGTATCGTCGTCCGCGCCGATTGCTACGAAAACGACACGCTCATTTATCATCTCGAAACGAACGCCCTTTACGAGCTTTCGGACTCCGCCGAGCAGCTCGATTCCGCACTGTCCTAAGCGGTTTTTTCCGCGCTCTTACGAAAGAAGCAGTGCCGCAAACAGAAGCGGAAGGATCTTGTCTCCGCTTTTGCGCGCGTCGGACAGGAAAACAAGCAAAAGGATCAGAAGCAAAAGATCGTCGGGACGAAGTGCCTGCGGCGTTTTTCCCGCCGAAAGCTCCCCCCTTAGCGCGCTTTGCGCGCTAAGCGAACTTTGCGCCGCGCCCGTTTCCTCTTCTCTTTCGGGAAGCGCTTTTTGCGCCGCTCCCTTCTCTTTCAAAAAAGCGTCCGCCGAAAAGCTGTCCTCGAAGGACTGCACCGGTATGTCGCCGTATTTTCCCTCTTTGGGCGGCTGAAATGAACGTGAATACATTTGTTTTCTCCCCTTTTAAAAACCAAAGCCTTTGAACAGATCGTTTTCTCCCAATTGATACAAAACCTTCGCCGCGCCGAGCGCTTTGATAAGGCTGTCCGCCTTCTTTTGCCGCGCGGGGTCGAGAAACGGACGAAGCGCCATCAGAAGCTTCACGCGGTTGTCCGCGCCGTCGTCTCTTCCTGCCGAAGGCTCTTTCCGCTCCGGAAGCACGGTTTCTGCCGTGCTTTCCGTGTTGTGCGGCACGTCGGACGCATCGGGAAGAAGCGCCGACTCTTCCGTTTTCGCGCTTGCTCCTTCTTCGCTATCCGCGCTCCCGTTTTCATGCGGCGGCGCGTTTTCCGACGAAGCGTCCGCGTTTTGTGCCCCGAGATTCTGCGCGATCTTTAAAATGCTTTTCATGCTGTCCGGGTCGGAAAGAATCGCCCTCAGCGTATCTCCCAATTGCTGATCCATTCCCTTTTCCTCCGCTGTGCGTTTTTATGTGCGTTCTCAACCGTTTTCGGTCATCGTTTTTTTGATCTTCTCCGCCTTTATCGGATCGATCTTTCCCATTAAGCTGTTGATATCCGCAAGATCCATCCCGCGTACGGCGTTTTTGATCTTTTCCATATCTTTCTCGGACAGGGTAAGATTGCCCTTGCCTCCGCCGAGCGCCTTGACCGCGACCGAGATCCTATCGCCCAGTTCTTTGTCCGAAAGACCTTTTACCTTTTCCCATTCGTTTTGTTCCAGCATCGTATCTTCTCCCTCCAAATTCCGTTAAGTTCTGTAAAATCCATCAAAGAAGCGTCGGAAGTTTCCTTGATTCCAGTATATGCGGGTTTTCTTCCCGTGTGAACCGAAAGGACGGATTCTTTATGAAAATTTATGTTTTTTCCGATTCTCACCGCGCCTGCACCGCCATGGCGGAGGTTCTCACGCAAAACAAAGGCGATTACGATACGGTTATCCACTTGGGCGACCATTTTACCGATTGCAAAGCGCTCGAGCCGATTCTCGGCGTAACGCCGCTGATCACCCTGCGCGGCAATTGCGACAGCGACACGCCCGATCCTTCGGTCGTACCGTCGTATGCCGTCGAGCTTTACGGGATTCGCTTTTTTCTCTGCCACGGGCATGAACAAAGCGTAAAAACCACCTACGACGTTCTCTTTAACGAAGCGCGGCGTTACGGCTGCCGCGCGGCGCTGTTCGGGCACACGCACGTTCCGCTTTGCGAGACGCGGGGCGGCATTACCATCTTCAACCCCGGCAGCATCGGCGTGCCTTATCCGCCGCGAAAGCCGAGCTACGGCGTTATTACCATCGAGGGCGACCTTGTAATGTATGAAATTCGGGAGGTATGACCTTGCAGGAAAAAGTTACACTGAAAAACAAAAAAGCCGCGCGCGTCTCGGCTCTTTTGATGATCTTTGCGGTCGCGGCGTTTGCTTTTGCAAAAGCGGCGGGCGCAGGCGCTTTTCTTTTGCAGGCGCTCGGACTTTTGTCCGCCGCCGTCGGCATCTCCATGCTGATTCGCTATGTTTTGACCGATTATCTTTACTCGCTTGAGGACGGTCATTTTGCCGTGCGCAAGATCAACGGAAAGAAAAGTCTTTTGGTCGCCGACATTCCCCTTTGCGACATAACGTCCCCGCCGCTCACCTCGGCGCAATATCAAAAAAGATCATCGGAAACGGGAAAAACGCGCGTCTTTTCCTTCATCAAAAATCTTGACTCCCCCGACGAGTGCTATCTGTTTTGCAATGTCGGCGGCGAGAGCTATGTTCTGCGGCTCGAGCTTACCGAGGCTTTTCGGTCGGCACTTTGCGAGGCGATCGAAAGGGCTCGGATTCAAAAAGAACGCGAAGAGATCGACGAGGACATCGAGGACGAAGAGTAGTTCCGCTTTTTTTAAATCATTCGGAGAGGAAGAAAACAGCCAATGGCACAGTATAATGAAGCAATTTTGTTAAAATACGGCGAGCTTGTTTTAAAGGGCTTGAACAAATCCTATTTTGAAGGTCAGCTGCTGCGCGATATCGCAAGCCGCCTGCAAAAATACGGCGAATTTTCCGTCAAAAAAGCCCAGTCCACCGTGTATGTAACCCCCGCCGACGAAAACGCCGTGCGGCATATGGACGACGCGCACCGCGAAATGGGCAAGGTGTTCGGAATCGCCGCCTACAGCCGCACCGCCGTCGTTGAGAAAAATATCGACACCATTCTTTCAGTGCTGCCCGATTACGTCGCGCCGAAGCTGAAAGGCGCGCGCACCTTCAAAGTCGAAGCCAAGCGATCCGACAAGACCTTTCCGCTCGACTCTCCCGCTATTTCCCGCCTTTGCGGCGGGGCGCTTCTCGACCGATTTCATCATTTGAAAGTCGACGTAAAAAACCCCGACGTAACGGTCATTGTCGAAATACGTGATTTTGCCGCTTATCTTCACTGTGACGCCGAAGAGGGTGCGGGCGGCATGCCGGTCGGCTCGTCGGGCAAGGCGCTGCTTCTGCTCTCGGGCGGAATCGACAGCCCGGTCGCGGGCTACCGCGTCGCACGGCGGGGCGTTACCGTCGACGCACTGCATTTCGAAAGCTATCCTTACACGAGCGTTCAGGCGCGTGAAAAGGTCATCGAGCTTGCCGAGATCATGGCGGACACCTGCGGCGACATTCATCTGAACATCATTTCGGTCACGCATATCCAAGAGGAACTGCGCGACAAATGCCGCGAGGAGTATTTCACGCTTCTTCTGCGCCGCTTCATGATGCGCATTGCCGAGCGGATCGCCCTTCGTTACGGCTGCGGCGCGATCGTCACGGGCGAGAGCATCGGACAGGTCGCAAGCCAGACCCTGCCCGCCCTTGCCGTCACCAACGACGCGGTAAAATCGATTCCGATCCTTCGTCCGCTCATCGCGCACGACAAAGAAGAAATTGTCCGTATCGCGCGAAAGATCGGCACCTTTGATACCTCCATTCTTCCCTACGAGGACTGCTGCACCGTCTTTACCCCCAAGCACCCCGTAACCAAGCCCGAGCTTTCAAAGCTCGTTGAGGAGGAAAAGAAGCTGGATGTCGAAGCGCTGATCGAAGAGGCGCTTGCCACCCGTACTTACCAAAAAATCGAGCGCGCATAATGCTTTTTGGGAGGGATAAAACCATGATCGATGAAAAAATAGAAGCGCGTCTTGTCCGCCTTCTTTCCGAAAGCGGAAAGACCGTCGCAACAAGCGAATCCTGCACGGGAGGACTTCTGTCCAAACGCATTACCGACATTGCGGGAAGCTCCGCCGTGTTCGGTTACGGCGTCTGCACCTATGCCAACGAAGCCAAAGAAAAGCTTCTTTCGGTTCGTCATGAGACGCTCGAAACGCACGGTGCGGTGTCCCCCGAAACGGCGCTGGAGATGGCGCGCGGAATGCTTCGGCTCTCGGGCGCGGATATCGCCGTTTCCACAACGGGGATCGCCGGTCCCGACGGCGGCACGGCGCAAAAGCCCGTCGGACTTGTTTACACGGCAGTCGCCGCAAAGGACGGGCGCGAAACGGTAAAAGAGCTTCGTCTCGGAAACATCGAAAACGCCTGCCGCGACACGATCCGTTCCGCCGCCGCGGACGAAGCGCTGCTTTTGGTATACGAAACGCTCCTTTCCTCGGAAAAATCGGAGAAAAGCACATGAACGACGAGCTTTTCGCGGCGATTCGCGAGCTGTGCGGCGCAGAACCTTTGCGTATAACGCTCAGCAACCCGAAAAACGCCGTCCAAAAATACAAAAAGCAAACCGTCCGCGCTCTTGCGGACGGGTATCAGATCGAAAGCTTTACCGACAAACAGGCTTTTCACGAAAACTGCCCGAAGGAAGCGCTTCCGCAAAAGCTCTCGGATGCGATGGAGCAATATTTCCGTCAGTGCAACGCCGTCTGTGTCGGCTTTGATTACGAATTAAAGCTTTCCAAAAAGGGAAAGCTCTTAAAAAACCGCCGAAAAAATGAGCTTCGCGAAGCACAGAGCACAGCGCATGACCGAAAAAAACGGTATATTTTGGAGGAAGGCATCTTTGTGCCCGCCCTGTTCGAACTCGGCGTTATGACGCGCGACGGCAAGATCGTCGCCGCGAAGCACGACAAATTCAAGCAGATCAACCGCTTTGTCGAATGTATTCACGACGTTTTGAAGGACGAGGGAAAGGAAACCGTCGAAATTGTGGATTTCGGCTGCGGAAAATCGTATCTCACCTTTGTTTTGTACCATTACATGACCGTCGTTTGCGGAAAAAAGGCGCACATCGTGGGCTTGGATCTCAAACGCGACGTGATCGAGAACTGCGCGCGCATCGCCGAAAAATACGGCTATGACGGGCTTTCGTTTCTCTGCTGTGATATCAAAGACTATGTTCCGGAAACGCCGCCCGATATGGTGGTGTCGCTGCATGCCTGCGACACGGCGACCGATTATGCGCTTTATAACGCGATCGCGTGGAAAGCTTCGTATATCTTCTCGGTTCCCTGTTGTCAGCACGAGCTGAATCAAACCGCCTCGCCCGATGCGCTCCGCTTCATGACGGGCTACGGGCTGATACGGGAGCGGCTGTGCGCGCTTGCCACCGACGCTCTGCGCGGGAAGCTTTTGGAGCAAAACGGCTATCGCACCGAGCTTTTGGAGTTTATCGATCTCGACAATTCCCCGAAAAATATCCTGATTCGTGCGCGCCGCACCGCGCCGCCCAACGCCTACAAAAAACGGGCATTGGAAACCGAGATCGGCGAATTCGAAAAGACTTTCGGGGTAAAGCTCACTCTTCAGCGGCTTTTGGAAGCAAAAAAAGCCGAAAACGACGATGTAAAAGAATCGAAATGACCCTTTTTCCCGCACACACTCCGAACGCTCTTTTTTGAAAGGGGGCTTTAGCTTTGGAATTCGGACTTTCTTTATTTCAGTCTCCCGCTCTTTTGCAAAAAGCGGTAAACGGAGTTTTAAAACAAAACGACACTTCAAGACAATACGGGCTTGAGCTGTCCGAAAAGCAGGCGCGGGCTTTGGTCGAAAACCGCGGAAAAATTCTTCGCGACACGGGGCGGATCGAGACCGATTCTTCGGTCATGGAAAAGCTGATCTACACCTTCTGTGACTCGCCGTATGTGTCGGTCGGCAATTACGAGGATATGCTGAACGCGCTTTTGGAGCTTTTTTATATTTTCAAAAACGAGACGAACGACAAGCTTTCGGACGACGAGCTTCTTTCGTTTATGAAAAAGTCCTTTGACGGCGACTGCTTCGGTTCACTCGAGCTTTTGGCGGGGCGTGATTTTTCGGAATTGCGAAACCGTCTTTTCAAAACGGGTGAGAGCGAAGCCGAAAAGAACGAGACGCAGGCAAACGACGGGGAGGAGGACGCATGAGCGATATTGCAAGAATTTGCCCAATCGAGCGCGATATGCTCGACGAGCGCGCCTATTTTCCCTCTCTTTTGCAAAACGCGCTGTCCTCCGGGTTGCTCGACGAAAAAGACGCCGAGCGAATTCAAGGCGAGCTTCTTGATCTTTTGTCGCGGCAGATCGGACGTTTTAATAACGGAGATTCAAGCTCGGTTCGCGTCGAGACGGCGCAGGAGCTTTCGGATTCGATTCTCTATACCGTCGGCGCGTTTTTGCGGGAAAAAGAGATTCCCGACGCGGTCGATATGATAAAGACCGCACCCCTTTTTCACCTTTTTACGGCGGGGCAAAAGAAAATCGCGCGCAAGCTTTCGGTCTGCAAGCTGAGTCATGCGACCCTTTGCCGAAGCCTTTTTCAAAGCACCAACGAATTTTACCGTCCGACCGTGCGCGACGGGATACGCGGCTTTTTCAAGCTCTATCGTCCCGAATATTTTGCGCACCGAACCATCATCACCGCCGATTATCCGACAATCTGCGGTGAAGGGGCGCTTTGCGGAATCGAATTTATCGAGAAGTATCTGCACAATTTGTTTTTTGAAAACGCTTTTCTGCGGCATTTTTCGCCCGACACGGCGCATTCGTTTTTGCTTCGGCACAACCCGGGGTACGAAAAAGCGCCCGCCAATCTTTGCGAGCCGATCTTTTGTACGGCGCTTTTGTCCGTGCTGTGCGAAAAGAATCCGCTTCTTCTCTCTCTTCTGCCCGAAGACATCGAGTCGATTGAAGCGCTTCTTTGCGGCAAAAGCCGCGACGAGCTTCATTTTTATCTTTCGCACGCCGCATCGAAGCTTTTCGACGTGCTTTCCTGCGACGAAGCGCTCACGCGGTATATGACGGGTGCGCTCTCGCTTCTTCTTCCCTCTTTTGAAAACGCGGTTCGCTATCAAACACTCGGAACGCTCTGCGGCGTGAAATAATATTCGAATTTTGAAATCACGGAGGTATTCTTATGAAAATCACAAAGGATGTACGGTATATCGGCGTAAATGACCGAAAGATCGATCTGTTTGAGGGGCAATATGCCGTCCCGAACGGAATTTCCTACAACTCTTATCTCATTCTCGACGAAAAAGCTGCCGTTATGGATACCGTCGACGCGCATTTTGCCGACGAATGGATGGAAAATCTCAAAAGTGCTCTTGCGGGACGCAAGCCCGATTATCTGGTCGTTCAGCATATGGAGCCCGATCACTCGGCCGGCATTCTGCAATTTGCCAAGGCGTTTCCCGAAGCCGTTATCGTTTCGTCGGCAAAGGCTTTTCCGATGATGAAAAACTTCTTCGGCGAGGATTTTGCCGATCGAAGATTGACCGTCGGCGATGGCGATAAGCTGTCGCTCGGAAAGCACACCTTGCAATTCGTGTCGGCGCCCATGGTGCATTGGCCCGAGGTCATCGTTACCTTTGACGAATGCGATGGGATCTTGTTCTCCGCCGACGGCTTCGGAAAGTTCGGTACGCCCGACACCGACGAGCCGTGGGACGACGAAGCTCGCCGCTATTATATCGGCATCGTGGCAAAATTCGGCGCTTCGGTCGGGGCCCTTCTGAAAAAAGCCTCCGCGCTTCCCATCCGTATGATATGCCCGCTGCACGGTCCCGTTCTTTGCGACGACCTTGCGCACTATCTTGCGCTTTATTCGACGTGGTCGACTTATACCCCCGAGACCGACGGCATCGTCATCGCCTATGCTTCGGTCTACGGCAACACCAAGGCAGCATGCGAGCTTCTCGGAAAAGAACTGCGCGAAAAGGGCAAAGCCGTCGTTCTTTACGACCTTGTGCGCTGTGATATGAGCGCCGCGGTCGCCGACGCTTTCCGTTACTCTCACCTTGTTCTTGCGTCGGTCACGTACAACGGCGATGTGTTCCCACCGATGAAGGATTTCCTTGATCACCTTGCCGGGCGCGCGTATCAAAAGCGCACGGTAAGCTATATCGAAAACGGCTCGTGGGCACCGACGGCGGCAAAGGTCATGCGCGAGCTTTTGTCGGGCTGCAAAAATCTTACCGAGACCGAACACGGTGTAAAGCTTCTTTCGGGCGTGAGTGAGGACGCGAAAGAACAGCTTCGTGCGCTTGCCGACGAGCTGACCGGGAAATAAAAAAATCCGCCCACGGGCGGAAGCAAAGTCTTAACACAGTAAGTTTTTAAACAAAAGGGAGAAAGACCGACATGAACGCTTTCTTTCAATATTCGTTCACGGTCACCGAGATCGTCTACGGTGCACGGGTTCTGCCTGCCTTTGCGACTGCGCGTCACCGCAACCGTGCAAGCCACGGACTGGTTTACAAGCTGGAGGGAAGCACCGAATATCTCTTTGCCGACGGAAAGCGCTTTCCTTTTTCGGAGGGGCAGATCCTGTATCTTCCGAAATATTCGGATTATGACGTTCTTCGTATCGGCGAAGGAGCTTGTTACGCCGTCAATTTCCATCTTGCCGACCCGAAAATTGCCTTTCCGCCCTTCTCGCTTCCCGAGAAGCCCTCGGAAAAATACAAGCCGCTTTTCGTCGAGCTTGCCCAAAATTTCGGGAGCGGCACACCGGGCAGTGAAGTGCTGTGCTTTTCACTGCTCTACCGGATTCTTTCGGAAATCCAACGGGATCATTTCCGCCGCTACAGCTCAGGCTCGCAAAGCGCTCTTGCGGAAAAGGGCGCGGCGCGGCTGAACGAGTGTCTCGGCGATTCGTCCCTGACCGTAGCAAATGTTGCGTCGGAGCTCGGCATGAGCGAGGGGTATTTCCGTCGGCTGTTTTTGCAGGTTTACGGAATTTCGCCCCGCAAATATCTGATCGCACGCCGCATTGCCCTTGCAAAAGAGCTTTTGCTTTCCGAACCGATCTCCTGTCGTGAGATCGCGTTTCGCTGCGGCTTTGAAAGCGAGAGCTATTTCAGCAAGGAGTTTCGCCGCCATGCGGGCATTTCGGCAAGCGATTTCCGAAGATCGTTTTAGCTTTTTCAAGATCTTATACCGAAAGCGCGTCTTTTCCGATCTTGTATACTCTCTCGGCATTCTCGTGGAAGATCGCCTCGTATTCGTCGTCGGAAAGTCCGAGCGACAAAAGGCGGTCGACCTCGGGTTTTACCTTCCACATGGGATAATCGGTCCCGAAAAGAACGCGGTCGGCACCGAAAAGACGGATGTAATGCCGAATCTCCTCATCACTCATGGCAAAAAAACATGAGGAGCAGTCAACAAAAAGATTTTTGTGTCCGGGAAGGTACTTTTCGGCTTGATCCCAGACCGAATAACCGCCGAAATGCGCGCCGACGACCGTAAGGTCGGCATAAATTTCGAGAAGCGGCGCCAAACGGTTGGGGTTGGACATATCGTACCGTTTGTCGCCCATATGCATAAGGATCGGAAGCTTGCCCTCGCACTCGTCGTAGATCCTCAGACAGCGGTAATCGTCCATTTTAAAGCCCTGTATATCGGGATGAAGCTTTACGCCGTGCAGACCGAGCGCGAGGATCTCCTCCACGTCTTTCTTAATATTGGGGCTGTCGGGGTGAAGCGTACCGAGACCGGTCATTTTCCCGCCGCTTTCCTTCACGGTCGCGGCGATGAAATGATTGATCGACGATACCTGCTCGGGTGTCGTCGCTACCGACTGTACGACATAATGGTCGATCACTCCCTCTCCTTCCTTCAAAAGAGTCCCGACCGTGCCGTCGTAACACATGTCGATCCCGTAAAACTTTCCCGTTCCCGCCGTGGCTTTCAGCGCGATCTTATCGGGGTAAATGTGACAATGGGCGTCCACGGTTCGATAATGCTTCATGGTTGTTCATCCTTTCCGCAAGCGGTTTTATTCGCCTGCTGTGTTTTTCATCGATTGCAGTTCTGATTCAAACGGAGTTTATTTTATGACACTTCAAAAGGTTGCCCGCCTTGCGGGCGTTTCGGTTTCCACCGCCTCCAAGGCGCTGACCAACAGTAAGGACGTAAGCGACGAAACAAAGCGTCTTGTTCTGAGCGCGGCGGAGACGCTCGGTTATTTCAGCGAAAACAAGCGCCGCAAGCTCGAAAACCGCAAAACCGACAATCCTACCGTCGGCATTATCTGCCCCGAGATCATCAGCGTTTATTATTCCGAGATCGTCACAAACCTTTGCCGCAAAATTACCGAAACAGGCGGAAAGGCGTCGGTTTTCATTTCGGAATTCGACAACAACCGCCAAAGCGACATTCTGCGCCGCTGCGTTGCGGAAAGTGCGATCGACGGAGTCCTTTCACTGGACAGCGAGGAAAGCGTTTTGCTTCCGAGCTCTCTTCCGACGGTTTATCTGACGCGCACGAAAAAATGCGACTGCGTTTACAACGATTATGAAAGCGGACTTTCGGACATTGTCTCGTATCTTACGGATATGGGACATCGCTCCGTCGCCTTTGCGGGGGAGCCGCTTACGCGCGCAAAAGAGGCATATTTTCTTCAGGCGCTCGAGGCGCAATGTCTTGATTGCCCCGCAGAGTTCGTATTCTGCGAGAAGGGACGATTCGAGCTTTCGGGAAAGCGTGCCGCGGAAAAGCTGCTTGAAAATCCCGTCCGTCCGACGGCGGTCATCTGCGCCTACGATGAGATCGCCTACGGGCTGATCAGCACGCTTCGCAGGGCGGGGGTTCGCGTTCCGGAGAACATCTCGGTCATCGGGATCAACGACATTCCGACCTCAAAGTATCTCGACACGCCGCTGACGACCCTTCGGCATGACGTCGAGCGGCTTTGCGACGAAGCGCTGCGTCTGCTTCTTGACCGTCTGAAAGATCCGAAAGCACAAAGAGCGCCGATCTCGATCGCGATCCCGTGTGCGCTCGTCGAGCGAAGCTCGGTTTTAAAAATCAAGACTTGACGCGGACCCCCAAAAGGCGGGCGATTACCTCACACTGCTCGGACGACAAAATCGCGCCGCGTAGCTCCGAAACGCTCTGCGAGAGAACGATCTCGCCAATGTCGTTGTCGGTAAGATCGATTCCCGCAAGAGACGTATGAAAAAACGAACAGCCCTGCAGCCGACAGCGATGCAGGACTGTTTTTTTCATTATGCAGGCAGACAAAACCGCGTCGCGCATAAGGCAGTCGGAAAACTCCGCATCGGAGAACTTGGTTTCGGAAAAAGAGGAAAGCGTTAAATTGCAATCGGAAAAGACCGTGCCGTGCTCAATGCTTCCGTTCAGCCGTGCACCGAGCAATTTGCAGTCCTCGAAACGGCAATTCGAAAAATAGGCGTCGGCAAAATTACTGTTCGACAGATCGCAGCCGCAAAAAGTCGTGTCGGTGAAAGAGGAGCGGGAAAAATCGCAATCGGCAAGAACGCATGAGGAAAAACGGCAAAAAACCACTGCCGTTCCCGCAAAATCTCCCGCCGCACGCATTCCGATCGCTTCCTTTCGCTCATAGGGAATTTCCTCCCGGCGGCAGTATTCAAGCGAAAGCGCAAGAGCTTCCTCGCGTTCGGTCGGAACGACCGCTTTTTTCGCACTCATACTTTCTCCTTTCGTCTTCCGGCAACCACCCGCATAATGCCGCTGTAGTCGGGAATCGTTTCCGACGAAAAGCCCTCAGATTCCAAAATGTCCCGAACGCCCGCTGCGGTGTCCTCGCCCGCTTCAAAGGCAAAAAAGCCGTCGGGGCGAAGAACGGATTGAAATCGGCGGACGATAACGCGATAGAAGAAAAGCCCGTCCTCCCCGCCGTCCAGCGCCATATGCGGCTCGCGCAGCACCTCGCTCGAGAGCTTTTTCATATCCCCCGAGCGAATATACGGCGGGTTTGAAACGACCGCGTCAAACAGCCCCTCGGGCGAAAAAGTCCGAACATCGGCGCAAACAAGCGTCAGCCGATCGCAAAGGTTATATCGATCACAATTTTTTTCGGCATAGAAAAGCGCATCTTTCGAAAGATCGATCGCCGCGGCGCAAAGGTCGGGGCGAGTCGCAAGCAGCGCCGTCGGAATACAGCCGCTCCCCGTGCAAAGCTCGAGAAAGCGTCCGTTTCGCGGAAGATTTTTGGACACATATTCGGTCAGGAGCTCGGTCTCGGGACGGGGAATGAGACATCCCTCGCCGCACGCCATCGGAAGCCCGTAAAACTCCCATTCGCCGAGAATATATTGAAGAGGCCGCCCCGCGCATTTTTCCTCCAGCGCCGAAAGAAGCGCTTTTTCGGTATCGGCGGAAAAAGTCTCATCGGCGCGCAGCGGAAGCGACTCGCGTGAAAGTTCGGAGAAATGAAAGAGAAGCGCGCGCGCCTCAAACGACGCGGTGTCGCGCTCCTTCTGTTCGGGCGGCGCGGTATCGTAGATCTTACCTGCGGCAAGGTGCAGAAATTCGCGCCCCGTCATGCGTTTTCTTCGTCCGAGGTCGTGTCCCCGTTCCCGTTCGATTGATTTTCGGTTTTTTCTTGAGAATCCTCTTCGGATTCCTTCTCCTGCGCCGCCAAAATCGTGCGGATCTCGGGATAGTCGTCAGGAAGCGCCGCCATAAGCGAGCGGATCGCGACCTCCATTTGCTTTTCATCGGGTTCTTTGGTCGTCAGACGCTGGATCCAAAGCCCGGGAGCGGAGAGAATTTTGACCAAAAGATTATCGTGCCGTCCCGCGTAGCGGATAAACTCGTATCCCAGTCCCACCACAACGGGAAGGGTAAGAAGGCGAAGCGCCGTCTGCAAGAGATTGTTTTCGATGTTTACGAAAAAAAAGCCGACGAAAATGCCGATGATCATCATCACAACGAGAAAGCTCGTCCCGCAGCGGGGATGAAAGCGCGACTGCTTTTTCACGTTTTCCACCGTAAGCGGAAGATAGGCTTCATGGCAAAAGACGCTTTTGTGCTCCGCGCCATGGTACTGAAACGTCCGCTTGATGTCGGGAATAAGACCGACAAGGGCAATATACACAAGGAAAATTACGATTTTAAAGACGCCGTTGAAAGCGCTCTTCAAAAGACGCATTCCGGATCCAAGCTCCGCTCCGAAGATCGCGTTGGATGTGACGGTCGGGATATACATAAAAAGAAAGATCGAAAGAGCAAGCCCAAGGACCGTTCCGATCACCGTCGCGACTGCCGTAACGCTCTTGCCGAAATGCTTATCCATCCATTTTTCGAATTTGGAGGGCTCCTCCTCTTCCTCCAAGCCCAGCATCTCGACCGACTTGTTCATAATGCGGATCGAAAGCTTCATCATGGTGACAAAATTGACAACGCCGCGAATAAGCGGGAGTCGCAGGATCGAATGCTTTTTGTCGGGCGGGGTCATTTCCTCCACATCGGTCTTGATATTGCCGTCGGTGCCGCGCACCGAAAGGGCGACGCGATTTCCGGCGCGCATCATTACCCCCTCCAGAACCGCCTGACCGCCGACGCTGCCCGCGCGGGGATCCGGCTTTCCCTTACCGCATTCGCCGGGGCAGTTGTTTTTCTTTCCGTCGCTCACGAATAATACCTCCTTTTCGATTGGTATTGTGCTTGATTTTGATTAAAAGCCGTTTCGCGGTCTATACTATTTAAAGAACCCGAATCTTGGAAAGCACGGAAAGACCCGCGCATTTTTCGCAAAGCTCGTTCTCGCTCATCGGCTCGGTGATAAACGCCGCCGCCTTGCCGTTGCGGAAAAAGTGCTTCGGCGCAAAACGGGCAAAAAGCTCTTCGCTTTCGGTGCGAAGCATGAAGCGGCAGAGGTATGTTTTCGGATCAATAACGACCCCCTCTTCGGCAACCGACCAGGTGATCGCCTTTTTGCATTCGCGCGCAATATCCACGATATCGGCGACAACGGCGCTTGCCGTCGGGAGCTTGCCCGCACCCCGACCGTAAAACAGCACGTCGCCGACGGCGTTTCCGCAAACGGTGATGGCGTTGTACACATCGCGCACACCCGCCATGAGAAGCTCTTTCGATACAAGGTGCGGCGCTGTGACGATATAGACGCCCGCGTCGGTCTTTTCCGCGCGCCCGAGAAGCTTTACGGCATAGCCGAGCGACTGTGCCGCCTCGACATCGGCGATGGTTATGTGTGTAATGCCCTCGCAGGCGACCTCCTCGGGGCGGATCTGATAACCGAAAGCAAGGCTCGAAAGAATGCAGATCTTGCGGCAGGTGTCGGTTCCCTCGACATCAGCGGCGGGATTCGCCTCGGCGTAGCCGAGTGACTGCGCGATCTTCAGCGCCTGTTCGAAATCCATGTTTTCTTCGATCATTTTGGTTAAGATAAAGTTGGTCGTGCCGTTGAGAATGCCCGCGATCGACGTGATGCGATTGGCGGCAAGGCACTGCCACAGGGGACGGATGATCGGAATTCCGCCGCCGACGCTGGCTTCGAAAAGATAATTCACGTTGTTGTCGCGCGCAAGAGCCAAAAGCTCGGTTCCGAAGTTTGCGACGACCTCTTTGTTGGAGGTCACGACGTTTTTACCCGCCAAAATCGCGCGCTTGGAAAATTCGTACGCAGGGTGCGAACCGCCCATCGTCTCGACCACCATCACGACCTCGGGGTCGTTTAAGATTCTGTCGAAATCCATCGTAACGCGGTCGCCCAGCTCATGCTCGGGGAAGGAGCGGCGATCGAGAATGTATTTTACGTTGAGGTGCTCGCCGCACAGCTTTTCGGAAAGCTCCTTACCGTTTTCGCGAATCACCTCGGCAACGCCCGAACCGACGACGCCGAAGCCCAAAATTGCAATCTGTATCATAAAATCGTTTTTGTCCTTTCCGTTTGTTTCACGGCGAATAATCCGCCTTTTATTTTAATGTTTAATTGTATCATGTTTCCGTTACAAAATCAACCGTTATTTTATAAACAAATATACAAAAATTCAAATTGTACCGATCGGCACGGGGGACGTTATGCTTTATTCTTCCGAATTCACCTCAAAGCTTGCAAACATTTTTTACATCGCCGCGCTGTCCTTGCTCGGTTTTTTCTTTCTGTCGCGCTTCGGCGGCATTTTTTTCTCGATCCTTCTTCCCTTTCTTCTCGCCCGCGCGATCTCTTCGGTTTTGCATGCGCCGACAAAGTATCTTGCCGATACCTTTCACCTATCTCCGAAGCTCGTCTGTGTGCCGATCGTGCTTACTTTTTTCGCGGCGCTTTTTTCGTTTGTCTACATTGCCGCCGCGCGTCTTGCGCGTGAGGCGACGGGATTTTTTACGGCGGCAAGCGGACTTTTCGATACGCTTCCCGAGCGGGTCGCGTCGCTTTCCGACACGGTGAAAGGAACGCTTGCTTCTCTTCCCTTTTCGGATAAAATTCTTCTTTTTGCCGAAAAGGCTCTGCCGACTTTATCGGAGAAGCTCTCGTCGTTTGCCGCCGAGACGCTCCCGTCGATCGTTTTGTCGGTGCCTCGTTTTCTTCTTGCCTTTGCCGTCGGCGTCCTTGCCTCCTGCTATTTTACCGCGCAAAAGGAGGAACTCGACAAGGTACTTTGCGCACGGCTTCCGAACAAAATCTATACTCTTCTCTGCGGTTTCCGCACCGCTCTGCGCGATACTGCGGGCGGATATCTGCGCGTTTACGGAACGATCGGGCTTATAACCTTTTGCGAATTGTTTTTAGGGCTTTTGTTCATCTGCCGCGATTATGCCCTGCTGGCGGCGCTTGTCGTCACCTTTGTCGACATTCTGCCGGTTTTTGGCTGCGGAACGGTGCTGGTGCCGTGGGCGCTTTTCGAGTGGGTGGGCGGGGACGGAAAAAGTGCGGTCGGACTTTTGATCCTCTATATCGTGATCTCTGTCATCCGCCAAGGGATCGAGCCGCGCATTCTCGGCTCGGTCATGGGGCTTTCCCCGCTGTCCGCACTCTTTTTCATGTATGCGGGCGGAAAGCTTTTCGGAGTTTTGGGGCTGTTTTTGCTGCCGTTTTCGGCGGTAATCGTGAAAAATCTTTACGAAAAAGGACTGTTCCCCGCGGCAGAGGAAAAAACGAGGAAGAAAAATCCCGAAAAGCTCCTCTCGTCCGCCCGCGAAAAATATCGGCGGTACACCAAGGAAAGATAGAAAACCCGCCGTATTTTTCTTTACAATTTCGGAAAAAAACGATACGGGTCTTTTCCTTTTTTGCGTCGGGTACTTTTTCATATCAGAAAAAAACGGATTTTTTCATAAAAAACGGAAAATACCCATAGACAAACGGGTCTTTCCCTGCTATAATAAAAGTACCCAAAAATCGACATGCAAAGAAAGGAAATTTTATGATGAAGAAACAAACGGCGCGACTTTTGGCTCTTTGCCTTGCCGCTCAGTCCGTGCTGCTTCCGGTTCATGCCGCCGACGCACAGGTCGAAAACATCGACGGCGTTTCGACCGTTTTTGTGAGCAACTTCGGACGCGTGAACTATGAGGGCAAAAATTACACCGCATTCAAAGATTTTAACGAAGCGCTTGCCGCACTCGGTAAGGACGGCGGAAAGGTCGTTTTTGCCGCGACCGCTCCGCTTTCGGAATTCAAAGATACTGCGGGAAGAGGTTCGCTTACGCTTCTCGGCACCGGAAAAAAGCCCTCGGGCAACACTCTGGATTTCACGGGGCGCGAAACGGTGGAATTTGCGGGACATCTTTATCTCGACATGCTCAACATCAAAGCCGACGAAGGCGCGATGCTGCTCACGAACGGATATGACTTTGTCACCTATTCGAATTTTGACACCAACTTCAGCGAAAAGTATTCGCCCGAAGGCAACACCATTACTTATCCCGCTCCCCTCTCGATCGCACCGGGAAGCGGCGCGGGAGTCGGAAGCATTTCGCTTGCCGCGGGCGTATATGACCGCGTAGTGGCGGGCGCGCACTCCGACGC
>ENA-OUQF01000540-OUQF01000540.1-human-gut-metagenome-genome-assembly--contig:-NODE-540-length-28119-cov-5.740344_pt1 | contig 28119 bp, 20 predicted proteins | sample MGYA00237947_ERZ548826 | MGnify/ENA primary metagenome ERZ548826 (study PRJEB26490, sample SAMN05194701) | human gut metagenome | biome: terrestrial biome; feature: human-associated habitat; material... | reverse complement strand
TATTTGTTTCGCAATAAACTTTTTACTTGCCGAACTGCAATTATCGGCTTTTGTATTTTCATATTATACCACAAATTCGCCAGTTTGTCCATTGACATATCAGCCGAAGTTTTTCAGTAATCATACTATTCGCCATACCGGTTCGCAATATTAGATAGCACCTTGCATTTAGCCCTGTCTTTTAATATTTCAAAAATTTTTCATCACTTTACCTATTATTTTATTTTTCTTTTGAAAAAAATTATTAGTATATACATACAACGCTTTAAACTCATTGTTATTGCGAAACAAAGTTATTAAAATAATATTGGGTATAAATGCGCACAATAAAGCTTTTAAACAAAACTCAACCCATTGATTAGAAAAACTGATAATACTGCATACTACGTATACTAAACCACAGTTTGCAACCACGGTTAACAAGTATAACACTTTTGTTTTTATATAATTTGAAAATGGTTTATGAAATACTTTGCGATAAATCAACCAAGGATCATACCAAACGTGGGTCAGCAGCCTTGAAACTACCGTGGCAAACAAAACACCTGACAAACCCCATTTATTTGCAAGCTCGGTTGACAAAACAATGTTTAGGATAACCATAATAGCCGGTCTGTATTTTCCCTGAATAAACAAGGCATTTGCGTTTCTAAAACTTTCATAAGGCCGCACCATAGTAATTATGTATACGTCTGCCACAAGCATAACGACAATGCTCATATCTAACAAATAATCGTTTCCCAGCCATAAAGCAATAAAAGGATTTAACAATGTTATTAGTGAAACCGAAATGAAATTTCCTATCGCAAACGATAAAAAACACAGCTTTTTAAAAACAGCATATTGTCTTTCGCTATTTTCGCTTGCCGCAAGATTTCCCACACTCGGTTTAATTGCCTCAAGTATTTGACCGAAGATAGAATCCACATTATTTACTACCATTTTATAATAAGACAAAAACCCTACAAACGATGTCCCCAGCATTGCAGATATAATAACGCTGTCAACGCCCTTTTGAAGAGCTCCGGAAATTTTGTAAATTGCCAGGGCTCTTACATTTTTAAATATTTCTTTGCGCTCAGTCAAGCTAAGGTTCTCCCCGCACCTGTTTTTTAATATTGGATACCTATGATTTGCAACCACCGAAATAATAACATTTTGTACAGCTGCCATTGTAACCATTACCGCAAGGTATCCGATATAACTTTTAAATACCATTATAGCAATAGCTTCTAAAATTGTAGTCAATACACAACTCGCTATCCCAACCGCTGAAACTATATGTTTTTCCTGATTTGCTTCTATAAGTGTTGCTTTATAAACGAACAAATATGAAACTGCTGTTTTGAGAATAAAAAATATAAAAATGATATAAATATTCTCTTTTATATCGGGAACATCGGTCACAATATATTTAAGGAAAATCAAACAAATCATTCCGGCTGCAACGATAACAGAAAAAACAATTCGATAAATTTTTTGATATAATCGCATAAGTTTTGCAATTTGAATATTATCTTTTTTATGAAGCGGACGATAGAGCGCATAAGAAATAGCTGTACCAAAACCAAGCTCCGCAACCGATAAAACCGTCAAAATATCGGTAAAAAGTGCTGAGACACCTGTGTACTGTATTCCAAGTTTTTTTATAAGTATGGTTTTCATCAAAAAATTTGAAAACAAAGTTACCAGTTGATATGCAAGCGAAAAGGCAATATTACGAACTGATTTTTGCGTTCTCGAACTCATCGCACGGTGTCTCCTTTCATAATTTTCAAAGCGTTGCAGGCGTTCCTTTGGATATATTTTTATCCTTCGAATAATCCATATCATCATTGGCAGAAATTTGTACATATACAAAAAGTTCGTGCATAGGCATTTTTACTGTATGACTATACCTCTGCGTCATTTTCTCGTCCATAAACATACCGCCGTCATATTCACCGAGAACATTCTGATGATACACGTGAACATCGCTGTTCCAACGATATTTTTTTGATTTATATTTTTTCACATTGGATATAGGGTCTATATACACAATTCGTCTCTTTCGGAAAGCTATATAACACAAAACCGTCAACGAGCCTGCAAAAAGAGAAAGATATGTTATCAGCAAAATCGGAGAAATCCACCATATCCATTGATGATTAACGTCATTATCACCATGAGTATCGCCAATAACCGTATCTATTTCCTTATGAATATTTAAAAGAACATTGTAGTGATAACTTTCCTTAAAAGGAGCGATGCGATTTTCACACGGAAGTTTATTCACCTTAACATCGTATTTTAAGTACAACGGCAAATAATACAGAAGTTCTGTATATTCATCAAAGCTAAAATCCGTAGTGAATAATGGAAAAATATCATCTACGATTGTAGATAACCTTGTTTTACGAAGACTTTTGTAAAATCCCTGCATCATCCTGTCATAGCGTTCGCTTCTTGCCCAGTCACCCTCATTATAATATCGTATATATGCAAGAGCTTGCGCTCCATCCAACAAAAATTCCCCGCTTTTTTCTTCAAGATATTTGGTTCTTACAATATCGGAGGTTAATCTGTAATTACTTTCCAAATCGCTTATGTATTGGTTTATGTACGGCACCTGATATTTTTCAATTTGAACTTTAATTCCACCGACAACGTTAATCATTTGTATAAAATAATTATAGTCAAGCAAAAGATAGTTGTCAATTTTCAGTCCGTAATTTTCTTCGATTGTTCTGATGACAAGTTCGACACCACCGCAATTATATGCATTCGTAAGTCTTCCGCACCCTATTGTCGGAATATAAACATACGATTCTTTCAGTATCGTGGTAAAAGAAACCTCCCGATTATTTGTGTTTACTGTGGCAAGAACCATATAATCGGAATAAGATTTTGTTAATTCACTGCGGTCCCAGTGGTCAGCGCCGATAAAAAGAAAATTCTTGACTCCGGGAACCGAATTAACATATCTTTTATTATCCTTCCAGGTAGCATATGCTTCTTTTTCATACTCCGTTCCGACACCGCTTGTTTCAATAGTTCCGACATGAAAGTTTTTGGCGATATGCAGTTTCTTTCCATCTTCATACCAAATAGCAAAAACGGTATACCAGCCGTTTTCGGATAATTCTACCTCATTGGTGTCATATGCTGTCCTATATCCGTAACCGGTATTGTAGTTAAACCTTTTTCCCGTTTCGATAAGCTCATTCCACTGATAGTTGCCATCATACTCAAATCTTTCATTACCCGTATACACCCACGCAAGATGTACTCCGTTTATATTATTTGAATTCAGAGTTAAAGTTTTATTATTTAACTCCAGCTTGGGAACTGTATCCCCGTTACTGTTCGTATTAACGGTTTTTTCTTCAAAATAGGTTTGATCTTCTATCGGTTCAACACCGTTTTTATATATTGTCCTGGCAGACAAGTCGCATATATCAAGCTTACCGTATGTATACTTTATCAGACCATAAACCACTATTGCCGTTAAAATTAATAATATTATCATTGAAATCCAGCACAATAAACTTTTATTTCGGTGTTTGTACGGATATTTTTTTCCTTTCAGGAAAAATATCAGTCTTTCATTTTTTAGATTAGTTATCACTATTTCTCTCTCCGTTCTGTTTTAAATCCCGTTTCTTCAATATTTTATTAGTGATGTGTCTGATAAATCTTACTCCTTTGGGATAAAGTCCGCAAACACCGTTTTCACCATATTTAGACGCAATATATATAAATCCTTTTTTTGCATACATTTGCCTTGCGTCCTCGACAGCCTTAATCGGAACTCCTTCCTCATTGCACGACAAATGCGGTTGTTTGTCTAATGTTTCACTTATATCATGCCGCTCCCATATTACATTCTGCTTAATCATATCAAACAAACGGCTTCCGCTTTGTGTATTTACAATGCAAAGCGATATTCCGAGATTTGCATTTTTAAAAAATGATGCCTCTTTTTTAATCCCCCAAAAATCACCGATTGTAATATCGGCACACCGTGACATTCCCGCATATTTGCAAGCGGTTATATACCTGCCGTTTTTTATGCTGTAACAGCTCGGTCTGAGTAATATATTTTTATAAAAAATTTTGCGGTAAATATTTTTTTTGATTTTTTGATTTTTAACAGTAAATGTTTCATTATGTGACTGCCACCCGAAAGACTTATCCCGAAAATCGGCATGAGTAATTTCCCCGTATTTTTTCTTTATATAGTCAAGATAGCTTTTCCACAAAGCCGGAGACATAACGCCGTGACAAACAATATCTGCCGTATACAGCAATTCATTTTTTTGTCCTAAATATGAATATAAAGCTGCGACCTGGCAGGGTGTTCCCGAAAACAGAACCTGCACACCATTATCCAAGTCATTCTTTACCGTTTCAAAAATATCCTCCGTTTTGCTTTGAACATACTTACTTCCCTGCAATTTATATAATTGTTCTTCAGAATTTATACGTATATGACAGACTTCAAACGAGTCATTAAAAGCCGCCCCGTATACCGCGCCGCCCGCATTTAATATAATCTTTGCAAGTTCCGCAAACAATCCGCCGGACTGGCTTTTTTTCAGAACCTCCGCATCTTTGCTTTGTACGGCAAAAACATCTTTAAACAAATTGCGAGAAACGGATTTATTGATAAAATGACAATTACTCCGGCATTTTCCGCATAAAACACATCGTTTTGTGTCAATTTCGGGATAATAAAATCCACAATCATCCTGCTTTATTGTAATGGCATTTTCACTACATACAGCTTTACATACACCGCAGCCGCTGCAATTTTCCTTTTTATCAAAAACCGTTGTCACCGTTTGTCCTCCTTTCAATTTCATTCTAAAGAATTTTTAAGCCAGGAAATCGACTTATTTTGCTCTTTCAGCAGTTGCAAGTTTACTTTTTCCCAATCTGTTTTTCTGATTTTTTCATTCGGAAGAAGCCTGTCCGATAAGTCAAAAAGCGCAAGCAAATCAATTATTCTTGCCGATTTTTCCGCATTTGATGTTTCGGCATAAAACTCCTTTTTGAAAATTAACGAAAAGGCAACCCCGTGAAATGAGTTTGTTACAACCGCCTCAGCTTCAGCAAACATTCCGACAAATTCCTCCGGAGATGCTGTTTGGTACATAACAAAATCCTTACAGGTCTGTATTTGCTTCAATGTGGGATTAATTAAAACAAGTCCGCAGTCTTTGCTGTTTGCTAAAGCACGTGCTTTTTCTATTGTATATTTGCACCCCTCCATCATATACACAAGTATATATTTATTCGGCAGATTATGAGGTTTTTTTGCTATATCAATCCATTGCGAAGCACTTAAGATAAGAGTGGGATCCAATACATTCTCAACTGCTTTATCCGTTAACTCTGCCACTGTTTTGCATACACTTTTTTCACGAACAGAAATGTTTGCAAATTCTTTTAAGTTTTCAATACATTTTGTTTCATATTTCTGCGGAAAAAAGTTACAGCCAAGACTTGCGGCATATGCGATTTTTTTAGTATCAGAACAGGCAAAATCAAGATAATAGCTAAAATCGCCTCCGGCTGCATCTGAATTCAACACCTGGTCACTGCCCGTTATAATTGTTTCAAATTTTGATGCTGTTCTTTGCAAATCCTTCCTTGTTCTGCATTTCTTTGTTACTCTTAAATGTTTCTTGGTGAATTCATTAAAGTTGTGCCGTTTTTTTATCAATCCAAAGCTTTTGATGCATTTCTTCACTCCCGAAGATAAACTTTTACAGTGCCTTATATCAAAAGGACGATATATACACTCTATATGCGGACATCTGTAATCTATTATTTCGGCATATACTCCGATTTCCGCAAGGATTTTTTCAAGAGCAAATGCTTGCAGTATTGCTCCGTAATTCAAAGCTCTGTGAAATGTAATCACCGCTGCACGCTTATTCATTTGTTCTTCTCCTTTCAAAGAGTTTTTTCGGACACACCAATACAGCAACTGCACCGATTTTTTTTCTTGTGCTGAAATTTTTACTGAATAAGTACGGAACTAAATTTTTCAGCAAAAATTTTTTATAAGATTTACTTCTTGTTTTCTCATCATAATCAGCCATAATGCGAAGCACAGTCACACATTGCATTGTTTTTTCAAGCTTGACGGCACGCCGCAGACTCTTTTCTTTTTCGGGAATTTTTTTAAGTATTTTTTCACATGCATTTACGGCATCACACCATTTCTCCTGAAAAACATCTGATTGCCCGCGTTGTGTAAGCGCGCCCATACTGCTGCCTTCATAATAATATAGCTTATTGTCTGACACGCAGACGGTATTTTCACTTTGACAATATATGAGATAATCAAATAAAAACAATAAATCTTCTGCCAAAGCCTGCTTTTCGTCAAATTTGATATTTTTCTGTTTTATAATATCTGTTTTAAATAATTTTCCGCCTATATATCCTCTGATACCGTTTGCCTCATTAAATAAACTTAATTGCGCTTCCCGGCGGTTCAGTACGGTCACCCTGTTTGAAATTCCTGCCGTATCGGTTCTTGAAAGTCCGCAAACGGAAATATCACTGCAATATGACTTTAAGTTGTTTAGTAAAACAGCAATGTAATTTTCGGAAATATAGTCGTCGGAGTCCACAAAACAGCAATAATCTCCGGACATCATATCTATTCCTGAATTTCTGGCAGAAGAAACGCCGCCGTTTACCTTATGCAAAACACGAAAACGTTTATCCGTTTCGGCATAAGCGTCACATATCTTTCCGCTGTCATCCGCCGAGCCGTCATCAACCAAAATAATTTCCAAATCTGATTCCGTTTGGTTAATGATACTGTCAAAACATCTGGCAAGATATTCCTGACTGTTATAAATCGGAATAATAACAGAAACCATCATTTTTACCTCCTAACAACTTGTTATGATGACCACAATCTAAATGCAAGCTTTGGTGTAAAATATGTAAGCAGCATACCTATTTTCTTTTTTGCACCGATATACGGAGTTTTCAAATATGCAATCATATTCTCTTTTATATATTTTCGCATATTCTTGTATTCCGTCGTATTGCTTTTACCATAATACGCCAACACACGGGCAGCGGTAGAACTGTGCCATACCTTCATCATTTTAATCTGCTTTTTAAATTCATCAAACCCTTTATAAGAATCATTAATAATCAAATCAAATACATCCGCATAATGAAACCATTTATCTGCAACCTTGTTATTTTCGGTAATTCCCCGCGTTATACCGATGTTTTCTCTTGTTACATAGTGATAAGTGCAAGAAGAATTATAGCACCCACTCTTTGCATATTTCATATATTCGTAGTTAAAATAATGGTCTTCAAAAAGATACTTTTTTTCATCAGGAAAGCGTATATTATATTTTTTGATAATTTCATTCTTGTATAGTTTATTCCAAACAAAAGCACCATAGGAACGATTAATCGGTATTAACATATTATTTAGAAACATCTCATTATTCATAAGTTTACTCTTGTAATCAGTACGATACTTTTCATTACCTTTTTCATTTTCAAGAATATATCCGCAAGCCGATACATCACAATCGTTTATTTGAATTGCATTCACTAAAGTTTCCAAATAATTCGGGCTGACATAATCATCTGAATCAACAAAGGTCACATATTCCGCAGTGCACTTCTCAAGTCCGGTATTTCTTGCAGCTGCAAGGCCGCCGTTATCTCTGCAAACCGTAATAAAACGGCTGTCTTGTTTGGAAAACTCCTCGCAAATTCCCAATGTTTCATCTGTGGCGCCGTCAACAACAACGATAGCTTCAAACTCAGTATATGTCTGTTTTTTCAAACTTTCCAAACATTTTGCAATGTATTTTTCGGTGTTATACGCCGCAATAACAACTGAAATCATATTTGTATATCACTCCTTGATATATTTTGATTCATTTGCAATCTGCCATTTGATTTTCGCAATTTCGTCTTTATGCCGGAAATATATTCCCGTCGAAAAACCGACCGATATAATATAAACATATACCGTTTCCAGGTCGTAAAGCGGATTTCCCGTAATACAATATGCCAGGAAAAACACTTGATAACACAATGAAAATATCAATACAACTTTTGTCTTATCGGAAAGACAAAGCATATCCTTCGCACTTTCCGCTGCAATCCGTATCGTCCCTGTTATTGCAGATATAAACAGTGATATGAATATCGAAAATCCTATAACTCCTGTTTCACATAATAATTGAAGAAAAACATTATGTGCATCTCTTAAAACAGAATCCTGATTATAAAAATTTACTACTTGATTACTGAATTCACGCCAGCCAATACCCAACACCGGAGATTTTTTAAAGAAATCCCATGCAATCGCATAAAGCTTAAATCGTCCGTTAGAAACATCTGAGGTTCCGTTTTCCACTGCAAACATTGCAGTTATTCTCTCAAAAGCGGCCGCAATACCTTCTATATAAAACGAAAGAGCATATATGACAAGCGACATACTGCTGAGTATAAACAATATCGTTATTAGTTTATTTGCAAAAGCTCCTTTGGTACATATAATATATGATACAAGCATTGCAAAAACCGAGAAAATAAGCGCTCCCCGTTTACCTGTTAATATAAGAGAAAAAAGCACAACTAACACCAATAAAACTTTCCCCAACATACGCTTGCGGGATTTCATAAAAAGCAATGCATATGAAGTACATAATGAAATTGCCATATAAATCCCATTCTGGCTATAATGATTTGACAGACCGACTGCATGATGATTTTTTTGTACCTGTTCATATAAATGCGCCTTTTGGCTTGAATCAAAATTCGGATATATATGCGCCATATAAAAATCGGTGTCAAAATAAAACCATAGTGTTGCTATAACATGCACAAGTCCCGCCGCCAGTATGCAGCAAAAAATAATATAAAAAAATTCCTCATCATACTTCATAACTATAACAATCAAAACAAGAACCGCATATCTGATAATATATGTAAGATTTTTATTGATGTTTTCTGTTGTTATCAGTATCACAAGCAGCGTCAGTATAAGCAGCCATTCCGTCGGCTGTATTTCTATTTTGTACAAACTAAGCTTTTTGTCTGTCATAAAGTATACCAGCAGCAATGCTACCGCAAACCCCTGAATTATAAATGTAGAGGCAGATGAAGCAGTAAACATAAATATACTCATAAGCTTTGTATGATAGACATTGAAAATAAGAAGAAATGCCGATATCCATAACATATATGTGTGCTGCACTCTTTTAGGCTGAATTATATATTTATCCATATCCGCATTCCTTTCACTTTATTTTTTCACCTTTGTGGCTAAATTCTTAACAACATAATATAGCCTGAGCTTTGCCAGCAAGTTTCGCAACAGCTTATTTAATCTAACCTTAAGTGTTATAGGCGTCCATTTGTTAAAAAGCTCATTCGGCGGCATAGAATTAACATCTCTAAAAAATTTCTGCCTTTCCGAATTATGTGAAATACTTTTAAGCATTTCCGTTGTGCTATTGCATATTTTTTCCGGTTCACCTTCAAATGAACGTATATTATCCTGTATTTTTTTAAAAATCGTTTCAGCTTTTTCCGAATGGAGCATAACAAAGGTAGTTCCCTTATTATCATCAAAATCACTGTTTATCTCTACCGCAGAAAAACAATCCCAAAGTGTAAAATCACTGCATCGTTCAACTCCCTTAAAGCGGCAATTTGAGCATACCGGTCGGGAAATCATTCCCCGGTAAAACAATTTAAGCATAGGGTCATATTCCAAGCCGTTATGATACAAGCATACATTATCCCGATACAGGCTCATGGCAGTATGGGTGTAACCCGAATATTTATCTCTGAACAAGACTTTATCAAATTTACAGAATTTTTTCTTTTGATATTCGATGTATTTTTCAAAAACGAGCGGTGAAGGAATACCTCGGCATACAACATCAATCGTAATAAGGTTTTCACCGGCATCTGGCAAGAACTTTTTTAACCCTGCCACCTGACAGGGCGTGCCTGAAAAAAGAACTTTTTTCCCTTCGTTTAAACAATCCTTTATTTTTATAAAAGTGTCTCCCAAATCACTTTGAGAATATTTGGAATTTCTGAATAATGCAAGTTGTTCAACAGTATAAGCCGCCATATGGCAGACACGAAAATTTTTGTCCATTCCTGCACCGAATACAATTCCACCGTTTTCGATAATATGTTCCGCAATAGCCGTAAATGCCCCGCCCGATGTGCTCTCACGGCGGATTCGATCATTCTTATGCTGCACAATAAAAACACGTCCGGTATAATCGGTCGCCTTTGGCTTTGATTTTATCGGGCATACAGATAAACACTTTCCACAATTTATACAGTTTTTATCATCCATATGCGGATATAAAAAACCTTCGTTATCACTTTTCATTGAAAGGCATTCCGTCGAGCAGGCACAAACACAAGCTCCGCAGCCGCTGCAGTCTGTTTTGTTTATCAAATTTACTACATTATTGCTGCTCATAAATTCGCTCCATTCGTTTTCCCATATCCGCCGCATCGTACCCCGAAGCAGCTATTTTATCGGCTACATTCTTTCGGCCGTACGTTTTAGCAAGCGATACTGCCTTTTTTGCCCATTCAGATGCACCTGAGTCAAGCGGCATAGAAACAGCTCGATTTGTAATAATAATCTCGCTTGTCACAGTGTCTGAAAACAAGCACGGCAATCCGGTGCATTGTGCCTCAACGCCGGCAATCGGTAATCCTTCGTGTAAAGAAGGGAATAAAAACAAATCCATTGCTTGATAGAACCGTGCTATATCAGACCTGGAACCCATAAATTCAATATGTTCCGAAACGCCTTTTTTTATTGCATATTCACGAATACTATTAATTGCGTCACCTCTGCCTAAAAACAGAATAACCGCATTTTTTTCTTTTTTTATTACTTCTGCTATAATATCAACCATAAAGAAGTGATTTTTCTGCGGAATAAAATTTCCTACATGTCCCAACACCAATTTGTTATCCCAACCAAATTCTGTTCGCACTTCGCTTCGCACTTTTTCGCTGTACGAAAACAAATCTGTATCAATACCATTTTTTATTATTTGAATTGCGTCATTATTTTTTGAATATTTTTCCCCATACAGCCACACAGCTGCCGCCGCCGAACAAGCCAGCTTTACACTTGATATCTTTCTTATAAGCGGTCTGAATAAATAATGAAACATATCCGCTATTTTTCCGCCGACAGAAGCAGTGTTGTGCGAATGTGCAATAATTTGTTTAACACCTGCGATATAACAAATTATAAAAGCCATAGGGTTAGCGCACGAATTCTTATGAATATGTACCGCATCATATTTTTCTGTTTTTAAAAGCTTGTATAACGATAAGCAATATGGCAACACAGTTTTTTGAGGGGGCAAACGATGTATTTTAATATTATTCTCCTTTAAAAACGGAATTAAGGCACTGTTAGGATATGTTGTCACAAATTCAAACAAAATAGCATTTTTGTCTATGTTATTAAGTAAATTTCTTTGAAAAGATGCAATCCCTCCAATACTTTTAGTCAAGCTGACATGTAAAACTTTTTTCTTGTACATTACAACTTACTCCTTGCAAAATCTCTTTTTCTATAAAATCATAGCTTTTATTTATAAATGACAAAATTTTATTGTTTACGCTTTCATAATCAATATCGTCTAAAACTATGTCGTATACTTTGCTCGGGCTACTTATCAATCGTGTTTCAAGTCCTATCATTTTTAAAAAAGATTCGATTCTTGAGTTTGTTCCGTGTTTTTGCATTTTAAAACGATTAAACGCAAAAAAGTTTTTGTTAAATATCGTTGAAAATGCAGTTGCATGAAATGAGTCTGTACAAATATATTCGGCATTTGTAATGAGTCCCAAAAATTCATTCGGAGAGCATGAGGCTATCGGATAGTCTATACTTTCGTCCGATGCAATGTAAGAATCGTTATGCACTATTCCCAACACCGGAAGCCCGGTAATATCCGAAAGCTTTTCGGCAAATTTGCGGCATCTCTTTTCTCCACCGAGAAAATATGTAAAAATGTATTTTTGATTAGGACAAAGAGAAGCATCTAAAAGCATATCCCATTTACTTTTTGTAAGCAAAAAAACGGGGTCGCAAACCATATAGGGACTTTTTCCCGTAAGCTCCTTTACCAAATTACATCCACTGCTTTCACGCACCGAAATTGAGGACAAGCGATTTAAGAAAAATCTTGCCCTTTCCTTATAACATCTGTCCAATCCGGCAACTCCGAAACTTGTTGCATATGAAACCTTTGGTATATTGTCCGGCACCCAACTCAGTGTATAGTAATCCGGAAATATGTTGTCCGGTCTCCATAATTGGTCACTTCCAACCACAATCATATCATATACTGCGGTCAAATCTCCTAATTGCTTAAGAGAAGCCGCAATTCCGTTTGAAAAAATAAAGTTTTTCCGAAAATCATCAAACCTCCTCACACGTTCGCTGTACATTTGTCCGAGATTTCTGTAATTAATTTTTTGTAATATTTTCAAACATATTATAGGAAGTTTTGAAAATATCAGCCCAAATTTATGGATATTATGAATATAGTATTGCCTTTTTTTATAATCGAGGTACGTCTTTAAACCTTCAACGGATATAGTATCACATTCGATACCTTTACTGATTAAGTACTCCTGCAAGGCATACGCCTGCAATATACTACCGTAATTGTTGATAAAATAGCATGATACAATTCCTAATTTCATACGTTAAGCTCACTTCCGCCGCTATAATTTCGCAATCATCTTTATCGTCTTATCCGCCGTTATTTTAAAATCAAACCGTTCGGCGGATTTAATGCTTTTTTGCCTGATGTCATTTATATTTTGACAATGCTTATAAACCATAATTTCGTCTGCAATCAATTCGGGATTTCTATTCTTTACAAGCTTGCCGCAAATCCCATTTTGCACGATTTCCGAAACAGCCCCTACATCTGTTGCCACAATCGGCTTGCCCAAAGCCGCATATTCAGCAAGACACAAACCAAAACCTTCCCATTTTGAAAATAAAACAGCAACATCAAAAACCGAAATGTATTTATATGGATTGTTTACCCAACCGGTAATTGTTGTTTTGCCGAAAACATTATTTTTTTTGAGAGCCTTTACAAAATCCTCCATAAGTTCTCCGTCTCCCACCCAAACAAAGCGTGTATCGGGATATTTTCTTGCAATATGACCGGCAACATCCGCAAAAAGCAACGGATCCTTCTGTTCGGATAATCTCGCAACGCAACCGATAGTAAAATCTTTTTCTTTATATCCAAGTTCGGTTTTTTCAATTCTTATAGATTTACATTTATCTAAATCTATACCGTTAAGAATGACCTCAATTTTATTATCTTTACATATTTTATTTTTTAATGCATTCCTTTTTTCATATTCCGAAATCGTTATTATTTTATCCGTTGATATTGCCAGAATTTTTTCAAGATAACGATAAAACAACTTTTTAGTTGATGATACATTCATATCAAATGACCAGCCATGAGGATTATATATAACTTTACATCCGAGCCCCATTACGGCTATACGACCTATTGCTCCTGCCATTGAGGAGTGACAATATACAACATCAGGATTTTCTTTTTTAATTATCTTTCGTATTTTTAAAGCAGCCTTTATATCTTCTAAAACCGATATTTCTCTTGGCACATCCACATCATATATCGTGCAAGAACTTATAGGTAACAACTTTTTATTGTATCCCGAAGCACATATCAATACTGTGTCATAATTCTTATATGTATGTTCAATTAGCATCCTTGTGTAAACTTCCACCCCGCCTCCGTGAGTTAAGGCAATGTGTAAAAGCTTGAAGTGTGTGTCCATTTCAGAACACTCCCTTTCCCGAAAGCACTCGCTTGATTGTGGCAAAAAATATTTTCGTATCAAGCCTTATAGACCTGTTTTTTACATAATACAATTCCATTTTCTGGCGTCTGCCGTCAGCATATCCCACATCATTTCTGGCATAAGCCTGCCAGTACCCTGTAAGTCCGGGTTTTACACTGAGCAGGGTATTTCGGTCATTTCCATACAACAATGTTTCCTCATTGAGAACAGGTCTTGGTCCTATAAGACTCATATCGTTTTTCAGCACATTTAAAATTTGCGGTAATTCGTCCGCTGATGTCTTTCTTAGTATTTTTCCTATCTTAGTAATGCGTGGGTCTTTTTTTAGCTTATATTCTTTTTTGTAATTTTCCAATTCCTCCGGAGTTAAAAAATCCTCTAATCTGTCAGCATTCATTTTCATTGTTCTAAACTTATACATACGGAAAGGTTTTCCACCTTTCCCGATTCGAGTGGTTTTGTATAATACCGGGCCTCCGTCAGTAAACTTAACAACTACTGCAACCAAAGCATATATGACCAAATATATAGGTATAGCAAGCAATGACAACAGAAAATCAATACATCGTTTAATAAAACAATATAAAATATTCTTACTTTCTATTGTTTGCTCCTTCGTAATTAAAATATAATTAGTGTCTTGTCTGAGTTCAGGCATATTTTCTCCTTTCATTTATTTTGAAAGCAAATACTTATATGCTTTGTTAAATCTGTGGTAGCTCCCTTTTCCCTGATGGACATCACTTCCAATGGCATAGACGCAATCCATATCTATCCATTTTATAATCCGTTTTCGTTCTTTTGCTATAAATACATCATCGCTGTTAATCTGTAAAACAGCACCAATCTCCAGCATTTGTTCAACAACAAAATCAGAATAGCGATTCGGATGAGCCATGACAATCCCAAATCTTTTTTTCAGCTGTTCTGCAGTAACAAAATAAGATTCGGTAATCAGAGATTCGGCTAAAGGCAATTCAAGTAAAATATTATTTCCGTCCGGCATACATAATTTATCAATTTTCCGAAGATTATGAAGCCCCGGTACAAGAAGAATCTCCGCACCTAATTTGATTGGGATTTCAACCCCTATGTTTTCAATCGTTTTCAAAGCCTGCTGTCTTTTAAAACAAAAAGAATCAACACTTGTTTTATGCAAATAACAATGTGGAGTGGCATAAATTTCTTCAATTCCGTATTTCTTTGCTTTTTTTATGAGCAAAATACTTTTTTCTGCATTTTCGGCTCCGTCATCAATCCCGGGTAATATGTGAGAATGGTAATCAATTTTAGGCAAAATCATTTTACCACCAACTTATTTGAATATTTTTTTGTATAAACAGATTATTTAATATTTGTATTTTGAATAATCACTATAATAGTTTTTATAATACCTTCCGTATTTACTGTATTTCCCATATCTGCTGTATTTACCGTACATTTCCGCTTTTGGATCAACATTTTCCAATATAATACCAAGTATTTTAGCGTCCACCTGTTCTAACGAATGAACCATTTGTTTGATATCATCTACATTTGAAAATCCGGCACGAACGGCGATGAGGTAACCGTTAATTTTATCGGCAAGAACCGTTGCATCTGTTACAACATTAACCGGCGGTGTATCAATTATAATATAATCATAATTTCTGCTGTATTCATCAAGCAATGCACTCACCCTCGGTGTTGCCAGAAGTTCTGCCGATGAACTGCTGACATTGCCGGAAACTATGATATCAAATCCTAAATCGGTATTTTTTATAATTTCAGCATTGTCGCTTATTCCTGCAAGATACTCCGAAAGTCCTTCTTGTTTATCAATCGAAAGATAGCGTGCAATTCTCGGTCTGCGCATATCCGCATCAATCAAAAGAACTTTTTTCCCTGCCTGTGCCAATGTTTCTGAAATATTGATACTGCATGTACTCTTTCCTTCTGAAGCAACAGCACTGGCAATAACAATTTTTTTACAACTATCTTCTGACGGTAAATATAAAATATTGGTTCTTGCCATGCGATAGGCTTCCGAAACAGCGAAAGAAGTTTTTTCATTCAATATAAATCTTTGAGCAAGAATACTTGACATTTTTTCAGAATCTTTGCTTCTTTTTTTCTTTATGGAAACAACTTCTTCATGCGGCGGGATGATACCTATAACCGGGATTTTAAAGTTGTTTATAATTTCATTTCTTCCGTAAACGGTTGTATCCATCGAGTTTGCAAGCAAAATATATCCGCAAGATAAAATAAGCCCCACAGCAAAGCCAATGAACGCATTACGAGGTATCGGCCAATTATAATCATCAATATCCGGAACTTTAGCTTCTTCTATCACTTCAACAGATGCAGCTTTTACAATTCTTATAATTTCATCCGGTACAATCTCAACAATCTCGTTAACTATGTCGGTCGCCATTTGCCTGTTTTGCGAAGTGGCAGAAATGTAAAATGCCTCTGTTTCGTTAATTGCACTTCCCGTAAGCAAGCTATTGATTTTTTTTGCTGTGAGTTCGGGATATGTACCTCTTAATCTATCAGCAACTTGTTCTAACACAGGATCAGAGCGAATGATTATCAAATAGGTGTCTACCAGGGATTTTGAAACTGTCAGGTCTCCCGAAGTTATATACCTTTCATCATTTTTCTCATTATACACATAGAGCTTGGCAGTCGCTGTATATTCCGGCTTCACAAAGCAATATGTAAATCCTCCGAATGTTACCATTCCGATAAGCGAGGCAATAATAATGAGCAATATACTGTGCCATAAAGCAAGGAATACATCCCTTACAGTCAAATTCATTAGAAATCAAACCTCCATATTTTATACTGCATAAGCTTTTATTTAACCTCTACTGTATAATACGAATTACATCTTTCGCCATCTATGTTATAACGGATATAAACCCCGTACCAACCTGCCGTCTTTTGTTTCCATACGCTGCCGTCTTTGGGATTGGTATATTGCTGATTCAATTCCTTTCCGTTAATATCGGAGAATTTTGCAGCAGCCGCAGAAAACTCATTCCAATTTGTGATTGACACATCGTCCGTACCGATATATACAATGGTCACTTTAGCAACATCAAATCCATTTGTGTTCAAAATAATTTGGCTTTCCTCCGCAAGTGCAAACGGAATGTCTATCGGCTGAAAATTATAATCATCGACGGTAAATGTATAATATTTAGCAAGTGACTTATTTAAGTTTCCGTCAAAATACTTTATAAATGCCACGTAATTTCCATTTGTATTAAATGTTTTAGTGTAATCAAGTGAATTCAGTACTTTTGTATATCCGCTGCTGCCGTTTTCGTCCGGATATAGTTTACCGACTTTCACAAAATCATTCCAAGTAACATTGCTTGCATCAACCTCTGATTCTCCGATATACGCAACACCTATTGTAGATGAAACATTTCCTTTCATTTTTAAAGTTCTTGTTTTAGGGTTATATGAAAGAGAAGGTCTTTCAAAGCTTACGGCATTTTTTACATTGAATGTAATGTAATCAGCCGTTGTTGTTCCGTTCTCTTTTGTATATTTTACAAACGCAACATAGTTACCTCGTGTTCCGGGTGTTCTTTTTGTAAAATTGCCATAGATTGCATATCCTACAGGACTGTTTAAATTGGCATAATCTTTGCCTGCGGCAACAAGTTCATCCCAGTTTATATTGTTCGTATCAAATGTTGCACCACCAACATAAACAATGCCGACCCTGCATTTAGCACTTGCTTTTTTGACAAGAGTCAGTGTGCTGCCGTCCCACTTAAGGTACGGAATTTCGGGTTCTTCCGGTTCCGGATCGGGTTCAACAATCTGATTTTTCGTAAACTTTGCCGTGTAGGTTTTATTTGCCGTTACATTTGTAACCACAAATTCTGCTGTATCGCACACCTTTGTATCGCCGTCATACCAGCCGTCAAAGGTGTAACCTTCGTCTGCCGTAGCGGTAAGGGTTATGCTTTCGCCGTCCAATACCGTACCGCCGCCCGATACCGTGCCGCCTGTTTCGGCATTGGCTGTTACGGTATACGTTTGCGGTTTTAATCCATTGACAATTCGGTTATCGCTTGCCCAATCATAGTTAAGCAGTTTTTCAGTCGCACCGGTAACTGTGGTGCTAATTTGACTGTCTGCATAGAAAGCGCCCTTTTCAGAACCTGCTGACGGAAGTGACGCATTTGCCCATCCGTCGCCGAAGATAAAAGTTTTTACGTTTGAACCATAAGCAAATTTATCAAGTTTTGTATTCGCACCTACGGTGAACTTACTTAAATCAAGAGTTGTAAATGCACTGCTTTGAATACCGCAGCCGTGGAACATTAATCTCATATCAGCAACGTTTGATGTATCAAATTTATCACCCAAATTAAGTGTAAATAATTTAGAGGCAGAGCCGCAAGATCGGAACATTTCTTTCATATCGGTAACTTTCGAGGTGTTAAATTTATCGCCTAAGTCAAGTGTGAATACTTGCGAACACACACCGCAGGAGGAGAACATATAGTGCATGTCGGTAACGTTTGATGTGTCAAACTTCTCGCCCAAATCAAGGGTGAATACCGCGGACTCATTGCCGCAGGAGTAGAACATATAGCTCATATTGGTAACGTTTGATGTGTCAAAATTATTCCCTAAGTCAAGTGTGAATACTTGCGAATACCTGCCGCATGAGTAGAACATATAGCTCATGTCGGTAACGTTTGATGTGTCAAGCATTTCAAGCCCTGTTATTTTGTCGATTTTGAAACCGTTCATAAATGCAAAAGCCAGACTCTTTCCTGCTATAATTTTTCCGTAGCCGCCGATGTAAAGTTCTGTACCGTCCATCCATGCCTTAACGCTGCCGTCACCTCTTGCGGAATAGTCGGAATAGGAAATGTTTGTAAGATCGTAATCCGCCAAATCCACAAAATGCACGGCGGTAATTCCTGTTGAAGCAATATCCGTGATGCCGTCACGTTTTATTTTTTTGATAAGCGAACTGTCACCCGTGCTCACGCTGAACAGCTTCGACTCCGGGAGCAGATTCTTTGTAAACTTCGCCGTGTAGGTCTTATCAGCCGTTACATTGTCAACAACAAATTCTGCCGTATCGCAAACTTTTGTGTCACCGTCGTACCAGCCGTTAAATGTATAGCCCTCATCTGCCGTTGCGGTAAGTGTTATGCTGCCGCCCTCGGCTACTTCTCCGCCGCCCGATGACGTGCCGCCTTCCGTGCCGGCTTCTGCCGTAATTGTGTAAGATACGGCGTTCTTTGCAAATTTCGCCGTGTATGTTTTATCCTCTGTTACGTTGCTGACCACAAATTCCGCCGTATCGCAAACCCTTGTATCGCCGTCGTACCAACCGTTAAATGTATAGCCCTCATCTGCCGTAGCGGTAAGTGTTATGCTGCCGCCCTCAGCTACTTCTCCGCCGCCCGATGCAGTGCCGCCTGTTTCGGCATTGGCTGTTACGGTATACGTTTGCGGTTTTAATCCATTGACAATTCGGTTATCACTTGTCCAATCATAGTTACAAAGATTTTCTGTTGCACCGATAACTGTGGTGTCGGTTTGCGAGTAATTATAAAAAGCTCCGCTTGTGCGACCCGCTGACGGAAGAGTTGCGTTTTTCCATCCTTCGCCGAAGATAAATGTATTTACAGACGTATTATATGCAAATTGGTCAAGTTTTGTATTCTCGCCAACATTGAAAGTGCTTAAATCAAGAGTTGTAAGCGACTTGCTTCCGTTAGAGAACATCTCGCTCATATCTGTAACATTCGACGTATCAAACTTATCCCCGAAATCAATCGAGAATGACGGGCAATACTCTCCGCAGTAATTGAACATTCCTCTCATATCAGTAACATTTGACGTATCGAACTTATCGCCTAAGTCAAGTGCAAACGCCCGGGAATTCCGTCCGCAGTAATTGAACATTCCTTCCATATGTGTAACATTTGATGTATCAAACTTATCACCTAAGTTAAGCGTAAACGCCTTGGAGCTACCGCCGCAGTAACTGAACATATATCCCATATTGGTAACATTTGACGTATCAAACTTATCACCTAAGTTAAGCGTAAACGAACGACTGCCGCAGCCACTAAACATTCCGTACATATTGGTAACTTTTGAGGTATCAAACTTATTCCCCAAATCCAGTGTAAGTGATCCGCAATCGTAGAACATCATTTTCATGTTGGTAACGTTTGAGGTGTCAAAGTTATCTCCTAAATCCAGCGTAAATTCTTTAGAGTCACGACCGCAAGCACCGAACATCTCTTCCATATCAGTAACGTTTGATGTATCAAGCATATCAAGTCCCGTTATACGGTTGAGGTCTGTGGAGCCGGCAAATGCATGTGCAAGACTCCGTCCCGCTATAATTTTCCCATAACCTCCGATATAAAGCGTGAAAGTTGCCTCGTCGTACCACGCAAGAACGCTGCCGTCAAGATCTGCGGAATAATCCGAAGTAGTGATCCCTTCAAGGTCATAGTCATTTAAATCAACAAACGATATAATTTTTATCGGTGTTGAAAACTCTATATCCTCTGCTAATACGGTATTAAGTTTGAAAAACATGTCTGTCGAAAACAGCTTTGAAGTTTTCTGTATTTTTTCGGTAAACTTCGCCGTATAAGTCTTATCTTCGGTTACGTTTTCAACCGCAAATTCTGCTGTATCACACACCTTTGTATCGCCGTCATACCAGCCGTCAAAGATATAGCCCTCATCTGCCGTTGCGGTAAGAGTTACGCTTTCGCCGATTCTTACGTCCGTACTGCTGCTTGACGCCGTTCCACCCTCGGTGGCGTTTACCGTGATCGTGTTCTGCCTGAATGTCTGAATTTTAAGATAAGAAGTGTTGTGGTTTATTGTATAGCTTAGTTTTTTAACATTCTTTAACGATGTCGGATTAGAGCCGTCGGGATTTTGGCTGTATTCCAAATCCACCCCGACATGATCATCCAAAAGCATAATATAATCAATAGAATCACTGCTATATATTATATTATCTTTGTTTTTAACATCATTATTTATGAGGTATATGGGCTTATCGCTGTAACATATATGAAAACGGCTTTTGACAGTCATCGCACGACGGCCGCTGCTTTCAATCTTTCCGGAGTAAAGATAAACATCCCATGTGCCGGCACTTAATGCGTACTCGCCGTCTGAGATAATGTGACCGTCCAAAAGGTAAAAATCACCGCCGTTTCTTACAACAACGCCATAAGCTCCTCCTGTTCCCGTATTATGTACTGTAACGCCGTCTATATAAGCAACTCCGTTATTTACAATCAAAATTCCTTTTGTATAGTCACTCTTTGTATATCCGGTTATTGTTCCGTTTCCGATTATCTCAAGACTTCCTCCATCGACATAAATAACACTATACACGTAATTACTGTATTCCAATTTACTCGTACCGGTCAAGGTCTTGTTATTTGTATCTAAGATAAAATAGTCATACACAAGGTTCAGCATACTGTTTGACGTACAATCGGCAAGAAGTTTAATCGTTGCTTTGTTCTCTGCGGTGGTATCCAACGCAACTGCCGCATTCCACGCATCGTCGATTGTTGTGTAATATTCTGTGTTCCCGTTAAATGTAACGCTTGCCACATTTTCCGCTGCATCTGCTGCATAGCTTGTTATCGGCATAACGGTACACAATACCGATATACAGATAAGCAGTGATAATAAACTTTTCACTTTTTTAAACATCATTTTGCACCTCTCAAATTTATTTTTTATATATTTATATATTATTAGGTTACTTGTTTCTTTCCAGAAGCATTTGGTCTGTCTTTTTTCGCAGTAAAAGGAGCATATCAAGTTCTTTGAGAGTAATATTAATCCCCTCGTTGCTAAATAAGCTAAGTATCCTTGACAGATATTCGGTCTTACTTATATCGTTTCTGCATAATGCAAGGTTTTTAAGCTCCTCTTTTAATTTCTCATTGGTATCCAATTCGTAATTAAATTTTGCCACTTGATCAAATGTGATTTTTTTCTTTCTGAAAAACAATATTTTCACCTCCGAGCATTCAATCAAACTTAAAGTACAACAAAAAAAGCCGTTATCATTATAACAAAAAACCACCCTTGCGGATGGTTTTTGTCGTAATTGGTTGATTTTGAAGCGTAATTGGTCTTTAGATTTTAAAAATTCAAAATAATACAAACTGTCAGTATATTATTCTCATAACTGTATTTTATGTCGCCGTCATATTTTCGGATTGCCGAAAGAATACTGGAAATTCCGATACCTCGTTTTTTAAGCATATTGTTCTCTATCTGAATATCTTTTCTGCAAGGGTTGGAACACACAATCACAATCTTATTTGCGACCGTTCGGATATTCACTGTTATTTTGCCGTCAGATTGACATTCAACACAGCCGTTTACGGCATTTTCCAAAAGATTCGACAAAACAGCCACAAAATCCATATCGGATATGGCGGTGTGTTCTGCGGTATCTGCTTCAATGGAAATTGAAAGACCGTTCTTTTGCGCATTTGTATAAAAACTGGTCAAAATAGCATTCACTGTAATGTTGGGGCAAAAATCATTCGGCTTTATTTCATCTAAGCTGTCATTGTATTGTTTCAAGTAACATAAAGCCTCATCAACTTCCCCTTTTTCAAGCATAGTTTCAATATTCTGATTATGGTGTCTGAAATCGTGGCGGACTGTTTTTGCCGACAGTTCATTTTCTTTTGCGGTCTTAAGCTGTCCTTGCAGATAAGCTATGTTTTGGTTAATTAATTCCGTGTTGCTTTCATCTATCATAGACTTAATTGTGCCGAATATAACCCATAGAATTGATGCGTATATCAAAACGGAAACTGCAAAAAACGGGGCATAATCGCCTATGCGTTCGTACTTGTCATAAAATATCATTACAAATAATGCAAAAATCACCAAAAACAAAAATGAAACGGTTGATATGGAATACCATGTTTTTCGCCGCTGTCCGGATACTGCTCTTACCGATGGACGCAAAAACCGCACATATACATAAGCCATAGAAAGAAACAAAACCGTTCTTACGATATTCCTCGCATAATACACAAAAATGTCGGGTGCTCCTTTGAACAATACTCTGCACAGCATAAGTGAAATGCACAAAAATATACAAAATGCATTTGCATAACTTATGAACAGAAAAACTTTTTTACAGATCGGGTCGGCTGAGGTAAACAGAAAAATTAAAAATGCCACAATTATTGTACTCATAAAGGCTATTGAGAAGTAGCCGATACTATTTCCGAATATCGCATAAATAAGCGTTGTAAGGCACACGAACAAAACAACAAATCCCGAATAAATCAGTGCCGTCTTACTTCTTGAATATTTAGGCTCTGTCATTACCCAAAAGAAAAGGAAATGTGAAATTCCGAGCAATGTCATTGCCGTAAATGCATACATCATTATTTTGTCGCCTCCTCTATGTAGAAACTGAAATACTGTTCTTTTACATCATTTTGCAAGCGTCTCGGAATCGGTATTCTTTGTCCGTTTATCAAAATGAGTTCGGTTTGAAGAATGCTTTGCACGCATCTTAGATTTACAATATATGAGGCACCGACAGATATAAACCCTTTAATCTTATGGCATAAAGTTTTTATATCGGCGAGGGGAGTGCGTGTTTTTATGTTTTTCCCGGATTTTAAGAATATTTCAACATTGTGATTTTTCGATTCAACATAAATTACTTGATATAAATCAATACGGTGTATTTCACGACCACAGCTCACAGGCACAAATAAACGCTTGTTTCTTTTTTCAATGATCCTGTCGAGTGTGTCGATAAGTCTTTCTTTTGTGAAAGGTTTTGTTAAATAGTCATTAACATGCAGTGCAAATGCTTCAACCGCAAATTCAGAGCTTGTCGTTAAAAAAACGACGTCTGTACTTTCATCACTTTTGTTTTGGAGTTCCTTTGCAATTTCAGTCCCTAAAACGCCGGGCATACATATATCAAGTAACGCAATATCCGGGGCACCGCATTTTGCTATATCGTCTAACATATCAAGAGGATTTAAGAAACAGTTAACGCTAATACGCAGCTCAGGATGTGTTTTTGCATATTCCAATACAATTTGCTTTATGTTTTCAAGTTCATTTATTTGGTCATCACATATAGAAATAATCATTCTTAAAACCTCCTTTCAGCTTCGGTAATTTTTTTACAATATGGCTGCTATACTGTTATTCGAACCCAAACTTATAGTCTTTTGTCAAAATTATATATTCATTTTTAATTATATCACATAAATCGAAATTTGTCATCCTTCTAAAGTATGAAATTATCATTTTCTGCTTTATGCACAATTTTATATTACGGATTACATCTTCCGCAAGGATTGAATCCGTCTTGTATCGCTTCACCACGAGTGCAATTTAAGTAAACTTTGTTCTTCTCTTTCATCTGAGAAACAGCACTGCAATTAGGATAGTGGAATTTTTTTGTGTTTGCATTGCCTATATATTCAACAGCCTCGCAATTTTCAATATTTTGAGCGGATAAAGTTTTTTCTTCTTCTGTCGGGTTGGTTTGCACGTTTTTATTTTTAGCTGTAGTAATTGTAACAGTTTTGCCGTCACTTTCCACAACAATATCACCCTGCATATCGGTACGATACACTTTGACATCCGCATCGCGCAAACGGCTCAAAACATCTTCTGTCGGGTGTCCGTAATTGTTATCTCCGACAGAAATCACCGCATACTTCGGCATAATCTCACGCAAAAACGGATATGTGGTTGAGTTTTTGCTTCCGTGATGCCCGACCTTCAGCACTGTTGCCGACAGGTCATATCCGGCGCTTAATATTTCCTGTTCCTCCTCACGCTCCGCATCGCCCGTAAAAAGAAAAGAGGTATCGCCGTATATAATTTTCATTACGATAGAGCCATTATTGCGGTCGCTTTCACTTTCCGTTATCGGACCGTAAAATTCTATTTTGCTGCTGCCGAAATCAAGGCTTTCTCCCGGCTTGGGGTGAGTTATTGTCAAGCCCTGCTCGGCGGTTTTGTTTTTCAGACTTTCATAAGAGCGTGTATCGGCTTCGGTTTCCGGCGCTAACACATTTCCGACCTTCATTTTGGCAAGCGGAGCTGAAAGTCCGCCGATATGGTCATCGTCTGCGTGCGATGCGACAATATAATCGAGATAATCAATGTTTAAGTTTTTGAGATAGGTATAAATAATACTGCTGGCGTGCGGCTTTCCGCCGTCAATAAGCATTGTTTTATCATCGCAGAGTACAAGCGCCGCATCGCCTTGCCCGACATCAATATAATGTACCGCAAAGCTGTGTTCGGAATAGTCGGTTGTATCTTTCGGAGCTTTTGTTTCCGTGACATTTTCCGACTGTCCGGGAGAATTAGGTTCTTCGGTTATCGGTACAGCTTCGTTTGTGCAGGAGCAAATACAAAGCAGCATACAAATACACAAAAGCGCCGATATAATGCGAGATTTGTTTTTCAGTTTCTGTAATCGTTTTTCAGTTTCCACATAGAAAACTCCTTTCTCCGTCAAATGTTTAATTACTGCGATTTTTGGACAAAATAAAAAATCGCAAAACTGATAGTTAAACGATTTGTACTCCGACTTATTTGGTTTTACAAGCCTTTTATGAAATTCTGACGGCTTATTATGACGGATTATACATTTTTCCGAGCCGATCCATTTCCTTTGCCTTATGCTCCGGCAGAGAGTGAGCATAGATATTCAGCGTGACGGTCGGAGAAGCGTGTCCGAGTATTTCCGAAAGCGTCTTTATATCCATTCCGATTTCCAACGCCCTTGTAGCGAAAGTATGCCGGGTTGTATGAAATTTAACATCACGAACGCCGATTTCCTTCAATATTGCCTTGTATCTCCGAGCGTAAACAGTCGGCTCGATAAATTTTCCCTTGCGGTTAATTAAAAAACCACCTTCGTGTTCAATCGCTTTGAGCTTTGCGGTTAAAAACTTCGGAAGTGGTATATCACGCACAGATGTATCGCTTTTCGGTAAGGCAATCACGATTTCTGTTTTCTTTTTTCCTTTGTCGGACTTTGCTCTGTAAAGCGTTTGCTGTATAGATATAACACCTCTTTTTAAGTCAATATTTTTCCATTCCAATGCACATAATTCTCCGATTCTGATACCTGTGTAAAGGCAAATCAAAATCCCTATATCATTAGGATTATCCGAGCTTTCAATGTATTTTTCTATTGCTTTCTGCTCATTTTTGCTGAACACGATAACCTCTTTATTTTTCTGCTTCGGCAGCTTTATACGCTTGCAAACGGTAGGCATTAAGCCGTTATCGGCAGCGGTATCCAAACCGAGCTTTAACACGGTATATATCAGCTTGACTGTTGACGGCTCCCATTTTGCAGCAAGACCGTTTACAAAGTCCTGCACCGTGAGTTTTGTAACTTCGCACAGCCGCATATTTCCAAGCTCCGTGTTAATATGATTTTCAACGAGCGAGGAATACACCGTATATGATGATTTTTTTATGTGCTTCTGCGTTAATAGCCACTTTTCAAACCAATCCTTTACAAGCATTTCCGAGGGAGGTTTGTTATACCGTTCTTTTACCTTTGCTTTGGCAATTAAAAGTTTTTCCTTTGCTTCTTTGTAGGTCTTTCCGTAGACATATCCGATAATGCCTTTACCCTGCAAATCGTAGTCCTTAATATATCGACCCTCATATCTTCCGTCTTTTCTTTTGTAAATATTTTCACCCTTGCGAGCCATAGAAAATCACTCCTTTGACATTAAATTTTTGACGGATAATTCTTATAAATTTTCCTCAAAAACTTGTTTTTTTACGCCAATTATGATATAATTGACTATAATAATTTTATCATTGACTGCAAACTTTATAAATAGCTCAAATCCTTATTTTTCAAGGCATTGGAGTGTTTTTAACAGTCAAGTAATAAAACTATCAGTTACGAAACTTAAAAAGACAGCGAAAGGCATATAGAAATGCTCCCCGCTGTCTTATGTTTTTAATAGCACCTCGGTCTTGCCGCAAAGCCAAAGCCGCTGTTTGTTGTGATAACGACATTATTCCTGCCGCTTGAACAATGGATAACAAGAATGTTTCCGGCAGCGTCCTTTCCAGCAACGATTCCGACGTGAGATAAATCACCGTAAAAGGCTAAATCCCCGGCTTGAGCGCTGCTCCAAGATATTCGGCTGCACTTTGCGATTTGCCCTTTCGTTCCGTGTCCTATGCTTGACGCATTAAACCCGGAATTGATAAAGCTCCAAGTAACAAACCCCGAACAGTCAAGTCCGAAAGGCCTTTTTGTCCCGGTTGTTTTACTGCCCTCCGCCGATACTGTTTTCAGCTTGCCCCATTCTGAGTCCCAGCCGATAGCAGACGATTTACCGCCCCAAAAGTAATTCACCTTGCCTACAAGCGAACAGGCGGCTTTTATAACCTTCTTTCGCTCCGCTGATAAACTATCGGGTAAGTTTTTCAAAATATCCTGTGCGGTTGCGTCCGATACGGCGAGCGACTGCGCTGCGGAAATCAACACCTCATCTTGCTCCAAAAGCGTATCGAGCGCTTCCTGTTGCTTGCGTGTGAAATTATACTGTGAAATCATATCCTCTTTTGTTTTCGCCGTAATTGTAATATACACAACCTTTTCATTGGTATCACCGCTTGCAACCGTTTCCGTCCGAGAGGTTATCTCGTGCATATCCCAAAATACATCTTTGAGCTTTTGTTTTTTATCCTCTGTGATGACAACAACATCTTCGACCGTATTATCTTCCACACCCGCTACCTTTGTTGCAAATATGGCGAGTACCAAGTCCCAATTTGCCTGTTCGCCGATAATTTCGCTGCGGTCGGCGGCTGCGGCATTTTCTATATCATCGAGCTTGTTTGAAAGTTCCATATTACATTCTGCAACGATAGCTGAAATGGGAATACTGTCATTATCCGCCGCTTCATCGGAAATAAAGATACCGAAAGGACTTGCAGCTATCGCCGCAACCACAATTACAACAATTAAAGCAACCAACAATACTGCCCAGCCGCCGAGTGCGGCAAGTGCCGAAACAACGGCTTTTGCTGCTGCCGCTACCATTTGAGCGACTTTAACTGTGATTTTAACAGCCGCTTTTGCGGTTGCCTTTGCGGCTTGTGCAGATTTCTGAGCAACCTCTTTCGCTTGCTTGGCAGCTT
>ENA-OUQF01000537-OUQF01000537.1-human-gut-metagenome-genome-assembly--contig:-NODE-537-length-28152-cov-6.724205_pt1 | contig 28152 bp, 21 predicted proteins | sample MGYA00237947_ERZ548826 | MGnify/ENA primary metagenome ERZ548826 (study PRJEB26490, sample SAMN05194701) | human gut metagenome | biome: terrestrial biome; feature: human-associated habitat; material... | reverse complement strand
GTTCTATTTCGCTGTATTTGCCGCCGGCCTCGCCGTCGCGCGTCCACGCCACGGGCTTTTCAAAGGTGAACTTTGCGCGCGTCGTGTGCAGGATGATGAGCTTGTCGCTGTCATAGCGCTGTGAAAGCACGCTTGTGACGATCTCGCTGAAGCCCTCTATACTGCCGGGGTCCTTCACCAGCACCAGCTCGCTCATCCCGTCGCCGAGGCATACCATCTCCTCACGCAGCTTCACTATTCCGGCCACGGAGGTGGAGTTGGACATACTGCCGTAGACCAGCGGGGCCTCCACCACGCCGCCGTCGTACTCCACGCGCGTGTTGTAGCTTTCCAGCTTCGGCAGCGCCGCCATGCCCTGCAAAACGTAGGCGAGGTGGCCGAGGCGCTTTTTCATGTCCTGCGGCGTGGCGTAGCTCACCTCCGTGAACGCGCCGAAGGCCGCGATATAGGCGAAGTACTCATCCGCGCCGAAGCCGCCGACGTCGTAGGGGTGCGCGCTGCCGCGCACAAGGCGGAGCGCCGCGCCGATGGTGTCATTCTTCGGCAGGCCGAGGGTCGTCGCCACGTCGTTTGCCGTGCCCATCGGGATGTAGCCGAGCGGCGGGGGAGAGGGCACGCGCATAAGCCCGGCGATGACCTCGCTGAGCGTGCCGTCGCCGCCGATGCAGGCCACGGCGTCAAAATCGTGCGCGTACCGCCCGGCGTACTCCGTCGCGTCGCGTGCACCGTCGGTGTAGAAAAGCGTCGTGCGGTATCCGCCGTCGTTGAGTATTTTCAGCGCCTCCGTAAAGCCCTGCTTGTATCCGCCGCGTCCCGCCGCTGGATTTATGATGAGCATGAGTTTTTTCTTTTCCGCCGCCATGCGTCCGCCTCCTATTTATATCTTTATTTAAAAAGCCGCGCGGAGTGAGCGTCGAATTGTCCGCTGTCAGCGGACAACAGAGGCGCAGAACGCAGCGGAGCCTTCTCGAAAAAGTGGCTTCGCCGCTTTTTCGACAGTTTCGCCCCCACGCGTTTACAACGTGCGGGGTTTTCAGTATGTCAAAAAAGCCTCGCAGAGTTTCGCGTCCGCAGACGCGAAAGAGGTATAATACGTTTTCTGCCGCGACATGTGCGTGGCAGAAAACACTTTGCGCGGAGTGAGCGTCGAATTGCCCGCTGCCGGCGGGCAACAGAGGCGCAGAGCGCAGCGAAGCTTTCTCGAAAAAGCGGCAAAGCCACTTTTTCGACAGTCTCTGTTTAAATTTATCCGCGCGCGGCGTCCTTGTCAAGTGGCAAATCGGCCGATATCACCCGGCCGCTTCTTATAAATATGGCTCTTGTCAACCGAGGGTATGAGCACACAAACGAAAAACGGGATGCAAATGCATCCCGTTCACGTTACCATTTCAAAAAACTCAAGCCATCTCGTTGAGCTTGTGAGCCATCGCGGACTTCTTGTGTGCTGCATTGTTCTTGTGCAGCAAACCCTTGCCGGTCGCGCGGTCAACTGTCTTAACAGCAACTTTATAGGCACTGACGGCTGTGTCACGGTTGCCTTCGGCAACTGCTGCGTCAAACTTTTTAATCATGGTCTTGAGCTCGGTCTTCTCAGCGCGGTTCTTTGCTCTGAGCTCCTTGGACTTTTCGTCCCTCTTGGCAGAAGATTTAATGTTGGCCATGTTTCAATCGCCACCTCCTCCTATAAAATTGAGTTACACATAACTCGCGTTTAGAAATTATAGCAAATATCGTACTGAAAATCAAGGGGTTTTTCAAAAAAATCCGAAGAATTTTTTGTTTGTGGTCTTTCATTTTTCTTCTGCGCTGAATCCACAATATATTGGGTATACTAAGCTTTGAATTATGCCATCTGGCGGCGTCTGCCGCCGTTAGGTAATGAAATTTTATCTGGAGGTGTCATATGCTTCTGCACGGCAGGACAGACCTTGCAAGCGAGGCGCGCGACATGCTCTCTTCCGGCGTTGGCGAGGTGGAGGGCATACGCGCAAGGGAAGAGCTTATACACGGACACCGCGTCGTCTGCGTGGACATACTCGACCGGCGCGGGGCGGACACGCTCGGCAAGCCGCAGGGCCGGTATTTCACTCTCACCCTCGGTTCGCATTTTGAGCGCGGCGACAGCAGCTTTTCCGACGCGGCGCAGGCCGTGGCGGAGCTTATCCGCCGCTGCGGCGGGGAGGGCGTGTCCTCGTGCCTTATTGCGGCGCTTGGTAATCCGGACATCACGCCGGACGCGCTTGGAAACCTCGCCGCGTCCAGCATACTCGTCACGCGGCATTTGAAGGCGTCCTCCCCGGCGGAGTTTGCGGGCTTCATCGACACGGCCCTCTGCCGCACGGGCGTTCTCGGCACGACAGGCGTGGAGAGCGCCGTACAGATACGCTCTCTCTGCGATGAATTGAAGCCCGCGCTGGTCATCGCCGTGGACGCCCTCGCCGGGTCTGAGCTTGCGGGCCTGTGCCGAAGCATTCAGGTGTGCAGCAGCGGCATCGCGCCCGGCTCCGGCGTCGGCAACAACAGGGAGATGCTGTCTGCGGAGAATCTCGGCGTGCCCGTTATTGCGGTCGGCGTGCCGACTGTCATCGACGCCTCCGCTTTTTCCGACTGTGATGAGCTTTGCGGGATGTTCGTGACGCCGCGGGGGATAGACAGTCTGGTGCGCTGTGCCGGGCGGCTCATCGGCTACGGCATTGACCTTGCGCTGCATCCGGGCCTGACCGTGGAGGATATCGACATGCTTGTCGGTTAGCCGTGCGGCGATGTTTCACGTGAAACATCGTTCATGCATTCCTCAGAAATGTTTCACGTGAAACAAAATTTTTATATTAACAGCACAACAACATTGAAATGTGGAGGCAATACTGATATAATACCACGAGTGCAAATGTAGAAGACATATAAACAGGCGGGAGTGAAGATATGGCGAAAATAATTGCGGTGGCAAACCAGAAGGGCGGCGTCGGCAAAACGACGACCTGCGTGAATCTCAGCGCGGCCCTGAACCAGCTTGGGAAGCGCGTCCTGCTTGTAGACGGCGACCCGCAGGGGAACGCCAGCACCGGCATGGGCGTGGCGAAGAGCACGCGCCCAAATACATACGACATGCTGATAAACGAGGCGACCGCGGCGGAATGCGTCGTGCACACGGAAAACGGCGATGTCATTCCGGCAAGCAAGGAGCTTGCCGCCGCGTCGGTGGAGCTTATCGGCGCGCAGGCGCGCGAATACGTGATGAAAAACGCCCTGATGACTCTCTACAGCGAGTACGACTATATATTTATAGACTGCCCCCCGTCGCTGGAGCTTCTGACCGTCAACGCCCTTGTCGCGGCGGACAGCGTGCTCATTCCGATGCAGTGCGAATATTACGCGCTGGAGGGGATAGCGGACCTTGTGACGAGCATAAAAATGTGCAAAAAGCGTCTGAACAAACGCCTTGAGGTCGAGGGAATAGTCCTGACGATGTACGACGCGCGGGCAAACCTCACCTCACAGGTCGCGGCGGAGCTGAGAAAGTATCTTGAGGGCAAGGTCTACGACACGGTGATACCGCGCTCGATACGCCTGTCCGAAGCGCCGAGTCACGGTCTGCCGGGCATAGTCTACGACAAGTTCAACAAGGGCAGCCGGGCATATATGGAGCTGGCACGCGAATTCATTGAGAGAAACGAAAACTAAAGCAAAGGAGCATCAAATGGCGGCAAAGGAGAAAAAGGGCCTTGGCACGGGGCTGGGCGTGCTGTTTGGCGAGGACAGCTTCGACGAGGCCGAATCCGAGCTTATAACTCTGCCCATAACGAAGGTGGAGCCGAGGCGGGAGCAGCCCCGCGAGTATTTTGACGAGGCGGCATTGCAGGAGCTGGCCGATTCCATCGCGCAGTTCGGGCTTATCCAGCCCATCGTGGTGAGAAAGCTCGACTCCGGGTACTATCAGATAATCGCGGGAGAACGCCGCTGGCGTGCAAGCCGCCTTGCGGGACTGAGCGAGATACCCGTGCGGGTGATAGAGGCCGACGACAGGCGCACGGCAGAGCTTGCGCTGGTGGAAAACCTCCAGAGGGAGGATCTGAATCCGATAGAGGAAGCGAAGGGCTATAAGACGCTTATCGACGTGTACGGCATGACGCAGGACGAGGCGGCGAAGAGCGTGGGACGCTCACGCCCGGCGATAACGAATTCGCTGCGGCTGCTGTCGCTGTCGGAGGGCGTGCTGGAGCTTGTCGAAAAGGGGAGTCTTTCCGCCGGGCACGCGCGGGCGCTCGTGCCGATAGCGGATGAGAAGAAGCAGCTCGACGCGGCAAACGAGGTGATAAGCCGCTCCCTCTCCGTGAGAAAGACGGAGGAGCTGGCCGCGCGGATGCAGAAGCCGTCCGCCGCGCCGCAGGCAAAGCAGCCCGGCGGCCTCACAGTGGACTACGCCGCGGAGATATCAAAGGAGCTGTCGGCGCTTCTCGGCAGGAAGGTGCAGCTCACCGACGGGAAAAAGACGGGAAAGATAGAGCTTGAGTTCTACGGCAGCGACGACAGAGAAGCGCTGATAGACCAGCTCAAATCCCTGAAAAAATAACGCCTTCCCGGCGGGATGTATACCGCCGGTACAATAAGAGCAAAAAGCTGACAGTCAATGCGCAGATACGCATACCTATAAATTATAATTATAATAAAATAAAACTACAAAAATATATAAAAGAAGGAGAATACAGCATTTGAGAATTTTATAACGCCGTTATGGGGAAGAGATTTTTCTGCAATACGATGAATCCGAGCGCAGGGATACTTTGTGTATCTCAAGCGAGGATGAGGAAGTATTGCAGGAAAGGATCAAGCCAGAACAAGTTATAAAATTTGAAAAGCTGTAAAAAAAAATTATGCTGGATATACGTTTTGTGAGAGAGAACCCCGAGATAGTCAAGGAGAACATAAAGAAGAAGTTTCAGGACGCGAAGCTGCCGCTGGTGGATGAGGTGCTGGAGCTGGACGAGAAGAACCGCGCGGCCATAACCGAGGCGAGCGAGCTTCGCGCAAGCCGCAATACGCTTTCCAAGCAGATAGGTATGCTCATGGGGCAGGCGAAGAAGGATCCGTCCAAGGCCGCGGAGGCCGAGGCGATAAAGGCGCAGGTGAAGAAGAACGCCGACCGCCTTGCGGAGCTTGAAGCGCTTGAGGAGCAGTACGCCGCACGCATCCGCACCATCATGCTCAACATTCCCAATATAATCGACCCCTCCGTGCCCATTGGCCCGGACGACAGCCATAACGTCGAAGTCCAGCGCTTCGGTGAGCCCGTTGTGCCCGATTTTGAGATACCCTATCACACCGAGATAATGGAGCGCTTCAACGGCGTGGACATGGATGCGGCCGGCCGCGTCTCCGGCAATGGCTTCTACTATCTCATGGGCGACATCGCGCGTCTGCACTCCGCCGTGCTGGCCTACGCACGCGACTTCATGATAAACAAGGGCTTCATCTACTGCATCCCGCCGTTCATGATACACGGCAACGTGGTCGAGGGCGTCATGAGCCAGACCGACATGGACGCGATGATGTACAAGATAGAGGGAGAGGATCTCTATCTCATCGGCACGAGCGAGCATTCCATGATAGGCAAGTTCATCGACCAGATAATCCCCGAGGAATCCCTGCCGCAGACCCTGACGAGCTATTCCCCGTGCTTCCGCAAGGAGAAGGGCGCGCACGGCATAGAGGAGCGCGGCGTATACCGCATACATCAGTTTGAAAAGCAGGAAATGATAGTCGTGTGCCGTCCTGAGGATTCCATGGACTGGTATGAGAAGATGTGGCGCTTCTCCGTGGAGCTTTTCCGCAGCATGGAGATACCCGTGCGTCAGCTTGAGTGCTGCTCCGGCGATCTGGCTGACCTCAAGGTCAAGTCCTGCGACATTGAGGCATGGTCGCCCAGACAAAAGAAGTACTTTGAGGTGTGCTCCTGCTCCAATCTCGGCGACGCGCAGGCGCGCAGGCTGAAAATGCGCGTCAAGGGCGCAGACGGCAAGATGTACCTGCCGCACACGCTCAACAACACCGTCGTCGCGCCGCCGCGTATGCTCATCGCCTTCCTTGAGAACCACCTTCAGGCCGACGGCAGCGTCACCATTCCGGAAGTCCTGCGCCCCTACATGGGCGGCACGGAAGTCCTCATTCCGAAGAAGTGATGGTTTAAGGAGAGTTTCCGCCGCAGCCGCACGGCCAATCCCTCAGTCATTGACATATAAACATGTCAATGCCAGCCCCCTTGCAAAGGGGGCCATGAAATGGCAATGGACGCCCTGCACACATCTGATTCGCCGATGAATGGCGGGAATGTACCTTTGCTCTTTTCAGCGGATTGCATTACAAGACTTCATCGCACCCTTGCCTCCCTTGAAAAGGGAGGTGGCAAAAATTCAAAATTTTTGCCGGTGGGATTCTTGCGTCGAATGTCCGCAGCCTGTGCCATAGAGCAGCTAGGCCGCAAGCGACCGTCGCAGCCGCATAGCCAATCCCTCAGTCACGGTCATACATAAAGTATGCCCGTGCCAGCCCCCTTTGCAAGGGGGCCAAGAGGCACACAACGATCAATACACATCCTGCACTCCCGGCGCGGCCGGGAGTGCTTTTTATTACCATGCCTTTTTATTTCTACTTTATTATATTATAGATATTGCAATAGAGGCCAAAGTTTGATATAATAACATGATTCAATGCGCGGATTGCGCAGAGTAACGAGGTGGCACATGAATTCTCTGAACGACATATGGCAGGAGATAATAAAGATACTGTCAAAGCAGCTCACGCCGACGGCCATAGAGACGTGGTTTTCCGACTGTGAGCCGGTGGAGATCGACGACTGCCGCCTTGTCATACACACAGCGTCAGATTTCAAGCGCCGCATAATCGCCGACAGGTTCAGCGGCACGATCAAGGCCGCGCTTTCAGACCTGTTCTCCTGCGAGTTTGAGCTGACGATACTCGCGGGCGACGAGATAAAGGACTATGAAAGCGGCAAGAATGAGGACAGCCTCCTGCCGGAAATGGCGGGCTATACCTTTGACCGCTTCATCGTGGGCAACTCCAACAAGTTCGCGCACGCGGCGGCCATCGCCGTGGCGGAAAAGCCGGGCGCGGCGTACAACCCCCTGTTCATCTACGGCAACTCCGGCCTCGGCAAGACGCACCTGCTCCTTGCGATAGGACAGGCCATCCACGAGAGGGAGCCGAACAAAAAGCTCGCCTACATCAAGGGCGACGACTTCACGAACCAGATGGTCCGCTCGATAAAGGACGGCACGGTCGAGGATTTCAGGATGAAGTACCGCAATGTGGATCTGTTCCTCGTGGACGATATCCAGTTCATCGCGGGCAAGCGCTCGACGCAGGAGGAGTTTTTCCACACCTTCAACAACATCTATGAGGCCGGGCACCAGATAGTCATAACCTCTGACCGGCCGCCGCTTGAAATGTCGCTTCTTGACGACAGGCTGCGCACGCGCTTTGAGGGCGGCCTCATGGCAGACATACAGCCGCCGGACCTTGAAACGCGCATGGCCATAACCCGCAACAAGGCCGCCCAGCTCGGCCTTATCCTGTCGGACGACGCAGTGTCGTACATTGCGGAGAACATCACGGCCAATATCCGCCAGATAGAGGGCGTCATAAAGCGCCTGACGGCCTATAAGGAGATACTCGACTACACGATAACCATCGACTCCGTCAAGCGCGCGATAAAGGACGTCATCCGCACAGGGGAATACATCCCCACGCCGGAGCGCATCATCAGCGAGACGGCGCGCTTCTACTCCCTGCGGGAGGAGGATCTGCGCGGGCAGAACAGGTCGCGCAATACGGCCATGGCGCGGCAGGTGTCGATGTACCTTATGCGCTCGCTGACGAACCTCTCGCTGAAGGATATCGGCGTGGAGTATGAGGACAGAAACCACGCAACGGTACTGAGCTCCATCCGCAAGGTGGAGGACCTTCTCAAAACAGACCCGAAAATGGCGGGCACGATAAGAGATATCACGTCAAATATCAACTCCGTCTGACGGCGGGATTTTCCACAATCCGCTGTGGAAAATGAAAAGCCGCGTGTGGAAAGTCATGGCCGCCGCGGCCCATGTGGAAAACGCGAAAAACACGCACAATTTTGTCCACACGGAAAAGCGAGTGTTTTCAACGCCCGGCGCGGGTTTTCAACATAAATTTTTTCTAATACTAATAATACTAAAAATATTATCCTTTATTTACTGACAGAGAAAAAGGAGGAGTTTGAAAATGAAGTTTTCATGCGAGAAGTACGCCCTGCAGAATGCGATAGCGATCGCGTCGAGGGCCGCGGCGTCGAAAAGCCCCATCCCTGCGCTGGAGGGGCTGCTGATAACCGCGCGCGGCGGCGTGCGCGTGACGGGCTATGACCTCAAGAAGGGGATATATACGAATATGGAGGCTGACACCGACCAGATAGGCGACATCGTCGTCGGCGCGAAGCTTTTCGGCGAAATGATACGCCGTATGCCGGACGGGATAGTGACCGTGACGGCGGATGAGAAGAACAACGTGCAGGTCAAGTGCGGCAAGAGTGAATTCAACTTCATGGGCATAAGCCCGGAGGACTATCCCGAAATACCGGTGGTGGAGGGGATAAACAACATCTCCCTTCCGCAGAAGATATTGAAGAGCATGATAAACCAGACCATCTTCGCCGTATCGGAGAGTGAGGTCCGCCCCATATACACGGGCGTGCTGTTTGAAATAGACGGCGATACGCTGACGCTCGTCGCGGTGGACGGATACCGCCTCGCCAAGCGCTGCGAGAGGATAGAGGGCGCGAAGCTTGAAAACTGCACCTTCGTCGTGCCCGGCTCATCGCTGACGGATATTGAGCGCATCTGCACCGACGACGACAGCGAGGTGAAGATATCCGTCGGGGATAAGCATATCTCCTTCGTCATCGGCGACACCGTGCTTGTCAGCCGCCGTCTGGAGGGCGAATTCCTCAACTACAGAAAGTCCATCCCGGAGGAGTTCCGCTACACCGTCGAGGTCGGCAGAAGCGAGCTTATCAGCACCATTGACCGCGTCGCCCTCATCGTCAGCGTGAAGAACTCCAGCCCCGTGCGCATGACCTTCAACGACGGCAGCATCGACTGCCTCTGCGTCACGCCCATCGGCAAGGCGGAGGACGTCTGTCTGTGCGAGGGCAGCGGCGAGGGGATGGAGATCGGCTTCAACGACAGATACCTGACCGACGCGCTGAAGGCCGCGGGCTGCGACAGGCTGAACATCAATATAAACACCTCGTCCTCCCCCTGCATAATCACCGCCGCAGACGGCAGCAAGAACTTCGTGTACATGATACTCCCCGTCCGCCTGCGCGCGGGTGATTGATTGGAAATCAATAATTATGGAAAAAATAGCTATAACAACTGAATTTATCAAGCTCGACGCGTTTTTGAAGTTTGCCGCGCTCGTCGGTACAGGCGGCGAGGCGAAGTTCGTCATAGGCGAGGGTATGGTCGCCGTCAACGGCGAGACCTGCACCCAGCGCGGGAAGAAGCTGCACCCCGGCGACAGAGTCAGCTTTGCCGGGAACGAGCTTGAAGTGACGGCAGGATGAGGATAGTAAGGATCGCGCTGAACGGCTTTCGCAACTACGAGTGGGAGACGGTGGAGCTTGCCCCCGGCACGAACGTGATAAGCGGACAGAACGCGCAGGGGAAAACGAACCTTCTGGAGAGCGTGTACATGCTGTCCACCGGGAGGAGCTTCCGCACCCGCTTCGATAAGGAGCTTGTCGGCTTCGGCTTTTCCTCGGCGGAGATATTGGCCGACGTCATCAGCCATGAGCGGGAGCAGACGATAAATATCGCCCTGCGCCCCGGCCAGACGAAGAAGATAAGCGTCAACGGCGTGAAGAAAACCGCGTCGGAGCTGTCGGAGACCGTGAACACCGTCCTATTCTGTCCGGACGACCTCAACCTCATAAAGGAGGGGGCGGCCGTGCGCCGCCGTCTGATGGACAACGCCATAAGCCAGATACGCCCGCGCTACGCCGGGTATCTGGCGGAGTTCAACCGTCTGTATGAGCATAAGACCCGCATTCTGAAGGACTGGCATGAAAAGCCGTCTCTGCTTGAGACGCTGGACGAGTTTTCCGACGGGATGTGCCGCGCCAGCGCCCAGCTCATCCGGTACCGCGCGGCCTTTGCGGCGCGGCTCGGCAAGGCGGCGGGGCCGATACACGGGGAGTTCTCCGGCGAGGGAGAGAGGCTGGAGCTGAGCTATAAAACGGTCAGCACGGTGAAGGACCCCTTTGCCAGCGCGAAGGAGATATATTACGACGTGTGTGAGCATCAGGAAAGGCACCGCCAGGCGGAGCTTGAAGCGCAGCAGTGCCTGACGGGCGCGCACAAGGACGACCTTGAAATATTCATAAACGGCACGGCGGCGCGCAGCTTCGCCTCACAGGGGCAGACGCGCACGGCGGCGCTGTCGCTGAAGCTGGCGGAGAGGGAGATATTCCTTGCCGAAACGGGGGAGTATCCCATACTGCTGCTGGACGATGTGCTGTCCGAGCTTGACAGCCGCCGTCAGGAATTTGTATTGAACCGCATCGGCGGCGGGCAGACGCTTATAACCTGCTGTGAGGATGAGGGGATATCCAGCCGCACGGGCGGACGGGTGCTGTTCATCGAAAAGGGCAGAATAAAGCAGCGCTGACAGGTAAAGAAAATGTATCTGCATCTTGGAAAGGGCAGTGTGATAAGCACTGACGAGATAATAGGAATATTCGATCTTGATATCACGTCCCAGTCGCATCTGACGCGCAGCTTCCTTGCCGCGGCGGAGAAGGCCGGGCAGGTGATAAACGCGGCGGAGGATATACCCAAATCCTTCATCGCCGCGGAATGCGCCGGGAAACGGCGCGTGTATCTCAGCCAGATGGCGGCGGCGACGCTGCTGAAAAGGGCGGAGGCCGGAACGCTGTAAAATCAAAATGCACGGCGCGCCGGGCATGATCGGTGAAGTAAAACGATCTATAAGATCTATGAGATTTGTGCGGCTTGCCCGCATGGAGGATATTATATGGCAGACGAAATAAAAAAGACGGCACAGGAATACGACGCATCACAGATACAGGTCCTTGAGGGGCTTGAGGCCGTGCGCAAGCGCCCGGGCATGTACATCGGCTCGACCTCGTCCTCGGGATTGCACCACCTTGTTTATGAGATCGTGGATAACTCCATCGACGAGGCGCTTGCCGGCTTCTGCACACACATAAACGTGACGATAGAGCAGGGCGACATCATCCGCGTGGAGGATAACGGCCGCGGCATACCTGTTGACATACAGGAGCAGACCGGCAAATCCGCGCTGGAGGTCGTGTTCACGGTGCTGCACGCGGGCGGCAAATTCGGCGGCGGGGGATATAAGGTCTCCGGCGGCCTGCACGGCGTCGGCGCGTCTGTCGTGAATGCGCTTTCGGAGTGGCTTGAGGTCGAGGTGTGCAAGGACGGGAAGCGCTACGGCATGAAGTTCTCCCGCGGCGATATAGTGGAGCATATCAAGGTCCTCGGCGACGCGCAGGGCAGCGGCACCACCGTCCGCTTCAAGCCCGACCCGGAGATGTTCGACGACACGGTGTACGATTATGAGATACTGCACACGCGTATGCGCGAGCAGGCATTTCTGAACGCGGGCCTCACCATCATCCTCAGGGATGAGCGCGAGGGGATGGAGCAGGGCGAGGAGCTTTGCTATGAGGGCGGCATACGCGAATTTGTGTCCTACCTCAACAACCACAAAAACCCCATACATGAGGACGTCATCTATCTCAGCGGCGCCAAGGGCGACGCCGTGGCAGAGGTGGCGCTGCAATACAACGACGGCTACAGCGAGACGCTTGTGAGCTTTGCAAACGACATACACACGCCCGAGGGCGGCATGCACGAGACGGGCTTCAAGACGGCGCTGACAAGGGTCATAAACGCATACGGCGTGAAGGCCAATATAATAAAGGGCGACGACAAGGTCTCCGGCGAGGACGTGCGCGAGGGTATCTCCGCCGTCATATCCGTCAAGCTTCCGGAGGCGCAGTTCGAGGGGCAGACGAAGCAGAAGCTCGGCAACGCGTATATCCGCACGCTGGTGGACGGCATTGTCAACGACCAGCTCACCGAGTATTTTGAGGAGCACCCCGCCACGGCGAAGGTCATACTTGAAAAGGCCATGATGGCAAACCGCGCGCGCGAGGCCGCAAGGAAGGCAAAGGAGTCCGTCCGGCGCAAGACAGGGCTTGAGAGCGGGCAGATGCCCGACAAGCTTCAAGACTGCAATGAGCGCGACCCCTCGCTGTGCGAGATATACATCGTCGAGGGCGACTCCGCCGCGGGCTCCGCCATTCAGGGGCGCGACAGCCGCTTTCAGGCAATACTGGCCATGTGGGGCAAAATGCTGAACGTGGAGAAGGCGCGCGCCGACAAGATATACGGCAACGACAAGCTCTACCCGCTCATCCTCGCGCTGGGCGCGGGGATAGGCGACGAGTTCAACATGGACAAGCTCCGCTATCACAAGATAATCATCATGGCCGATGCCGATGTTGACGGCAGTCATATAAGGACGCTTCTTCTGACCTTCTTCTTCCGCTATATGCGCCCGCTTATCGAAAACGGCTATGTTTACTCCGCGGTGCCGCCGCTTTACAAGCTCACGCGCGGAAAGCAGCAGAGAGTGGCGTATTCCGACGAGCAGCGCGATAAGATAAGCGCGGAGCTTCGCGCCGACAACCCCAACGTCAAGGTGGACATATCCCGCTTCAAGGGCCTCGGCGAAATGGACCCGCACGAGCTGTGGGAGACGACCATGGACCCCGAGACGCGTTCGCTGCGGCGCATCACGCTCAACGACGCCATTCAGGCCGACCAGATATTCACCGTCCTCATGGGCGAGGACGTCGAGCCGCGCCGCGAGTGGATAGAGCGCAACGCCAAATACGTCGTCAATCTCGACGTCTGATGCGCGCCGGGTAAAGGAGATAAAATGGCACATAAAAGAGATTATAAACCAGAGGATATAGCATTCCCCAATCAGGTCATAACGGAGTCTGAGCTCGTCAACGAAATGCAGAAGAGCTATATAGACTACGCCATGTCCGTCATTGTCGGGCGCGCCCTGCCGGACGTGCGCGACGGCCTCAAGCCCGTGCACCGGCGCATACTCTACGCGCTGTATGAGGATAACCTCACCTCCGACAAGCCCTTCAAGAAGTCGGCCACCTGCGTCGGCGACGTGCTGGGCCGCTACCATCCGCACGGCGACGCGTCGGTTTATGACGCGATGGTGCGCCTTGCGCAGAACTTCTCCATGCGCTATATGCTCGTGGACGGGCACGGCAACTTCGGCTCCGTCGATGGCGACCCACCGGCGGCCTACCGTTATACCGAGGCGCGCCTTTCCAAGATATCCAACGAAATGCTGCGCGATATCGAAAAGGACACCGTGGACTGGGACCCCAACTTCGACGAGACGCGCAAGGAGCCGCGCGTGCTGCCGTCAAGGTTCCCGAACCTTCTCGTCAACGGCTCGTCCGGCATCGCCGTCGGCATGGCGACGAATATCCCGCCCCATAACCTGACGGAGGTCATAAACGCCTGCGTGTGCGTGCTGGATGATCCGGAGGCCACGCTTGCAGACCTCATGCAGCACGTCAAGGGGCCGGACTTCCCCACGCGCGGCATAATCATGGGCAGAAGCGGCATCCGCGCCGCATACGCCACGGGGCGCGGCCGCGTCGTCGTGCGCGCGCGCACGGAGTTTGAAGAGTTCGGCCGCGACAAGAGGACGCGCATAATAGTCACGGAGCTTCCATATCAGGTCAACAAGCGCCAGCTCATCCGCAATATCGCCGATCAGGTGCATGAAAAGCGGATAGAGGGCATTTCAGACCTGCGCGACGAGACGGACCGCAACGGTATGCGCATCGTTATAGAGCTCAAGCGCGACGCGAACCCGCAGGTCGTCCTCAACAGGCTTTTCGCCCAGACGGCCATGCAGTCGAGCTTTTCCATAAACATGCTCGCCCTCGTCAACAACCAGACGCAGCCGAAGATACTCTCCCTGCGGCACATACTCGACGAGTATCTTGCATTCCAGGAGGACCTCATCGTCCGCAGGACGAAGTTCGACCTCAGAAAGGCGGAGGAGCGCGCCCATCTGCTGGAGGGGCTGCTCATCGCGCAGGATAATATCGACGAGGTCATCCACATCATCCGCACGAGCTACGACAACGCAAAGCAGCGCCTGATGGAGCGCTTCGGCCTGTCCGAGGTGCAGGCGCAGGCCATATGCGACATGCGCCTTATCTCGCTTCAGGGTCTCAACCGCGAGAAGCTTGAAAACGAGTATAAGGAGCTGGAGGGCAAGATCGCGTATTATAAAGAGCTTCTTGCAGACCCCGAGAAGATAAAGCAGGTCCTGAAGGATGAGCTTATCGCCCTGCGCGACAAGTACGGGGATGAGCGCGTCACGGAGATACAGGACGTCGCCGACGAGATAGACATCGAGGATCTCATCGACGAGGAGCAGTGCGTCATCACGCTTACGAACGGCGGATATATAAAGCGCCTGCCCGTCAGCGAGTACCGCAGTCAGGGCCGCGGCGGCAAGGGCGTGCGCGCGATGACGACGAAGGATGAGGACTTTGTGGAGACGGTGTTCACCGCGTCCACGCATGATAACATCCTCTTCTTCACGAGCAAGGGGCGCGTGTTCATCAAGAAGGGCTATAACATCCCGGAGGCCGGGCGCAATGCCAGAGGCACGAACATCGTCAATATAATCCAGATTGAAAACGCGCAGGAGGAAAAGGTCAGCGCGATGATAAGGGGCCGCGCGCTGGAGGAGGAGAACTACCTCGTCTTTGTCACGCGCTGCGGCACGGTCAAGCGCATGTCGCAGGCCGCGCTGAAAAATATCCGCGCGAACGGCATAAGGGCGCTGACGCTGGACGAGGGGGACGAGCTTATCTCCGTCATCTCCACCACCGGCGACGAGGACATCCTTATCGCCACCTATAAGGGCATGGCCACCTGCTTCAATGAAAACGACGTGCGCCCGATGGGCCGCACGGCAGTGGGCGTGCGCGGGATAAGACTGAGAGAGGGCGACTATGTCGTCGGCGCGGGCAGCACCAGCACGGGCAGCGCCCTGCTGACCATCACCGAGAACGGCTACGGCAAGCGCACGGCCTGCACGGAATACGGCGTGAAGGGCCGCGGCGGCATCGGCCTTAAAAACTACAACGTCACAGAAAAGACGGGCAACGTCGCCGATGTGAAGATAGTCACCGGCGATGAGGACGTGCTCGTCGTGACGGACGACGCGACGATCATCCGCATCCCCGTTGACGGGATAAGCCTGCTTGGCCGCTCCACTCAGGGCGTGCGCATCATGCGCACCGCCGCGGGCAGCCGCGTAATATCCATCGAGACCACGGAGAAAAACCCCGAGGAGGAGACGGAGCTTCCCGGCGCGCAGGAAAATGACGCCGCGCCCGAGGACGCGGAGGTCCCCGGCACGGATGAGGAATAAGGAATAAGATTTTCCGTATACGGAGATAAGCGAATGAAGGAAGTGACCATATATACCGACGGCGCGTGCAGCGGCAATCCCGGCCCCGGCGGCTGGGGCGCGGTGCTGTGCTATAAGGGCACGGAGAAGGAGCTTTCCGGCGGCGAGGCCATGACGACCAATAACCGCATGGAGCTTACCGCCGCCGTGTCCGCGCTGAAGGCATTGAAGGAGCCGTGCCGCGTCTATCTCTACTCGGACTCAAAATACCTTGTGGATTCGCTGATGAAGGGCTGGGTCATCGCGTGGGAAAAGCGCGGCTGGGTCAAGGCCGACAAAAAGCCCGCGCTGAACGCCGACCTCTGGCAGGAGCTTCTGCGGCTTGACAAGGTGCATGAGATAACATATCACTGGGTAAAGGGCCACGCGGACGACAATTATAACAACCGCTGCGACGAGCTGGCCGTGGCGCGGCGCGACGAATACGCGGCGCTTGGCCGCCGCGGCGATATGTAAGGAAGATGGAGAAAAATTATAACGACAGCCCCCTGAAAATATTCTTTTCCTACATCATGGGGCAAAAGAAGCTTTTCATTATCGACATGATATGCGCCGTGCTCGTCGCGGCGATAGACCTTGTGTTCCCATACGTGTCGCGCGCGTCGATGTACTCGCTGCTGCCGGAAAGGCTGTTCGGCGCGTTCTTCGCCGTGATGGCGGCGATGGTCGCCGCGTACATACTCAAATCCGCGCTGTACTACGTGATAACCGTGGTGGGGCACAAAATGGGCGTGCTGGTCGAGTCCGACATGCGCCGGGATATATTCACGCACATGCAGGCGCTCTCATGCAGCTTTTACGACAAGAACCGCACCGGCGTCCTGATGAGCCGCATCACCGGCGACCTTTTTGAAGTGACGGAGCTTGCCCATCACGGGCCGGAGAACATACTCATCTGCACGCTGACGATAGTTGGCGCGCTTGGCATAATGTATACGCTGGAATGGCGCCTTGCGCTGGTGCTGACGGTGATAATCCCGGTGTGCCTGTGGTTCACGCTGTCGCAGCGCGTGCGCATGAAAAAGGCCAACGTCGAGGTCAAGCGCAAGACGGCGGAGATATACGCCGCCATTGAAAGCAGCATCTCCGGCATACGCACGGCCAAGGCCTTCGCCAACGAGAAGCAGGAAAGCGCCAAGTTCGACGCGGCCAACAGCATGTTCCGCAGCTCCAAGGTGGAGTATTACAGGGCCATGGGCCTTTTCATGAGCGGGATGGAGTTCACCACCAGCATCGCGCAGGTCGCTGTCGTGGCGGTCGGCGGGCTGCTGATAATGCGCGGCGGCGAAATGAGCTATATCGACCTTGTCACCTTCACGCTGTACGTGTCGGCCTTCGTCACGCCGGTGAAGAAGCTTGCGCAGTTCGCGGAGATCTACATGCAGGGCACGGCGGGCTTCTCCCGCTTTCTTGAGCTCATGCGCACAAAGCCCGCGATAGAGGACGCGCCCGGCGCGATAGAGCTGGGCCACGTCTCCGGCAGGATAGATTATAATAACGTCAGCTTTGATTACGGCAACGGCGTCAGCGTGCTCAGCGGGATAGACCTGCATATAAAGCCGGGCGAATGCCTCGCCGTCGTCGGCCCCTCCGGCGGCGGAAAGACGACGCTGTGCCAGCTTCTGCCGCGCTTTTACGATGTCTGCGGCGGCTGCATAACCGTGGACGGCGTGGATATCCGCACCGTCACGCAGGAGAGTTTACGCAAGAACATCGGCCTTATCCAGCAGGACGTTTTCATGTTCGCCGGTACTGTGCGGGAGAATATCCGCTACGGCCGGCCGGACGCCACGGATGAGGAGATCGTCGAGGCCGCCGTGCGCGCGGAGATACACAGCGAGATAATGGACATGCCCGACGGCTATGACACATATATCGGAGAGCGCGGCGTGATGCTGTCCGGCGGACAGAAGCAGCGCATATCCATCGCGCGCGTCTTTCTGAAAAACCCGCAGATACTCATACTTGACGAGGCGACCTCAGCGCTCGACACGGTGACGGAGCAGCGCATCCAGTCCTCTCTGGACGAGCTTGCAAAGGGGCGCACCACCATAATAATTGCGCACCGGCTCTCCACGGTGAAGAATGCCGATACCGTCGCCGTCATAGAGGGGGAGCATATCGTGGAGATGGGCCCACCGCGCGTCCTTCTGGAAAAGGACGGGGAGTATGCCCGCCTATGCCGCGCGCAGCAGACGTTGAGCTAATGGTACAGAGAAATAAATGCCCTCCCGCCGTGAGCGGGAAGGATAAAGATAAGGGGGAACTATACATGGTGAGCATCAGAAAGGGCGGCCACCGCGACCTTGAGCGGTACTACCCGGCGATGGAAATGGACTTTGACAGCGAGGAGCTTCTGCCGAAGCTTGCCATACACAAGGCCATGATGGCCGGAGAACAGGAGCTTCTGATCGTTTACGACGACGAGCAGCAGCTTGAGCTGGGCTATGCGCTGGTGTGTGTGAAGAATCTCTACGGCTATGTGCTGCTGAAATACTTCGCCATCCTGCCGTGGTACAGGGACCGCGGCGTCGGCGTGCAGGCCATGCGCCTGATGAACAAGCGCTACGCCGGCAGGCAGGGCATCATGGCGGAGCTGACGGAGTTCGACGACCCGGAGGAGAACCACCTGAAAAAGCTGTTCAAGTTCTTCGCCCGCTTCGGCTACGTCGAGTGCGAGTGCGACTATACCATCAGCGGCACACGCGCGCATCTGATGGTCAAGCCCGTCAAGGGCACGGCCGATGTCGGCCCCGTGGCGCACAGGATAATAAACGACTTCTACTCCCGCTGCCTGCGCCCCGCATCGGTGTATAAGATGATAGATATCCGCCCCGCGAAGCGGGAGGATTGAAACGGGTATACGTCACATATAAAATAATAAGTACTGCCCCCGCCGTGCTGCGGAGGCAGCGCTTGCGCGTTGTGAATGCCCTGCACAGTTTCACAGGACAGGCGCGCGATACGACCGAATAAACGGCACACAGGTGATAGAATAGCTTAAAATGGAACTTCTGATCAAGGAAATATTCAAAAATAAAGAAGCTGCCGCCCTCCCCGGACTGCTTGAGAGCGGCGGACTTCCCGCGCTCGTCTCCGGGCTGTCCGCCGTGCACAGGGCGAACCTCGCCGCGGCGCTGCGGCTGGAATCGGGCCGCCCCATATTCGTCATTTGCCCCGACGACACCGCGGCGGAGAGCTTCGCGCGAGACCTTGCCTCCATGCTGGGCGAGGAGACGGAGACCCTCGTCATGCGCGACTATACCTTCTACGCCGCGGAGGCCGCCTCCCGCCAGACGGAGCAGCGCCGCCTTGCCGCGCTGTACGCGCTTTCAACGGGCCGCGCGCAGGTCGTGACGGCTTCCGTCTCCGGCATGATCCAAAGGACGATACCGAAAGAGACGCTGTCCGCCGCCGCGTTCGAGCTGCACGACGGGGAGAGCTACGACATGCAGGAGGTCATAGGCACGCTGGTGCGCTGCGGCTACAGCCGGGGCGACCAGGTCGAGGGGCAGGGCCAGTTCGCCGTGCGCGGCGGGATACTGGACTTCTTCTCCCCAGGCGAGAGTGAGCCTGTGCGCATAGAATTCTGGGGCGACGAGATCGACTCCATGGGCCGCTTCGACACGGCCACTCAGCGCCGGACGGAGCAGATAAAAAGCTGCGTCATCCTGCCCGCGGCGGAGACGCTTCCCCAGCTTGCGCCCGGCGGGATAGAGGGCCTCTGCGCCGAGATAGAGAGCTTCGCCGCGAAATACGCCCGCCGCCGCACGAGCGAGCAGGCCGCCGCACTTGCCGCGAACATGCGCGCCGACGCCGAGCGGCTTTCCGCCGGTGTCGTGATGAGCGACGCGGACAGATACCTGCCCGTCATATACTCCGCCGCCACCGCAGCAAGCTACATCCCCGATGACGCCATTGTCCTTCTCGACCAGCCCGCGCGCTGTGCCGAACGCGCGCGCGACTACGCAAAGCAGCTCGGCGAGGACGTGAAGGAGCTTCAGCGCCGCAGCCTCGCCGCCGTCTCGGCGGATGGGTTCTACATAAGCTTTGAGGCGCTTGCGAAGCGGCTGGAGGAGTTCCCGCTCTACATGGCGGACGCCTTTACATTGAGCCGCAGCCCCATCCCCCCGCGCACCATAACGAGCATACCCGCAAAGCAGCTCCCCTCCTACGCGGGGAACGCCGAGGCCGCAGCGGACGACGTGAAGCTGTATTTGAAGGAGAACTTCTCCGTCGTCGTCCTCGCCGCCGACGAGCGCCGCGCGAAGGTCCTGCAGGACTTCTTCACCGCGCACGGCATACAGGCGCTCATATACCCGCAGCTTAAAAAGCTGCCGGAGTGCGGCCGCTGCGCCATCACGATAGGCTCCATATCCGCCGGGATGGAATATCCGGGAATACGCCTCGCCGTGCTGACGGACGCACAGCTCATCCGCGACAGGAACAAAAAGGCGAAGCAGGCCAAGAAGCTGCCCCCCGGCCGGCAGAGGATAGATTCCTGTGCGGACCTCTCCGTGGGTGATTACGTCGTGCACGAAAACCACGGTATCGGCCGCTTTGCCGGCATCGTGAAGATGCAGGTGGACGGCTTTGAAAAGGATTATATAAAGCTCGACTACGCCGGTACGGACACGCTGTACGTCCCGGCCACGCAGCTCGACCTTGTCAGCAAGTATACCGGCGGCGGGGAAGAGCGCGTCGTGAAGCTGTCGAAGATGGGCGGCACGGAATGGGCAAAGACGCGCACGCGCGCCAAGAGTGCCGCCAAGGACATGGCGAAGAAGCTCATCGCCCTCTACGCCCAGCGCCAGCGCCTGCCGGGGCACGCATTTTCGCCCGACAGCGAGTGGCAGCGCGAGTTTGAAGAGAACTTCGGCTATACCGAGACCGACGATCAGCTTCGCTGCATCGCGGAGATAAAGCGGGATATGGAATCCTCCGTGCCCATGGACAGGCTCCTCTGCGGCGACGTGGGCTTCGGCAAGACGGAGGTCGCCCTGCGCGCGGTGATGAAGTGCGTGCTCGACGGCAAGCAGGCCGCCATACTCGTGCCCACGACGGTCCTCGCGCAGCAGCACTACCAGACGGCCTTGCAGCGCTTCTTCGGCTTCCCGGTCAACATCGCCGTGCTCAGCCGCTTCAAGACCGGCGGCCAGTCGTCCAAGACGCTTGCGGACATCGCCTCCGGCAAGTGCGACCTCGTCATCGGCACACACAGGCTTCTGTCCAAGGACGTCAGGTTCAAGGATCTCGGCCTTCTCGTCGTGGATGAGGAGCAGCGCTTCGGCGTGACGCATAAGGAGCATATAAAGGAGCTCAGCCAGGGCGTGGACGTGCTGACGCTGTCCGCCACGCCCATCCCGCGCACGCTCAACATGGCCATGTCCGGCATCCGCGACATGTCCACCATCGACGAGCCGCCCGAAAACCGCCTCCCAGTGCAGACCTTCGTTATGGAGCACGACTGGAACATCATCGCCGACGCGATACGCCGCGAATTGCAGCGCGGCGGGCAGGTGTACTATCTGCATAACCGCATAGACGACATCGACCGCACCGCCGTGCGCCTGCGCAATATGCTGGAGGATGTGACCGTCGCCGTCGCGCACGGGCAGATGGACAAGAACATGCTCGCCTCCGTGATGGAGAGCATGGCCTCCGGCGAGGTTCAGGTCCTCGTCTGCACCACGATAATCGAGACCGGCATCGACATCCCCAACGTCAACACGCTTATAATCGAAGACGCGGATCGCCTCGGCCTTGCGCAGCTTCACCAGATACGCGGGCGCGTTGGCCGCTCGACCCGGCGCGCCTCGGCCTACCTCACCTTCCGGCGCGACAAGTCGCTCACGGAGGTCGCCGAAAAGCGCCTCAACGCGATACGTGACTTTGCGCAGTTCGGCTCCGGTTATAAGATCGCCATGCGCGACCTTGAGATACGCGGCGCGGGCAACCTCCTCGGCGCGGAGCAGTCGGGCCATATGATAGACGTCGGCTATGACATGTATATGAAGCTTCTCAGCGAGGCCGTGCTGGAAGCGCGCGGCGTCGCCGTGCCGCAGCGGGCGGAATGCTCCGCCGACCTCGCCGTGGCCGCCAGCATCCCGGAGAGGTACATCTCCTCCGCCGAGCAGCGCATGGATATCTACCGGCGCATTGCGCTCATCCGTACCGAGGACGAGGCGGACGACCTCACCGACGAGCTGATAGACCGCTTCGGCGATACGCCCCCCGGCGTCAACGCGCTCATCCACGTGGCGCTGCTGCGCGGCGAGGCGGGCCGCGCGGGGATAACGGACATCTCCCAGAAGCAGGGCTGCCTGCGCTTCACCGTGGCGGATTTCGACATGGAGAAGGTGTCGGCGCTGTACGCCAAGCCCGAATATAACGGCCGCCTGCGCGTTGAGGCGGGCGCAAAGCCCTGCCTGAGCCTTAAAATAAAGGAAAAGCGCCGCGTCATCGACGAGGCGCGCGCCTTCACCGCCGCGTGGGCCGCCATGAGCAAGCCCGGCACGCAGAACGGCGCGGGAAATGAACAATAGGTAAAATATCGCGTGCGCGCTTGTGAAATGCGCGCGCGGGTGATATAGTTTAGCCTAGATCACCCAAGCATACCCAAGCTTAGCCATGCCACCGAAAGGAAGAATGAAAGGAAAATGAAAAAATTTATTGCATTGCTTATTGCCGTGTGTCTGGCCTTCGCCGTGCTTACCGGCTGCAACCAGAGTGCGGCCGGCGATACCGCCGCCCCCGCGGCGGATGAAGCGGATGTCCAGCCCGCAGAGGATGCCACTGCCGATACCGCCGATGCTTCGGAAGCGGACGCCGCGGCGGCCGCGGTCGAGACGAAGTCCGTGGACTTTGCCGCGATATACGCGCTGCACCAGCCGGATGAGGTCGTCGCAGCGGTCGATGGCCGCGACGTCACATGGGCGGAGTATTTCTACTGGCTGTACGTACAGGGCAGCCAGATAGACAACTACATCCAGCAGATGGCCGCGTACTACGGCCTACAGATAAGCTGGGACGACACGCTTGAGGACGGCAGCGACGAGACATATGCCGATACCGCGCTCAGCAATGCGGAAAGCATGCTCTGCCAGGTGTACGGCATAGAGGGCTACGCCAAGGCGAACAAGGTGGAGCTTACCGACGCCGATAAGGAGACCATCAAGACCCAGCTTGAAAGCGACATAAAGGCCGTCTGCGGCGACGACGGCACGGAGGAGCAGTTCAACGAGAAGATAGCAGAGACCTATCTGCCCCGTGAGCTTTACGACAGGATCTGTGCCGTGGACGCGCTGTATAACGACGGCTTCAACGAGAAGTACGGCGAGAACGGCGAAAAGGTGACGGATGAGGATGCGGTCAAGTATCTTGAGGACAACGGCTATCTCTCCGCAAACCACATCCTGCTCATGACCATCGACCCCGACACGCGCGAGTCGCTGACCGACGAGCAGATCGCCGAGAAGAAGGCCACTGCAGAGAAGATCGCGGCGGAGCTCAAGGCCATAAAGGATCCGGAGGAGCTTGTCAAGCGCTTCGCGGAGCTCAAGGCCGAGTACTGCGAGGACACCGGCAAGGAGACCTATCCCGACGGCTATGTGTTCACCGAGGGCAAGATGGTCGCGGAGTTTGAGGACACCGTAAAGGCGCTCAGCGCGCACGAGGTCTCCGATCCCGTCGAATCCCAGTACGGCTTCCACGTCATCATGCGCCTCCCCTCTGACGCAGACCGCACCGTCAGCTACTCCAGCGACGGCAAGGCGCTGTCCGCGCGCTATCTCGCCGCGTCCGACGCGTATCAGACCGACATCTCGGCGTATATAGACACGCTCTCCTGCGACTTCGTCTCCGGCTTTGAAAGGCCCGTCATCACGGACTATCTCAAGTAATATGTAAGACCAACAAAACGCTGTGACATATGCAGTCACAGCGTTTTTCTTATGCGCCCCGATAAATATACAAGCGGCAGAAGGACAAAGCCGAAGGCGAGGTTTATCCCCGGTATGATATACCGCGACCAGAAGTCCAGCGCGCGCGGCTCAGGCGCGATGAGCAGGGAGCACGCCACGCACGCCCCGGCGCACAGCCATATCACCCACCGGCCGCAGCGCATATCCAGCGCCCTTTCGCCCGCGTAGTGCGCGCGCTTTCCCATGGCGAGGCGCAGACAGTGCTGCGCGCTCATAAGGCACAGGGATATCACAACGAAGTCGGAAAACACCCACAGCGACACGACCAGCGCCTCTACGCGCTCAAGACTGCGGAAGAACACAAGGTTTTTCACCAGCGTGAAGAAGGGGTGGGAAAGCCGCGCGGCAAGCTCCGCCCCGAAGCAGCCGATGATGTCCGCGATGAGCCACGTCATAAGCCCCACTATGCCCAGCGCCCACGCAAAGGGCAGGCGCAGCCCGCCGTCCTTCTGCGCGTGCAGGCCCGTCATGAAGCACACCATGTACGCGGGCGCCGCCGCCACGTCTATCACCGTGACGGCCCCCTTTGCCGCGCCCGCCGCGTCGTGCAGCGTCAGCGGCAGGAGGTTTTCCTTGTCAATGGAGAACAGCGCGAAGAAAAGCACCAGCAGCAGCACGCCCAGCACCGCCGGCAGGAACAGACAGGCCGAGCGCACCAGCGTGCGCGCCGAATCCAGCGCCGCGATAAGCCCCAGCGCGCCCATCGTGAACACGAAGAAGTGCGGCGAGGCGTTGGGGTAGACGGTCGTAATTATCCTGTCCGCGCCGGAGCGCAGCATGAACCCGCCGTACAGCAGAAACCACAGCGCGTATATTATAAGCAGCAGCCGCGACAGGCGCGCGGGCACGGCGCGCGCCGTAAGCTCCGCGAAGCCCTCGCCCTCGCCCGCGCGGCAGAGAAAGGCGTGCAGGAACCACAGATACAGAAGTATCACCGGCAGCGCCGCGGGAACCGCGGCCCACGCCGCCCGCCCGGCGAGCTGTGCCGTGCCCGCCGGAACCAGCCGCAGCGCCGGGGCAAGGAAGAAAACTGTGCACATCGCCAGAAGCTGGCGGCGGCTGTAGCCATATTCGGTATTCATCTCGCACCACCCTTATCCTTCGCCCTTCACAGCGTCCTGCGCAGGTCGCTGGAATGCGTTATCTGCCCCTTGACGGACACGCGTATCTCAAGCCCCGGCAGAAGCTCCTCAAACGGCGCGCCCAGCGCGGCAAAGGCGGCCGCGTCGCTCGCCTCCACCGCCGCGGCGAGGGGGATGAAGTCCGCGCCCAGCTCCTGCGACAGGCGCAGCACCGCGCTTATCCTCTCCGACACGCAGCCTTCAAGCTGCGCCGTGAGATAGTCGGAATAGGCCGCGTCGTCCATGCTGCCCTCGCCGTTCATCTCCAGCACCGCCGCGTGTGCTGCTGCCTTCACGTCGATGCGCCGCAGACTGCCGTCGGTGTTCCACTGCGGCGTGATATCGCAGCCGCCGGAGTTTATCTCCAGCGTCACGCGATTCCCGCGCCGGTCGGTCACGGTGACGTCGTGCTTTGAAACGCGGTTTATAAGAAAGTCCACGCCCAGCGCCTCATCAAGGCCGATATACGCGCAAAGCTTCATGTCCTTCAACACGGCGTAGCCCGCCGCCGCGGCCGTGCGCCTCCCGCCGTTTTCTGAGGCCGCGCCGCCTTCTCCGCTCTCCGGCGAAGGGGAGGGGGAGGCGCTGTTTCCGCTGCCGTCCTGCGCATCCTGCGCATTTGAGTCCGCCCCCGCGGATCCTTCATCCTCATCCGCGCCGGTATCCTCTCCGTCCTGCGCGCCGTCCTCCTGCGGCGGCATATCATCTTCATTGCCGACCTCCGCGTCCGCGCCGCTTTCTGCCGGGGCGGCCCCGTCCTGCACGGAGGGGGCGTATTCCAGCGCGCACGCCAGCGCACTGCCGTAGCGAAGACTGTCGCGCACGATGTCCGCCGCGGTGAACATCCCGCCGCCGCGTTTTTCAAGATATTCGCGCACGCCCATGAGTATCTCCGCCACGCCCTTGCCCGTGCCGCCGGTGTCCATGATGACGTCCGCGGCATCGCCGTTTTTTACTATATATATAGGTATGTCTATGCGTATGCGCGGGGCCTGACAAATGAAGCTCAGCTCGTCGCCGAGGCCGCGCTTCGCCGCCCCTTCGCCTACAAGCAGGGTGTTTATATGCGCGAAGAACAGCGACTCCTCGAAGGAGTAATTCTGCGCCTCGTCAAAGGCGGCGGAGACGGTCGGGCTCGTGACGGCGAGGCGCACGGGCTCCGTTCCGCGCGCGCTGTCCGCGCCGGAGGCGAGAGACAGCCTTATCCCCTCGGCGGCGCTGTCCAGCCCCATCGTTTGCAGCACGAGAAGCTGCTCCATCTCGCGGTAGTTGGAATATACGCTTCCGCAGCCCGCCAGCCCCGGCACCATTGCCAGCGCTAGCAGGAGAGAGACGAGTTTTTTCATTTCTGCCGCCTCCTGTCCGGTGTTTTCAGCAGGGGGTCGCGGTACTTGTCCTGCGTTTTCGGCTTTCTCAGCAGCAGCCGGGAAAGACTGCCCGGCGAGGCCTCGCTCAGCGGGGCGGTATAGCTCGTGCCGAAGCTGTCCATGCGCGCAAGCCAGAATACTATAAGGCACGACGCGGCCGCCACGCCGAAAAGCCCCGCCGCTATCGCCGCCAGCACCAGCACGAAGCGCACAAGGCGCACCGCGCTTCCCATGTCCTGACTCGGCAGGGTGTAGCCCGCGATGCCCGACAGAGCCACGACGATTATGGCGATGGGCGATGTGACGCGCGCCTCCACGGCGGACTGGCCGACGATGAGCGCCCCGATAATGGACACCGTGTCGCCGATGGGGTTCGGCAGGCGCAGGCCGGCCTCCTGCAAAAGCGTGAACGCGACAAGCATCCCTATGACCTCCAGCGCCGTGGAGAAGGGCACGTCCTGCTTGGCATCGATTATTGACAGCAGCAGCCGCGACGGGATCATCTCCTGATGGTACTTCGCAATGGCCACATAGAACGCAGGCAGCAGCGCGCTCAGCGCAAGGGAGAAATACCGCACCGCCGCCGTCACGCTTGAGACGAGGTAGTGCAGGTTTGCGTCCCCCGTCACCTTCATGAACTCCGCAAAGGTCACGGGCAGGACGAGGCCCACCGGGATCCCGTCCACGAGAAGCCCCACGCGCCCATCCATAAGGTACATGGAAAAGCGGTCCGGCCTCTCCGTGTGGATGAGCTGAGGGAAGGGGGAGGACGGCGCGTCCACGATGCCCTCCTCCAGTATGCCCACGCCGAGAAGCGCGTCAATATCCAGCGCATCCAGCCGCGCGGCAAGCTCCCTCACGGTCTCGGGTGCGGCGACGCCGTCGATGAACATCACCGCAACGCGCGTGCCGGACTTGCGCCCGACGGTGCTCTCGATGAGCTTCAGCTTCGGCGTGCATATCCTGCGCCGGACGAGGGCCGTGTTCGTGCGCAGCGTCTCCACGAAGGAGTCCTTCGCCCCCTTCAGCGCCTTCTCCAGCGTCGGCTCGGATATGGCGCGCGTGTTTTCTGAGCGCACCTCGAAGCACAGCGCCGTTTGCAGCGCGTCGAAGACAACGGCGCAGTGCCCGTGCGTCAGGGCGGACACGGTCTCGTCCATGGCGGTGCACTGCTTGACGGAGCAGCTGTATACCGCCCCGCACAGCACCGCGGCCAGCGCCTGCGCCTCATCGCGCGCACTCCCTGCGCGGGCGCTCTGCGTCAGGGGGCGCAGCACGCTTGATGACACCTCGCCGCCGGAGACTATCCCGTCCAGCCAGCATACGTTGAGGCGCACGTTCTTCTCCAGGCCGAACGCGATCTCCCTCACCTCGAAGTCGGAGCAGCTTGAAAATATCTCCCGCAGGCCGTCTATGGTCAGCGGCACGTTGTATTCGGGCAGTACGAGCGGGTGATACCGCCCCTTTTCAAAATCTGAATCAAACATGCTATATATTATTTCCCGCGCTCAAGATAATATTTATGGCTTTATCGCCGCGCCGCTGCGGCGGATATGCATGTAAAAGCGCAGCGCAGACGCGTGGTCTTGTGTACAGAATATACTGTAAGGCACAGCATCTTGTGGTTTAAAAAATTGTTTCAGAAATATTAAAAAAGTTGTTGACAAGCGGCGAAAACGGTGGTATATTAGCCAAGCGCTCGAGAGAGCGGGCTGGAGTTTTCCAAAAGAGTAAAAAAGGTTTTCAAGAAAATTTCAAAAAATCTAAAAAAACTCTTGACAAGCGAAAACATCTGTGCTATAGTAAACAAGCTGTCGCCGAGAGGGCACAGCGGTTGAAGATGTACCTTGAAAATTGAACAATGTAAGAAAAAGCTTATGCTAAATAAGCACCAGAAAAGGGTTCAAGTCAGCAATGACTTTAATCATTGATTCTTTTGAGAGCTGGAAAGCTTTTATAAAAGATTTTATCTGCGTAAGCAGTTAAGATACTATTTATAGAGAGTTTGATCCTGGCTCAGGATGAACGCTGGCGGCGTGCCTAACACATGCA
>ENA-OUQF01000536-OUQF01000536.1-human-gut-metagenome-genome-assembly--contig:-NODE-536-length-28191-cov-5.034831_pt1 | contig 28191 bp, 19 predicted proteins | sample MGYA00237947_ERZ548826 | MGnify/ENA primary metagenome ERZ548826 (study PRJEB26490, sample SAMN05194701) | human gut metagenome | biome: terrestrial biome; feature: human-associated habitat; material... | reverse complement strand
GTGCAGCGTCATCTTAGTGGTGTCGGTCTTGAAGGAACCGCCGGTCGGGTTAGCGGAGACGCTGGCAAGATTGTTGTTGTAGAACACGCTGATCTTGCCGCCCTTGGCGGTGCCGGATGTGATCTTGCCACCGGAGACCGTCAGAGTGCCGCCATTCACCTGATCGGTGTAGGTGCCGTCGTCCAGCGTGGTCTCGGTGCCAGCCAACGACTTGTTGCCATTCATGTTCACCACGGTCACGCCATCGGAATCGGCGTTGCCGTCCTTGATGTAACGTTCGACCATCAGGCAGGAATTGTCACCGCAGTTGCGCATGTATTCCTTGGCTTTGGCATTGTTCATCTTGTTGCGGAAGTGATTCACCGCTACAACCTGCGAATCCTTCCAAGAGTCGGAGCCGGCATCGCCGAGCTGGCTCTTCTCCGCGAACTGCGGCTGGTTGCCGCCGGAGCCGACAGGTCGATCGAAGTACAGCGGCATGGTCTGGGAGCGGGAGCCGATTACGCCCCACCCCATAGTCATTTCCCATTCGCTCATCTTCATGGACGCGCCATAATCGTCGGGCTTGTTGGAATAGTTATCGTGCGATTCCACCCAGGAAACGAGATTGTTGCCACCTGCGGCGTTGTCCCAATTGTTGAGGTTGCCAGCATTCAGATTCTTCGAGCTCAACGCGCCGCGGAGCTTGACACCGTAGTAGGAAGCGGTCACACCGCCGCCATGACGGCTGTTGTTGGCGAACAGCTTGGCGTAATCGGCATCATGGGAAATGGAATCCTGCAGCACCTCGCCGTACTGGAATTGGGCGCCGTTGTTTAACACGATATTCCAATACTGGGAGCCGTCATATTCGTTTGGCAGCTCGATATGCTTGGCCGCGTCGAAACGGAAGCCATCCACGCCGTCGTTCACCGCCTGCACGAGGTAATCATGCATCATGTTGGCGGTCTCGGTCTTCGAGGTGTTGATGTCGTACAAGCTGAGCAGCTTGCAGTGTGTCACCTGGTAACGGTTGTTGTAGTCCTGTACGTCGCCATCGTTGCAGTCGTGATGGTACAGGTCGGACTTCCTCCAACGATCCGCGATGGCATTCCAGGTGGCGGTCATATGGTTGGCGACCACGTCCACGATGATGCGCACGCCGTACTTGTGTGCGGTGGCGCACAGGCTCTTCAGATCGGATTCGGAACCCATCACCCAGTTGCCGATGGTGGTGTCGGTCGGCTGGTACACGTAGTACCAGTTCTCGGCGAAGATCTTGCCCTTATTACCGGTGTGGATGGCGGAGATCGGCTCGGTCTGCACGGAGGTGTAGCCAGCTGCCGCGATTTCCGGAATGTGCTGTTCGATCGTCTTGAACGACCATTCCCACGCATGCAGCGTGGCGCCTTCGCTCATCTGCTCCGCCAGACCGTACTTGGCACGTGCGGCCTGGAACGTGGAGTTCTCCACGGTATCGGCGTAGCTGTCGCGGTTCGTGGCGGCCTGTGCCGCCGAAGTGGTGACGGTGACGCCGCCGATGGCGGTGGCTACTGCGGCCACGCTTACGGCAAGCTTCTTCCAAATGGTGTTCTTCTTGTGATACGCATGGATTTTCTCATGCGTCGGGGCATGCCAGTGTGTCGAAGAATACATATCTTCCCCGCCGTCTGGCTGATTACCTCTAGCCTTCATCGGCCCTCCCTGATATAGGGATGCAGTCGCAGCGATGGAAGTTGCTGGGAAGCCGCTTCCTTCCGTAGCTGTGTTCCCTGTTGGGGCGTGCAGCACGGCGCTGTGTCTGATCCTATCTCCCTTGATAACGTTCGCGTGATATACGCGTTATCAAGAATATCATATTTTTCAACGTTTGATGATGGTGGTATGCATGCGATTTCATTTGGTTTGTCTAATTCTGAATCCGCTGTAGTCCTTGCGGTTATTGGTCTATGTGCCGTGCTTCTGCCGGAAGGTGTCGGTTTATGGACGACGCGGTTGGCGGAACGCTGAAAACGTTGGCGTTTGCCGTGATCTGCTTGGCGTAGATGAAAACCTTGCGCTGTAAAAAGAGAACGTTATCAGTACTAATTTGGTTGATTGGTTTTCTGTGGAAAAGAACTATTCCGAAAAGAAATACGCTTTTGGTAAGAGGGCTATGCAATTAATCAAAATTTGATGCTGGTAATGAAAGTTGCTGTATTGACAAAATATGTTGTTAAATAGTGGGGAAAATACTGCTGAATTGTGCATGCAATTCAGTTGCGGTGTTGGCACATGACGCCACAGGTATTAGCAAAGAAAAGGAAAAATATGGCATTGCTTCAGGGATTTGAGGAAATCAACATGTCCGTTCCAACGGGAAAGGCCGTGATGACGGTTACTGAATCCGTCGCACGTTTCAATAAGGCCACTGCAGCGGATCTTGGATATCCCGCATATGTCAAGATTCTTATCAACGACAAGACCCGACAGATTGCCGTGCAGGCATGCAGCGCGAAAAGCGCTAACGCGGTGAAGTTCAGTAAGCCGGAAGGCAAGCAGACCGCCTCTGTGAATATTAAGGAAGCGGTGGTGCTTGAAGCCCTGCATAAGTACTTCGAACTTCCGCAGGCTTCCGAGGGCGAGGTTGCGTACAAGTCCGTTGCCGGCACGATTCATGCCGAGGAAAAGGTCATCATCTTCGACATTGATGCGGCGACCTCCGGAACCATGAAGAAGCGCGGCCGTAAGAAGAACGCCTGATTTTCCGATGAATGCCCTCAAGCCGTGAATGGTTTGAGGGCATTGTTACACTTTGAGCGAGGAAAATAAGAAGGGACTGCTGTGGCTGAAGAGAATGAGAATCAGGAAAGTGGGCAAGGCATCTCGGATGGTAGCAGACCTTCGGGGATTACTTTCGCGGATATAGTTGTGATTATCCGTAAACATATCGCTACGGCAGCGATTTGTTTTGCGGTGATTGTCGGTGTTGCCGGTGTGTATGCTTTTCTCGCGGCACCTCAATATTCTGCAACGGCACAGGTGATTGCCACCTATAACGCTGCGCAGGATGGCGGTAATTCTGACGACATTACGCAGCAGAATACTGGCGGAACCTACGTATCCAATCAAATCAAATCATATCCGACGCTTGCCACTACCGAAACGGTGCTGAAGCCGGTTATCTCCCAGCTCGGTCTTGACGTTTCCGTAAAGGATTTGAGCAATCAGCTTACCGTGTCGAATCCTTCCAATACCGCGTTTGTGAATATCACTGCCACTGCCGGTGACGCCAAACAGTCGGCAACCATAGCTAATGCCGTCGCGGATTCCCTTCGTACTATCGTCGAGCATGACCTATATGCCAAAGGCGCTGCTGCGCCCATTAAATTGACAGTGGTCCAGCGTGCCGCCACGCCTCAGGAACCGAGTGCCCCTAATAAGAAGCTATGCATCGCGGCCGGCGTGGTCCTTGGTCTGATTGTCGGTATCATTGCCGCTCTGTTGAAGGACCTATTGCGCACGAAGGTCGAGGAGGCCTCCGACGTGCGGGGCATCGTCCATGCCTCCGCGCTCGGCTCCATACCGAAGAACGAGGCTTTGGAAGGCACGCGTCCTGTCATCATCACCGAACCCAATGGCTCGGTAACCGAGGAATACCGTCGTATTCGCACGAATATCAAATTCCTGGAAGTCAACAAGACGCCCGGTCATGGCCAGCTTCTGGTCATCTCCTCCACGTCGCCCAGCGAAGGCAAAACCACCACGGCCGTCAATGCCGCTGCCGTACTTGCCGAGAACGGTGCGAAGGTGCTGCTCATCGACGCCGATCTGCGCCACCCATCCGTGGCCCACCATCTGGGCATCGAGGGCAACGTCGGTTTGGCGCATGTGCTGTCCGGGCAGATGACCCCGGTGGATGTGGTGCAGAATTACTGGAAGCCCAACCTGCATATCCTCCCGGCGGGCAAACGCCCGGCCAATGCCAGTCTGCTGCTGAATTCCGACATGATGAAAATGCTGGTCGATCAGGCGCTGCTGCAATACGATTACGTGATCATCGATACCGCGCCGCTCACCGTTTCCAACGACGCCATCGTATTCGGCAGTTGGACCAGCGGCATTATTCTCGTTACCGCCCGAGGCTTGTGCAGGAAGAAGAATCTTGAGGAGGTCGCGGATTCGCTGCGTACCGCCAAGGTGCCGGTGCTGGGCTTCGTGTTCAACTTCGCCAACCCGAAGAAAAGCCACAATGAGGCCTATTACTACTACTATGAGGATGGAGCGAAGCGCAGCGCCGCAAGGCGAGGCAGAAAACACTGATTTGCTTTAAGACATGCGGAATCATTGGGGCGGTGCCTTACTTGGGGTGCCGCCCTTTGCATATTCGATAGGGAAGTTGCCAAGAGCCGGCGGCGAATGTTGCGATATATGAAAAGAAATGATGGGGCATGGGGATGCTGTTCCTCGTTCGACTAAACTAACCGACGGAATATGCCTGAGGGCAGGATGAGAACAGAACGTAAGGCAGTACATGGACGAGCAGAAATTCACGGGGGAGCCTCTGAATCTCAGTTTTCCGGCGGTACAGAATCAGCAGAAGACGGACAAGCAGGGCGAACGGGTTGAATCGCCCGTGATGTCGGGTGATATTGTCGACAGCTCTTGGGATTTCGAGCCGCTTACCTTTCCGGATTTTGCGGCGGAAGCGGAGAAGGGGCCGCGTCATGCCGCTCCGAAGCGCAATATTCTGAGTGCTCTTGGTGCGGATACCACGGGTGCATCCGATGCGAACGGACCAGAAAGCCGCGATACCGATGAGGAACCCGATTCGCAGGGGAATGCCACCGTGTTCCTGCCGGAAACGGCATCTTCGGAAGGGGCGCATCCCCTTGATCACATGCCCGCAACGTCGGTGACCGTGGAACAGCAGCCGGATCAAGCGCAAGTCTTCGGCGGTGAGCAGACCGTCACATTGCCGCCAGTGGTCGGTGGCGCCGAGGAGTTGGACAATGTGAGCGAATCGGAGGATTCCGGTTCGGGTTCAAGGCGTTCCGCATCCGGCAAGCGTGCCGGAACGCGCAGAAGGAACACCATCATCACCATCGTGGTGCTGGCGATCGTGTTGGTGGCAGGAATCGGCGGCTTCGTGCTGTGGAAGGGCGGCCAGTCCGGGAAACACGATGATGCCGTGGCAGCCTGCTCCGAGGCATCAGAACAGTATGGCAAGGCGAAGAAGGCGTTGAACGCGGCATTGAAGAGTGCCGAAAGCGCCCAGTCGATCACCGCGTCGCAAGTCACGGACGCCACGACCATAGAGCAGCTGAAGCAGCAGGTGAACAACGCCGGGCATTACGGCGAAGCGCAAAGCTGTGCCGCAAGCCGTTCGCTGACCGAACTGAAGAACGGCACCGAGACCATGGAAACGCAGACCACCGATATGAACAGGAGCGCCGAGGCGATCCGCAAGGCGGTTTCCGCAGTGAACATCAGCAAGACGGCCATGGGCTTCAATTCGCTTAAGGATGCGGTCGCCACCGCCCAAGATCTGCTGAATAGCAGCAACGGGAACGTAAGCGACGAATCCACACGTAGCGCATTGCAAGAAGCGATTGACGCCGCGAATGCCCTGATTTCGAAGAACAGTACGGATGATGCCGCTATTACCAGTGCTCTTTCCGCACTGAGATCGGCAAGCGATAAGGTGGAGAATTCCATGAGCGCTGCGACATCGCAGAGCGCTAGCGGAAACGACGGCACGTACGGCTATGCCACATACGGCAATGCTTACGGATACAACACCAATGGCTACAACGGGTATGGCAACGGCACATACAACGACGGCCAGAATCAGAACAACACCAATACCGGCGGGCAACAGAACACCGGCGGCAACGATTCCGACTCCGGTTCCAATTCCGGCAATGCCGGTGGAGAGGCTTCGGGCAGCGGTGGCACTGGCAATACTGGCGGCAACAGCCAGAATGGTGCCGGTACTGGCACCGGCAATACCCAGAGTAGCGGCCAGAGCAGTGGCAATAACCAGTAAACCGTCCATATAGCACGGGAGCCAGGCTACGAATGACTGCCAATTTCAGGCAAGCCCAGAAGCCAAACCTCTAAGAATGCGTTGCGCCCTGTGTGCCGAACAACATCCGGCACACAGGGCGCAACGCATAGCAAAGCCAATCAGCGCTTGCCGCCGTACAGATCGCGGTCGATCACTTCGGCGAACACGCGGTTCACCGCCGGGCGCACGACCTTCAGACTCGGTGTCAGGCACTTGTTCTCCTGCGTGAGCTGGGTGTCAAGCACCACGAACTTGCGCACCGATTCCGCGCGGGAGACTGTGCTATTCGCCGCATCCACGTAGTGCTGGATTTCATCATGCACCGCGGCGTTCAATGCCAGGCGATCCAGCGGGGTGTCGGCGGATAGGTCATGCTTGGGCAGCCACTGCGCCAACGCCTCCGGGTCGAGCGTGATCAATGCGCCGATGAACGGCCGCTGGTCGCCGACTACCACGGCATGCTCCACGATCGGGCATTTGCTGATTTCCTCCTCCAACGGGATGGGGGAGACGTTCTTGCCGCCTGCGGTGATGATGATGTCTTTCTTACGTCCGGTGATGCTGATACGGCCGGCGTCGTCGATGCTTGCCAGATCGCCGGTGCGCAGCCAGCCGTCCTCGGTGAACACTTCGGCGGTCTTCTCCGGCAGATTATGGTAGCCGCGGAACACGTTCGGCCCCTTGACCTGCAGCTCGCCGTCCTCGCTGATGCGTACGGATGAGCCGGGGGCAGGCTGGCCGACTGTGCCGATCACATTGTCGTTGACACGGGTTGCTGCGAACGGCGCCGCGGTTTCCGTCATGCCATAGCCTTGGATCATCGGCAGTCCGATGCCGGTGTAGAAGTGCGCCAAGTCGAGGGAGAGAGGAGCGCCGCCGCAAGCCACATAGCGGATGTTCGGGCCCAGTGCACTACGCACGGTGCGGTATACGAGCGCCTCGTACTTGGCATGTTCGGCGATCTCGCCAATGGTGTGCGATTCGCCGGCCTGCTCCTTGCGGCTCCACGTGCGTGCAGCCTCGGCGGCTTTGAGGAACAGGCGCCCCTTGAAGCCCATGCCGGCTTTATGGGAGGCTGCGTTATATACCTTTTCGAACACGCGTGGAACGCCCAGCAGGTAGGTTGGGCCGAAGCTGCGCAGATCGGGCAGCAGCGACTTCGTGTCCGGCATGTAGCCGACCACGCCGTCATCGGAGGCGATGGAAGCGTACTGAATAAAACGGGCGAAACAGTGCGCCAACGGCAGGAACAGCAGCAGACGTGGATGATCGTCGAGGACTATCTCGTGCAGCGCCTGGCTGGCGGAGATCGTGATGCTCACGAAGTTGCGGTGCGTGAGCTCAACGCCTTTTGGCAGGCCGGTGGAGCCGGAGGTGTACACGATGGTCGCCAGATCGTCGACATGCACGGAGGCGGTGCGTTCGGCCAGTTCCTCGTCGGACACCGCCACGCCAAGTCCTTCCAACGCGCCCAAGGCGTTGCCGTCGATCATGAGGATCTGCTGTAAGGCGGGGCAGTTGTCTTTGACGGAATCGAGTCGGTCATAACGTTCGCGGTTGTCGGCGATGGCAAGTTTGACCGCGGAATCGTTCATGATGCGCTGCGCCTGGGAAGCGGAATCGGTGTCGTAGATCGGTACGCTCACTGCGCCCACCGCAGCCAGCGCGAAGTCGAGCACGCCCCATTCAAGACGGGTGGAGGAGAATAGCGTCACCGCATCGCCTTTGTCGATGCCCAGCGCGATCAGGCCTTTCGCGGCGGAGACGACGGATGCATGGAATTCGCCGGCGGTGATGTCCTGCCAGCGCCCGGGGCCGAGCTTTTTCGATGCGATCACCGTGTCTGTTCCGGTGCGTTCGATACGCCGGGTGAGCAGGGAATAGATGATCTGGTCGTCGTCCAATTCGATGGATGCGCCGGGAGTGGTGTATTCGGAGAGCATAGATATCCGCACTTTCTTTGTGTCTCAGGCGATTTTGCCGCGCTTCCTTTCAGGTTACGCTTGCGTAGGTTGCGACACGTTGTGAAGCGCTCCAAAAACCGCGCTGATGTTTTGTCGGGTGCGAAATGGACGGGGCGGGGAACATGGATTGCATCAGTACGGTGGGCAGGCCGCCGTAACACAATAGCGCGTTTGCACATTACAATGTGGTCGTAATGCGTGCCGGGGGCGTCACTTCCCCTAGCATGAGGTGGACAGCCATTGTAAAGAATCGAAGGGAAACGATTGTGGCCGAGAACCGTAACGAACTGAACAAGAATCTTGCCCAGATGCTCAAGGGCGGCGTGATCATGGATGTCACGACCCCGGAGCAGGCGCATATCGCCGAAGACGCCGGTGCCTGCGCGGTTATGGCGCTGGAGCGCATTCCCGCTGATATCCGTGCGGCCGGTGGTGTGAGCCGTATGAGTGACCCGGCAATGATCCGCGGCATCCAGGAGGCCGTGTCCATTCCGGTGATGGCCAAGGTGCGTATCGGTCATATTGCCGAAGCCCGCATTCTGCAGGCCATTGACATCGATTACATCGACGAGTCCGAGGTGCTGAGCCCGGCTGACGACGTGTACCACATCGACAAGAACCAGTTCGACGTGCCGTTCGTGTGCGGCGCCAAGAACCTGGGCGAGGCTCTGCGTCGTATCGCCGAAGGCGCCGCGATGATCCGTACCAAGGGTGAACCGGGCACCGGCGACGTGATTCAGGCCGTGCGCCACATGCGCACCATGAACAAGCAGATCCACGAGCTCGTCTCCCTGCGCGACGACGAAGTGTACGAGGCAGCCAAGCAGCTGGCCGTTCCGTACGATCTGGCCAAGTACGTGCACGACAACGGCCGCCTGCCTGTGGTGAACTTTGCCGCCGGTGGCGTGGCCACCCCGGCCGATGCCGCCCTGATGATGGAACTCGGCGCCGAAGGCGTGTTCGTCGGCTCCGGCATCTTCAAGTCCGGCGATCCGGCCAAGCGCGCCGCCGCCATCGTCAAGGCGACCGCCAACTGGCAGGACGCCGATCTGCTGGCCGAACTGTCCGCCAACCTGGGCGAGGCCATGGTCGGCATCAACGAGGACGAGATCGAAACTATCATGGCCGCTCGCGGCGAGTGATCCGTCGCCCAATAGCCATTTCTGCAAGAACGGGCAGCGGAGACGCTGCCCGCTTGCATACGAAGCGAGAGTGGGGAAGCCCTTATGGTCGTAGCTGTTGAATACATTTCCAAAGAAGAATCCGAAGATGTGGAATCCGTCAAGCATGGCGTGACCGGCATTCTTGCGGTGCAGGGGGCGTTCGCCGAGCATGCCGCCATGCTCGATAAGCTCGGGGCGCCGTGGAAGCTGTTGCGCGCCGCCGAGGATTTCGACGAATCCATCGACCGGGTGATCCTGCCCGGCGGCGAAAGCACCACGCAGGGCAAGCTGCTGCATTCCACCGGTCTGTTCGAACCGATCGCCAGGCATATCGCTGCAGGCAAGCCGACATTCGGTACCTGCGCCGGCATGATTCTGCTGGCAAAGAAACTCGACAACGACAGTAATGTGTATTTCGGTGCTCTTGATGCGGTGGTGCGCCGCAATGCGTATGGGCGGCAGCTGGGCTCCTTCGCAGCCACCGCCGATTTCGGCGACATCAAGGATTTCCCTCTGGTGTTCATCCGCGGGCCGTTCGTGGTGTCCGTCGGTTCCGAGGCGACTGTTGAGACCGAGGTCGACGGTAATGTGGTCGGTCTGCGGCAAGGCAGGATCCTCGCCACGGCGTTCCATCCGGAACTTACCGAGGATACCCGCATCCACGAGCTGTTCCTCAGCTTGTAAGATGCTTGTGAATCCGGGAACGGATTCTTTTGTGCGTGCCGCCCGTCTTCATTACAGTGAAGACGGGCGGCACGCATTTCCCTGCCGAAACGGCTGTCGACTGCCGTATGGTCGTCGATATGACAGAAACGGGTAGATATGTTCGATAAGCGGTTGCTTCGACTGGCTCCAGGCGTCACTAGGCTGATCGTCGGCAAGGTCATCTGCCAGTGGATCGGTCTGCTGGCCAATGTGGTGTTTATGGTCACGGTGGTGGCCCTGTTCGGCGATGTGCTTGCTCCATGGCTGCAAGGCTCCGATAATCCGCCATTCGTTTGGATTCTGACGATCTGCGTGGTAACGCGCTATATCGCCACCGTGGTTGCCTCGCATTTGGGCACCGAAGCCTCCGAGCGGGTCAAGCTTGCGTTACGCAGCAAGCTGTATCGCAAGATGCTGGCACTTGGACCGTCGTACTCCACGCGGGTGAGCACGTCGGATGTCGTGCAATCCGCGGGCGAGGGCGTGGAGCAGATACAAAGCTTCTTCGAACTGTTCCTGCCGCAGTTGTGCTATGCGATTGTGGCTCCAATCACCTTGTTCGCGGTGGTGGCCCCGCTGAATATGCCTACCGCGCTGACCTTGCTGATCTGCGCGCCGCTTATCGTGCTTATCGTCGGCATGGTGGCGATGAGTGCGTCGAAGGCGTTCAAACGGTATTGGGGCGGGTATACCGATATGGGCGCCGCTTTTCTTGATGATCTTCAGGGTTTGGAAACATTGAAGGCCTTTGACGCCGATGCCCGAGCGTCGCGTGATCTGAACGAGAAAGCCGAACGGTTCCGTGTGATGACCATGAAGGTGTTGCAGATCCAGCTGCGTTCATTGGCCGCGATGGATCTGGTGGCTTATGGCGGTACGGCAGTCGGCATAGGTGTGGCCCTGTGGCAGTTTGCCACGACCAAGACGCTGAGTGTGGCCTCGGTGGTGCTGATCGTGCTGTTGTCGGCCGAATTCTTTATCCCCCTACGGCAGCTGGGGTCGTATTTCCATGTGGCGATGAACGGCATGACCTCAAGCAAGCGCATCTTCGCGTTGCTTGACGCGCCCGAGCCCGAACGGGGGGAGGGCACGCTTGCCGGCGTGGGCAAGTCGATTGTCGCCATCGCCTTCGATTCCGTAAGCTATGCCTACGATTCCGGGGATCGGGAGAAACCGGCGCTCGACGATGCCTCGTTCTATGCCGCTCCCGGCCAGCTTACCGCCATTGTTGGTGTTTCAGGGTCGGGCAAATCCACGGCCGCCGCTTTGCTGGCCGGCATACGTTCCGGGTATTCCGGGTCGATCATCGTCAACGGTACTGAACTTTCGGGGCTTTCCCCAAGTACGTTGTCCCGCACGGTCACGCTGGTCGGTGCCCGAAGCCACTTGTTTGCAGGCACATTGCGCGAGAATCTGCTGATGGCCAATCCGAAGGCCGATGAGAAGGCAATGTGGAACGCGCTGGTCGAAGCGCGTATCGCCGGTTTTGTCCACGGCCAGCCCGGCGAACTTGACATGGTCATCGAGCCTGATGCGGCGAATCTTTCCGGTGGGCAACGTCAGCGCATCGCCATAGCGCGTGCGTTGCTGCACGATAGCCCGGTGTATGTGTTCGACGAGGCGACCAGCAGCGTGGACGTGGAAAGCGAGAATCTGATTCTGCATACCATTCACGATCTGGCACATCGTAAGCATCGGACGGTGATCATGGTCACGCATCGTATGGCCAACGCCGAGCGTGCCGATCATGTGGTGGTGCTTGACCATGGTCATGCCGTGCAAACCGGCTCGCATGTTGGCCTGATGGCGATTGGCGGTGCATACGCGGAACTGTATGACGCGCAGCGCGATGTGGAACGGTTTGCGGACGTGAGTTCGGGCGGTGGCGATTCCGCCTTCGCCTTCTCGGATTTCTCCACAGCCGGTTCCACCGTGAAAACCTCCGACGGCGACCGGAGCCGGGGGCGGAGTGCCGATTCGCGGAAATACTCCACGTCACAGGTTGTGGGCCGTCTGCTGCATGAGGCGAAGCCGCTTGCCGGGCTTATGACCGCGGCGTCGTTGGCCGGCACCGTTGGACATCTGGCGGCGACCTTCCTGCCGGTATTCGCTGTTATGACGCTGTTCGCGCTGTCGGGCAAACCGGTGTGGGGCATGTCCGCGGCAATGGCGGCGGTGCTGATGGCGTCATGCGCGGTGGTCCGCGGCGCGCTCAGGTATGTCGAGCAGTATCTCAACCACAATGTCGCCTTCCGACTGCTTGCGCTGTTCCGGTCCAAAGCGTTCGAAACGTTGCGGCGTCTGGCACCGGCAAAGCTCGCCGGCCATGGCAAGGGCGATCTGATCGCCATGGTCACCACGGATGTGGAGCTGCTGGAGATTTTCTTCGCCCACACCATTTCGCCCGTGGTGATTGCGGTGGTGACTACGGTGGTGACGGCGGTGGCCGCATTGACGTTGAACCCGTGGATGGCGTTGCTGCTGCTTGGCGCGCACCTGGTCATCGGCGTTATCGTGCCGAGGGTCTTTGCCGTGAGCGTCCGTCAGTTGGGCCCTGGCATTCGTGGACGGGCAAGCGATCTTGACGAGGCGATGATGGACGATATGCGTGGACTTGGCGAGATCATCGGCTTCGGGTGTGGCGAGGAACGGGTTGCGCGTATCGAGGACCGCACCAGGCGGCTTTGGTATGAACGTGCGAAACTGAGCAGGCGTAACGGTCTGTTTTCAGGTATCGGCGGCATTCTGGTCATGCTGTTCACTTTGGCTGGAGCCGCAGTGGCGCTCGATGTGATCGGGCAAGGCGGCGGGGTCGCACAGCTGATGACGGCGTTTGTGCTTATCGTCAGTTCCTTTGCTCCTACGCTGGCACTTGCCGCATTGCCGGCGAACCTCAGCCAGACCTTCGCCTCCGCACGGCGGCTGTTCTCGCTGATGGACGAGGCGCCGGCCGTGCAGGAGGCCGGCCATGGCAAGCCTCGCTACAAAGGCATGACAGTGGACCATGTCACCTTCTCGTATGCATCCGATGCCAAACCGGTGCTCGACGACTTCTCCCTCACCGTGCCGAAACATGGCGTTTTGGGCGTGCAGGGGCCTTCAGGCAGGGGCAAGTCGACGATGGTCAAACTGTTGATGCGCTACTGGGATCCGCAATCCGGCGAGGTGCGCATGTCCAATGAGCCGTTGGGGAAGATCGACGCCCACCATCGCCGCAGGGTGCAGGCGCTGATGGGGCAGGAAACGCACCTGTTCGATGGGACGATCCGTGACAATCTGCTGCTGGCGATTGCGGATACCGGCTCGCTGACGGGCGTGGTTTCCGGCGATTCGGCGCAGGTGGGTCATGATGGCGCTCGTGAGCAGTGTTTGCGCGACGCATGTCGTAAGGCCTCCGTGCTTGATTTCATCGACTCGTTGCCGGAAGGGTTTGACACTCCGGTGGGCGAGTTGGGCGATCGCCTGTCCGAAGGCGAACGTCAGCGCATCGGATTGGCACGTGTATTCCTGCGCAAGGCGGATCTGGTGTTGTTTGATGAGCCCACCAGCAGGCTTGACGCGTTGAACGAGGCGATTATTCTTCGTTCCATCGATGCGCTCGCCCACGAGGAACATCATGATCGTGGTCGATCCGGGCATGGCCGCGGGCGTGGGGGTAAAGCGGTGGTGCTGGTGTCTCATCGGGCCAGTGCCATGCGGATCGCCGACCAAGTGGTCAGCATGTGATGGCTGGCGACGCACAGCGCGATGCGTGAGTCTGTCGATCGCCTGTAATCGTGGCGCAATGTGCCGGTTCGTTCGATGCGAACCGGCATATTGCGTAGGGGCTTAGATGCGGGTCCATGCCGTTTGACAGCTGGTGGTACAACTGTGTATCATTGGCGGTTGATACACAGTTGTACCACTTGGACGCAATGAGATTGCAAAGGAACGGACTCATGGCACATCGCAGAACTTTCCATTGGCCATCGCTACTGACCGAATCAGGACGAGGCATCGCATTCGGAGGAGACTACAACCCCGACCAATGGCCGGAAGACGTGTGGGACGACGACATCCGGCTCATGAAGCAGGCCGGCGTCAACACCGTCGCCCTCGCCATCTTCAGCTGGGACCGCATCCAGCCGGAAAAGCACCGCTGGGAATTCGGCTGGCTCGACTGCATCATCGACAAGCTCGGCAAGGCCGGTATCGCCGTCGATCTGGCCTCCGCCACGGCCACCGCCCCGCTGTGGCTGTACGAGCAGCACCCCGAGATCCTGCCGCACGACAAGTACGGGCACCCCATCAATGCCGGGTCACGCCAGTCGTGGAGCCCCACCAGCCCGGTATTCAAGGAATATGCGCTCACGCTGTGCCGCAAGCTTGCCGAACGCTACGGCACCAACCCCTATGTCACCGCATGGCATATGGGCAACGAATACGGCTGGAACAACCGCTACGATTACTGCGACAACGCGCTCCACGCCTTCCGCACCTGGTGCGAGCGCAAATACGGCACCATCGAAGCGCTCAACGCCGCCTGGGGCACCACGTTCTGGGGACAGGAGATGAACGGCTTCGACGAGGTGCTCATCCCGCGTTTCATGGGCGCCGACTCCATGGTGAACCCTGGTCAGAAACTGGATTTCGAACGGTTCGGCAACGATATGCTGCTCGACTTCTACCAGGCCGAACGCGACGCCATCGCCGAGATCTGCCCCGATAAGCCGTTCACCACCAATTTCATGGTCTCCACCGACCAGTGCTGCATGGACTATGCCGATTGGGCGAACGAGGTCGATTTCGTGTCCAACGACCACTACTTTCATGAAGGCGAATCGCATATCGACGAGCTGTTCTGCTCTGACGCGCTGATGGACTCCCTGGCGTTGGGCAGGCCATGGTATGTGATGGAGCATTCCACGTCGGCAGTGCAGTGGAAGGACCTCAACATCCGCAAACGTAAAGGCGAGACCATACGCGATTCCGTGGCGCATGTGGCCATGGGCGCGGACGCCATCAACTTCTTCCAGTGGCGGGCCTCCGCGTTCGGCGCCGAATCCTTCCACTCCGCAATGGTGCCGCACGCCGGCGAGCATACGAAACTGTACCGCAGCGTATGCGAGCTGGGCGCCGCGCTTAAAACGCTGGGCGATGCGGGCGTGCAGGGCAGCGAACTGGTGCGTTCCGATACGGCGATCCTGTTCAGCGCCGAATCCGAATGGGCTACGCGCAGCGAAACACTGCCGAGCAAGAAGCTCAACCATTGGCATGATGTGCGCGACTGGTATCGTGCCTATCTCGACGCCGGGACGCGCGCCGATATCGTCCCGTTGAAATACGACTGGAGCGGCTATGCGACGGTGGTGTTGCCGACGGTGCTGATGCTCAGCGCCGCCGATACCGCGCGCCTGGAACGTTTCGTCCGTGACGGCGGCACGGTGGTGGTCGGCTATGCAAGCGGCCTGATCGATGAGAACTTCCATACGTGGCTCGGCGGATACCCGGGTGCCGGCGACGGCATGCTGCGCACCATGCTGGGTATTCGCGGCGAGGAATTCAACATTCTGGGCGCACAGGCCGAGGGGGAGCCTAGCGAGATCCGCCTATCCAACGGCATGGTCACCCGCCTGTGGCAGAACGATATCGCTGTGGATGGCGCCGATACGGAAGTGCTGGCAAGCTACGCCGGCACACAGGCCGACGAGTGGGACTTGGACGGTACCGCGGCGATTACGCGCAACCCCTATGGCAAGGGCATGGCCTATTTCGTCGGGTGCGACTTGAACGTGGCCGATCTCGCCGTGTTCGTCGGCGACCATCTGACTGCCGGCCAGGCCTGCGAGGCAGGCGACGGCGCCGACTACGACCCGACCATTACCCTGCATACCGAGCGTGCGAGCGCCGAAGCGATCTTCGACTTCTACCTGCCGCGCGGCAAGAACGAGACGAAGGTCAGCGGCATTTCCGGCGAACCCGTGTATCGCTTCCAGTGCGATGAAGGCGAGGCCCCGGGCGTCTACACCATTCGACGCAACGGCGTACTCGTCGTGAAACGATACAATCGGCAGTAGCGGTATGTAGCCGTTCGGCGTTGTAGACAAAAGCCCGCGGCAGTCAACGAACCCTATGATCGGAGGCGGTGTTGAACGAGATCGAACCCGGCAGGAAACGCGTCACCTTGCGTGATGTGGCGCAGGAAGCCGGCGTTTCGCTGAAAACCGCCTCCAATGTCATCAACAATGCCGGCCGCATGTCCGATGAGACCAGGGCACGCGTGCAGGAGGTCATCGGTAGGCTCGGATACCGGGTCAACGTGTCGGCGCGCAATCTGAACCGCAACAGCACCGGCGTCATCACGCTTGCCGTGCCGATGCTGACGCCGCCGTACCTGGCGGAACTCGCCAATCGCGTTATCGAACAGGCGAGGTCGGATGACTACCTGGTGTACGTCGTCACCTATGGTGGGCAAAACGCGCAAGGGGCGCGAGAACTGCTTCGCAATTTCAACACCACCGTGTCCGACGGACTGATCCTGTCCATGTCGGAGGATGAGAGCCTGACCGCGCAGGATCTGGACGTGGACTATCCGATGGTCGCGGTCGGCGCACGTGACGTGTGGGGCGTATGCGACCATGTGACCTGCGATGACGTGCAGGCTTCGCGTATGGCCGCCTCCTACCTGTTCGAGCGTGGAGCGCGGCATCTGGCCGTAATCGGCAGTCGTGGAATCTACGATGAGCAGGCCGCGTTGCATGCCACCGACGGCAATGCCGGGCTCCGTTTGCGTGGAGTGGTCGAAGCATGCCGTGAACGGGGAATAAGCCTCGACCCCGAACTGGTGGTCAGCGGCGGCGACTGGGCTATCGGCTGCGGCTATAAGGCCATCCAGCGGCTTATCGACGCCGGCAAGGAGTTCGACGGCGTGGTGGCGTTCAACGACCAGCTGGCCATCGGCGTGCTGTCGGCGCTTGCGGCGAATGGCATCAGCGTGCCGGGCCAGGTGCAGGTGATCGGATTCGACAACATTGAGGAGGCGGCCTATCTGCAGCCGCCATTGACCACCATGGATTCACGGTTCGATGCCATCGTGCCCGCGGTAAGCGCTCGCATGCTGATGCGCATCGCCGGGCGGAACGTCGAGCCTGAGCTTATGCGCATCCCCTCGCGGGTGATTGCCAGATCCACCACGCGGTAGCAGGCCCCGTTCGCGCATCCTCCCGGCTGTGGCATAGACTGCACATCAGTACCAGACAGCATGCAGTGCCAACATAACCGTCGATTCCGTACCGAAACGAAGGAGCAAAAATATGACGAATCGTCATCCCAATCCCAACGAAGTTCCCGATATTACACTCAGCGACGGCAACGCCATTCCGCAGATCGGCCTGGGCGTACTGCGTATCGACGATGAAGGCGTGACGCCAGTTGTCGAAAGCGCCCTGGCGGCAGGCTACCGACACATCGACGGTGCTGCCGGATACAACAACGAGGCCGGCGTAGGCCGTGCGCTCGCCGCTGCCGGCTATACCACCGGCGAGCAGCGCCAGAGCCTGTGGGTCACCACCAAGTTGCGTGATTCCGAGCAAGGCTATGATTCCGCGCGCAAGGCGTTCGACCGCCAGCTTGGACTCCTGCAGCTGGAATACGTCGATATGTACATGCTGCATTGGCCGACCCCGTTCGACTGGCGTAGCGGCGAGACCTGGAAGGCGTTCGACGAGTTCCGCGCCGAAGGCCGTGTGAAAACGCTTGGCGTATGCAACTTCCTGCCCGAGCACTTGGAACGCCTGCACCGGGAGACCGGCGAATACCCGGCCGTGAACCAGATCGAGCTGCACCCCACCTGGCAGCAGCGCGAAGTGGTCTCCTACTGCAAGGAACACGGCATCGCCATCGAAGCGTATTCCCCCATGGCGCGCGGCGCCGACCTCAACGCTGGCAATGGTGCCATCGAACGCATCGCCGCCGCGCACGGCGTCTCCCCGGCCCAGGTGATTCTGCGCTGGCACATCGAGAACGGCACCATCATCATCCCGAAGTCCGTGCACGCCGAGCGTCAGCAGGAAAACCTCGATCTGTTCGGATTCGAGCTCACCGCCGACGAACATGCCGCCATCGACGCATTGGACGGCCCGACCCGCGCCGGTCATGATCCGATGACCTTCACCTACGCCTGATCGCCAGTCCGATCCCACCCCAGATCCGCAGCCAAGCCAGCAAGGATGCCATGAGCCGACGTTCACGTTTCCCCCGCCGCATAGTCAACACCTCCGCCAGTTGGTTCCGGACGCTGACGATGCTGCTCGCAGCCGTCATCCTCGGAACATGCATTGCGCTGCTGCTGACCAAGCTCAGTCCGCAGGTGGCCGAGCTCGCCGGCGAGCATACGGCCACCGGGCAGGCTGCGGATGTGCTGGGTACGTTGAACGTCGACGATTCCGCCAATCCGGGAGGTTACGACCGCGATCTGTTCGGATTCCGTAAAACCGATGCCAACAACGACGGCTGCGATGTACGCGAAGACATCCTCGCCCGCGATCTGAGCGACGTGCGCTACAAATACCGGGGGTCATGCACGGTGGCTAGCGGCATACTGCACGATCCCTACACCGGAGCGACCATTCATTTCACCCGCGGCGTGAAAACCAGTTCGGCCGTGCAGATCGACCACGTGGTGGCATTGGAGAACGCATGGCGTTCCGGAGCCAACACATGGGATACGAGCAAGCGATACGCGTTCGCAAACGATCCGTACAATCTGCTCGCCGTGGACGGTCCGGCCAACCAGTCGAAAGGATCCGCCTCGGCCGCCTACTGGCTGCCCACCAACAGCGCCTACCGCTGCGAATACGTGGCGCGGCAGATCGGCGTGAAAGCCAAATATTCGCTCAGCGTCACCTCCAACGAGAAAACGGCCATGCTTGCCGTACTGCACGCATGCCCCGCACAGGAGATACCGCAGTAGGCAACATGGCCTTGACGAAAGATTCGTCGCAAAGCCGATGCGTTTTATACGGCCGTTCATTTTCAAAGGCCACGTCTGTAACATACCCGCGTTATACCGTAAGCGGTTTGGAGACGAGGCGGTATGGAATACAGGCAGGTTGCTGACGGACTCACTGATTCGGACGATATGGTAGACGGTGTGAACGGCAAGGATTCCGCAAAAAGCACGGAGTCTGGCAGGCAGCGGCATGGGCATGCGCTCGCCGGCATTCTCGGCCCGGCGTTCGTGGCCGCGGTCGCCTATGTGGACCCGGGCAATGTGGCGGCGAACATCACATCCGGCGCGCGATACGGCTACCTGCTGGTGTGGGTGCTGGTGCTGGCGAACATCATGAGCGTGTTCATCCAATACCAGTCCGCCAAGCTGGGCGTGGTCACCGGCAAATCCCTGCCCGAGCTGTTGGGCGAACGCATGAGCGACGCCGGACGGTTCATGTTCTTCATGCAGGCGGAAGTGATCGCCATCGCCACCGATCTGGCGGAGCTCATCGGCGGCGCCATAGCGTTGGATCTGCTGTTCAACCTGCCGCTGTTCGTCGGAGGGCTCATCATCGGCGCGGTGTCGACGGTGCTGCTGATGTTCGAAGGCGGCAGCACGCAGCGCATATTCGAGAAGATCGTCATCGCCCTGCTGTTGGTGATCACGTTCGGGTTCATCGCCGGCCTGTTCATCGATCCGCCGAATCCGCTCGGCGTGGTGCAGGGGTTGGTGCCGCGTTTCACCAATCGTGATTCGGTGATGATGGCTACGTCGATGCTTGGCGCGACCGTCATGCCGCATGCGATCTACCTGCATTCCACGCTGGTGAACGACCATTATGCCGGCGGGCGGAAGAAGCCGTCGGTGCAACGCCTGCTGCATGGCGCGAAAATCGATGTGGCATGGGCGCTGCTGCTGGCAGGAACGGTGAATCTGTGCCTGCTGATCCTTGCCGCAAACTCTCTGTACGGCATGAGCGGTACCGATTCCATCGACGGGGCGCAGCATGCCATTGTCAGCGTGCTCGGCCCCGGCATCGGCACCATATTCTCCATCGGACTGCTGGCATCCTCGTTGAGCTCCACATCCGTGGGTACATACGCTGGTTCGGAGATCATGCATGGCCTGTTACGCATCAAAGCGCCGATGTGGGCATGCCGCGTGGTCACCCTGGTGCCCGGGCTGGTGGTGCTATGGTTCGCACCGAACCCCACCGAAGCGTTGGTGATCGGTCAGGTGATCCTTTCCATCGGCATTCCGTTCGCCATCATCCCGTTGATGCGCTACACGCATGACAGGCGGTTGATGGGCAAGTGGGTGGATGGCCCGGTTCGCCATGCGTGCTTCATGCTGATCGCCGTGCTCATCGTCGCGCTGAATGCTCTGCTGATCGTACTGGTGCTGCGCGGCGAAGCCTGACGGTACGCGCCCGTGCCGCGAGCGGAACCGCGCATGGTGGCGTTTCGGCTATTGTGTGTGGGAGAGCGTTTTCGAGGAGGCATGATGCAGCAGCAGAATGAGGTGAGGTTCGCGTTGCCGGAGAACGGTGCGCCAGAACCGTTGAATCGACCGGAGGAGATGCGTGCGATTCGTCAGGCCATGGATGAGGGAAAGAACCCGTTGACGGCCACCGACGTGCCACGTTGGGAGGATCAGGTCGGCGTCAGCCGTATCGTCAACCGCCGTGTACTGGAATTCGAGGTGCTGCCCACGCCGGCGCAAGTGCTGTCCGACCTGCCGTTGAACGAACGGGCGCAGGAGCTTGTCGCCCGTTCCCGCGATGAGATCAGGGCATGCCTGTACGGCCAGGATGATCGTCTGCTGGTCATCGTCGGCCCATGCTCGGTGCACGACCCGACCGCGGCTTTGGATTACGCGCGTCGTCTTGCGGCATTGAAGGCCGATCTTGACGATCATCTGCTGATCGTCATGCGCGTGTATTTCGAAAAGCCCCGTACCACCGTCGGATGGAAAGGCCTGATCAACGATCCGGATATCGACGGCAGCTGCAATATCCGTAAAGGTCTGCTGCTCGCACGCCGGACACTGCTGGATGTACTGGGCGAAGGCCTCGCCTGCGCCACCGAATTCCTGGAACCCACCAGCCCGCAGTATATTTCCGACGCGGTAAGCTGGGGCGCGATCGGCGCACGCAATACGGAAAGCCAGGTGCATCGCCAACTGGCCAGCGGCCTGTCCATGCCCATCGGCTTCAAAAACGCCACAGACGGCTCGATCAGCGCTCCGGCGGACTCCTGCTTCGCCTCCGCCCAGCAGCACACCTTCTTCGGCATCGACCATCTTGGTCGCGCCGCCGTGGTCAAGACGCTCGGCAACCCGGATTGCCATGTGGTGCTGCGCGGATCCACCAGCGGCCCGAACTACAGTGCCCATGATGTGGCCGAGACGCTGGACGCCATCAGAAAACGCATGCCGGCCGACGCCGCGGCATCGCACGGCGTGATCGTGGACTGTTCGCACGGCAACTCCTGCAAGGACGAGCACAGGCAGGCCGAAGTCGTGCGCGATATCGCCTCGCGTATCGCAGCCGGCGAGCAGGGCATCACCGGCATCATGATGGAAAGCTTCATCGAAGGCGGCAATCAGCCGGCCGCACCACTCGACCAACTGGTATACGGCAAGTCGATCACCGACCGCTGCCTGAGCTGGAACGACACCGAACAACTCTTGCGTGAACTCGCGCAGGCAGTGGCCACACGCCGTTGGAACTGACGGCGGAACAACGCGAAAGGAACACCCATGACCAGAACCATCGCCATCATCGGCGCATTGAACGAAGAAATCGCGCACATCGCCGAAGCGCTCGCCAACACCACGCATGCCACGGCCGCGAGCCTTGACATAACCTGCGGCACGCTTGCCGCCAACAGCGGCGAGGAACTTTCCGTCGCGGCCACCGTAGGCGGCATGGGGCTTGTCGCCGCGGCAGCCACCACGCAGCATCTCATCGACGTCTACCATCCTGAAGCCATCATTTTCTCCGGCATCGCCGGCAATCTCAACAAGCGGCTTCACATCAACGATGTAGTGCTTGGCGGTACGCTGCGCTATCTCGACACCGACATGCGACTCGTAGGCCAATGGAAGCCGGGAACCGAACAGAACCCCATCGAGGAGTTCCATAGCGACAGGCATCTGCTGGATGTCGCGGACAAGGCCCTTGCCGACGCCGGCATCACCCATATCATCGGCACCATCGCCTCCGGCAACTATTTCGTGGACGACCCGGCCAAGGTCGAGGAGGTCATCCGCGCCACCGGTGCCGACGCGGTGGAAATGGAAGGCGCCGCAGTGGCGCAGGTCGCCGCGCGCAACGATGTTCCAGCATTGGTGATTCGCGCGCTGTCCGATAACGCCGACACCGACTATGAGGAATTCAAAGGCTTCGACATCAGCGAATATGCGAATACAGCCGCCAACCTCACCGTGGATCTGCTCAGGCGTCTCTAGGTGAACAATAGCTGAACTTCAGGCGTATTGCGCATTGTCGCCGTTCCGGCTTCGCTACTGTGGTAAAGCGAAGGTGTCCTGTGGGCAAACCCCGATAGTCGAAAGGGCGACGAGCGGCGAAATGCAGTGGTGGCAGATTCTTCTGGTGGTCGCGGCGGTGGCGGTGGTTTCGCTCGCCGCATATTGGGCCGGCAAGGAGCGTGGCGAACGTCTTGCCCGTGACGAATACCATGACGGCGGTATGAGCGTGGGCGGCGAATCGTTGTTTGCCGGCAACGATTCGCCGCGCACCGGTGAAGAGGCGTTTATGCGCGCACTGCCGCAGGCTGTGGCGCTGGTCGACGGCAACGGTGCCGTGCAGTATGCGCGTGACGATATCGAACGGTTCGGTCTCATCGCTGCCGGCCATGTACGCAATAGCGAGATTCTCGACATGCTCGCCCAAGTGGAGCATGACGGCACAACCCGTGAGCGCGAACTCGAAGTGGCACGTTCGGCGGCCGACATGGCAGGCACGCATTCGGGCAGGGGAGTGCAGGCGGGGCAATCATTGCCTTCGCGCGAACAATATCTGAGCGTGCGGGTGAGCCGTATCGGTGATGGACTATATGCGCTGCTTGCCGTCGATATAAGCGAGCGCAGACATTTCGAACAGATGCGCCGCGAGTTCATGACCAATGTCGCGCACGAGCTGAAAACGCCGACCGGCGCGATCGCATTGCTGGCCGAAACCATTGCCGACGCGGCCGACGATCCGGATGCGGTACGGTATTTCTCCGGGCGTGTCAGCAAGGAGTCCGCCCGCCTGACCGAATTGGTGCGACGACTGATCGATCTGCAGAAGATGCAGGACGCCGGCCGTAACCTGCACCCCAAGCGCATGTCGGCATTGGCCGTGGCCAGGGCCGCCATCGATGCGAATCGTGTGCAGGGCGAACAACGGCATATCGAGATGGTGCTCGCATTCGATGGAACCCGATTGGGGCCGGAACCGTCCGATAGCGATCCGGATGTGCCGATCATGTGCGATGAGAACGCAATCGTGACCGCGGTGAAGAACCTGGTGGAGAACGCCATCCACTATTCGCCGGAATACACCACGGTCTGCGTGGCGGTGGACACCAGCGAGCACGCCGTACGCATCCGCGTAATCGATCAGGGCATCGGCATTCCCGAATCCGCCATCGGACACATCTTCGAACGCTTCTACCGGGTCGATCCGGCGCGATCGAGACAGACGGGCGGCAGTGGCCTGGGGCTTGCCATCACCAAGCATTGCGTGGAGGATTGCGGCGGCACGATCTCCGTATGGTCGCACGAATCCGAAGGCTCCACATTCACCATCGAACTGCCCTGCGCCGAAGATATGGCCGAGCAGACGGAATAGCCAGGCGGAACAATCAGTCGCAATAGTCGGACGAAAACCAAGGAAAGAGAAGAAACCCACCATGACACGCATTCTTATCGTGGAGGACGAGGAATCCTACCGGGAACCCCTGGTATACCAGCTCACCCGCGAAGGCTACGAGGTCTCCGCCGCAGCCACGGGCGAAGAGGGGCTTGAACTGTTCACCCACGGCGGGATCGACCTGGTACTGCTCGATCTGATGCTCCCGGGCATTGACGGCACCACACTATGCCGCCGCATTCGAGAGCAAAGCCGCGTACCGATCATCATGCTGACCGCAAAAAGCACGGAAATTGACAAAGTGGTCGGATTGGAGATCGGCGCCGACGACTACGTGACCAAACCGTATTCCTTCCGCGAACTGCTGGCACGCATCCGCGCCGTGCTGCGCCGCAACCAGAACGCCCAACAGCAGGGGAGCGCCGACGACGACGTGCCGCTGACCTGCGGCGACATCGTGATGCGCGTCGGGCAGCATCAGGTCATCGTTCGTGGCGAATCCGTGTTCTTCCCGTTGAAGGAATTCGAACTGCTGGAATACCTGATGCAGAACAAAGGACGTGTGCTCACCCGGCATCAGCTGATCGACCGCATCTGGGGCGCCGATTATGTCGGCGATACCAAAACGTTGGACGTGCACGTCAAACGTGTACGCGCCAAAATCGAAGAGGAACCAAGCCACCCGAAATACCTGAGCACCGTGCGAGGTCTGGGATACAAGATCGACGAGCCTGCCGACTGACAGACGACCGAGCCGCCTGACGGCAGCGCGGCAGATAGTGCGGTCGCCCAGGTCAGCCGGAACGACGGGAAGTGTTCATCTTCCGTTCACCTATTTTGGTTCGGCACGCTCGTGGGATTCCCTAGGCTTGTAAGTGTCCTAGAGACGAGCGCTTCGACGGCTCCCGTCTAGATAGATGACAGAGGAATAAGAAGATAATGAACAATAATCTCATCGTTCGTTCGATGGCCGCCGTTTCCGGCCTGGCCATGCTGGCCTCCCTCGCCGCCTGCGGCGACAACGTCGCGGCCACCACTGATTCGACCTCCACCAAGGATCTCAGCTCCCAGATCTCCGGCGACTACGCCGGTGCCGGTGCCTCCTCCCAGCAGGCCGCTGTCGAAGCCTGGATCGCCGGATTCAAAGGCAGCAACCCCGACGCCAAGATCGCCTACAACCCCTCCGGCTCCGGTGCCGGCGTGACCACCTTCCTGCAGGGCGCCACCGCATGGGCAGGCTCCGACAAGGCGCTCGCCGACGACGAAGTCGAACAGTCCAAGAACGTGTGCGCCAAGGGCACCGCATTCGACGTGCCGGTGTACGTCTCCCCGATCGCGGTCGTGTTCAATCTCAAGGGCGTGTCCGATCAGGGCAAGCATGTCAACATGGATGCCTCCACCATCGCCAAGATCTTCGACGGCAAGATCACCAAGTGGAACGACGCGGCCATCAAGTCCCAGAATCCGAAGCTCAATCTGCCCGACACCGACATCACCGTCGTGCACCGTTCCGACAAGTCCGGCACCACCCAGAACTTCGTAAGCTACTTCAAGGACGCCGCCCCGAACGACTGGACCTATGACCTGTCCGAGAACTGGCCGAACGAGGTCGGGCAGGGCGCCAAGGGCACCTCCGGTGTGATCTCCACCGTCAAGCAGGCTGATGGCACCATCGGCTACGCCGACTTCTCCCAGGTCGGCGAGCTGGGAACCGTGGCGGTCAAGGTCGGCTCCAAGTACACTGAGATCTCCGCCGATGCCGGCTCCAAGGTCATCGAGGATTCCGAACTCGCCGACGTCAAGGGCGAACACCGCGTCGTGGTGAATATCAACCACAAGACCGAGGCCGACGGCGCCTACCCGATCGTGCTGGTCTCCTACGACATCGTCTGCCCGGCGTACAAGGACACCAAAACCGCCGAGTTCGCCAAGTCCTGGCTGAGCTACGTCACCAGCGACGAAGGCCAGAAGACCGCCCAGCAGGCCGCCGGCACCGCGCCGCTGCCGAGCACGCTGACCTCCAAGATCGCCGACTCCATCAAGGCGATCTCCACCAAGTAAGTAGGTCTTCACAACCTGCCGTTCCGAGCGAAGTCGGAGCCCCCGGTCCCCATGTAGGATGGGAGGAATCCGACTCCGCTCACTGTGCTGAGTAAACCGATTCGTTCCAAGGAGAACTCGTGAGTTCGCAAGACAACACGGCCGGACGCCACGGCAGCGGCAAAACCGCTGACAAGGTATTCAAAGGCGTTGCCTATGGCTGTGGCATCCTCATTCTGGTGGTGCTCGCCGCCGTCGCACTGTTCCTGCTGTTCCGCGCATGGCCGCTGATCGGCGGCGATCAGAAAGCCAACAGCGCCACGATTTCCAACTTCACCGGTGGCAAGGCCACCAACTTCTGGCAGTACGTCGGGCCGCTGCTGTTCGGTACCGTGCTGGTCTCGGCCCTCGCACTGCTGATTTCCTTCTTCATCTCCGTGGGCATTGCGCTGTTCATCTCGCATTACGCCCCGAAGAAGCTCGCCACCGTGCTGAGCTACGTGGTCGACCTGCTTGCCGCCATCCCGTCCGTCATCTACGGCCTGTGGGGCGGCCTGGTGCTGGTTCCCGCCATCTACCCGTTCTGGAACTGGCTGTCGAAGACCTTCGGCTGGATTCCGATCTTCGCCGGACCGGCGGCCAACCCATCCCGCACCGTCGCCACCGTGTCCGTGGTGCTTGCGGTCATGATCCTGCCGATCATCACCTCCATGTCGCGTGACATTTTCCTGCAGACACCGCGCCTGCAGGAGGAAGCCGCGCTGGCGCTCGGCGCGACCAGGTGGGAGATGGTCAAGCTCGCCGTGCTGCCATTCGGCAAATCCGGCGTCGTCTCCGCCTCCATGCTTGGTCTTGGTCGTGCGCTCGGCGAGACGATGGCCGTGCTGATGATCCTGTCCCCGGGGCTCAACTACTCGTTCAAACTGCTGCAGGCCTCGCAGAACCAGACCATCGCAGCCAATATCGCAGCGCAGTACCCGGAAGCGAACGCTCTGGGCGTCTCCGCCCTGATCGGCACCGGCCTGGTGCTGTTCCTCATTACCTTCGTGGTGAACTTCATCGCACGTAAGATCACCGAGAAAGCGAGTGCATGATGTCCGCAACCGAAGCATCGCCAATGGACGGCGCGCCCGTCATCGACTTCGACAAGTTCAAACCGACCCGTTCCTTCATCGCGGCTCGCAAGCGCAAGGACGCCGCCATGCGTCTGCTGATCTCGCTGGCGTTCATCGTCGCGCTCGTGCCGCTGATCTCCGTGCTGTGGACCACCATCGCCAACGGCGTCAAGAGGCTGAATCTCAACTTCCTGAGCTACAACATGACCGGCGTGGTCGGAGGCAATCCGACCCCCTCCGGCGGTTACGGCGGTGTGCAGCACGCCATCATCGGCACGCTGGAGATCACGCTCGGCGCCATGGTCATTTCGATTCCGATCGGCCTGATGTGCGCCGTGTACCTGGTGGAATACTCCAACCGTGGCAAGCTGTCGCGCGCCATCACCCTGCTGGTGGATGTGATGAGCGGCATCCCGTCCATTGTGGCCGGCCTGTTCGCCTTCTCGATGTTCGCCATCCTGCTTGGGCCTGGCACCATCAACGGTTTCGAAGGCTCCGTGGCACTGTCGCTGCTTATGCTGCCCACCGTGGTCAAATCCAGTGAGGAGATGCTCAAGATCGTGCCGAACGATCTGCGCGAGGCATCGTATGCGCTGGGCGTCACCAAGCAGCGCACCATCACCAAGATCGTGCTGCGGACCGCATTGCCGGGCATCGTGTCCGGCTGCATTCTGGCCATCGCGCGAGTGATCGGCGAGACCGCTCCGCTGCTTATGACCGCCGGCTACATCGCGTCCACGAACGTGAACCTGTTCTCCGGGCAGATGACCACGCTGCCGGTGTACGTCTATCAGGAATACTCCAAGCTGAACGCGAACTGCCCGGTCGGCGCGGACATCTCCTGTGTGACCACCATTCCGATGGAACGCGCCTGGGCCGCCGCTCTCGTGCTCATCGTACTCGTGCTTATCCTCAACCTCATCGGCCGCTTGGTGGCGAAGGTATTCGCCGTCAAAACCGAACGCTGAACCGTGCAGTCGTAATCAACAAGTCATAAGGAAAATCACATGGGACAACGCATTGATGTCAACCATCTGAACATCTACTACGGCAACTTCCTGGCCGTGGAGGATGTGAACCTCAATATCGAGGCGAACAAGGTCACCGCATTCATCGGGCCTTCGGGCTGCGGAAAATCCACCGTGCTGCGCACTCTCGACCGTATGCACGAGATCATCCCTGGCGCGCATTGCGAGGGCGAGGTGCTGCTGGAAGGCAAGAACCTGTACGCCAAGGACGTCGATCCGGTGGCCGTGCGTCGTGACGTGGGTATGGTGTTCCAGCGTCCGAACCCGTTCCCGACCATGTCCATCCGCGAGAACGTGC
>ENA-OUQF01000526-OUQF01000526.1-human-gut-metagenome-genome-assembly--contig:-NODE-526-length-28520-cov-6.450518_pt1 | contig 28520 bp, 22 predicted proteins | sample MGYA00237947_ERZ548826 | MGnify/ENA primary metagenome ERZ548826 (study PRJEB26490, sample SAMN05194701) | human gut metagenome | biome: terrestrial biome; feature: human-associated habitat; material... | reverse complement strand
ATTGCCGTGAAATTGAATTCGGATGGTCAGAATTCAATTTCACACTACCTGTGTTATGTCGGCAAAAATTTGACTTACCCGCGTTACGTTGACATAAAGCTTTGATGCGTACCCAAGCCTTTCCCCAAGGGGAAGGCTTCGGATGGTGTGAACTGTAATTGCGGCAATTGAGCAAATAACGTTTTTGATTGAGCACAACAAGTTTGCACAATCAGGGGATTTTTAAGAGCGTAAGCCCTTAAACTTTTCTTTCTTTTTGGTACTTTTTCTTTTTTGAAGAAAAAGAAAAAGTACGTTATACATTGCAAGAACAGCGAGAGAACGTGATGTAGGCAAAACTTGTTTTTGCGCTTTCGCCCGCACCTTCGGCACGGGCGCACGGGAATATTTTGCCGCAGGCAAAATTTCTCTCACTTTGCGTAGCGATGTGACGCATTCGTCACGGCTTTGCCGTGCCACCTTCCGCACTTGATCGAAGATCACAGTGCAGCAAGGGAAAAGGCTTCAAAAGTGGGCGCGACCCGTAACGGCGGCAATGGTAAACATATCGTTTTTGATTGAGCGCAGCAAGTCTGTACAATTAGGGGATTCTTAAGGGCTTAGCCCTTAAGTTCACTTTTCTTTTTGGTACTTTTTCTTTTTTGAAGAAAAAGAAAAAGTACGTTAATACATTGCAAGAACAACGATAGAACGTGATGTGACGCGTTCGACGCGCTTCGCCGTGTCACCTTTCCATCGAGGGGGAGGCTTGAGAAGCGATTCTCGAATTCAAATCACAAATACAGCTCGATTTTCCGATAGCTCTTCCGATCGAGCTTCGAAACATCGGGAATATGATAGCGGTTTCCGTCGACGTCGATGAGATAGATATTGTGCTCGCCGAGGCGGATAATGCTTCCGAAGGGGTTGCGGAGGACAAAATCGACGTCGCCCTTATCGGTGGCGCATTTGAAATAGACAAAGCCGAAACGGTCTTTGGTCGAATAAATGCGCGTGATCTCGGGGATAAAATAGGTCTTGTCCAGCACATCGCGCAGCATGGCGGCGGTTTTGTCGTCAAAATCCGCAATGCTGCGGATAACGCCGATTTCAAAGCCGTCCTCCTGCAAGACCGACACGAGCCCGTCGGGATGATCGAAGGGAAAGTCGCGGTGCAAAAGCACTCTTCCGTAATCGCGTTTCCCGTCGGGGGTATATTTTATCGGCGGCGCTTCTTTTCTTCCGTGTCCGCCGGGACCGTGCCCGCCGCCGTGGGGAGGAGGACCGCCCGGACCGCCGGGAGGCGGCGCGCCCTCGCCTACGCCGTCGTCAAACAGCTTTTCGGGTTGTACGTCCTCGGACGAGACCATTTCCAAAAAGCCGTTTTTCGACAGCGAAAAGGTCGTGTTTTCGGGAGTGAGATAGGTTATATTCACAATATCGGTAAAGGAGGTCTTGTCCTCCGCGCCGATTTTTTTCAGTTTTTCCATATTCTTGCCCTTTCCGCACCTTATTCGATACCAATCGAACGAAGCGCCTCCGCCTGCATACGGTAGAGATTATAATAAACGCCGCGAAGCGCGAGAAGCTCTTTGTGCGTGCCGTATTCCGGCATTTTCCCGTCGTCGATGACGACAATTCGGTCGGCGTCGCGCAGCGTCGAAAGCCGATGGGCGATCATGATGGTGGTGCGCCCCTTGGAAAGAATGCCGAGTGCGCGCTGAATGCGCCGCTCGGTGCCCGTATCCATGGCGCTGGTCGCCTCGTCGAGAATCAAAATTTTCGGATCTTTCAATATCGCGCGGGCGATCGAAATGCGCTGGCGTTCACCGCCCGAGAGCGATTTATAGCCGCGTCCGACCCGCGTTTCGTAAGCGTCGGGATATTTCACGATAAAACGGTGCGCATCCGCCATCTTCGCCGCCTCCATGACCTCCTCGTCGGTCGCTTCGGGACGGGCATAGCGGATGTTTTCCATGATCGTGCCGGCGAAAAGATACGTCTCCTGCGACACAATGGCGACTCCCGCATGCAGATCGCGGAACGACAGGTCGCGCACGTTGATCCCGTCGATGAAAATATTGCCCTCTTCGGTGTCGTAAAGACGGATGAGAAGATTGACAAGCGTGCTCTTGCCCGCGCCCGTCTCGCCGACAATGCCCACCGTCTCGCCGGGCTTTATCGAAAAGTCGATATCGGAGAGGATCTTGCGGGTCTTATCGTAGCCGAAGGACACGTGCGAAAAGGTTATCTCGCCGCGGCATTCGGGCAGGGGCGTTGGATGTTCGCTTTCGGCGACCTCGGGGATCGAGTCGAGAATTTCGAAAACGCGCGAAATGGCGTTGATACATTCCGCCCACCAGCGCGACACCTCCGAGAAAAAGCCGAGCGGCGAATAGATGAGTCCCATATAGCCGATAAAGGTCATGAGCGTTCCGAGCTTCATCTCGCCCTGCATGACCTGCCAGCCGCCGTAGCCCCACACGATGAATGTGCCGATATAAAGAGCAAAGCCGATGAGTGGGAAGACGCTCGAGTTCAGAAGTCCGATGGTCTTGGCGGTGTCGGCGTAAGCGGCGCTTTTTTTGTCAAACCGCATTTTCTCGTCGTCCTCGCGGGCAAACGCCTTGACGACGCGGATGCCCGACAGAATGTCGGTGATGAGCGAATTGAAGGAGCGGCGGCGCGAATAGTTTTTCGCGTACATTTTGTCAAAAAGCAAAAGGATTTTTCGGTACAAAAACAGGAACAGCGGTACGGTGATGAGCGCCGCAAGCGTGAGAAGCGGGTCAATGCGGATCATAATGACCGTAACGGCGATGAACTGGATGATATTGATGAGAAGATACGGCAGTCCGTCGCAGAAAAAGCTGTAGATCGAATTGGCGTCGCCGTTGACCGAGGTCATAAGTCCGCCCGTCTGACGCGAGGTGAAGAAGCCGTAAGAAAGGCGGGTGATCGCCGAAAAGACGGTGGTTTTGATGTCGTATACGACCTTTGCCGCGATGCGGGCGGTGATGACGCCGTTTACCGTCGAGGCGACGACCGACAAAAGCTTTGTGCCGACGATGAGCAAAACGACATACAAAAGCTGACCGTAATATTTTCCGCCGACCTCCAGAACATCGTCGTACAGGACCGAACCTTTTACATACGGCAGCACCGCCGCGAGAACGGTCGTTAAGACAAGGCACAGAAGCGACAGCGCCATAAAGCCCTTATAGCGCAGAAAGAAGACCGAAAGGCGCTTTATCAGCTTTGTCTTGTCCATGCATTTCGGGCAGATCTTCCGTTTCGGGTCGATATAACGTCCGCCGCAGGTCGGGCAGTACAGCTCGTCGTCTTTCTTTATCTCGTCGGGCGAAAGGTCGCCCTTTTCGAGCAGGGCGCGGAGATTGTCGAGAAAGGTGTACGCGCCGTTTTGCATTGCCATCGAAAAGCGCGCAAGGGCGACGTGCTCGCCCTCGTAATCGGCGACCAAAAGTCCCGAGGTAATGTCCTTTACGGCGTCGGGGTTTTCTAACTTTTTCAGCTCGTATTCGGCGTATCCGTATTCGCGGTAAGAAAGCGTCGGCGTTTTGTTCCCGAGCTTTTTGTCGCTCGGATGCACGACGACATTACCCGACAAAACGCAAAGCGCATCGCGGGTAGCCAAAAGATATACGTCGGTATAATGATAATCGATATCGGTGTCGGTTTTTAAAGAGAAGAGAATATCCTTTTCGGACACGCCCTTTTCCTCCAAAATCGAAACGATGACCGAAGGAAGCGGTTTTGGAAGGCTCATACATCCTCCGAATTTTTCCCTTGGGAGTTTCAACCTTCATTCTATCACAGAAAAACCGCTTTGTCAACGAGCGTGTGTCGAATATTGTCCGAAAATGTTTTTATTTTTTCCCGCCTTTCTCGGACAGGACGGTTTTCGCCGAAATTGCCCGAATCAATTCCGTGTAAATTGCGGGGCAAACGGTATGCAACCATATAATAAGGAAAAGAACCGCCGCGCACGTTTACACATTATCTCATGTTTGTTCAGCGTTTAAAAATAATTTTTTCGGCAAAACCTATTGCATTTTCCCTCCGCTTGCGTTTATAATAATATACTGAGACAAACAAAAGAAAAAGTCGAATCAAAATACAGCAAAACCGAAAAACGAAAAAAAACGAAAGAAAGGAGTGACCGAACATCCGAGACGAAATCCTCACCTCACGCCGCAATCCGCGCGTCCTTGCCGCAAGCGCGCTTTCGGACAAAAAGGAGCGCGACAAAACAGGGCTGTTTGCCGTCGAAGGGGTAAAGCTGTGCGAAGAACTGTTAAAGGAATCGCTTGAGATCACGGCGGTCTTTTGCACAGAGCGCGCGGAAGTAAAAAACCCCGCGCTCACAAGGGCGCTTTATGAAGCGTCCGCAGAGACGTATTCCGTGACCGAAGAGGTTTACGGAAAGCTCACCGAGGAGCAGAACCCCGAGGGCATTTTCGCCGTCGCCAAAAAGCCGCGCGTTTCGACCGATCCGCAAAACACCGAGGGAACGGGCGGTTTTCTGATTCTCGACGATCTTCAAAACCCGCAGAATCTCGGAACGGTCATCCGAACGGCGAGCGCGCTCGGCATTTCGCGCATTCTTTTGGGAAAGGGCTGTGCCGACCCCTTCGGAAAAAAGGCGCTGCGCGCTTCGATGGGAACGATCTTTAAAATTCATCTTTGCCTTTCGAACGATCTTTGCGCCGCGCTTCCCCTTTTGAAAAAAAGCGGAACGGTCTATGCCGCCGCGCTCGACGAAAAGGCAAAGGACGTTCGCACGGTTCGCTTTCTGCCCGAGGATCATTTGGTGATCGGCAACGAGGGACGCGGCATTTCGGACGCGGTACTTTCGCTCTGCGACGAAAAAGTAATCATCCCCATGAAGCAAAACACCGAATCGCTCAACGCCGCGGCGGCGGCAGCCATTCTTATGTGGGAAAAGCAAAAGGGAGGCGGCGGCTCGTGAACGAGACATGCAACACCGCGTACTTTTTGTGGCTTTCGGAGCTGTTTTATGCCGGAAGCAACCTTCCCAAACGGCTGTATCTCACCTTCGACGGCGATCTTAAGCGCATATACGAAACGCCGGGCGAATATTTTTCCGAGGTAGGCTGTACCGAGGAGGAATGCGAACGCCTTTCAAACAAGGATTTTTCGGCGGCAAACCGCATTCTCGATTATTGCGCCGAAAACTGCGTGACGCTTTTAACATACGATTCCGAGCTTTATCCCGAGCGGCTTTTCACCATCGACAACCCGCCGCCCGTTCTGTATGCCAAAGGTCAGCCGCACCGTCTGCGCGAGGGGGCGGCGGTCACGGCGGTCGGAAGCCGCGCCTGCACCGAAAAGGGCTTTCGCGACGCCTATACGCTCAGCTATAAGCTCGCCTGCGCCGGCGTCTCGATCGTGACGGGACTTGCCGAGGGCATAGACACCGCCTGCACGCTTGCCGCGCTCGACGCGGGCGGATGTGCCGTCGGGATTCTCGGCAGCGGGATTAACGTTCTTTATCCGTTTGAAAACACAAAGCTTTTCGACCGCATGTTACGCAGCGGCATTGTGCTGACCGAATTTTCGCCTTTTACCCAGCCGCTCGCGCGGAATTTTCCCGTACGCAACCGCGTTCTTGCCGCTCTTTGCGACGTTTGTCTCGTCGGAGAGGCGCGCGGCGGTTCGGGCGCGCTCATCACGGCAAAGGACGCGATGATGCAGGGGAAGAAGGTCTATGCCGTCCCCGGCGGAATTTACGAGCCGCACTGCGAGGGGACCAATTCGCTTTTGCGCTCGGGCGCTCTGCCCGTGACCAAGGCGGAGGATATTCTCGGGGAGCTTTCGTATCTTTACCCCGAATCGGTCAAAACAAAGGAACGCGCCGTGCGACACATTCCCGACTCGCCGCCCCGCACCGAAAAGGCGGAAAAGGCGGAAAGACGGCGGAAAAACCGCAAGAAGACGGAGGAAAACTCCGAAGCCGCACTTTCTTCGGCGCTTTTGCAGCCGACGGAAGAGAAAGCGCCGAAAAGAGAGATCGACCCGCACGTATGGAACGGGCGCGCCGACGAGGAAAAGCGCATTTTGGAGCTTTTGATAACCGAGGAAAAGACCGCCGATCTGCTCGCAAAGGAATGCGGCATGGACGCGGGCGACGTTCTTACGTATCTCACTCTTTTGGAGATCGACGGTCTGGTCGAATCGCTTCCCGGTGGGACGTATCGGCTGCAGGCGTGACGGACTTTGGGGCGAAGCCCCCAAAAGATCCGCCGAAATTTTAAAGACTTTTTGCGCCCGATCGAAAACAAAAAAGCTTACACCGCGGTTATTGCTTAAAATACAATTTATCCTAAAACCAATACATCTGAATTCAGGAGGAAAAACGTGTCAAATCTCGTTATTGTGGAGTCTCCCTCCAAAGCAAGCACGATCAAGGGATATCTCGGAAAGGGCTACAAGGTGATCGCCTCCAAGGGTCACGTGCGCGACCTTCCGAAGAGCACCTTCGGCATCGACATCGAAAACGGCTTCGCGCCGAAATACATCAACATCCGCGGAAAAGGTCCGCTCATCAATGAATTGAAGAAAGAGGCAAAAAACGCGACGACCGTTTATCTTGCCGCCGACCCCGACCGCGAGGGAGAGGCCATTTCGTGGCATCTTGCCAATGTTCTAGGGCTTTACGGCAACCCCAAGGCAAAGCGCGTGACCTTTAACGAGATCACAAAGCCCGCTGTCAAAGCCGCCATCAAAAGCCCGACCGACATCAATATGAATCTGGTCGACGCTCAGCAGGCGCGCCGTATCTTAGACCGTATCGTGGGCTACAAGGTCAGCCCGATTCTGTGGAAGAAGATCAAAAGCGGACTTTCCGCCGGACGCGTTCAGTCGGTCGCGACCCGCATCGTGGTCGAGCGCGAGAACGAGATCCGCGCCTTTAAGCCCGAGGAATTCTGGAAGATCGCCGCTTATCTCAAAACCGACGGCGGCGCGCTCCGCGCCTCCTTCTACGGCGACAAAAACGGCAAAAAAGAGCTGCATGACAAAGAGGAAGCCGACACCGTCGTAAACGCGGTCGAAAACGGCGTTTTCAAGGTCGGCAATATCAAAAAAGCCGTGCGGGTCAACAACCCCGCGCCGCCCTTTATCACCTCCACGCTCCATCAGGAGGCAAACCGCCGTTTCGGCTTCCGTTCGGAGCGCACGGCGCGCCTTGCGCAGGAGCTGTACGAAGGTGTTTCGCTCGGAGAGCTGGGTACGCGCGGTCTTATCACCTATATGCGTACCGACTCGCTTCGCGTGTCCGACATTGCGGCGGACGCGGCAAAGCAATATATCGAGCAGAAATACGGCGCGGATTATGTGCCCAAAACGCGCAGAGTGTATAAGCTTCGCGCCGGCGCACAGGACGCGCACGAAGCCATCCGTCCCGCCGATCTTTCGCTCGAACCGTCGCTCGTAAAGCCGTATCTTTCGCCCGAGCTTTTCAAGCTGTATAAACTCATCTGGGATCGCTTCATCGCTTCGCAGATGGAATCGGCTCTTTTGGACACCGTGACCATCGACATCGAAAACGCGGGCTATATTTTCCGCAGCTCGGGCTACACGGTAAAGCACCCCGGCTTTATGGCGGTTTATGAAGAAGCCAAGGAAGAAAAGGACGAGGATTCGCAAAAAGAAGAGGACGAAAAGGAAGCCCGCCTTCCCGAGGTCGCAGCGGGCGACGTTCTGACTCTCACGAAGCTCGACCCTTCGCAGCATTTCACAAAGCCCCCGGCGCGCTACAACGAAGCGACGCTTATCAAAGTGCTGGAGGAAAAAGGAATCGGACGTCCTTCGACCTACACTCCGACCATTACGACCATTATTCAGCGCGGCTATGTCGAGCGCGACGGAAAGTCGCTTGTGCCCTCCCCGCTCGGCGAGATGACGACCAAATTGATGATGGATTATTTCGCCGAGGTGGTCGATTACGGCTTCACCGCCGAAATGGAAGAAAAGCTCGACCGCGTGGAAAACGGAAAGACCGACATGGAGACCGTTCTTTCCGACTTTTACAAGGATTTTGCGGTGCTTTTGAAAAACGCCGAGGATAACATCGACAAGGGCGATTACAAGCTTGCCGCCGAGGAGACCGATATCGTCTGCGAAAAATGCGGCAGCCGCATGGTCATCAAAAACGGACGCTTCGGCAAATTTGCCGCCTGCCCGAATTATCCCGCCTGCCGCAACACAAAGCCGATCGACAAGGACGGCAATGTCATCGTGAAGGGCGAGGGAGCCGAAAACACGGGCGCGACCCCTGCACCCGATGATATCAAATGCGACGTGTGCGGCGGACCGATGGTCATTCGGCGCGGACGCTACGGCAATTTCTATGCCTGCGCCAATTATCCCGAATGCCGCAGTACCAAGCCCATCAACAAAGATCTGAACGTTCCGTGTCCGCTTTGCGGCTCGAAGATACTCATCAAGCACGGGCGCAAAAAGAGCGTCTTTTACAGCTGTGAAAAATATCCCGAATGCAAGTTTTCGACATGGGATATCCCGCAGGAGGAAAAATGTCCCGAGTGCGGCGGACTTCTTTTGAAAAAGAAGGGAAAAGATTTAATATACTGTCTGAACGAATCCTGCGGCTTTACCAAAACGGTGGAAAAGCCCGAAAACAAGGCGTAAGGAGGCGAAAAGAATGAGAATTATCGTAGACTGCATGAGCGGAGACAACGCCCCCGAGGCGATTGTCAAGGGCGCGGCGACGGGAGCCGCCGAACACGGCGTAGAGGTTCTTTTGGTCGGCGACGAGCATAAGATCCGCAAAATCCTGCGCGAAAACAAATTGCCCGACGAGCGCGTTTCGATCTATCATACACCCGACGCGCCCGTCACGATGGACGACGAGCCGGGCTGTGTCATGAAGGAAAAAAAGGACGCCTCTATGCCGACGGCTCTGCGCCTTTTGGCGGAGGGCAAGGGCGACGCGGTTGTCAGCGCCGGCAACACGGGCGCGCTCTTTACGGGCGCGACGCTCATCGTGCGCCGTATCAAGGGAATGCGCCGCGCCGCGCTCGGCGCGATCATTCCGCTCGGAAAGCCCATGCTTTTGGTTGACGCGGGCGCCAATACCGACGTTTTGCCCGAGCATCTTCTCGATTTTGCGCGGATGGGCGACCTTTTCATGCGAAGAGTCATGAAAGTGGGCGATCCGAAGGTGGGTCTTATCAACAACGGCACGGAGGAAAAGAAGGGAACCGAGCTTTACCGCGAGGCGCACGTGCTTCTGAAGGAATCCGATCTTCATTTCATCGGCAACATCGAGGGGCGCGACGTGCCCGAAGGGAAAGCCGATGTGATCGTCTGCGACGGCTTCACCGGAAATATCGTATTAAAGCTGTGCGAGGGCTTCGGGCTGTTTATCAAAAAAACGCTCAAGGATATCTTCTTCCGCAACGCCCGCACCAAGGTCGGCGCGGTTCTGGTAAAGGACAGCATCGATTCTTTAAAAAAGAAAATGGATTATTCCGAACACGGCGGCGCGCCGTTTCTCGGTATTTCAAAGCCCGTCATCAAGGCGCACGGAAGCTCGAACGAAAAGAGCATTCGCCGCTGTATCTTGCAGGCAAAGGATTATGCCGAATCGGGCATCATCGACGATTTTGCCGAAATGTGCCGACACGGCGAGTAACTCTTCTTTTAAGCAAAGAAATTTGCTAAGCAAATAAGTTTGCTAAGCAAAGAAGTTTGCTAAGCAAAGAAGTTTGCTAAGCAAAGAGTTTTGCCCCTTTGCGGCTGTCATGAAAGGATTCTGTTATGCAGAAGGAAACAACGCAGTATCCGTTTCCCATCGAAATTTTGGAAAAACGGATCGGATACGCTTTTAAAAACCGCCGTCTGATCGAGACGGCGCTCACCCATTCGTCGTATGCGAACGAGCTTCACGCGCGGGGGGACGACCGTGTGGAAAGCTACGAACGGCTCGAATTTTTGGGCGATTCGGTGCTTTCCATCATCGCGTCGGATTATCTTTTCGAGCATTACCGCCATTTTGCCGAGGGCGAGCTTACCAAGATCCGCGCCGCCGCCGTGTGCGAGGGAGCGCTTTTTGAATATACCAAAACCTTTTCGGGCGGGGATTTTCTGCGCATCGGTCACGGCGAGGAGCTGACCCACGGGCGTCAGCGCCGTTCGATTCTGGCGGATATTTTCGAGGCGATTTTGGCGGCGATCTATCTTGACGGCGGCTATCGTGCCGCGCGGGATTTTGCGCTGCCGTATCTTGTCGAAAAGATCCGCGAGCTTGCCTCACACGGAAACGGCGAGGACTGCAAAACGCTGCTCCAGCAGTTTGTCCAGCAAAACCGCGGGGATATTTTGGAATATGTCCTCACGGGCGAGGAGGGACCGGCGCACGATCGGAGCTTTTCGTTCGAGGTGCGCCTGAATAACAACGTCATCGGGCGCGGAAAAGGCGGGACCAAGCGCGAAGCGGAGCAGTGCGCCGCGCGCGAGGCGCTGATCTTGTTCGGCGTTATTCCCGAAAAGTCCGAATGACCCGAATGAGAAAGGTCAACATTCCCCTTTTTATCCCGCACGAGGGCTGTCCGCACGCCTGCGTTTTCTGCGACCAAAAGACCATAACGGGGAAAAGCGAAGCCGCCGATCGGGACATCGCTTTCGAGATCGAAAACGCCCTTTCGACGGTCGAAAAGGACGCGGAGTGTGAAATTGCCTTTTTCGGCGGGAGCTTTACGGGGATCGAACGGGGAACAATGGTGCGCCTTCTTTCCGACGCGTTTTCTTACGTCGAGAGCGGGCGGGTCGGATCGATCCGCATTTCCACCCGCCCCGATTATATCGACGACGAGATTCTTTCGATCCTGAAGCATTACGGCGTGCGGCATATCGAGCTGGGAATCCAGTCGACCGATGAGCGCGTTCTTCGCGCGGCGGGCAGGGGACACACGGTGCGCGACACCGAGCGCGCGTGCGAAAAGATCGTGTCGGCGGGCTTCGTTCTCGGCGGGCAGATGATGCTCGGGCTGCCCCTTTCGACGGCGGAAAGCGAGAGAAAAACCGCGCGCGACATCGTACGCATGGGGGCGCGCGAGGCGCGCCTTTATCCGACCGCCGTCTTTCCCGATACGCCGCTTTACAAAATGGCGCTGCGGGGCGAATACATACCGCTTACCCTTTCCGACGCGACGGAGCGCGCGGCGGACTGCTATGAGATCTTTCTCGACGGCGGCGTTCGGCTTCTGCGCGTCGGGCTTTATTCGGGCAGTACGAATGGGAAGACAAAACAGCCGATTCTCGGCATAACGCACCCCGCCTTCGGCGAGCTGTGCGCGGGCGAGGTGTATCGGCGAAGGCTTATAAAGAGTCTTTCGGCGCTTTCCCTGCCGCACGGTGCGTTTAGTTTGAAGATCACCTGTCCGCGCGGCGACGTTTCGAAGCTCGGCGGGCAAAAGGGCTGTAACAAAAAAGAGCTTTTCCGCCTCTGCCGCGAGCGGGGAGCGGAGCTTTCCCGTATTTTGTGGGAGGAAAAGGACGGTCTTTCCCCCTTCTCGTTTTCTCTCTCGACCGTCGCCGAAAACGAAAAAAACGATAAAATTTTCAAACCGACAAAAAGGAAGTGAACCGATTGCACTTAAAAGCGCTTGAAATGCGAGGCTTTAAGTCTTTTCCGGATAAAACAAGACTGGATTTCGAAAAAGGCATAACCGCCATCGTCGGACCGAACGGCAGCGGAAAATCCAATATTTCCGACGCGGTGCGCTGGGTTTTGGGCGAAATGTCCGCCAAAGCCATGCGCGGTCAGAAGATGGAGGATGTCATTTTCAGCGGCACCGCCAAACGCCAGCAAACGGGATTCTGTGAGGTATCGCTGATTCTCGACAACCGCGACGGCGCTTTGCCCGACGAGCACGAGGAAGTAAAGATCACCCGAAAATATTTCCGTTCGGGGGACAGCGAATATAAGATCAACGACAAAACATCGAGACTGAAGGATATTTACGAGCTTTTCTTAAACACCGGTATCGGACGCGAGGGCTATTCGGTCATCGGTCAGGGCAAGATCAGCGAGGTCATTTCGCAAAAGTCGGACGAACGGCGGCATATTTTCGAAGAAGCCGCCGGCATCTCCAAATTCCGCTACCGCAAAAACGACGCGGAAAAAAAGCTGGAGGATACCGAGGCGAATCTTGTGCGTCTGCGCGACATCGTCTCGGAGATCGAGGGACGGCTCGGACCGCTTGAAAAAGCGTCGGAAAACGCGAAAAAGTATCTGGTTCTCGCCGATCGCAAAAAAGAACTGGAGGTCGGTCTTTGGGTCGACCGCGTGGCAAAAGCCGCCGCCGAAGCCGAGGATTTCGAAAGCCGAACCGAAAAAGCGCGCGAGCAATACGAGGCGAAACAGCGGGAGGCGGACGAGGCGGAGGAACACTGGAACGCCCTTTCGGACGAACGCATGGCGAAAAACTCCGAAACCGAGCTTCTGCGCGAGAATATCGCTTCTCTCGAGACAAAGAAAAACGACCTTGCCGCCAAAGCCGCTCTTTCGGAAAACGATATCCGTCATTTCACCGACCGTCTTTCGGCGCTCGACACCGAGAAAAAACTGCTTTCCGAGGGCGAAAAGGCCCGTCTTTCGGCACAGCGGGACGAAAACCGCGCCCTTTTGGAAAAGGCGGAAGCGGCGCTCCTTGCGGCAAACGAGGACGAGAAGGCAAAGGATGAAGCCCTTGCCGCGCACCAAAGGGCGCTCGACGCGGCGGAAAACGAAATTTCGCTTTCCGAAGAGGACATCCGCGCGCGTGAGGAAGCGCTCATTGCCAACCGAATCAGCTCCTCCGCCGCCGAAAACGACGAAAAGAGCGCCGCGGACCGCCGCGCCTTTATCGAAGAAGAAATCAAAAAAGCGGGTGAAGAGGAAGAAAAGGCGCGCGAATATCTTGCCGCCGCGACCGAGCGGAAAAAAGCCGCCGAAGAAGAGCGGAAAGAGCTGAACGAGAGCCTTGCCGAAGAGGAAAAAAATCTTGCCGATTATGCCCGCGAGCACGAAGAACTCATGCGGCAGAAAAACGAGATTGCCGCGTCCTATGTCGCGGCGAAGGAGCGCAAGGAAACGCTCGAGCGCATGGAACGCTTGCTCGAGGGCTTCCCGGGGAGCGTAAAGGCGGTCATGAACGCCTCTCTTGCGGGTATCTGCGGCCCCGTTTCTTCGCTTATCACCGTTTCGGGCGAATATGTCACCGCCATCGAGACGGCGCTCGGTGCCGCCGTCACCAATATCGTGGTTGAAAACGAGGACAGCGCCAAGGGCGCGATCCGATACTTAAAGGAACACGGAGCGGGACGCGCGACCTTTCTGCCGCTTACGTCGATCCGCGCGGGCATTTTGGACGAACCAGGCATCGGGCGCGAAAAGGGCTTTGTCGGAATCGGCTCAAAGCTTATCCATTGCGATAAAAAATACGACATTGTCGCCGAATATCTTCTCGGGCGCACGGTGGTCGTCGACAACATCGACAACGCTTCGGTCATCGCGCGGAAATACCGTTTTCGCTGCCGCATCGTAACGCTCGACGGTCAATTGATCAACGCGGGCGGCTCTTATACGGGCGGCTCGGCGGCAAACCGCACGGGTGCGCTCTCGCGCGGAGCGGACATCGAAGCGCTTGCCGAGAAAATCGAAAATTGTCTTCGTGACGCGAAAAAGATCACCGACCGCATGAAAGAGCTTTCGGAAGCCCGCGCCGAATCCCAGCAATTTGTCGATTCAATCCAAAACGATCTGGAGAGCTGTGTTTCGCAGATCTATCGCTGTGAGGGCGATATCCGTCAGCACACCGAGCATGTCGAGACCTGCCGCAAGCGCGCCGAGCATGCCCGCGAACAGCTTTCGGGCGACTCTCTCGGCGGAAAAGAACGCCTGAGGGAGCTTTCCGCCGAGCGCGAAAAACTGACGGCGGAGCAGGACGAGGCGAAGAAAAAGCTTTCCGAGCAAAAAGAAAATTACGAGCGCCTTGCCGACGAATTCGACGCGGCGCAAAAGGAAAAGACCGACGCGCAGATGCGGCTTTACGCCGCCGGAAAAGACGCGGAGAACGCCAAAAGCGCTCTTTCCTCCGTCACGGCGCGCCTTGCCGAGACCGACGAAAAGCTCGACGCGATTCGTCGGGAAAAGGAGGAGCTGGAAAAGCGGCTTTGCGACATTCGCGAAGCGCTTGAACACGGAAGCGAGGATTTGGAAAAGCTCGACGGCGAGATCGCCCTTGAGCGCGAAAAATTCGACGCCTGCCGCGAACGGCTCTTGCTTTTGGAAAAGCAGACAAACGATCTTCGCGTCCGTCAGAACGACATTGCCCGCGACAAAGAGGTCTATTTCCGCGAGCTGACCCGCTGTGAAAGCGTACTGGAGGAGCGGCGAAAGGAATACGACACGCTGACGGCAAAGCTTTGGGAGGAATACGAGCTTACGTATTCCGACGCGGCGGCACTGCATTATCCTCCGCCGACGCGCGAATCCAACGCCGAGCTTGCCTCGGTGCGCGCCAAGATACGCGCTTTGGGCAGCGTAAACGTCGGGGCGGTCGAAGAGTACAAAGAGACCAAAGAGCGCTACGAATTCATGACGGGACAAATAAACGATCTTGAAAGCTCGGGCAAAAGCCTTGAAAACGTCATTCGCCGTCTGGAATCCGATATGAAAAAGCTGTTTTGTGAGGCGGTCGTCAGGATCAACGAGCAGTTCGGAGCGGTGTTTGCCGAGCTTTTCGGCGGCGGAAGCGCGTCGATCGTCATTTCCGATGAAGAGAACGTTTTGGAGTCGGGCATCGAGATCAACGTACAGCCGCCGGGCAAAATGGTCAAGAGCATTTCGCTGCTCTCGGGCGGCGAACAGGCATTTACCGCCATCGCGCTCTATTTTGCCATTTTGAACGTAAACCCCGCACCGTTTTACATTTTCGACGAGATCGAGGCGGCGCTCGACGACGTAAACGTCGTTCGCTTCGGTGAATATCTGCGCCGCCACAGCAAGGAAACGCAGTTTATCGTCATCACGCATCGCCGCGGCAGTATGGAAGCCGCCGACCGTCTTTACGGCGTTACCATGCAGGAAAAGGGTGTGTCGAGCTTCTTGAAGGTCGATGTCGGCGAGGTGGAAAAGAAAACGGGCTTGAAGCTTTGATAAAACTCCGAAACGGATCGAATAAGAACAGGGAAGGAAAAAATCAAAATGGGATTTTTCGAAAAGTTAAAGCAGGGTCTTAAAAAGACCAAGGACTCGGTTTTTAAGCAGGTCAACGATATTTTCAAAAGCTTTGTCAGCGTCGACGAGGATATGCTCGAGGAGCTGGAGGAGGTTTTGATCGCCGCCGATGTCGGGATCGACGCCTCGGAGACCATTATCGAAAAGCTGCGCGACCGCATCCGCGAAGAACGGATTCGCGACCCGCAGGACGCAAAAACGGCGCTGATGGACATTCTCTGCGAAATGATCGGCGAGCCGGAGGGACTGAAGCTTGAAAAAAAACCGACGGTCATTCTGGTGATCGGCGTAAACGGCGTCGGAAAAACGACCTCCATCGCCAAGATCGCCAACCGCCTGAAGGAGGAGGGCAAAAGCGTTGTGCTTGCCGCCGCCGATACCTTCCGCGCCGCGGCGATCGATCAGCTGGAGGAGTGGGCGGGGCGCGTCGGCGTACCGCTCATCAAGCACACCGAAGGCTCCGACCCTGCCGCCGTGGTATTTGACGCCGCCGCCTACTGTAAGGCAAAGCGCTGCGACGTTCTGATCGTGGACACGGCGGGTCGGCTTCACAACAAGAAAAATCTGATGAACGAGCTTGCCAAAATCAACCGCGTGATCGATCGCGAGCTTCCCGACTGCGGTCGCGAGACCCTTTTGGTGCTTGACGCCGTAACGGGACAAAACGCCGTCAATCAGGCAAAGGAATTTAAGAACGCCGCCGACATTACGGGCATTGTACTGACAAAGCTTGACGGCACGGCGAAGGGCGGTATCGTCATTTCCGTCAAAGAGGTGCTCGGAATTCCCGTAAAATTCATCGGAGTGGGCGAGCATATGGAGGATCTTCAGAGCTTCGACCCGCGGCAGTTTGTCGAGGCGCTGTTTGAAGAATAAATAACTTCGGAACAAAAAGAGCGCGCCGCACGTCAAATGAAGAAAAGCGCGGCGCGAATTTCAAGGAGAGACCATGACGGTAATCGTAGCGACCAAAAACGCACATAAAGTAAAAGAGATGGCGGCGCTGCTTTCGGACATTCCGGATCTTAAACTGATCACCATGACCGAGGCGGGAATCGACGCGGACATTGAAGAAAACGGCACGACCTTTGAGGAAAACGCCCTGATAAAGGCGCGTACGGTCTGCAAGCTGTCGGGAAAGCCGTCGCTTGCCGATGATTCGGGGCTTTCGGTCGACGCGCTGCTCGGCGCGCCCGGAATCTATTCCGCACGATATGCGTCGATCGACGGCGAAAACGCAAGCGACGAAAAAAACATCGAAAAGCTCTTGCGCGAGCTTTCCGCCATTCCCTCGGGCGAGCGCACGGCGCGCTTTGTCTCGGCGCTGGCGCTGGTTTTCTCCGACGGGCGCGAATATGTGACCAAGGGAATCTGCGAGGGACACATCACCCGCGAGGCGCGCGGAAACGGCGGCTTCGGCTATGACCCCGTCTTTTTCTGTCCGCAGTTCGGCAAGACCTTCGGCGAGATGAGTGAGGAAGAAAAGAACAGTGTAAGTCACCGCAACCGCAGCGTCCTTCAAATGCGCCCCCACCTACGGTGAGTGTTACCGCGCCTGCGGCGGGCGTTGCCGTAAGATTGAATTCTGATGCGCCTGCGGCGGGCGTTGCCGTACGATTGAATTCTGATGGTCAGAATTCAATCGTACACCTGCGGTGAGCAGTTACCGCGGAATGCGGGTTTCGTTAAACAAAATTCGATTCCGCACTTACGGTGGGTGCTGCCGCGCCTGCGGCGGGAATTTTTAATACGCGGGACGGAATAAAGCTTGCCGTGAACAGCGAACAGAGGAGAAAGGAGAAAGGAGAAAACAATGGAACACATTCTTTTATGGGGCACGGTTCTTGTTTTGGCACTGGTCGCCGAAATACTTACGGCGGCTTTGGTATCGGTTTGGTTCATCCCGTCGGCGGCGGTCTGTATTCTGCTGGAGCTTGTGGGGGTGAAAAGTCTCGGCATTCAAGCTGCGGTCTTTGTCCTTTTGTCGGCGGTACTTGCGTTTTTCCTTCGGAAAAAGATCGCCGAGAGCTTTAAAAAGAGCACGACAAAGACCAACGTTGACGCGCTGATCGGCAAGACGGCGACCGTCGAGGAGGATATTCCCTCGGGCGGTGTCGGCAGAGTTTACGTGAGCGGCATGAGCTGGGCGGCGTATACCGAGGAGCCGCGCGTCGTTCTGCGGGGCGAGAGCGTGAAAGTCGAATCGGTCTCGGGCGTTCGTCTTTTGTGCAAGCCGCTTGAAAACGAGGGAAAAAAGCCCGATGAAAGTCTGATCGGCAAGCGGGCGCGGGTCGAAAAGCCCGTCGACAATTTTTCCGCCGACGGGACTGTCATCTGCGAGGGCAGCACTTATCTTGCCGAAAGTGAGGACGACACGGTTCTTCCGACCGATACGGTCGTCTCGATCATAGGCTGTCGCGACGGAAAGGTTCTTTGCCGTCCTTACAATAAAACAGCAAACAACAATTCTTACAATTCTGAGGAGGAAGCATCATGGAGATCGTAATCGGTTTTGTCGTCGTTTTACTCATTCTGATCGCGTGCATCAAGATCGTTTCGCAGGCACAGGCGGTCGTAGTCGAGCGGCTCGGCGCTTATCACGGAACATGGAAAACGGGTATGCATTTTTTGGTTCCCTTTGTCGACCGCATCGCAAAGAAAATGTCGCTTAAGGAACAGGTTGCCGACTTCCCGCCGCAGCCGGTTATCACAAAGGATAACGTTCACATGCAGATCGACACGGTCGTTTATTATCAGATCGCCGATCCGAAGCTGTACACCTACGGCGTGGAATATCCCATGTCGGCGATTGAAAATCTGACGACCACCACACTCCGAAACATCATCGGTGATTTGGAGCTGGACAGCACGCTCACCTCGCGCGATATCATCAACACCAAAATGCGCGCCATTTTGGACGAAGCGACCGACCCGTGGGGCATCAAGATCAACCGCGTCGAGCTGAAAAACATTACGCCTCCCAAGGACATTCAGGAGGCAATGGAAAAGCAGATGCGCGCCGAGCGGGAACGCCGCGAAAAGATATTGCAGGCAGAGGGCGAAAAGAAAGCGGCCGTGTTGATCGCCGAGGGTCAGAAGGAATCGCTGATTTTGGAGGCGCAGGCAAACAAAGAGGCGGCGATATTGCGCGCCGAGGCCGAAAAGGAAGCCAAGATCCGTCAGGCGGAGGGTGAAGCCGAAGCCATTTTGAAGGTGCAGAAAGCGACGGCGGAGGGCATTCGTCTTCTGAACGAGGCTTCGCCGACCAAGCAGGTGCTGACCATGCGCGGCTTTGAGACGCTCGAAAAGGTTGCCGACGGAAAGGCGACGAAGATCATCGTTCCGTCCGAGCTCCAGAACCTTTCGGCATATACTTCGGTCATAAAAGAAGCGGCGGAAGCGAACGAACAAAAATGATCGGTTCTCGCCGTCAGCCAAAGCGCTTCGGGGGATTTCTTTTGAATAAACTGCTCTGAATTTGTAAAGTTTCCCTGTTTTTTGACACCTTTCTTCGATTCTTCTTGACATTTTGTACAAAATGTGCTATTCTGATTAGGTAATGATTGCTTATTTTATGTAATGAGGAGAAGAGAGAAAAGATGAGACGGTTTGTCACCCTTCTTTCGGCATTTCTTTTGTGTGTTTGTGCGCTCTGTCCGACCGCGTTTGCTGCCGGTCTCGGCGATAACGACGTTTTCGACGACTGGGATCGGGAAGTTATCCCCGGTGACATCAACGGCGACAAAGTCGTGGACGGTCTCGACCTGATCGCACTGCGCACCCGCATTGCCGGCCTGCAGAGCGACGGTACCTTTATCACAAAGGCGGCGGATCTTGACGGCAACGGCGAGATCGACGGTCTTGACCTGATGGAGCTGCGCCGCATGATCGCGGGACTTTGAGCCGAAAGAAGAAAAACGAAATAAAAATGAAAAAGAAGAGGTTTTTTCCCTCTTCTTTTTTTGCAAAAAAACGGCAATACCCGCCTGCAAAAACGGCACAGACACAACAAAGAAAATGTGACATTGCATTCTGACCATCTGAATGCAATGTCACGGCAACACCCGCCGTAGGCGCGACCGTCGGAATTCATTTTCACGGAAACGTCCGCTCAAACTTTTTCAAGCTGTGGGAAAAGGGCGCAGGAGCGCTTGAATATCCCGTTCATTTCGGCGATCGCCATGCCGTAATTGGTCATGGGCACGCCCGCCGCACGGCATTTTGCCGCGCGCGATTTCAGCTCCGCTTCGCCGAGCATGCATGCGCCGCAGTGAATCACGACGGCATACGGCGAAAGATCCTCGGGAAATTCTCCGCCCGAGGTGAAGGCGAAGTCAAGCTTTTTTCCCGTGTAGGCACGAAGCCATGCGGGGAGCTTCACCGTGCCGATATCGTCGCACTGACGGTGATGGGTACAGCCCTCGGAGATGAGAATCGTGTCGCCGTCGCACAGCTTTGAAAGCTTTTTTACGCTTTTTGCCGCGCCCTCGAGATTGCCTTTATAACGGGCAAACAGGATCGAAAAAGAGGTCAGCGGAACTTCTTTCGGAACGATTTTGTTGACAAGCTCGAACGCCTGCGAATCGGTAATGACCATTTTCGGCGGTTCGGAAAAAGCGGCAAGCGTTTTTTCAAGCTCGGTCTCGCGGCAGACGGCGGCAATTGCCCCCGCGTCGAGAATATCGCGAAGAGTCTGCTGTTGCGGCAGTATCAGCCGCCCTTTGGGTGCGGCGGAATCGATGGGCGTTACGAGAACGACCCGATCGCCGGGCAGCAAAAGATCGCCCACGATGCGTCTTTCGTTTTTTTTCGTGCCCGCAAGAGCCGCAAGACGCTCTTTCAATTCGTAAATATTCTCGCCCGTCACGGCGCTGACATAGAGCGCGTTTTCGGGAAGCGCGGGGCGCGATGCCAAAAGCTCGCATTTGTTGAACGCGAGAAGAAACGGTTTTTTGCGCTCGGACAGCTCCTTTACAAGCGCCTCATCTTCGGGACATATCCCGCGCGAAGCGTCGATCACGACAACGGCAAGATCGGTCTTGTCGAGCATACGTTTTGCGCGTTTTACGCGCATTTCGCCTAAAGTTCCTTCGTCGTCGAGACCGGGCGTATCGAGAATCACGACGGGACCGATCGGAAGGAGCTCCATCGCCTTTTGCACGGGATCGGTCGTGGTGCCGGGAACATCGGAGGTAAGCGACAGCGCCTGCCCCGTAACGGCGTTGACAAGACCGGACTTTCCCGCATTTCGCTTACCGAAAAAGCCGATGTGAAGTCGGTCGGCGGATACGGTTTCGTTTAAGCTCATGACAAAAAACCTCCCTCGGTTTTGATTTTTTTGGATTCATATGTCGAATCAGAAGCGGAAATCGCGGTGATCGGTGTGTTCGATCTCGTCGATATATTTTTTTGCAATTTCGCGCACCTTGTCGGACGGAATGGTCGAAAGCTCCTTTTGAATCAGCTTCTCGCCGACTTTTTTTGTCTCGTCGCTCGCATAATCGGTCAGATATTCACTCAGCGTCATCAGCGCGTTGGGGTGACAGCAGTTTTGAATCTGTCCGTTTTTGCAAAGGCTCATAAAACGGTCGCCCGTGCGCCCTTCGCGGTAACATGCCGTGCAGAAGGACGGAATGTATCCAAGCTCCATAAGCCAACAGACTACCTCGTCGAGCGTGCGCTGATCGGAGACGTCGAATTGCTCGGAATCGTGCGGGCGCTCCTTTTCGCAATAGCCGCCGACCGACGTGCGCGACGCTCCGCTGACCTGCGATACGCCGAGACGAAGCATTTTTTCGCGAACCTCTTTGCTCTCACGCGTCGAGACGATCATGCCGGTATACGGCACGGCGATACGGATACAGGCGGCAATCTTTTCGAAGATCTCGTCCGAAAGGCTGTTGTCAAAGGCGGTGGGGTCGATATCGTCGGCGTGCTTTACGCGCGGAACGCTGATCGTGTGCGGACCGACACCGTGAACCGCCTCCAGATGCTCGGCATGCATCATGAGACCCGCAAATTCGTATTCGTACCCTTCAAGACCGAACAAAACGCCCAGTCCCACATCGTCGATACCGCCCTCCATGGCGCGGTCCATCGCTTCGGTGTGATAGGCATAATTGTGCTTCGGTCCCGTGGGGTGCAATTCCTCGTAGCTTTTTTTGTTGTAGGTCTCCTGAAACAGAATGTACGTGCCGATCCCGGCTTCCTTCAGCTTGCGGTAGTTTTCAACGGTCGTCGCGGCAATATTGACGTTGACGCGGCGGATATCGCCGTTTTTGTGGTGTACCGAATAAATGGTCTTGATCGAATCGAGAATGTATTCGATCGGATTGTTTACGGGGTCTTCCCCCGATTCGATGGCAAGGCGCTTGTGTCCCATATCCTGAAGCGCGATGACCTCGGCACGGATCTCCTCCTGCGTCAGCTTTTTGCGGGCAATGTGCTTGTTTTTTGCATGATAAGGGCAGTAAACACAGCCGTTTACGCAATAGTTTGAGAGGTAAAGCGGCGCGAAAATGACGATTCGGTTGCCGTAAAAGGCAAGCTTGATTTCTTCGGCAAGGCGGTAAATGCGCTCGACCGTCGCGGGATCGTCACAGGCAAGAAGCACCGCCGCCTCACGGTGCGACAGTCCCGCACAATGCGTTTCCTTGCCGTTTTCGGATTTTTTCGGCGCGGCTTTTTTCAAAATTTCATCGATCAGCGCAAAATTGTTCTTGTTTTCCTGCGCATAACGGATCGTTTCGAGTATTTCCTCGTGATTGATAAATTCCTCGGCTTTCAAGGATTTCGGATCATACTTTGCCATGGGCTTGTAACCTTCTTTCGATTTTTGTTCTTGTTTGTTTTTCGGACGGAATTCCGACCGCCCGAAAACGGCGTGTCGGTATCATCGTGACACGCCGATTTTTTTATTGTGTGACACAGGCACGCCGCGAGTCGGGGCGCCGCCCCGACACCCCGCAAGCCTTTTCGAAAAAAGGCTTGACCGAAAACTTTGTTCTTTATATCAACATAACATGGATACTGTGAAATAGGATTCCGACCATCGGAATCCTATTTCACGGCAACGCCCGCCGCAGGCGCGACCATCGGAAGCCTATTTCACGGCAACTGCGGCGCCGCTAGGCGCGACCATCGGAAGCCTATTTTACGGGAATACTCACCGTAGGTGCGAAGTTGAATTCTGACCATCAGAATTCAACTTCGCGGCAACCGCCCCCGCGCAGCGGGTCGCCGCGGGAGGGGAGAATGCGGTAGCCAGCGCTTTCGACGCGGCGGACAAGACAGTCGCGGCATTCCGCCGCTTCCTCGCCCGTGCAGATCTTGTTGTCGTAAAGACTGTATTGCTTCCGAACCGAAACGGGAGACAAATTGGGCATGATAACATTTGCCCCGGCGCGGAGTCCGCGCTCGCGCCCGTCAGGGAGCGCCGTTCCGAGCGCCGTTGTGGCGGGAAGCAAAAGCGACGGCTTTATCAGCCGCAGAAGCGAGAGAAGAAAGATCGTCGTCTCGGCGCTGCCCGCCGGCTCTTTGCCGAAGGGCGTGTCCTTTTGCGGCAAAAACGGACCGATCCCGCACATTTCGGGGGAAAATTCCTCGACGAATTTCAGATCCTTCGCAAGGCACTCTGCCGTCTGATAAGGCGAACCGACCATAAAGCCGCACCCCACCGCAAAGCCGAGCGAACGCAAAGCCGAAAGACAGTGCATACGGTGTTCAAACGACATTGTTTTCGGATGAAGCTTTTGATAGTGCTCTTTGTCCGCCGTCTCGTGGCGCAAAAGATAACGATCCGCACCCGCCTCGCGCATGAGCTTGTATTCCGATTCCTCATATTCGCCGAGTGAAAGGGTCACGGCACAGTCGGGATAATGCCTTTTGATATCGGAGACGATCTTTGCCGTTCGCTCCGCCGAAAGAGTCCCCTCGCCGCCTTGCAAAACAAAGGTGCGAAATCCGAGCGCATAACCCGTTTTACAGCAGGCGGCGATGTCCTCGTCCGATAGATTATAGCGGACGCACGCACCGTTTGAGCGGCGGATACCGCAATAATAGCAGTCGTTGCGGCAAATATTCGTCACCTCGATCAGCCCGCGCAGGTAAACGTCGATTCCGTAGATTCTCCTCCGCGCCGCGTCCGCCTTTTGCGCGGCGTAGGCGCGCAGCTCTTCGTTCTCGCTCTCGATAAGGAGGCGGTATTCTTCAAGCGAAAGCGAGCGCTCCGCTTCGAGCCGATCGACGAGCGAAAAGGGCTTATTCATGACCTTTTACGTTGGAATAAGCGGTCTTTACGCCGACTCCGTCGATGTTTCCGAGCTTGCCTGCCAGCGCCGAGATCGTATCCTCGGGCGCGTCGAGCGCGACCGACACGATGCTGATCTTCTTTTTGGGATAGGGAATGCCCATCCGACCGATGATAAACTCGCCGTATTCGTGCAAAAGAGCATTCAAGCGCTCCACCGCCTCTCCCTTTTCGACGATCATGCTCATGACCGCGACTCTTGTTTCCATAAGTAAATACCTCCGCAAATCAAAATAAAAAAATCCGTCCCGCGGGACGGAAATGCGTAAAGGACTCTTTTTCAAAGAAAAAACGCCGTTATGACCGCACCCCTGTCACGCAGAGAAAAACTCTTAATGTCGGGATTATCTTTGTCTCTATTTTAACACACGATGCGGGATTTGTCAACCGTTTATCCGCCGACGGCAAAAACGGGCAAAAAATGTCCTTCGGTCGGCGGAATTTATCGCCCGCAAACGGGCATTTTTTCGTTCTTCGAAAAAAACAAAAAACGGAATCCCCCGTCATTCTTCCTTGGTGCGGGGAAAACGCAAGGTGATCGACGTTCCCTCGCCCTCTTTGCTCTCGAGCAAAATTTCCGCACCGTGCGACAGCGCACCGTGCTTTACGATCGAAAGTCCCAAGCCCGTGCCGCCGATGGCTTTCGAACGGCTTTTGTCCACGCGGAAAAAGCGTTCGAACACGCGGGGCTTTTGATCCTCGGGAATGCCGATTCCGTTGTCCTTGCAGGTGATTCCAACCGTCTTTCCGTCGGCATCGGCAAAGGTGATCAGATCGACATAGCCGCCGGGATTGTTGTATTTGATTCCGTTGTCGGCAAGATTGTAGATCATTTCCTCCAAAATCTGCGAATTGCCGCGAACCAAAACCGACTCTCCCTTGACCGAAAGCGTCACCTTTGCGTTCTGCGCCACATTTTCGAGCCGCTCGGCGGTTTGCTTTGCGATTTCCAAAAGATCGAGGCTTTTTTCGTCAAAGGCAAATTCGCCGCCGTCCAAACGATTTAATTTGATAATATCGCCGACCAGCACGATAAGGCGCTTTGCCTCGCGGTAAATATTGCCCGCAAAGCGCTTTTCTTCGCCCTCGCACAGCCCGTTCATGATGATCTCGGCAAAGCCCGAAATGGAGGTGAGAGGGGTCTTCAGCTCGTGTGAAACATTGGAGGTAAATTCCCGCCGAAGCGCGTCGCGGCGCTCTTTTTCGGTCTCGTCCAGAATGACGATGACCGCGCCCTCGACGTTGTTCTGATGAAAAACGGGGTTCAGCATGGCGCTGTAATAGCGGTCTTTGTCCGAGCGGAGCACACACGACGATTTTTGCCCCGAAAGCGCATCGGCGACGGCATTGCGAAACGGCTCGTCAAAATCGCGCGCCGTGACGGTTTTCGGCATTTCGCCCTTAAAGCCGAGAAGCGTCTCGGCACTTTTGTTGTGTGAAAGAATCTCGGCGTTTTTGCCGATGACCAGCATACCCTCGCTCATATTGTCGGTGATGGCGGCAAATTCGCTTTGCTTTACCGTCATTTCGCGGATCTTGCGGGCGATCAAACGATTTTGCTCCACAAGCCGCGCCGCAACGGGCTGAAGCTCGGTATAGACCGCCAGCTTTTCGGGATGCTCGGGATCAAGCTCGGTAATCGGGCGGACGATCTCTCCCGAAAGCCGCCGTGCGGCGATAGACGCCGCCGCGGCGAGCGGGATCATAAGCAGAAGACAGGCGCGCAAAAGCGCAAGAACCGTCTTCCACTCCGGCTCGCACGGCTCGGAAATCCGTAAAACAGACCCGTCGGACAGGACCGTCGCATAAAAATACGCGCTTCCCTCGTCGTTCGAAGCCCTCCGCCGATCCAGACCCTCTCCGCGCTTCTTTGCCTGTCGGAGCTCCGGCTCGTCCCCGTGAAAGGGCTCCCCTTCACCGCCGAACAAAAGCTCTCCGTCGGGAGAAACGAGAAGAATATCCTTCCCGGAAAAAGAGGCTTCGCTATCCTCCTCCAGCGCCGCCGCCGCGAAGGACGCCGCTTGGCGAAGCGCCGCAAGCGCGCTTTTTTCGTTTTGACAGTGGAAGATAAAAAACAGAATTCCCATTGCACAAAGCATTATTGCAAGGGTTACCGACAAAATGCTCTTGAATATGCGATCTTTCATGTTTTTCACCTCCGATTGCGGGTACAAGGGGAATTTCGCTTTCTGCGAAAAGCGATTCAAGGGCGCTGCCCTTGAAAATCCCGCGAGCCTTTAAATAGGCTCGATCCAAACTTTGTTTTACGGCAATACCCACCGTAAGTGTGAAATTGCATTCCGACCGGCGGAATGCAATTTCACGGCAACTGCGACGCCGCAAGGCGCTCAGGCGTCGCCGAACTCTTCGGTTACGAGAATGCCGCCGTCTTCGCTTTCTTCTTCGGAAACCTCCGGCTCGTCAAAACGGATGTCGCTTGCTTTTGCCTTGATTTTTTCTTCGATCTCGGCGGCAAGCGCGGGATTCTGCTCAAGATATTCGCGCACACGGTCGCGTCCCTGGGCGATCCGCTCCTCGTTGTAATAGAACCACGAGCCGCTCTTGGAGATAATGTCGAGCTGAACGCCCATATCGATGATCTCGCTCATCTTCGAAATGCCCTTGCCGTACAGAACGTCGAATTCCGCAATGCGGAAGGGCGGAGCGACCTTGTTTTTTACGACCTTGCATTTGGTGCGGTTGCCGATAACATCGGCGCCGTCTTTTATCGGCTGACCCTTGCGGATGTCGATGCGAACCGACGCGTAAAATTTCAGCGCACGGCCTCCCGTCGTAGTCTCGGGATTGCCGTAAATTACGCCGATCTTTTCACGCAGCTGGTTGATGAAAATAACGATGCAATTGGATTTGGAAACCGCGCCCGAAAGCTTGCGCAGCGCCTGCGACATAAGGCGCGCGTGCTGACCGACATGGTTGTCGCCCATATCGCCGTCGATTTCGGCTTTCGGAACGAGCGCCGCAACCGAGTCGACGACCACGATATCGATCGCGCCCGAGCGCACGAGCGCCTCGGTGATCTCCAGCGCCTGTTCGCCGCAGTCGGGCTGTGATACCAAAAGCTCGTCGATATTGACGCCGAGCGCCTTGGCATAAACGGGGTCGAGCGCATGCTCCGCGTCGATGAACGCCGCCTCGCCGCCCAATTTCTGCACCTCGGCGATGGCGTGGAGCGTAAGGGTCGTTTTACCCGAAGATTCGGGACCGTAGATCTCGACGATTCTTCCGCGGGGAAGTCCGCCGATTCCGAGCGCCATGTCCAGCGTTAAGGAACCCGTCGAAACGGCGCTGACATTCATGGCGGCGTTTTCGCCCAGCTTCATGATCGCGCCCTTGCCGTAATCCTTTTCAATGCGGGCGAGCGTCGTCGCAAGCGCCGCTTTTTTATCGGAGGGAAGCGCTTCTTTTGTTACTTCTTTTTTAGCCATTTTCGGTTCATCCTTTCGTTCTTTGTTTCCGCACACAGAAAAAGCACGGTTCGCAAAAACGGAACATATGTTTTGATTCAGTATAGCACATTTTTCGCTTTCTGTCAACAAAAAACCGTCTTTTTGCGCGGAATTTTTCAATATTGCCGTTTTTGCGATCAAAGACCGTGACCGTCGTCCCAATAATCGAAAAGCTCGTCGATCGATTCGGTCTCCTCCTTTTGCGGATCTGTCTTTTCTGCTTCGCTGCGCTTTTTTGTTATTGACTTTGCGATATTGTATATCAAGCAAATCGGCAGGACTATCGGAAGCAGAGCGGGCGCTTTAAATATACATACGGCGACCGCAACAGCGGTAAAAATCATATTGATCTCCGTCCTTTTTTCTTTCTGTATACACTTTATCCGATATGCTGTCCCAAAAGCAGGACAGCAAGCGGATATATTTTTTTGCGATGTATTTCTTTTGTCTTGCTTTTTGCGTTGAAAATTGTTATAATGGAGAGGAAATTGAGGCGCAGGAGCGCACTCCGATGAAAAAATGAAAAGAGGTTATTTTATGAAACTGGGACTTCAACTGTTTTCGCTCATCGACACGATGAATAAGCCCGATGGGCTGCGCACGGTTTTGCGTTATGCCGCCGAATGCGGATACGACGGAGTGGAATTTGCGGGTTTTTACGGACTTTCGCCCGATGAGATCGTCGAAGAGCTGAAAAAGAATCGTCTTGAGACCGCCGGCATTCACCTCGGCTGGGATGTCATGAGCTGGGAAAACCTCGACAAAAAGCCCGAAGAGGTGCTTGCCGTTGTCCAAACGCTCGGCGCGCCGAGTGTGACCGTCGCTTCGTACGGCGGAAAGGACGCCGCCGACTGGGCGCAGTTTGCGCGCAAGATGAACGAGCACGGAAAGATGTTCCGTGAACACGGCGTAAAGCTCGGTTATCACAACCACAGCCACGAATTTGAAAAGTTCGACGGCAAATATGCCATCGATATCATCATGGAAAACGTCGAGCCGGAAAATGTTTTCTGGGAGCTTGACCCGCGCCACATCCGCCTCATCGGCATCGACCCCGTTGTTTTTGCCGAGAAATACACGGGACGTTCGCCGTTTATGCATGTCCGTGATCTCGAATCGATCACGGAGGACGGCAAGGGCATCGACACGGCGGTCGGCAAGGGCATGGTAGACATTCCCGCCGTCGTCAAGGCGTCGGGACATCACGATTGGCTGATCGTGGAGGAAGGACCCGGACCGAACGTGACCGAGCATGTCAAAGAAAGCGCTCGGTACGTCCGCCAAAACCTCATGTAACGCGCCTTGCGGCGCCGCAGTTGCCGCGAAGTTGCATTCTGATGGTCAGAATGCAACTTCGCCTTACTCTTGTTATGTCGGCAAAAATTTGACCTAACCGTGTTATGTTGACATAAGATTTTGATGCGTAACGAGAAGCAAAGCTTGGGTCAAGCCTTCTCGAAGGCTTGCGGGGTGTCGGGGC
>ENA-OUQF01000525-OUQF01000525.1-human-gut-metagenome-genome-assembly--contig:-NODE-525-length-28561-cov-12.381078_pt1 | contig 28561 bp, 26 predicted proteins | sample MGYA00237947_ERZ548826 | MGnify/ENA primary metagenome ERZ548826 (study PRJEB26490, sample SAMN05194701) | human gut metagenome | biome: terrestrial biome; feature: human-associated habitat; material... | reverse complement strand
TCATTGAGGGAGGTGGCATCGCGTCAGCGATGACGGAAGGAGTTGTGCAACAGCCCCTTGCTGTTTATGGGAGAGTTACTTCATCAGCTTCTTGAGCTTGAGCCACGCGCCGAAAACGTCGTACTTGGTAACGTAACGGTCGGGGTCAAAGCGGGAAGCGTCGCTGTCGTCGGCGGGCTTCACAAGGCCGTTGTCGATGGCCCAGCGGGTCGCCTTCTGCAGCTCGATCTCCTCTGCGGGCACATCGCTGTACAGGCTGGGCAGAGCCGCTTCGGGCTTGCCCGCCGTCTCCCACAGCAGCTTCACCAGCTCACGCCGGTTGGCGGGCACGGCCACACCCTTCGGCAGGTTCAGCTGCAAGTAGCTGTCCACGCCAAGGCTCACGCCCTGCCACACCAAAATGCCAGCCGCCGCGCCGCCCACGGCCACCGTTGCCATGGTGCCCAGCGTCGAGGGCCCAGCGTCCTCGCCCGGCAGCTCGGAGGAGCGGTACTGCGCTTCAATGGTGATATCCGCTTCCGGCATCGTAAAGCTCATGTGAGGGTCGTGCAGCATCACGCTGGCCGTCAGCGTGTCCTTACCCTCCGGGAAGCGGATGCTCCACACGTCAAAGGTCATGCCCTCCGGCACTTCCGACTCGTCCACGTCCACCGTCAGCTTGGTGCCCTTCTCGGCCTTTACCTCTGTCTCGTTGTTGATCTTGCCGCCCTTGACGGTAACGGTGTAGGTCTTGGGCTGGTCGTCGGGGTTCGGGGTGGGATTCGGGTTAGGTTTGGTTTCCGGGTCCGGCGTTACGCCCTTGTTCAGCACGGCGTCTTCGTCCGACATGGTAAACCTGATTGTCGATGTTTTCAGCCCCGTTGCGCCTGTCGTTTCACCATTCACATTGTAGATGGACTGACTTGCTTCGACCGTTAGCTCCGTCTCGGCAAAGGCATAAACATTGCTCCAGCCATTCGCACGCGATACGCCATTGATCGATAGAATCTGTGCTCCCTCCAGCACGATCTTGTGAGCGCCGTTGATTCCTTTCAGAGCAGTTCCTTCATTGAAAATACCGCCGCTTATCACATCCGTTTCGCTGCGTTTTACGCCGCCAGCGAAAATGCCGCCTGTGATGGTACTATTATTTGAGTTTATCACCTCGCCCATGAACATGCCATTTTTAATCGTAGCGCTGTACGGCGTATCGCCGTTGTATACTTTGCCCTTGAAAGTGCCATTCTGAATGGTGCCTCTGTTGTCCACTTCTTCCGCAAACGTACCGCCAACGATCGTAGCATTCGTATTGTATTCGACAATGATACAGTTTACTGCCTCTAGGGTCCCCGTTTTGCCAATGGGGTCTGTATGAGCGAAATCATACTCCGTCGGTGCGTCAGGGCTCAAGTACAGAACATTTACTTCACTTCCGTCCTCTACACTGAAATACCACCAGCCGTCACCCACATAACGCCGCCCATTCTCCTTATACACATGGGTCAGGTCGGGCGTTCCATCAGCCTTCATGACAAGCTTCTTCTCGCAGTCCTCATAAACTGCGGTCAGAGTAACCGCCTTATTTGGCATCGGGAAGCGCAGAGTCGTGAGATTCTCGTCCATCAGGTCAATGACATTGCCAGACCGATCACGGAGCGTCACTGTTGTGTCTGTACCGGTTTCTGTTGCTTCCCAGCCCGCAAAATACTTTCCGGCCGGAGCGCTGGCCTTTACAGCGACATAAGTGCCCCACTCAACCATATTGCCGAAAGTATTTTCGAGTGTACCGCCAACTACATTCAACGGATAGCTCTTATAGACGGAGCACGCCTCAACCGTCAAATTATGATTCGGCATGGTCAGAGTATAAGTACCCTCTGTATCATCATTAGGCACAATTGCTTCAAATTCCTCCGGATCGGTAGACCACCTACTAAATACTTTTTTCGAATCATCGATCTGCGGTTTGATCTTAACGGTTACGCCTTCTTTATACTCACCAGTCGTCGCCGTCGAACCGTCATCCTTTACGATCACGGCATCGTTCAGCGTCAGCGTATGCTTTACCTCTCCCGGAGCGGGTGCACCGATTTGGTTCAGCACGATATCTCCATTGCCGCTCTGTACCGTAAACTGTTGGTAACCCTCGCCGTCTTTGTCCAACTTCAAGCCGCCATAATTCTCATTGCTGTTGACATCAGTGATCGTTGTATTATCGTCATCGCTGATTTTGATTTTCAACGTAGGCTCACCGACAACATACAACTGTGTGCCAAATACAACATACTCGCATCCATCCAGCCGCGCAACGACCTTCTCACCTCTGCTTGCTTTCAGTATACGAACTTTTTGTTCTCCGCTTGGCGAAAAATCAAATACAGCCTTTTTCATCGTGCCATAATTACGATATAGGATGCTCTTACTATCCTTTCGAACGACTGCATTTTCAATGGTTGCCCCCACACTATTTTCCAATTTCGAACAAGTCACAAAGGACACATTTTCCATCGTTTTATTGTTCGTCACTGAAGCAAGAGCAATGGAACAGTTTTTCACGGTTCCATTATTGGTCAGACTCGGATAATGTCCTTTGCCGTCGCCACCAAATCGCACTTTATCAATTATTCCGTTGTTGATGACTTTTCTTGTCAGAGCAATTGTTCCCTTAGCCGTTGCATTTTCGCCAATTTCCAAATCGCAGTTGAGATATGCACCTTCAATTGTTGTGCCCGCGCTGTTCAGCGTAAACTCTTTTGCACTCGCCGGGTTCAGCTTCAGCGTCGTGCCGTCATATTCCCAGCCGTTGCCATAGTAAATGGTCTTGCCGCCAACGGTTTTCTGCTTCGCATGTTCCTCACTGGTATCCGGCACACCACCCGCAAGAACCAATTCCGGGTCAGGTGTCACAGGCGTTGTGGATACCGTAAACATCAATGTTGTCCCGCTGATTTTGTCTGGGTTCAGGGTAAAGCTTCCATCCTGCTTCAGCGTTACACCATCCCCATTTGTAACACCACTGCCGTCTGCAACATCCCAGTTGGAAACGCCATCGCACGCTACTTTGAGCGTATCCGTGTCATTGGGTATCACATACACAGACTGACCCAAGTCGATTTCTTTTCCATCGGCGGCATAAAGAAACTTCGAAGTCGTACCTGTGGTCGTCAACGTATAAACATTCGCAATTGTTTCACTACCGGTAGGTATTGTTACAAACACGCCACCGGTGATCGCTGCACTAGCGGCCTTGTTTTGGACTTTTGCCTTAAACAAGCCACCCGTAATGCTTGCAGATATTCCTTCATCGCCGGAATCGCCATTCGTCACATTTTTCTCAAATACGCCGCCAGCGATTTTAGTATGATTGATTATACTCCCACGGTCACCGGTAAAGGTACCACCTATAATAATACCACGGTTGCTCACATCTGCAAAAGTTCCACCTGAAATCGTGCCGCCATTTGCGTCAGCACTGCCATTCCAAACCGTATTTTCGAATGTACCACCAGCCACTGTTGCCTCATCATAAATAATAACGCCGCAAGTGACCGGAGCCGAAAAAGTGTAAGTACCCTTTTTCAGCATCAGATTTGAGTCGTACTCCCAATTTTCGCCCTTCGCGCCGTCGTCGCCAACTGGCTCACCGTTGCTGTCGATTTGAATCGTGGTCACATCAGCCCCATTGGCGGCGTCGATGTTCTCCCCATTCTCCTCCGCCATCTCCGCAGTCCCTCCGCCGGGGGTCTGCGCAAGGGCGCTGACGGGGAACAGCGAGATCATCATGCTCAGCGCAAGAACAAGGCTGAGAATGCGCTTTTTCATAAAAGTACCTCCTCGTTTTCCGAAATTTTATCATTCTGCTATCAATATAACACATTTTGACGCATTTCGATAGAGGAGGCGTGCATTCTCAGCCTTGTATATTTCAATCTTTTCTTTTTATCGCGGATTTTCCGGGGTCAGCGCTTGCGGGCCGCAAACTTGGCGCGGATGACGCTGAGGGCGATCAGCTCCAGCGCAATGGCCACAGCCAGCAGGACCAGCGAGGTGAAAAGGCTGGCGCTGGCGCCAAGGACGATCTGGCTCAGGCCGGTGATGACGTAGCAGACCGCCGAGATGGCGGCCACGGTGACGGCATAGGGCAGCTGGGTGGACACATGGTTCACATGGCTGCAATGGGCGCCCGCCGAGGCCATGATGGAGGTATCGGAGATGGGGGAGCAGTGGTCGCCGCAGACCGCGCCGGACAGGCACGCCGCGATGGAGATGACCAGCATCTCGCCCTGCGGGAAGGCGTGGCAGACGATGGGGATCAGGATGGAGAAGGTGCCCCACGAAGTGCCGGTGGCAAAGGCGAGGAAGACCGCCACGAGGAAGATGATGGCGGGCAGCAGGTACTGCAGGGCCGCCGCCGAGCCGTTCAGCAGGTTCGCGACGTAGTATTTTGCGCCCAGCAGGTTGGTCATGCCGGAAAGGGTCCATGCCAGCGTGAGGATCAGCATGGGGCTGACCATGGCCTTGAAGCCCTCCGGGATGCAGGCCGCGAAATCTTGGAAGGTCATCACCTCGCGCACGCGGTAGAAGACGAAGGTGAACAGCAGGGCAATGCTGCTGCCCATCACGAGGCCCGCCGAGGCGTTGCAGTCCGAGAAGGCGGTGATGAAGTCCACGCCGGAGAAGAAGCCGCCGGTGTAGATCAGGCCGAAGATACAGGCCGCGATCAGCACCACCACCGGCAGGATCAGGTCGATGACATGGCCGCGGGTGTCGGTGCCGTCGTCCACATCGTCGCCGTAGGGGCGGTCGTCGGTGGTGAAGAGGTCGCCGTTCAGGGCGTTGTCTTCATTGAGCTTCATGGGGCCGTAGTCGGCGCCCGTGAGCACGAGGAAGAAGATCATCACCAGCGTCAGCAGAGCGTAATAATTGTACGGGATGGTGCGCAGAAACATCGTAAAACCGTTGATCCCGGAGCCTTCCGGCACCGAGGAGGTGACCGCCGCCGCCCAACTGGACACCGGCGCGATGATGCAGACCGGGGCCGCCGTGGCGTCGATGAGGTAGGCCAGCTTGGCGCGGGAGACCTTCTGCCGGTCGGTGACCGGGCGCATGACCGAGCCGACGGTCAGGCAGTTGAAGTAGTCGTCCACGAAGATGACCACGCCCAGCACGAAGGTCGCCAGCTGCGCCCCGGCGCGGGTGTGGATGTGGGTGGACGCCCACCGCCCGAAGGCCGCGCTGCCGCCCGCCTTGTTCATCAGGGCCACGAGGATGCCCAGCATCACGAGGAAGACGAGGATGCCCACGTTGCTGGAGTCGGCCAGCTTCGCCACCATACCGCCCTCTTCATTAAAGAACAGGGTGTTCAGCGCCAGCTCCAAGTTGCCGTTGGCGTAGAGCAGCGCACCCGTGGCGATGCCCACCAGCAGCGAGGTGTAGACCTCCTTGGTGTTCAGCGCCAGCACGATGGCCACCACCGGCGGCAGCAGACTCAGCGCCGTGCTGTACACCGCGCAAGTGTAATTCGCCGGGTCTGTGATGGTGCCGGGCGTTGCCGCCGTGCACCACAGCAGCAGCCCGAACACCAGCACCACGCCGGCCCACGATAGATTCACTTTTTTCATAAAACGATTCCTCTTCTGATTTTTTGCCTCGGCGCGGGGCAGACTATCCCCAAGAAACACAAAGGGGGTGGCCGACGCGCCGGATTATAAAGCGCTGTACTTTGAGCTGTTCCGCGCCAGCGAACAGGCCGCCCGCATCCTGCTGGAAGCCCAGCAGAAAGCGGAGGAGCAGATTATGGAGGACGACCAGCCGCCGATGCGGCTCAGCCCTTCTTCGCCTGAGCCTTCGCCGCGAACTTCGCGTCGTTCACGATGAAGCGCTCGTGCACGCCGCCGCCCACGGGGCCTTTTTCATCCTGCAGGGATACCTTAAACACCAGCTTGCGGCCTTCCACGGCGGTCAGCTCGCTCTCGCAGGTCACGGTCATGCCTACGGGGGTGGGGGCGGTGTGCTCCAGCTCCAGCTTGGTGCCCACGGAACCGCAGCCCTCGTCCAGCTCACCCACCACGCTCATCCAGCAGGTCTTCTCGGCCAGCGCCACCAGCGCGGGCGTCGCGAAGACGTCCAGCGTGCCGCTGCCCATGGTCTTTGCAGTGTTTTCGTTCGTCACGAGCTGGCTCTGCTCGCCCTTGATGCCAACAGTCAACATAAAAATACTTCCTTTCTTCAATCGCCGCACCGGCAAATACTTTCCAGTACCTTGATAGGATACCACACTTTCCGCGCCGATGCACCTGTTTTGGAAGGATTTCTGCAATTTTCCTCTTCCGCTTTTGCCCAAAACGCGCTATGATAGGGCCGAAAGGCGGTGTCCTCTATGAGCGACTTCTGGAAATCCTATGATATCACCGCGCTGGAATACGGCGAAGGCTACCAATGCTATCCTCTTTACGGCAAGATCCATCGAATTGAGCTGGCCCTTTCGCTGCTCTTTATCGTAGGGGTCGCGCTCTGGTATAAGCGCAGCGGGGCGAAGCTGCGCCGGAAGATCTTGGTCGGTGTCACAGGTCTGCTTTTACTGGACGAAGCTGCTCTGCTGCTGGGCATGGCCTTGACCGGCCAGTGGAACTGGAGCTATCTGCCGCTCCATCTGTGCAGCATCAACGTCTTTGTCTGCCTTTACAACACTCTCTTCGACCAGAATTGGTGCAAAGAGGAGCTGTATGCCCTCTGCATCCCCGGCGCGGCGCTGGCGCTGCTCTGCCCAAGCTGGCTCGATGTGCCCTCGTGGTGGACGCTCATCAATCTGCACTCCATCTCCATCCACGCCCTGCTCGTACTCTACCCGGTTCTCCTCGTCGTGGGCGGCTACCGCCCCAGCGTCCGCCGGGTGCCGCAGGTGCTGGCCTTTCTCTTCGGCTCCGCCCTGCCCATCTACTTTCTGAACAAACCCTTGTGCACGAACTTCTACTTCCTTAATAACCCCTACGGCAACGTCATCACCACGGCTTTCACCAACCTGCTGGGTGAAAAATACTATATTCTCGGCTTCCTGCCCGCCATTGCGGCGGCGCTGGCGCTGATGTATCTGCCGTGGGTGGCGGCCGCCCGCCGGAAGTGATATATCCAGATTTGGAACACGCGTGTTCCAAATCTCTCCCCGCTTTGAGACGCGGCGTTTTTGTTCCCCAAAACGCACCCTTTTTGCAGATTAAAAATGCAGTTTTCTTGCGTATTGCGGTAAAATTCAGGATTTTTGATTTTGGGGCAAAAATCTTTGCAAAAGCCCTTGACAGGGGCTGTTCTGCGTGATACTATGAACACATGAACAGACATTCATATGAATCCACAGCGAAGGGAGATGCCGAGATGGCCGAAGCAAAAGATGCCCTGCCCGCAGCGCAGCCGCAAGCGGTCGCACTGCCGGACGACGAGGTGCTGTACGAGCTGGCCGACCTGTTCCGGGTGTTCGGCGACTCCACCCGCATCAAGATCCTGTATGCCCTGCACGACAATGAACTCTGTGTGCAGGACATCGCGAACGCGGTGCAGTTGAGCCAGTCCGCGGTGAGCCATCAGCTCCGGGTCCTCAAGGATACCAAGCTCGTGCGGTTCCGCCGGGACGGAAAAACCGTTTACTACGCACTGGACGATGACCATGTGCGCAGCATCCTCTCCTTGGGGATGGAACATATCGAGGAATCATTGAAAGGCAGGTACTACTTATGAAGAAGAACTACAAGATCGAAGTCGATTGCGCAAACTGCGCTCAGAAGATGGAAGATGCCGCCAACACCGTTGCCGGTGTGGCAAGCGCTACCGTCAGCTTTATGACCCAGAAGATGAAGGTCGAGTTCGCTGAGGGTGCGGACCCCCACGATACCATGGTCAACGTTCTGGCCGCCTGCAAGAAGGTCGAGGACGACTGCGAGATCTTTGATATCTGAAAATAAAAACCGGATGGAAACGGCTCCCCTGCGGGGGAGCCGTTTCCATCCCAGAGCATTTCTCTTGTGGAAAGAAAGTGCAGTTTTCAACAGTTTCCACCGGGTTTTCAACACGTTTTGCGGAAAATCTCAAAAATAAACGGGAAAAAGTCAGATTTCTCCGGGAAAACCTCGTGGAAAACACGGGGGAAAACGTGGAAAAAGGGTTTTTCCGGGGAAAACCTGTTGAAACCGCTCCCACCCCTACCCGACAAAAGGAGAATCCCTATGACCAAAAAACAGAAAAAGGTGCTGTATCAGATCATCGCATCGGTCGTCCTGATCGTGATCCTGCGGCTCCTGCCCGCTTTCCCCACGCCGGTGGAGCTGGTGCTCTACCTGATCCCATACCTCGTAGTCGGCTGGGACGTCCTGCGCAAGGCACTTCTCGGCATCAAGAACCGCCAGCCCTTTGACGAGTGCTTCCTGATGGCCGTAGCCACCGTGGGCGCCTTCGCGCTGGGCGATTACGTTGAGGGCTGCGCCGTTATCCTCTTCTACCAGATCGGCGAGCTGTTCCAGAGCGTCGCCGTGGGCAAGAGCCGCCAGAGCATTTCCAGCTTGATGGACATCCGCCCCGACTACGCCAACATCGAGGACGAGGACGGCAAGCTGGAGCAGGTGGACCCCGATGATGTGGAAGTCGGCACCGTGATCGTGGTCCAGCCCGGCGAGCGCGTCCCCATCGACGGTGTCATCGTGGAGGGCACCTCGGCCCTGAACACCGCTGCCCTCACCGGCGAGAGCCTTCCCCGCGACGTCCAGAGCGGCGATGAGGTCATCAGCGGCTGCGTCAACATGACCGGTCTGCTGAAGGTCCGCACCACCAAGGAATTCGGCGAATCCACCGTCTCCAAGATCCTCGACCTCGTGGAAAACTCCAGCATGAAGAAGGCTCGTACCGAGAACTTCATCACCCGCTTTGCCCGCGTCTACACCCCCGCTGTCTGCTACAGCGCACTGGCGCTGGCCTTCCTCCCGCCGGTGGTCCTGCTGCTGATGGGCCAGCCCGCCCGCTTCGGCGACTGGATCTACCGCGCCCTGACCTTCCTCGTCATCTCCTGCCCCTGCGCGCTGGTCATCTCCATCCCGCTGAGCTTCTTCGGCGGCATCGGCGGCGCTTCCGCCTGCGGCATCCTCGTCAAGGGTTCCACCTATCTGGAAGAGCTGGCCCGTACCGGTGTCGTGGTCTTTGATAAGACCGGCACCCTGACGCAGGGCACCTTCAAAGTAGTGGGCGTCCACCCCGAAAACGGCGTGACCGAAGCCGAGCTGGTGGAAGCCGCCGCACTGGCCGAGAGCTGGTCCAAACACCCCATCTCCCTGAGCATCAAGAACGCTTACGGCAAGGAGATCGACGTCAACCGCGTCACCGATGTGCAGGAGCTGGGCGGCCACGGCGTGACCGCGAAGGTGGACGGCAAGACTGTCGCCGCCGGCAACGCCCGCCTGATGGCAAAGTTGAACCTCTCCGCCCCCGAAGTCACCGAGCCGGGCACCATCGTCCATGTTGCCATTGAGGGCAAGTACGCCGGTTACCTCCTCATCGCCGACGTGGTCAAGCCCCACAGCGCACAGGCCATCAAGGGCCTGAAGGCGGCGGGCGTCCGCAAGACGGTCATGCTGACCGGCGACGCCGAGCCGGTGGCCAAGGCCGTTGCTTCCGACCTCGGTCTGGACGAGTACCACGCCGGTCTGCTGCCCGGCGACAAGGTGGACCAGATCGAAAAGCTCCTCGCCGCCAAGGGTCCGAAGGAAAACCTTGCCTTCGTGGGCGACGGCATCAACGATGCACCCGTTCTGTCCCGTGCCGACATCGGCATCGCAATGGGTGCCCTCGGCTCGGACGCCGCCATCGAGGCCGCCGATATCGTCCTGATGGACGACGATCCGGCCAAGATCGCCCTCGCCATGAGCATCGCCCGCCGCACCCTCCGCATCGTATACGAGAACATCGTCTTTGCGCTGGCCATCAAGTTCGCGTGCCTCGTCCTCGGCGCACTGGGTCTGGCAAGCATGTGGACCGCCATCTTCGCCGATGTCGGCGTCATGGTGCTGGCCGTCCTCAACGCCACCCGCGCCCTCTACACCAAGGACCTCGCCCGCAAGAACGAGCGATGACCCCGTAACCATTCAAACGCCCTAGGACTTCCCCGCTTCGGCGGCTGTCCTAGGGCGTTTTTGCGGCAAAGAATCTTTTTTCGGAAAAATCTTGCAATGTCCGCAGATTCTGCTATACTACTACCAAACTAGGGGGTTAGTGTATATGAAAGATTCCGAGATCGCATCGCAGCCCACCGGCACCGTGCTCCGGGCGCTGAAAGCAGCCGCCCCCCAGACGGTGCCGGTGTTTGCCGGGTATCTCGTGCTGGGCATAGGGTACGGCATTTACGTGCAGTCGCTGGGGCTGCCGGTCTGGATGCCCATGCTGATGGGCACCGTCGTCTACGGCGGCTCGCTGGAGTTCGTGCTGGCAAGCCTTTTGCTGGGGGCTTTTTCGCCGCTGTCGGCCTTCCTGATGGCGCTGATGATCCAAGCGCGGCATCTGTTCTACGGCCTTGCCATGTTGGAGCGGTACAAGGGCTACGGGCTGCGCAGCTTTTATATGATCTACGCCATGAGCGACGAGACCTTCTCCATCACCTGCTCCGCCGAACCGCCGGAAGGGGTGGACCGGGGCTGGTTCATGTTCTTCATCACCCTGCTGGACCAGATCTACTGGGTCGCCAGCGCGGGTCTCGGCGCGGTGGTGGGCTCGGTTCTGCCCTTTAGCACCGAGGGTGTGGACTTTGTGATGACAGCCATGTTCGTCGTCATCTTCCTGAACCAGTGGGAGAAGGAAAAGCAGCACATCAGCGCCCTCATCGGCATTCTGGTGCCGCTGGTCTGCCTTGTGGTGTTCGGCTCCGGCAGCTTCCTTCTGCCCGCTATGGCGTGCATTTTGGTGCTTCTGCTGGCGCTGCGCAAGCCCATTGAGAAGGCTGAAGCCGCTCACGGCAAAACGGAGGTGCACTCATGACCACACTGCAAATGGGCATCACCATCGCGATGTGCACGGCGGCGACCATGCTCACCCGCTTTCTGCCCTTTCTGATCTTCTCGTCCAAGGACCAGCAGCCGCCGGAGGTGGTGCGGTATCTGGGCCGCGTCCTGCCCGCCGCCATCTTCGGGATGCTCATCGTCTACTGCCTGAAGGGTGTGACCCCCTTCGCGGGGAACCATGGCATCCCGGAGGCCATCGCCATTGCGGCGACCATCGCGCTCCACAAGTGGAAGCACCAGACCCTCGTCTCCATTGCGGGGGGCACGGTCTGCTATGTGCTGCTGGTGCAGCTGGTGTTCTGATACGCAAAGAGGGGCTGTGATTACAGCACGATGAAGGTGCAGGTGGCTGCGGGCAGGGTCAGTTCCCCAGCCTTGGCCGCCACGGGAGCCATCTCCGGCAGAGCGTTGCCCTCGCCCAGCACCAGAGCCTTGCCGTTGCAGAGCATGGTCTCGGCACGGAGAGTCTCGGCGGAGAGCTGATATACCTCGGCGTCCTTGGGCAGGGCGACGGTGGTGGTGTCGGTCCGGCTGTTGTTGATGACGAGATACGCCTTGCCGGGCTTGCCGTCGGCGCGGGAATGAGCGTAGACGTGGGCACCCTCCCGGATGGGTTCGGCGGTGTCGTAAGCAGTGTTGCCCATCAGGCGGTGCCACAGCAGCACGGCAAAGTAGTTGGGGCGGGGGTCGAAGCTGCCGTGGCTCAGGAAACCATAATCGCTGGATGCCAGCGTGTTGTGGAAGATGATGCCCTTGGTCACGGTACAGAATGCCCCCAGCTCGTTGAGGGTACGGAAAACATCCAGATAGGTGGAAGCCCATGTGGTGCCGCCGCCCCCTGCATCGCCGGATTCCGTGACCCAGATCTCACCGCCGGGGCAGTAGATGTCCCGCTTCTCGGTGTGGTACTGGATCATGCTTCGGGCAACGTCCAGATAATCCTCGCTGGTGGCCCGGTCCGGCAGCCAGTAGGAGTTGGGCATCATGGCTCTCAGCCGCTCGGATACGCCGTTGTAATAATGGTAGCTGTACACGTCCAGCTTTTCCTGCATCCCCTTCAGCAGAACTTCCAGCGGCACATTCTTCAAAAAGCTGTTGCTGTCCCCAGCCGACTCGTAAGCGGGGTCGCTGTTGGAGGTGCCCTCCGAAGTGCTGGTACCCACGAAAAGGCAGTCGGGGTAATTTTCCCGCAGCCAGCGGGCAAAGATATCCTGATTTTTGGCATACAGCTCCGGGGTGTAGCCCTTGGGGCAGCCGGACATTTCCAGCAGGTTGGGCTCGTTGACGAACTCCACCGCGTCAATGGGCTTGCCGTACTCTTTGCTCAGGGCAAAGATCTGCTGGGCCTGACTGGGGTTCCACGGCTCGTCCGCGTGGTGCAGACCCTCACAGTCGGCCACGGAGATCAGCAGCTTTGCACCCATCGCCTTGCAGAAGTCCAGCACTCCCACCCACTGCTGGCGGTTCAGGACAGCGCCGTAGCCCTCCGGCACCTTGCCGCCGGTATGGCCGTCGAAATCGTAGTAGGTCTTGGTGGCCCAGCTGCCGGAGACCCGGACCCACGAGGGGCCGATCTCTTTGGCCAGCGTCCGCAGCTTCTCATCGTAGAGGTCGATGGGGTCATAATACTGCATCAGCCCGCCCTCGGCAAAGATATCGGCGTTGAGTCCGCCCTTCATTTCAAAGGGCTCCGTGCCCGCGATCTGGCCGGGGGTGTAGGCCTTCCAGAAGGTGCCGCCGGTGACTTCCGCCATCTCGACGTTGTAAGATACCAGCCGCTCATTGCCAACGTACAGCTCACGCAGGGCTTCGGGGTCCAGCTTCACGAATTGTGCCATAGTGATTCTCCTTTTTATTTTTTCTGAATCCAGAATAGCACAGCCCCCGAACCTTCCATGAGGAAGATTTCGTGGAAAAATCGTATTATTTTGAAGTGTTTTCACACAGCTCAGAATCCAACCCCCAATTTTACGATAATAAGTTGACATTTTGCATTTTCAGCCGTATACTATAGGTACAGGGAAACCTGTGAAGACCGTCTCGTAGAACGCGAGCTGAAAGAAAGTTCACTGAGAAGATTTGGTCGTAGAGCGCGACCAAGTAAAACAAAAGAAAAGTTCACTGAGAAGACTTGCCCCTTGGAAAAGGGGCATTTCTTTTTACGAGGATGTTCCATGATACGATTTGCTTTTTTATCCGACACATTTTTTGAAGATTATCCTGCCAGCCGCTGCCCGGAGATCGAGCAGAAACGCAACCGGCCTTATGTCGTCGTTTTTATTTCCGTCGGTGAGCGAACATTTGCTATCCCCATGCGCTCCCATATCCGGCATCCCCACGCTTTCCTGACCGACAAAGTCAACCGGTGCGGCGTGGATTACACCAAAGCCGTCGTGATTACAGACGAAGCGCGGTACACCGACCCCGTAAACCAACCGCACATCCGCTCCAATGAGTTCGACGCCCTGCGCGGAAAAGAGTATCGTATCCAGTGCGGGATGCAAAAATACATTGAGAAATACAAAAAGGCAAAGCAGAGCGAAAAAGAGACCGACAAGCTGCTGGTCCGCTGTTCTACTCTGCAATACTTTGAAGAATACCTCTGATACACAAGGGGCTGTTGCACATGGTTTTAACCGAAAGTGCAGCAGCCCCTTTTCTCAGTGATAAAATGTATCAAAGTTGATCTGCCGATAGAACCGCTGCTGAAGCTGGTCGAAGCTGTCGCAGTTCTGGGCCAGCAGCCACATCACCTTGGTGACGACGGCTTCAATGGTCATATCGTGGGCTTCGAGGAAGCGGAAGCGGTTCTTGACCCGTTTGCCGACCTCGTAAATGCCCACATCGCTGCCCTCGTAGGTGACTTGGGTGGTCAAGATCAGAATTTTGCGGGTCTTGTCGTAGTCGCCCAGACCCTCGGCAAAGGCGTCCATCAGCCGCCGGGGGATGCCGCCGACGCCAAAACTTTCCACAATAACGCAGTCGTATTGTTCAAAGATGGCCGGGATGAGTTCCGGGCCGAGGCCGGGCGTCAGCTTGAGCAGGAAGACCTTCGGGTTCAGGGCGCGGCCAAACTCCACCGGGCCCGTGGGCCACGGCGAGGGGACATAGCGCACCAGCCGGTCGCCCTGCACCAGCGCCAGCTCCGGGAAGTTGACCGACGCAAAGGCATCGTAGCTGATGGTCTTGTTCTTCTTGGCACGGGTGCCCGCGATGACATGGCCGCCGAACACCACCATCACACCCCGGCTGCCTTGGTCGAGGGCGCAGATGACGCTGTCGCGCAGGTTCTTTTTGGCGTCGGTGATCTCGTTGGAGATGGGCTGCTGGGCACCGGTCAGGATGATGGGCTTGTCCGCGTTCTGGATGAGGTAAGACAGCGCCGCCGCCGAGTAGGCCAGCGTATCGGTGCCGTGGCAGATGATGAAGCCATCGTAGAGGGCGTAATTTTCCTGCACGGCCTTCGCCATCATCAGCCAGTGCTCCGGGCCGAGGTCGGTGCTGTCGATGCTGCACAGCGCCAGCGTTTCGGGGCAGCACAGCTCGTTGAGCTCCGGCAGATGGGCCAACAGTTCCTCGCTGGTCAGGACGGGCTTGAGCCCCTGTGCGGTGCGCACGCTGGCGATGGTGCCGCCGGTGGTGATAAAAAGCAGACGCTGCTTGGTCATAAATTTCGATACCTCCACGATCCAATTCAAATCAACTCAGTATAACACACTCCGCCCCGGATGAAAAGTGGGCCGTTTTGGAACTTGGTCACAGATTTTTGCGGGAAAAGGTGTATACTATACTCTATAAGAAAATTGAAACGTTCTGCTCTGTACAACCTCTCAGTCTCGCTGACGCTCGACAGCTCCCCTAGTAGGGGAGCCTCTGGCGAAACCGGGAACTTTGCGAGGACTGCCAAGGCCTCTCCTACTAGGAGAGGTGGCATTGCGAAGCAATGACGGAGAGGTTGTATGAAGGCAAACCCTATGAGGAAACATTTATGCCGAACATCGTTATCATCGGTTCCGGCCCGGCGGGGGTGTCGGCGGCGCTGTACGCCGCCCGCGCAGGGGTCGAGACCACCGTTCTCACCAAGGGGCCCGGTGCGCTGGACCGTGCCGAGCTCATCCAGAATTACTACGGCTTTGCCGAACCCATCTCCGGGGCCGAACTGGAGCGCCGGGGCATCGAAGGGGCAAAGGCGCTGGGGGTGCAGTTCGTGACCACCGAAGCCGTGGGCCTGACCTACATGGATAAGCTCACCGTAGAGACGCTGACAGGGGATTTCCCCGCCGACGCCGTCATCCTCGCCACCGGAGCCTCCCGCGCCGCCCCGCACATCCCCGGCCTTGCGGGGCTGGAAGGCCATGGCGTGAGCTACTGCGCCACCTGCGACGCTTTCTTCTACCGTGGCAAAGATGTGGCCGTGCTGGGCAGCGGCGAGTACGCCCTGCACGAGGTGCAGGCTCTGCTGCCCGTGGTAAAGAGCGTCACCCTGCTGACCAACGGCTCCCCGCTGACGGCCTCCTTCCCGCCGGAGGTGACGGTCTGCCCCGAAAAGGTGAACGCCATCCTCGGCGAAGAGCGGGTCAGCGGCGTAGAACTGAGCGGTGGCAAGACCGTGGCGCTTTCCGGCGTTTTCGTGGCGCTGGGCGTTGCGGGCAGCACCGCGCTGGCCCGCAAGCTGGGGGCCGAGGTGGACGGGAACCGCATCCTCGTGGACGAACATATGCAGACCACCCTGCCCGGCCTTTACGCCGCCGGGGACTGCACCGGCGGGCTGCTCCAAGTGGCCAAGGCCGTTTATGAAGGGGCGCTGGCCGGCACGGAAGCCGCCAAGGCCCTGCGGAAAGGATAACATCATGTCGGAAGTGCAACCATCTGCCGTCAACCGGAACTGCCTTGCGTGCGCGTTCCCGTTCTGGGGCCAGCTCACCCCCGCCGAGCAGGAGCAGCTCTGCCGCTTCACCCGGCCTATGAAATACCGGAAAGGGGAGCGGGTCCACAGCCCGGTCGAAAACTGCGTGGGCATCCTGTTGCTGCGGTCGGGCCAGCTGCGGGCCTACCTGCTCTCCGAGGACGGCCGCGATATCACGCTCTACCGCCTGTTTCAGGGCGAAGTCTGCATTTTGTCAGCCTCCTGCGTCATGGACTCGGTCAACTTTGACCTTTACATCGACGCCGAGGAGGACACCGAGGCCTACTGCATCGGCGCGGGCGTCTTCCGCCAGCTGATGCAGCAGAATGTCTACGTCCGCTGCTACGCCTACCAGATGACCGCCGAACGCTTTTCCGACACCATGTGGACGATGCAGCAGATCCTCTTCATGAGCGCCGACCGGCGGCTGGCCATCTTCCTGACGGACGAGCTGGCCAAGACCGGCGGGGCCGACCTCCACATGACCCACGACCAGATCGCCCGCTATATGGGTTCCGCCCGCGAGGTCGTCAGCCGTCTGCTGAAGTATTTCGCCGGGGAGGGCCTCGTCCGCCTCTACCGCGGCGGGGTGGAGGTGCTGGATAAGGAGCGGCTGAAACAGATCGCCCACGGCGCATAAGAAAAGGAGCGCATCATCAAGCGATGGTGCGCTCCTTTTTCGATCTTTTCTCAGCTCTTGCAGCCGGATTCCTCTTCCACGCCGGTGAAATCGGAAGCCTCGGCGATCTTGGTCACGTCGAACTTGCCGTTCTTGTCCTTAGGGGCAACGACGGGGCCGGCCTCCACAGGGTTCACGGACACTTCGCCGGCTGCGGGCTTCTCTTCGGCCGCTTCCGGCTCTGCGGTGGCCTCAGCCTTCTCGGCCTTGGCTGCTTCCACGGTAGGTGCAGCTTCCGGGGCTTCGGGCTCCGGGGGCTGTCCATCCTCTTTTGCAAAGGCAGGGGGCCATGCGGCACCCGGCTCCGTGGGGGTGTGCTCCGCTTTCGCCTCGCCCTCGGCGTAGGCCTCGGCGGTCTTGGCGGCCTCTTCGGGGTCCTTTTCCGCGTCTTCGGGGAACTCCACCTCTTCCACGTGGAGCGAGCCCTTATCGTTCAGCACCTTGTCCAGTGCCACGATGGCGACGCTGGTGACGGCGACGGCAGCAGCCGCGCCCAGAACACGAAACAACGTTTTCATGGTGAGATCCTCCTTAGATGTGTGGTGGTCAAGAGAATGTTACGACATCGTTCAGCGGCTTTTCGGCGGGTTCCACCGAGATGGCAGTCAGCACCGGGCCCTTGCCGCGGTAGATGTTGTGGAACTTGTAATTGACCTTGGCGGTCACGGTGACCCATGCACGCTGCTCCAGCGCCTTGTAGCCGTCGTAGGAGCAGGGGAAACCGACGAACTGGATGTCCTGCACGCAGCAGGTCATGGCGAAGCGGCCGGGCACGAAGCTGTTCTTGCCCGCGCGGTTGGTCTGGCAGACCTGCGCGAGGAACTTGACGGTCTTGCCCGCGTACTTCTGGGGCTCGTCCTGACAATCCATATACCAGATGCCGAAATCGTCATCGCCGATCTCCACCACAGGCTTGTTCAGGTCGAAGGGGAGCGGATCGGGGATGTCGTCGTAGGCTACGCTGCCGTCGGCGAACTCATAGGCGATATCGCACTTGCGGGATGCCTGACGCACCAGCTTGTGCAGCTCCTGCCGGGCGGCGTCGTTGTTGACGGCCTCGGCGCGGTTGAAGACGATCAGCTCGCTGCGGGCGATCTTGTCCAGCAGCAGGGAGCGCATCGCGTTGTCGCGGGCGTAGGTCAGAGCCGTGGTGCCGTCCGCCGTGGCGATGCACTGGTAGACGATCCAGTTTTCGGGCAGGTTGTTCGCCAGATCCTGCAGCAGCCACATGCCGTTGTACTCGATGACCACGCGGCCCGCGTCGGCCTCCTTGGCCAGCTTGGCAAGGTTCTGGGGGTTCAGCTCGGCCTTGTCCTCCATGTTGTAGAGGGTCACGCCGGGGAAGGCGAACTTCTTCTGGTTATACTCTTCTTCGCCCTCTTCACAGACCAGCAGCAGGGTCTTGTCGCCGGAGTCGAAGTTGGGGTCTTCAAACGTTTCCTGAATGAACTTGGTCTTGCCGCTTTCGAGGAAGCCGACAAACAGGTAAACGGGGATCTCATTTGCCATAGTGATCTTTCTCCTCTTTCCGGGATCAGCAGCCGAACAGGCCCGCAATGGCCTTTTCGTCCAGCTTGGAGCCGATGACGACCAGCTTGCCGCCCACATCGGCACCGCGGGAGCGGACCTCCCACTCGCCGGGCACATAGTCGAACTCCAGCCAGCCGTCGGCGCCGCCGTCCACGATGCCCTTGGAACGCAGGATCATGCCGTACTTGCCGGAATCCAGCTCCGTGAGGGCGTGCTCGATATCCGCCTTGGCGATCTTCTTGGCGGTCTCGACGCCCCAGCTCGTGAAGACCTCGTCGGCGTCGTGGCCGTCGTGGTGGTGATGGTGGTGATGGCCGCAGCAGCAGTGGCCGTCCTCATCATGATGATGCTCGTGCTCGTCGTCCTCGTCATCGTCGTCGTCGTGATCGTGATGGTGGTGGCAGCAGCAGTGGTCATCCTCATCCTCGTGGTCGTGATGATGGTGATGCTCGTGCTCGTCCTCATCATCATCGTCGTCATCATCGTCGTGATGGTGGCCGCAGCTGCACACGCCGTTCTCATCGTAGTGATGGTGATGATGCTCGTGTTCTTCTTCCTCGTCCTCGTGGGCGTGCTCCTCGTTGGCCTTGGCAGCCATGGCGATCAGCTCTGCCTTGAAGTCGTCCTTGGTGGACATGGCGTTCAGGATCTGCTCACCGGTCAGGGCATCCCATGCGGTCGTGACGATGGTCGCAGTGGGGTTCTTCTCGCGCAGCATGGCGACAGCGGCAGCGATCTTCTCCTCGCTGGCGGTCTGGGTGCGGCTGAGGATGATGCAGCTTGCGTGGCTGATCTGGTCATCGTAGAACTCACCGAAGTTCTTCATATACATCTTGACCTTGTTCACGTCGGCCACGGTAACGAAGCTGTTCAGCTGGACATCCAGATGCTCCGCCACACCCTCGACGGCGCGGGTCACGTCGCTCAGCTTGCCGACGCCCGACGGCTCGATCACGATGCGATCCGGGTGGTACTGCTCCACCACCTGCTGCAGGGCAGCGCGGAAGTCGCCCACCAGCGAGCAGCAGATACAGCCCGCATTCAGCTCGTTGATCTGGATGCCGGACTCCTTCAAAAAGCCGCCGTCGATGCCGATCTCGCCGAACTCGTTCTCGATCAGAACGACCTTCTGGCCCGCAAAGGACTCTTTGATGAGCTTTTTGATGAGGGTCGTCTTACCGGCACCAAGGAAGCCGGAGAAAATATCAATTTTGGTCATAATGCTGTTGCCTCTTTCTTTTTCCAAAGCCCCCGCAAGGGGCCGTCAAGCAATCCGAGCCGCAGAGTGCTGGCTCAAAAATCCTTATATTCCTATTATAACAAGGCTGTCAATGGGAAAACGCCTTTTTTCATGAGAAAATTGTAACATTTTTGCATCTCCTTCCCAAAATCTGCTATACTGGGCTTATCAAAGTTTTTTCGGGAGGATGCCGCAGTGACTGCACAGACAATGCTAATCGGGAACAGACCTTGCCGCATTTACGGCGAAGCCCATGCAGAATACCTACTGCTCCAAATGACAGGCGAACATGAGTTGCAGAGCATGGACAACGAAGTGGTTGCTATCGCACAGAGTGCGCACCGCTTTCTGTTTGCGGCCGTGCCCGTGGAAAGCTGGAACGATGCACTTTCTCCGTGGGAAGCCCCTGCTGTGTGGGGAAAACAAGGATTTGGCGGCAATGCTGCGGACACGCTGCGCTTTCTGACGGAACAGGTCATTCCCACACTAAGGCAGAAGTTCAATTTCCCGGAAAACGTCAAAATCATTCTGGGCGGCTATTCGCTGGCGGGATTGTTTGCTCTGTGGGCCTCCACCCAGACAAATCTGTTCTATAGTATCGCCGCCGCATCCCCCTCTGTTTGGTTTCCGGGCTGGATGGAGTTTGAACAGCAGCACTCGATGCAGGCACAGCGCGTTTATCTGAGCCTTGGTGACAAAGAAGAGCACACGAAAAACGCCGTCATGGCTGTGGTGGGCGATAACACCCGCACCCTGCACAGCCGACTTATAGAGCGTGGCGCAGACTGCACCCTTGAATGGAACAGCGGCGGGCATTTCAAAAACGCCGACCTGCGCACGGCGAAAGCCTTTCGGTGGGTGATGGAGGAACACACATGACCATTTTGATTGATGCTGATGGTTGCCCGGTTGTCGATCTGACGTTGCAGATCGCAAAGCGGTTCAGCGTTCCTGTCATCATCCTGTGCGACACCGCTCACCAAATCAAGCGAGAAGGTGCGCAGACGCTGGTGTTCGACAAAGGAGCGGACAGCGTGGATTTTGCCCTCGTCAACCGGGTAAAACCGGGAGATGTGGTTGTGACGCAGGACTACGGGCTGGCCAGCATGTGTCTTGCCAAGTGCGCACGAGTGCTGAACCAGAATGGTCTGGAATACACCGCCGACAACATGGAAGCTCTCATGCTGCGGCGTTATGAAAACAAAAAGCTCCTCCGCGCCGGAAAGCACCCCAAGGGGAGCTCAAAGCGGACGAAGGAGCAGGATGTCAGGTTTGCGGATACGCTTGAGAAGATCTTGAACTGCAACCATTGATACATACTATTGGAGGTCTGGAGAAATCCAGTCTTCTTTTTTCATGAGAAAATTGTAACATTTTTTGCAATTTGGTTGCGTTTTGAGGGGGAGTGAATCGGCCCCGTCGTTCTTTCGGCTCATTTTCTTGCATCTGCTTTCCCGAATCTGCTATACTGAAGTCACTTTTTTAATCGGAGGCTTTCATGACAACCCTTCTTCTCCTGCGCCATTCCATCCCGGAGCGCGGCGGTTCCAGCCCCGACCCCGGCCTTTCTGCCGAAGGTCTTCAGCGGGCCGCCGCAGTCTTTCAAAATGACGCTTTCCGCACGGTCTCGCTCGTCTGGTCGTCCCCTTCGCTGCGTGCGCTCCAAACCGCACAGCTGCTGGGGCTTCCCGTCCGGCAGGACACCCGCCTTGCCGAGCGCCGCACCGGCGACACGACCGGGCAGGACGCTTCGTTCTGGAAACGCCAATACGAAGACCCGGACTTCAAAAATCCGGACGGCGAGTCCTTCCGTGAGGTCAGCGCCCGGATGGCAGACTGCATCCACGAACTGCTGGATTCGCTCCCGGAGGGGCAGAACGCCCTTGTCGTCTCCCACGCCGCCGCTATTTGCAGCTACTTGCAGCGCTTTTGCACCGTTGAGGTGACCGACGCCGCACAGAAGCTCCGCCGGATCACGTTTCAGGGCGAGGTTCTGTTGGACGGGCGCTTTCGGGAGGCCGATGGCTTTGTGTTGCGCTTCGAAAGCCGCCGCCCTGTTCTCATCCACACCATCTTGACCGCAAAAAAGGCACCAGCCTGAGCCGGTGCCTTTTGTTGGCGGAGATGGTGGGCATTCTCCCGCGGGCTAAGCAACAGCCCGCTGGGCTGATTGCTTGCGGTCTGCGGACCGCCGCCCTGTTCTCATCCGCGCCATCTTGGCCGCAAAAAAGGCACCAGCCTGAGCTGGTGCCTTTTGTTGGCGGAGATGGTGGGATTCGAACCCACGTGCCCGATTAAGGACAAAACGATTTCGAGTCGTTCTCGTTACGACCACTTCGATACATCTCCATATTCAAATCATGCTGTGGAGCGCAGTGCAAACATTCACACTGATGATCCTACAGCTTTGTTATTATACCAAAAATCCCGCCTTCCGTCAACTGGTTTTCATTGCAGAAGAGGGGGCGCACGCAGCACCAACACGCCCGCATTATAGGAATTGTTCAACCGGTTGCGGCAGATCTCCCACACAAATTTCCGCCGGTCGTTGAAATTTTCGCAAAATATTACTATTTTAAAGCGATTTTGTACAAACGTCTGCCGGGTTCTCTGTGATATACTAGTTTTACAACGAGGTCTGCGCTGCGGACCCACACACTGAAAATCTGAGAAGGAGTCGTATCAATGAGAGAGATCATTTCTTTGAACGAAAACTGGACCCTGTCCTTCCCCAAGGGCGACCACGCCACCGAGCAGGTCAACCTGCCCCACACTTGGAACGCTGTGGATGGCAACGACGGCAATGGCAGCTACCTGCGCACCACCGGCGTTTACACCCGCACCTTCACCGCACCCAAGCAGCCCCGCGAGGGCGGCCGCACCTACGTGGAAGTTCTGGCTGCTGCCCTGAACTCCACCGTGAAGGTCAACGGTCAGGTCGCTACCACCCACGAGGGCGGCTTCTCCATCTTCCGTGCGGACGTCACCGACCTGTGCCACGAGGGTGAGAACGAGCTGACCATCGAGGTCTCCAACGAGGACACCCCGTCCATGTACCCCTCTTCCGCCGACTTTACCTTCTACGGCGGCCTGTACCGCGGTGTCAACCTGATCAGCGTGCCCAACGCACACTTTGATCTGGACTACTACGGCGGCCCCGGCATGATGGTCACCCCTGTTCCCACCGAGGACGGCGGCGCAAACTTCACCATCAAGAGCTTCGTCACCAACCCCGCTGACGACCTGACCGTCATGTACAGCATCGAGGACTGCTTCGGCCGCGAGGTCGCTTCTGCTGTCCGCGGCTCCGCTGACACTGAGGTCACCATCTACGTTCCCGATGCCCAGCTGTGGAGCATGGACGAGCCCAACCTGTACACCGTTGTCGCCACCCTGCAGCGCAACAACGAGGAAGTGGACGAGATCGCCGCCAACGTCGGCGTCCGTTCCTTCAAGGTCACTCCCGACGAGGGCTTCTCCATCAACGGCGTGCCCACCCCGCTGCGCGGTGTTTCCCGCCATCAGGACCGCGTGTTCGAGGGCAACGCTCTGACCGCCGAGGAGCACTATGATGACGCCATGCTCATCAAGGAGCTGGGCGCCAACACCATCCGTCTGGCACACTACCAGCACAGTCAGGACTTTTACGACGCTTGCGATGAGATCGGTTTCGCCGTTTGGGCTGAGATCCCCTTCATCAGCGTCTTCAAGAAGGGCGAGGGCGCTCACAAGCATGTCATGGAGGAGATGAAGGAACTCATCATCCAGAACTACAACCACCCCTCCATCATGTTCTGGGGCATCTCCAACGAGATCCTCATCGGCGGCATCTCTCAGGAGCTGGTGGACACTCATCACGATCTGGAGAAGCTCTGCAAGGAGCTCGACCCGACCCGCCTGACCACCATCGCTCACGTTTCCACCACCCCCGTCAACGGCCCCATGCACCACATCACCGATCTGGAGAGCTACAACCACTACTTCGGCTGGTACGGCGGCCAGATGGAGCAGAACGGCCCGTGGCTGGATCAGTTCCACGCAGAGCACCCCGACATCTGCATCGGCATCTCCGAGTATGGCTGCGAGGGCATCATCAACTGGCACAGCAACACCCCCCAGTGCAAGGACTACACCGAGGAGTATCAGGCTCTGTACCACGAGCATATGGCACAGGTCTTTGAGGATCGTCCTTGGGTCTGGGCTTCCCACGTCTGGAACATGTTCGACTTCGGCTGCGCTGCCCGTAACGAGGGCGGCGTGAGCGGCCGCAACAACAAGGGCCTCATCACCATGGACCGCAAGACCAAGAAGGACAGCTATTTTGTCTATCAGGCTTACTGGACCCAGACCCCGATGGTCCACATCGCTGGCCGCCGCCACGCTCAGCGCGCAGGCGAGACCACCGAAATCAAGGTCTACTCCAATCAGGACACCGTCGTTCTGTACGTCAACGGCAAGGAAGTCGGCCAGCAGACCGCACACCGCGTCTTCAAGTTCAACACTGCTCTGAACGAAGGTTTCAACACCATCGTGGCCGTTGCCGGCGATGTGAAGGATTCCATCACGCTGGAGAAGGTTGCTGAGGAGCCCGGCTACTACACCCTGCCGGAGTTCAACGAGCGTCAGGAAGGCGTCGCCAACTGGTTCAAGCAGGTCGGCAGCATGGATCTGACCGCGCCCATGGAGTTCCCGGAAGGCTATTACAGCGTGAAGGACACCATGGAAGACCTTGCCAAGAACGAAGAGGCTCTGGCTCTGGCTGCAAAGGCCGTCAAGCTGGCCACCAACTTCGACATCAAGCCCGGCGTCGGCATGTGGGACATGATGAAGAAGATGACCCCCGAAGCCATGAGCAACATGATCTCCGGTATGCCGGAGGGCTTCATCGAGAGCCTGAACGCACAGCTCATCAAGGTCAAGAAGTAATTCCCCCTCAAAAGCAGAACAATGCCCCGGCGGATGCTGCAAATGCAGTGCCCGCCGGGGCATTTTGCGGTTTCATTTTCATTCTCAGGCCGCTGTAACACTCAGCTTCAGACCGAGCTGCTGGAAGATCTTCAGCAGCGTATCGAGGTTTGGCACGGTCTTGAACGACTCGATTCGCGCCACCGACGACTGTGGAATGCCGCACAGCGCAGCCAGTTCCCGCTGGCTCAGGCCCAACGCATTGCGCTGTTCCACCATTGCTTTCACGATCTGCGAAAGTGCCTCCACTTCTTCCATATCCTTGGAGATTTCTGGGTCCACCGTCCGCACATGCTCTTTGTAGTCGTTCCATGTCCTCATCGTCTATCACTCCTTATTTCTTGTAAGCCAATCATCCCGTTCCGCTTTCGCGCGCTCGATCTCTCTTCGAGGTGTCTTCTGCGATTTCTTTCGGAACTGATGCAGCAATACAAATTTATTCTTCCTCCAACAGAAGTAAAACACCCGGTTATTGCCCGGTCGCAGTTCCCAGATATCTTCTACCAGATGCTTCGTAATATTTTCCGGCAGCCGCGTCCCGCTGTCTTGCAGCAGCTGGATATAAAGTGCGATTTGCTTATGCTGTATCCGGGCATCTTTATTCGTTGCACTTTTTACGCGCAATTCTTCCAGAAAGTCCCACAATTCCGAGACGCCGTTTGCGTCTTCATAAAATTCAACTTCATACATTTCACATTTTCCTCAACCAAGCTGCTTTCCTCAGGTTTATGATAGCACATATGCTATCATGTGTCAATCTTCTTTTGTAACTCCCCCAGTCACCTTCGGTGACAGCTCCCTCGGAGAGGGGGGCTAGCTTCCCCTTGAGGGAGTAACAGCAAGAGCCCCACGGCGGATGTCGTGGGGCTCTTGTGCATACTTAAACCAAATTCTCAGCGCTTTTTCTTCTTTTTCTTTTTCGGGCCGGAGGAAGCCGCACTGCTCGTCGTATGAGGCGCATTGCGGGCCCGGCGGGACTCATACAGATACTTTGAGAGATTGGGCACCACGATGGCGATGATCGCCAGAACGACGAACACCAGAAAGCTGGGCTGGTCGTGGTTCGTATTGAACAGCGTTTGCAGGAAGTTGCTCATAACATGTACCTTTCCGGTTTTGCGAAACCGCTCAATAGGGGGTGGCTCACAGCAGGATGAGGCCGTTCTCGTCCGGCTTCATGGGGACGGCGATGATCGCATCCACGAGGGTCATTGCGATGGAAAAACCGCTCCAGCAGGTCGCCAGATAGAGCACCCCCAGAATGGGCCGCTTCGCGTAGAACTGGTGTGCGCCAAAGATTCCCAGAATGCAGAGGCGGAGGTAGGTCTTGCGGTTGACGGCGTGCTTTTCGCGGCCATCATACCATGTGGCCAGATGATCGATGCAGTTCCAGATGAAGCCGTGGTTGGGGTCTTTCTGCCATTGGGTCTTTGCCATTGTTTTGTACCTCTGTCCCTTATTTCATAAAATCAGGAAAGCCGCCCACCGCGCAGTCAGCCCGGTGAGCGGTCTTCCTTATTGGTTTCTGATGAGAATGTTTTCCGCAGTGTTAAGCGTTAGAATGCAGCTTGGGATCAGGCGTTCTGCGCAGCAGCCATCTTGATCTTCACGACCTCGTCCTGAATCTCGGCCATCTTTTCCTTGGTCAGGGGGTAGAAGTGCATTGCGATCAGGTTGCAGACCAGACCGATCATGATGACGCCATAAGCGCACAGTGCAGTGCCGATGCGGAGCTTCATGGTGACGGGGTCGCCCATAACAGGGTTGTGGTCAGCGAAGCCGCAAGCGGTGAACATGACACCTGCGATCATGGGAGCGAAGGAAGAGACCAGCTTGTCCACGAAGCTGAACAGGGTGCCCATCAGGCCGGGGACGTACTTGCCGGAACGATAAACTTCGTAGTCAGCGCAGTCAGCGGTCATGGGGATAACGATGTTGCCGGCGAGGTTCTGGAAGCCGCCGGTGAGAACGGTCAGGACAATGTAGAGGATCAGGAAGTAGCCCCAGTTCAGAGCACCGGTCTCCGGGTTGGAGGTCATGGTGGTGGGGTCACCCAGCAGCCACAGAGCGATCAGAGCGCCATTGCCGATCAGAGCGCCGACAGAGCCGATGATCATGCCCTTGCGCTGGCCAAACTTGGTAGCCAGAGTGGAGATGCACAGGAAGGTCAGGACGCAGACGGGGACGGTGGTCAGAGCGGTGACGTTGCCCTGCAGCAGGGTAGAACCGGCGATGCAGGCGAACAGAGCGACCTGAACGGCGCTGGTTCTTGCGGTATTGCCCAGCTTATCCGTAGAGGCAGACAGGACCAGCATCTGAATGGCGCGGTTGTTCTTCAGGGTATCCCAGTAATCCTTCAGGCCGACCTTGACGGGCTTGCCGGTGCCGAAGAACTCCGGACGATCCTTCGGGGTGATGGCGATGACAGCCAGCAGGGTGAAGATGCCGGAAGCGATGGCAGTGAGCAGCCAGAAGGTGTGGAAGAACTGGGTGGAAGCATAGCCGCCGACGTCCTTGTAGCTGTTTGCGATGTTGGCGGTGATAACAGCCAGACCGGCAAACAGGACGGTGTTATACACACCGTCGAAGGAGGCGAACAGGGGACGCTGCTTGGGGTCGTTGGTCAGGCAGGACTGAGCCGACTTGGTAACGACACACTGGCAGGTGTAGCCGAGGTAGTAAACCATCAACACGACCACATAGAAGGGGAAACGGGCAGCCTGCGGCAGGTTGTGGGTGACATGGAAGGCGACGAAGCTGGTCACGGCCAGAAGGATGTTGCCGATGACCATGAACGGGCGGTTCTTGCCGAACTTGCCGTTGGTCTTATCGACCATGAAGCCAACGAACGGGTCGGTGACGCCATCCCAGATACGCATGGCCATGGTCAGGGAAGAAGCGACCATCATGCCAACGCCGACCCAGCCCATCAGGTAGTAGGTGGCGTAGTTCATCAGGAACAGGTACAGGTTGGTGGCCGTGTTGTTCAGCGCAAAGCAGCCGATACGCCACAGCGGAACGCGGTGGATGCCGTTGGTCTCATAGTTCTTGTCATAGAACTTGTCCGGCAGAGTTCTCGTTTTTGCCATTTCGTTTTCTCTCCTTAATTCGTGAATAGGCGTTCTCCGTTTTGCCCCGTTTAGAAAACCGCACCTGCCACTGTGCGGGCTGCGGGACTTTATGTCATTATTATGAACACATTTCGAAAATTCTGTTAGTAAAATTTTGAGGTGAATCAGGACGATTTTACTATTTTGAGAAGATTTTCACAACTTTCAAAAAAGCTATTGGGTAGGTTGCACAATCAAGTGATATACTAGTATTGCACATTGCCCATGAGCGCGAAAACTCCTGAAAAGAATGTGGGGAAATTGCGGATTTATCCAAAAATATTTCTACTCCGTTTGGAGCCGCGTCATTATAATATAGGTATCATAAAAACGCATCTCTGCATCTCTGTAAAAATGACAAAGGAGAAACACCCATGGCAGTAAAAGCTTCCGAGCGCGTTCAGCGCTACGTCAATGCAAACGGCCCCACCATCGGCACAGTGGAGCGCAAGGTCCTTTCGCAGGACGGCCTGTACTTCAAGGATATCGACGGCACCGGTACCGTCAGCGCCGTCAACGACTGGCGCCTTTCCCCCGAAGAGCGTGCACAGGCTTACGTCAAGACCCTGACCACTAGTGAGAAGATCGGCCAGCTCTTCACCTCCGACTGGCGGATGGGCCCCAAGTATCCCTCTCCTCGTCTCGCCGCCAACGGCCACAAGCCCGTGGGCGACGAGACCGGCTTGCTGGATGAGGCCCCGGTGGATGTCTCCGACAGCATCTTCGGCCATCAGGCTCTGCCCAGCACCACCGACATGGTCAAGAAGTGCTTCAACCGCCACGTCATTCTCCGCGAGAGCCCCTCGCCCGAAGATCTGGCCGATTACCTCAACCAGCTGCAGTACCTGACCGAGACCTGTGAGCACTTCGTGCCCATGCAGGTCATGTCCAACAGCCGCAACGAGAACGGCGAGGTCGTCTTCGGTATGAACGACGCCACCGGCGTGTTCGCTACCTATCCCGGCACTCTGGGCATCGCAGCCGCCGTCAAGGGTACCGCCCGCATCGACATCATCGACAAGTTCGCCGACACCATCCGCCGCGAGTGGAACGCATGCGGCCTGAAGAAGGGCTACATGTACATGGCCGACTGCGTCACCGACCCCCGTTGGCAGCGCACCT
>ENA-OUQF01000515-OUQF01000515.1-human-gut-metagenome-genome-assembly--contig:-NODE-515-length-28898-cov-8.658565_pt1 | contig 28898 bp, 21 predicted proteins | sample MGYA00237947_ERZ548826 | MGnify/ENA primary metagenome ERZ548826 (study PRJEB26490, sample SAMN05194701) | human gut metagenome | biome: terrestrial biome; feature: human-associated habitat; material... | reverse complement strand
TGGCCTATGTGCAGGATAAGACGGTCAGCCAGATTCAGGCAAAGGATCGGATTCTCGAATATCTGAAGCATAAGCCGTCGATTACGAATCAGAAAGCACAAGAGCTGTGCGGATACACAAAAGATCAGGCATACCGTATTCTCCGAAAGCTTGTAGAAGAAGGGAAGATTGAAGTAAAAGGAGCAGGGCGCGGAAGAAGATACTGCTTAAAAGAAAATCAGCGATAAAAACGCGCGCCGCGCGATTATTACGCGCAAAGAAACGCGCGATTTTCTTGTGAAAGAGCAAAAAATGACTGCAATTCGATAAAAACCGGAACCGTTAATCGCGCACTGAAACGCGCGCCGCGCAATTAGCGATTTTGCCGCGCGTTTTCTAAGGCTCAATCTTCCAGCCTGCCGTGGTCGCAGCCGAGAGAAAGATAAAGCTCCATCTCCCCACTCAGCACCATCTGGGCATACTCCAAGGGCTTGTTGTAGAGCAGCCAGCCCAGTTCTGCCCGTTGCTCCGGGGTGTTGCCGTATTCGTCCTCCACGGCGATGCAGTCGATGGCAAGGGTAGTGCCACCCTCGAACCGGGCTTCCACCCGGTTGGTGTCCATGTTGTAGCGGCAGGAAAGCAATTTCGTCATAGTCGTATCCTCCAAGACTTGATTTTTGGTGTGCGGTCACTCAAACCAATGCCGTCAAGTCGTTGTCGGATGAAGTGGTTTTTAGTTTGTCCGGGAGTAAGTGCACGGTTTCTGCACGGTTTCAAAACGTGCAAAGGGTGCAAATCGTTGCAAAATCGGACAAAGGGTGCAGAAACTCGAAGCTCAAAACTTGCGATGCATCGCAAAGAAATGACGATAAAACGTAACTTCCAAAAATTGAGGGAATCGCCCGGTGTGCGCTACGAATCAGTAGGCCGGGGGTTCGAGTCCCTTCCATCGCACCAAATAATGAAAATCCGAACCTTTTCTCAATAGGAGAAGGGTTCGGATTTTTTGTTTCTTCGGAAAGTAAAATGCCGCGTTTGCGCAGCAACAAAAGCCCCAGTGGGGCTTTTGAGCGACCGAACGGTCTTGCGTTAGCAAGATGGAGGGGCCTCCGCCCCGACAAGTGACATAAAAGAAAAATACCGCCCATGCAGCGCAGCGATGGATTTTGTCGGGTGAAGTAAGCGGCAAAATGAATCGGGTGTGTTGCGGGACGGTAAGTTCTTCGTGGACTTTTCCTCACGGAAGTGGTGGGTCTCACGGTGATAACCAACCACTTTCTGTGGCTGTGTTCAAAATGAACACGACCACATTTTGTGGGTGGTTTCAAACCAATCCACAAAGACGGTGGGATTTACAGGAAAAATACTACTGTATGTGAAATTCGTCAAGAGGGTTTTGGAAAACCCCTATTCTCACACTCATCCACCCTATCATGTGGGAAACCACGGGCATGATCTTGTGATCATGAGTTCTCCCAAAATGCTGACCCCAAATGAATACGATGTGTTTTTCAACTTTCTGGAAAACACGGTGATGAAAAACGCATACTGACAGTAAAACCGCTCCGAGCGTTCTGCCCGGAGCGGTTTTGCGTCAGCAGTATTTATGCAGAATGGTCATAGACGGAGGGAGAAGTCATGCGTCCTTGCACAGCTTGGTCAATTCTTCGATGGCGGCATCCTCGTCCGGGCCATCGGCGGCGATGGTCACGGTCTCGCCGCACTTCACGGCCAGACCCATTACGGCAAAGATCTTCTTCATGTCGGCGACTTTGCCGTTCTTAGTCATGGTGACTTTGCTCTCAAAGCCTTTGGCAGCTTTGCTCAGGATACCGGCGGGACGGGCGTGCAGACCTTCTTTGTCCTGAATGGTGATATCGATGCTCTTTATAAAAATCTCTCCTTTTTGGAATCGTTATTGTAAGTGCTCCAGCACATAGTTCATATCGGAAGTGGTCTTGAGCTGTTCCAGCGCATCCTCGTCTTCAAGGATCTCGCAGACATTGCCCAGCAGGTCAAGATGGTCGTTGCCGACACCGGCAATGCCGAACACGAGGTAGGCTTTTTCATCACCGAAGTCCACGCCCTGCGGATATTGCAGCAGAACAACGCCGGACTTTTTAACGGTGCCCTTCTTCTGGCTGGTGCCGTGGGGAATGGCTACGCCCATGCCCATATAGGTGCTCACCAGCTTTTCGCGCTCCACCATGGCATCGGCGTAACTGTCATCCACATAGCCCCGCTTTGCCAGCAGCGCACCGGCGGCACGGATGGCCTCCTCCTTGGTGACGGAGGGCAGACCCAGCTGGATGTCCTCCGCCTGGATCTTCATCACGGAATCGTTGGCTTTGGAAGCCTCGGTCACGGCAGCCGCCAGAGGGGCTACGGCTGCATTGCGCAGGTCGGATACGATCTCCTCATTGGCGGCAGCTTCGGCCTTGGCATCCAGTGCCGGGGTAGTGGAGGTCAGTGCGTTGTACAATGCGTCCAGATGCGGATCTGCAAGGAAGTTATCCAATGTAACAAGCTGTGCCTGCGGGGCGCACTTGGCGGCGCGGTCAGCCAGAACGCGCTGGCAGACCACCACGTCCGCGTCGGCGGGGATGGTATCCACGCTGGAGTTGGTCACGGTCAAGTCGGGGCGCTCCGCCTTAATGCGGTTGTGGAACTTGGTAGCACCCATGGCGCTGGAACCCATACCGGCATCGCAGGCAAAGACGATCTTGCGGATCTGGCCGACATTCACGGCAGTAGGCTCGGGGATCTCGCCCTTGGCCTGTGCCTTCATCTCCTTCATTTCGTTCTGGGCATCGGTCAGGCTCTTGGTGTGACCGGAGGTCGCTTTCAGAATGACCGAGGACAGGATAAAGGAGACTGCACCGGCGATGACAACGCCCAGCAGAACGGTGAGAATGGAATCCCGGGGAGCCATTGCCATGTAGGCGATGATGGAACCGGGAGAAGCGGGACCGGACAGACCTGCACCGGTCATAGAGTAGAACAGGATGGCACAGAAGTTGCCCACGATGGGGGCGATGATGATCACGGGGTTCATCAGGATGTAGGGGAAGTAGATCTCGTGGATGCCGCCCAGCAGGTGGATGATCACAGCACCGGGAGCGGACTGGCGGGTGGTGTCGTCCTTGCAGAAGAAGCAGTAGGCCAGCAGGACACCAAGACCGGGACCGGGGTTGGCTTCCAGCATATACATGATGGAACGACCGGTCTCAGCAGCCTGACTTGCACCGATGGGGCTGAAGATGCCGTGGTTGATGGCGTTGTTCAGGAACAATACCTTGGCAGGCTCAATGAAGATGGACACCAGCGGCAGCAGGCTGTGCGCCACAAGGAAGTCCACACCGGCGGTCAGCACGGTGAGGATGGCGGTCATGAACGGGCCGATGACGTAGTAGCCGAGGATGGCCAGCAGCATACCCAGAATGCCGACGGAGAAGTTGTTGACCAGCATCTCGAAACCGGCGGGGATATGGCCTTCCACCTTCTTATCGAATTGCTTGATGACCCAGCCGGCCAGAGGGCCCATGACCATGGCGCCCATCAGCATGGTGTAGTCCGAGCCGCAGATGCAGCCCACCACGGCGATGGCGGCGATGACGCGGCCGCGGTCGCCTGCAATCATTTTGCCGCCCTGCCCTGCAATGAGGATGGGCAGCAGGTAGGTCAGCATCGGGGATACCATGCTGGCCAGCTTTTCGTTGGGGAACCAGCCTGCTTCAATGAACAGAGCAGTGAGGAAGCCCCACGCGATGAATGCGCCGATATTCGGCATGACCATGCCGCTGAGGAACTTGCCAAAGCGGGAAACAGCGTTTTTCATTTGTAGCTCTCCTTTTTCACTTGAAAGGCAGGCGGTGCAGCTCCTGTGGCATGGGAGCTGCGGCCTGCGGACGGTTGTTCGGAGGAGCTTTCGTTTCGTTCTGGCACTATTCTAGCCGATACTGCGCCGGATTTCAATGGTGACAAGCGGTGGGGTTGTCACCGGAGGATGGTGACACCAGTGGGCTGATACGGCAACATTTCCAATGGATGCGCGGGTGATTTGTGCATATTTGCTGATGCGCCGGGATACAAGACGGGAACAAGGAAGCTTTTGTCACCGGGCAATGGTGACAAAAAACACACAACTTCTTTTCTGCGTTGGGGGCTGGCAGACGGGGTGGCACTATGCTACAATAGAAGCAATGGGTAACTTTTGGGAAAAGGAGAGAAGCAACATGGGTGCGGTGTATCGTGAGGAACTGTCGGCAAATGCACGGAAGCTGATCGAGCAGCTGCTCAGCCTTCCGCAGGGCTGGGTGACGGCGGCGGCGCTGGCTGAAAGCATCGGGGTCAGCCGCCGCACCGTGCTGCGGGAGCTGCCCGCTGTGGAGCAGTGGATGCAGGCTGCCGGGGCGCATTTTGTGCGGAATCCCGGCAAGGGTCTGCTGCTGGATGAAGCGCCGGAGCGGCGAGACGCACTGCGCACCCAGCTGAACAGCGGCGACAGGAAAGAACTTTCCCGCGCAGAGCGGCGGCAGCAGCTTTTGACAAGGCTGCTCAGCGAGCAGGAGCCCTGCAAAACAGCGGTACTGGCACGGGCGCTTGGCGTTTCGGAAAGCACGCTGTCTGCAGACTTGGATGAACTTGAGACCAAGCTACACCCCTACCGGGTGGAGATGTTCCGCCGCCCCGGCGTGGGGGTCTGGCTGCAGGGGGATGCTTCTTCCTACCGGAGGGTGGTGTCTGCCCTGTTGCGCAGCAGTATGCCGGAAAAGGAACTGGCAGAGGTGCTCTGCGGACGGATGCCGGAAAACGAGATCTTCTCGACCCTGCTGGATACAAAAACGGCCGAAAAGGTCTGGGCGGCTTTGCAGCAGTTTGAACAGGAAGAACAGCTCCATCTGCCGGATGCAGGTTTTCTGGCGCTGGCGATCCATTGCACCCTGACCATTCAGCAGCTGCGGCAGGGCGGCGACAAGGGCGGCGCCCCCAGAGGGCTGCGCCCGGCGGGCAATCATGCTGCCCGGCTGGTGGCGGCGCTGAACCGCGCCTTCGGGCTGACCCTGCCGCCTGAGGAAGCGCAGTATCTGGAACTTTATCTCGCTGCTTATCTGGGCGCAGAGGATCCTTGGGGCAGTGCGCAGGAGATGGAGTTGCGGAATCTGGAAGCCGCCCTTATCCGGGAAATGGAAAAGGCGCTGCACACAGACCTTTCCGGTTACACCTCCCTGCGGGATGACCTGTACTGCCACCTGCGCCCCATGCTGCTGCGGGTGGAGCAGAACATTCGTACCGAAAACCCCCAGCTGGACACCATCCGCACCGACTACCCCGGCCTGTGGAAAGCCACCCGCGCCGCCTGTGATGCGGTGCAGCAGCAATTCGTTCTGCCCGCCATCTCGGACGACGAAGCGGCCTACCTTGCCATGCACTTTGGCGCAGTGCTGGAACAGAATGCCATGTTCCGGCTGCGGCTGCGGGTGGTAGTGGCCTGTCCGCTGGGCATGGGTTCCAGCCGCTTTCTGGCTTCCCGGCTGGGAAACGAGTTTCCCTCTTTGCAGGTAGAGGGGTGCTGCTCGGTGCGGGAGCTGAACACTGCCGACCTGCGTCGGAGAAAAATCGACTTCATTATCTCTACCGTGCCGCTGGAACTGGATTACCCGGCGGTGTGCATCAGCCCTTCCCTGCTGGAGCCAGACCGTGCCGTGCTGAAGGACGCTATCACGCGGTACAGCCAGAACCGCGCAGAACCGGAACCGGCGGTGCAGCCCGTGCAGGATACAGCCTGTGCAGGCTCCAAGCTGCAGTATTATGCACGCTTGACCCGGTCCATGACCGGGCTGCTGGAACATCTGACCATCCAGCCCGTCAAGGCTCCCGGCAGCCGCGCTGCCCTCATCCATGCAGCGGCGCAGCTGTTCTGCCCGCAGGAAGCGGACGCCCGGCTGGTAGAGCAGCAGCTTCGCCGCCGTGAAACGCTGGGCGATACCTACATCAAACCCCTGTATGCCCTGCTGCTCCATTGCAGGACAAGTGCGGTAAAGGACTGCCGCTTGGGCTATCTGCAGGCACAGCCGCCGGTCTATGAGCCGGGGCGCATCGTGCTGGGGGCACTGGTGCTGCTGGCCCCGGATGACGGGAACGGCGTCCCGGTGGAGGTCATGCAGAATGTCAGCGGGCAGCTGATCGAAACGCCCCGGCTGATGGAGGCACTGCGCACCGGCCAGCAGCAGGAAGCGGCAGACCTGCTGGAACAGGGCTTTGACCGTGGCTTTTTTGCGGACTGCAAACCGCCGCACACAAAATGAACTGAAAACGAACTCCCGGCTTTTGCCTTTTTGGGCAGAGCCGGGAGTTTTTTGTTGTTGTAACAAGATACCTATTAGAGAACTTTTGAATCAAAAATCATGTATCCCAGAAAGTTGGCGAAAAGCACCAAAAACACGCAGTGCAATTTGTTGAAACAACAGCTTGACAGGGGCGAGAACTGTTGGTATTATAATGCCAGAGCTTTCGTTTCAACAGTTTCGAGTTTCATAACAACAATCGTGAAGGAGGCTGTTGTTCCCATGATCTACACCGTAACATTGAATCCGGCGCTGGACAAGACCGTTGAGATCCCGAACCTTGCGCTGGACACCGTAAACCGGATCACTAAGATGCGTACCGATCCCGGTGGCAAGGGCATCAACGTCAGCAAGGTGATCGCAAAGCTGGGTGGGACCAGCAAGGCTATCGGCATTCTGGCCGGTAACAGCGGCAAAGCCATTCAGGACGCATTGGACGGTGAAGGGCTTGCCCACAACTTCCGTTTCGTGCCCGGCGAGACCCGCACGAACCTGAAGGTCATCGACCCGGAAAACCACACCAACACCGACATCAACGAGCCGGGCATCGAGGTGGATGCCCCGGAGCTGACCGCCCTGCTGTACGACCTGCTGAAGGAACTGAAACAGGGGGATATCGTGGTGCTGGCAGGCAGCCTGCCGAAGGGTGCCCCCAAGGACACCTACTACACATGGGTGGAATCCTGCAAAAAGGCAGGGGCAAAGGTCTTTCTGGATGCAGACGGCGAGCTGCTGGCAGAGGGGCTGAAGGCTGCTCCCTATCTGGTCAAACCCAACAACGACGAGCTTTCCCGCATGATGGGCCGGGAGCTGAAAACGCTGGATGAACTGGCCGATGCCGGTCAGGCGCTCATCCGCAGGGGCATCGAACATGTGGTGGTGTCCATGGGCGGTCGGGGTGCGCTGTATCTCCGCAAGGACAGCGTGATCTACGCTCCGGCACTGAAGGTCAAAGTGGGCAGCACGGTGGGTGCCGGCGACAGCGTGGTCGCCGCTCTCGCCTACGCCGAAGCGGAAGGACTTGGCGAAGAAAACACCGTTCGCTTGTCCATCGCCACAGGAGCCGCCAATGTGATGTGCAGCGGCACACAGGCCGCAGAGCGCAGCCAGATCGAAGAACTGCTGCCGCTGGTCACCTTCCAGCATCTGTAAAACTTCTTGAAAACACAACGGTAACTGTTATAATAAAAGGAGAGTTTCATTATGAAAGTCAAAGCTGTTCGTCTGCACGCCGCCAACGATCTGCGTCTGGATACTTTTGAACTGCCGGAGATCAAGGACGATGAGATCTTGGTCAAGGTCGTTTCCGATAGCATCTGCATGTCTACTTACAAGTGCGCCATCCTCGGCACTGCTCACAAGCGTGTGCATCCGGATGTAGCCGAGCACCCCGCCATCATGGGTCACGAGTTCGCCGGTGATATCGTCAAGGTGGGCAAGGCGCATCAGGACAAGTTCAAGCCCGGCATGAAGTTCACCCTGCAGCCCGCCCTGAACTACAAGGGCACCATGTGGAGCCCCGGCTACTCCTACGAGTTCTTCGGCGGCGACGCCACCTACTGCATCATCCCTGCCGAGGTCATGGAACTGGGCTGCCTGCTGGAGTACAAGGGCCGTGCTTACTACGAGGCTTCTCTGGCCGAGCCTATGAGCTGCTCCATCGGTGCTTTCAACGCCGCCTACCACACCAAGATGGGGGTGTACCATCACGATATGGGCATCAAGAAGGGTGGCAAGCTGGCGATTCTGGCCGGTGCAGGCCCCATGGGTCTGGGTGCTCTGACCTACGCACTGCACCGTGATGTGCGCCCCGGCATGGTGGTGGTCACCGATATCAACGAGGATCGTCTGGCCCGTGCGGAGTCCCTCTTCCCCCCGAAGGAGGTCAAGGAGAAGGACGGCATCGACCTGTACTTCGTCAACACCGCCAACATGGCAGACCCCGCTGCCGAGCTGCGGGAGCTGACCGGCGGTACCGGCTTTGATGATGTGTTCTGCTACGCCCCTATCGCGCCGGTGGTGGAGCTGTCCAGTGCTGTGCTGGGTCGTGACGGCTGCCTGAACTTCTTTGCAGGCCCCACCGACAAGCAGTTCAGCGCCAAGATGAACTTCTACGATGTGCACTACAATTCTACCCATGTCATGGGCACCACCGGCGGTAATACCGCCGACATGATCGAGTCGCTGGAACTGACCGCCGCTAAGCGCATCGATCCGGCTGTGATGGTCACCCACATCGGCGGTCTGAACGCCGCTGCCGAGACCACCCTCAACCTGCCCAAGATCCCCGGCGGCAAAAAGCTGATCTACACCCACCTGACCATGCCCCTCATCGCCCTGACCGATCTGCGTGCCAAGGGCGAACAGGACAACGACCCCCGCTATACCGCACTGGCTGACATCGTGGATGCCCACAACGGCCTGTGGTGCCCGGAAGCAGAGGAATATCTGCTGGCAAACTTCAACCCGGAGGACTAAGCAGAACGTGCCATGGGACAGGACAAACGCAGACAGGAGGAATCCCCCATGGAACAACGCCGCAATCAAATCGTGGAGCTGGTGAACCGCAAAGGCAGCATTAGCTTTGCCCAGCTCAAGGAAGCTTTCCCTTCCGTTTCGGAAATGACCCTGCGCACCGACCTGAAAGCACTGGATGAAGCCCGCCGTGTGGTGCGGGTGCATGGCGGTGTCAAGTCGGTGGAGCAGGTGGTAGGTACAGACGACCTGCTGAGCCGCCGTTCCGCCCGCAATGCCGAAGCAAAGCAGATCATTGCCGAAAAAGCCGCTGCTCTGCTGCGCCCCAACACCACCCTGTTTCTGGATTCCGGCAGCACCGCCACAGCAGTGGCCCGGTGCATCCCGGATCAGCCCATGCTCATCTACACCAGCGGCCTGAGCTGCGCCATGGAGCTGGCAAAGCTGGAAAAGCCCCATGTGTCCCTGCCGGGCGGCAGCCTGAACCGGTTCAGCATGAGCGTCTGCGGTGCACAGAGCATCCAGACGATGGAGGGCATCAACTTTGATTTGCTGCTGCTGGGCGTGACCAGTTACAGCCCGGAAACCGGTTTTACCTGCGGCGTGGAGGATGAAGCACGGCTCAAGCAGACCGTGCTCCGCCGCTGTGAGCAGAAAGCCGTGCTGCTGGATTCCTCCAAGATCGGACTGAAAAGCACGTTCCACATCTGCGAGCTGTCCGATATTGATATTGTGATCTCGGACGGAAAGCTGCCCGTAGAATTTTTACAGGCCTGCCGGAACGCAGGCGTAACGGTACTATAAAAGGAGTATTATTATGAAGATCATCCGCGCAAAAGATTATCAGGATATGTCCCGCAAAGCGGCCAACATCATCTCCGCACAGGTCATCATGAAGCCGGACTGTGTACTGGGTCTTGCCACCGGCGGCACCCCGGTGGGCACTTATGCCCAACTGGTGGACTGGTACAACAAAGGCGATTTGGATTTCTCCGAGGTCACTACTGTCAATCTGGACGAGTACCGCGGCCTGCCCAAGGAGCATCCCCAGAGCTACTGGTATTTCATGAATGAGAACCTGTTCAGCAAGGTGAATATCGACCCGGCCAAGACCAACCTGCCGGACGGCACCAATCTGGACACTGCCGCTGAGTGTGCCCGTTACAACGGTATCATCCACAAGCTGGGCGGCATCGACCTGCAGCTGCTGGGCATCGGCCCCAATGGTCATATCGGCTTCAATGAGCCGGGCGAAGCCTTTGAGCTGGAGACCCACTGCATCGACCTTGCGCCCACTACCATCGAAGCCAACAAGCGCTTCTTTGACGGCAACGAGAACCTTGTCCCCAAACAGGCATACACCATGGGCATCAAGACCATCATGCAGGCACGCAAGGTGCTGGTGGTAGCCAACGGTAAAGCCAAGGCACAGGCCGTCAAGGACGCCGTGACCGGCCCTGTGACCCCTGCCTGCCCCGGCAGCATCCTGCAGCTGCATCCGGACTGCATCCTTGTGGCAGACGAGGAAGCACTGAGCCTGCTGTAAACTCCCAAAGCCAACTTCTTCATTTACCATAACTTTGCTTAAGATCCAACCAAAGCACAGAAAGGGCCGGACTCGTTGCACGGGTTCGGCTCTTTTTGTCAGAAATAAGATTTATCTTGCAATCTTACGCAAAGAGCAACTCCAAAAGAGCCGTCATGGAGATGGTGGGTTCGCCTGCTGCGGGATTTACGCTGAAAATATGCTGAAAAGAGGTCACCCCGATCGGTGGCCTCTTTTTTGCTGCCGCGAACTGTCTGGCTGCGGCAGCGGATAACAGCAATGTCCATTGCGCTTTGTTTTGCCCGGATGCGCACCAGCAGAAAGCGCTCCCTCGTCAAACTGCCCAAAATACGCCCTTAAAAGTTTACTTGACGCAATTCTCAAATCAATATATAATTGGGTCAGAGACCAATTATAGAAAAGGATGATTCCCAATGGCGCGCAGATACGACAGCAAAGAAGCAAAACGGCGGATCCTGACCGCCTGTGTCCGGCTTTTTCTGGAAAAAGGCTACACGAACACCAAGGTTGCAGAAATTTTAAAGGAAGCAGATGTTTCCGCCGGGTCGTTCCAGAATATTTTCCGCACAAAGGACGGTGTGCTGACCGAGCTGATCGGCATGATGTTCAGCAGGCAGTTCGGCGCGGTAAGGCCGCTGGCGGCAAACGCCCCCTCGCCGGTGTACCTCTACGCGGTGGAGACGGCTTTGCAGCTGGCGATGACCGAGCTGAGCGAGAATCTGCGGGATATCTATGTGGAAGCGTACACCTTCCCCGCCACGGCGGAGATCATCCACCGCAGCACCACGGCGGAGCTGCAGGCGGCGTTCAGCGTGTATCTGCCCGGGTGCGCCGAGTGTGATTTCTACGAGATGGAGCTGGGCACGGCTGGCATGATGCGCGGCTACATGGCACGGCGGTGCGACCCCTACTTTACGCTGGAGCGCAAAATACGGCGGTTCCTGAGCATGAGCCTGAGTGCGCTGCAGGTCCCCGCGCAGGAGCGCGAGCAGGTCATCGCTTTTGTGGCGGAGATCGATATGCTTGCCGAGGCGCGGAAGGTGGTAGATGCCGTGCTTGCATCGCTGTCCGTGCAGTTTGATCTGAAAGGATAACAAGGTTTGATGACAAGGAGGGAGCAACATGAAAAAATGGCTGATCCGGTGTTTGACGGTGCTGGCAATGGTGTGCCTGATACCGGGGATCGTGTTAAACGTTAAAGCGGCAGATTCTATCTATACGTACTGCTTCGTCTGTATGCAACAAAGAAACTATGAGATCCTCGGATATACAAAAGTTGATTCAACCAAGCATAGGATCCATATAAAATGCTCAGTCTGCGGCAGGAAGAACAGCATTGTTTATGGAGATCTTTCGGACCATACCGGCGGCACCGAAACGCCCACCTGCACCACAGGCAAAACCTGTGAAAAATGCGGCGCGGAATACGGCATTCTCGGTCACAAATGGAAAACTCCGGCGAACGCCTCCCTTGGCAACGGCACGCACCGCATCATTTGCTTGCGCTGCGGCTTAAATGGTACCGCAAGCTGTACCGGTGGCACAGCAACCTGCACCACCAAAGCGGTCTGTGAGGCGTGTGGTGGGAAATACGGCAAAAGAAACCTAAATAATCATGCTCTGGTGCATTATGATGCGCAAGCCCCCACCTGTACGAAACCCGGCTGGGACGCTTTCGACACCTGTCCCCGCTGCTACTATACCACTTTTCGAGCAATCCCCGCGCTAAAACATGATTTAGAGCAGCACGCAGCAAAAGCCCCCACCTGTACGGAAAAGGGTTGGGATGCTTACGAAGCCTGCTCCCGCTGCAACTATACCACCTATGCGGAGCAGCCCGCACTGAACCATGATCTGGAGCAGCACGCAGCAAAAGCCCCCACCTGTACGGAAAAGGGCTGGAACGCTTACGAAACCTGTTCCCGCTGCGACTATACCACCTATGTGGAACGGCCTGCACAGCATGATCTGGAGCAGCACGCAGCAAAAGCCCCCACCTGTACGGAAATCGGCTGGAACGCTTACGAAACCTGCAAAAACTGCGACTATACCACCTATGCGGAGTTGCCCGCACTGAACCATGATCTGGTGCAGCACGAAGCGCAAGCTCCCACCTGTACGGAACCCGGCTGGGATGCCTACGAAACCTGCTCTCGTTGTGACTATACCACCTATGTGGAGCGGCCCGCGCTGAAACATTATCTGAGGCAGCGCGTGATAAAAGCCCCCACCTGTACGGAAGAGGGCTGGGCTTACGAAAACTGCTACCGCTGCGACTATTTCGCCACTCCGTTGCTGCCCGCACTGAACCATGCTCTGGAGCAGCACGAAGCGCAAGCTCCCACCTGTACGGAAATCGGCTGGGATGCTTACGAAACCTGCTCCCGCTGCGACTATACCACCCGCAAAGAGCTGCCCGCACTGAACCATGCTCTGGAGCAGCACGCAGCAAAAGCCCCCACCTGTACGGAAATCGGCTGGGATGCCTACGAAACCTGCTCCCGCTGCGACTATACCACCCGCAAAGAGCTGCCCGCACTGAACCATGCTCTGGAGCAGCACGCAGCAAAAGCTCCTACCTGTACGGAACCCGGCTGGGATGCCTACGAAACCTGCTCCCGCTGCGACTATACCACCTACGCGGAGCTGCCCGCGCTGAATCATGATTTGGAGCAGCACGCAGCAAAAGCCCCCACCTGTACGGAAATCGGCTGGAATGCTTACAAAACCTGCTCCCGTTGTGACTATACCACCTACGCGGAGCTGCCCATCTTGGGACACGACTATCAGGCTGTTACCGTAGATCCCACCTGTGAAGCAGACGGCTATACCATCTTTACTTGCAGCCGCTGCAAAGACAGCTACACCGCAGACCCGACCGATCAGCTGGGGCATCAGTTCGGTGCATGGTCCCCGAACGAAACCGGCTCTCAGAGCGCCGATTGTCTGCGGCAGGGCTGCGCGCACACTGGCAGCACGGATTGCCGGAAGTTTACTTTCCGCACTGCGGAAGGCGAAACCCTGATCTTCTGCCCCGTGTGCGGGCAGGCAGAAAACGCCGCGCAGCTGGAAATGATCGAAGCGGCAACGGCGTGGACTATCAGCGGCAGCCTTTCTACGGAGGATGTGACCGCACGGACGAATGGAGAATACCTGAGTGTGGCCTTTGAAACCGCAGGCAGCCTGACGCAGCCCACCGGTCGGGTAAGGCTCGCGCTGCCCGCCGGATTGCTGGAAGGCAAAACGCTTGTGCGCATTGCCCCGGACGGCACACAGACGGAGATGCCTTTTGAAACAGAGCGCGGAAAGCTCATCTATACGCTGGATTTTGCAAACAGCGCGCTGCCCGTAATGCTCTTCCGGCTGGTACCCCAGCCCACCGCCCTCTGAATGCTTTTACAGCGGCACGAACAATAAAACGCAAAATGCCCGCCCACCGTGGTTTTCCACAGGTGGGCGGGCATTCTTTTGTGCCTTTTGGGGCATCAAAATACCCCCGGAGGATGCAGCGTTTTTTACGCTGTCTACTCTGGGGGCAGGATAGCAAGCGCTGCGCGGCAGCTCCCGGAAGCGGACACTGTCTTGCTGAAAAAGCACTTCCTAGCGTTGCTCCTCCGGCGGGCAGCAGCTCTCCCGGGGGATGAGCTTGTGCGGCACGATGATTTTTGTTGCCAGAAGGTTCGGGTTCTCGATGTGGTTGATGGTCTGGCTGGCAGCCTCCATGCCCAGCTGGTAGGGGTTGACGTCCACGGTGGTCAGCTGTGGGCTGCCCTGCCCTTTGTTGCGGAGTGCCCCTTGGCAAACCGGACGGGATTGCGCTATAATAGAGCCGTAACAGTTCCACAAAGGTGTGGTAAGGGAGGTGCGGTCATGATCCGGGTGGCGATCGTAGAGGATGACGCGGAGGTGCAGGGAGTATTGCAGGAGTATGTCCGGCGGTATACCCGGCAGTACGGGACGGAGTTTGAAGTGACGGTCTTTGCGGACGGGGTGGATATTCTGGAGGATTACCGCGCGGTCTACGACATTATTTTTCTGGATGTGGAGATGAAGCATCTGGACGGCATGACCACGGCAGAGCGCATCCGGCAGATGGATGCAGACGTCATCCTGATCTTCATCACCAATATGGCGCAGTACGCCATCCGGGGCTACTCGGTGGGAGCGCTGGACTATGTGCTGAAGCCGGTGCCCTACTTTGCCTTTTCGCAGCAGCTGCTCAAGGCGGTTGCCCGGCTGGAAAAGCGGGCAAAGCACTACCTGACCGTGCCGGTGGAGGGCGGGCTGCGCCGGCTGGACACCGCAAGCATCTATTACTTGGAAAGCGAGGGTCACCGGGTGCACTTTTACACCGACGAGGGCGATTTTTCTGCCCCCGGCGCACTCAAGGCCTTTGAGGAAAAGCTGGCAGACTGCCCCTTTGCCCGGTGCAACAGCGGCTACCTTGTCAATCTGGCACAGGTGCGGGAGCTGCGGCAGAGCACCGTGCAGGTGGGCCCCTGCGAGCTGCAGGTCAGCCGCCCCAAGCGTAAGGCTTTTCTTGCCGCACTGACCGATTACATCGGAGGTGAGGGTTCATGACCGCGCTGCCGGATATCCCCCGGCTGTACACCGCCCTTGCCGAGTGTCTGGCGGTGCTGCTGTTCACCCCGGCGCTTGCGCCCCGCTTTTCCAGAGCGGTCACCGGGGGTATCACCCTGCTGTGGGCGGCGGGGCTGTCGGCCTTTCTGGAGCTGACGGGCAATGTGCCCGGCGGGCTCTGGATCCCCTGCATGGTAACGGCCATCGGGCTTTCTTACTTATATCTATGGGGTGTGTGGAGCATCACCCTGCTGGAAGCCGGGTATCACTGCGCACGGGCGTTTATTCTGGCAGAGCTTGCCGCCAGCGTGGAGTGGCAGCTGCACTGCGCCCTCTGGCCCGCCCGCGGCCCATGGGAGCCGCTGTCTTTACTGCTGCTGGCGCTGGTGTATGGGACGCTGTTCGGCATTATGTGCTATCTGCAGCACCGCCGTCCCCAGCCCGCCGGGCACTTACAGATCGGCGGCAGCGCCGCCCTGACGGCGGTCATGCTGGCGCTGACCGCCTTTGCGGTGAGCAATCTGGGATTTCTGCCCGGCAGCGAGATCAATATGAGCATCTTTTCCATCCGCACACTGGTGGATTTTTCCGGCGTGCTGATCTTATCTGTGCAGCACGAGCAGCTGCAGGAGAACGCTTTGCACAGCGAGCTTGCCGCCATGGACGAGGTACTGCACCGCCAGTACGAGCAGTACAAGCGCAGCAAGGAGGGCATCAACCTCATCAACCGGCGGTACCATGAGCTGAAAGTCCAGCTTGCCCGCATCCGGGAGGAGCAGGACCAGGCCAAGCAGAACGCCGCCATTGCCGCCATAGAGCAGAACATCCGCCAGTACGAGGCCGAGAACAAGACCGGCAACCCGGTGCTGGATACCCTGCTCACCGCCAAGACCATGGAATGCCAGCAGGAGAACATTACCATCACCAGTGTAGCGGACGGCAGGATGCTGGGCTTTCTCACGATCCGGGAGCTGTGCACCATCGTGGGCGTGGCGCTGGACAACGCCATTGCCGCCGTGCGCGCCGAGCCGGACCCCGAAAAGCGGCTCATCAAGGTGGCGGTGTACAGTCAGGGCGGTTTTGCCATGCTGCGGTTCGAGCATTATACAGAGGCCGCCCCGGCACTGGATGCGGACGGCCTGCCAAAGCAGAGGTCAGATTTGAAAAGCGTCCGCACCACTGCGCAGCAGCACGGCGGCAGCATGACGCTGCACTGGGAAAACAACTGGTGCACCCTGCGCATCCTGTTTCCACTACCCAAAAACGAATGATTTTTTACGGCAGGTATCCCCTGCCGTTTTTTTGTTGTCTGGCAGGGTGCACAAATACAATGTTGCAATATTTGTGTATGTGCACAATAAAATTTGAAACCTTATTGTAACTTTTGCAAATTGTGCAGCTAAAACGACAGATTGTGCGGAGAACGGTTCGTTCTGCAGTATATATGATAAAATGACATCAAGCAAAGGAGCGGACGCGCTCCGGAGAACAGCTATGAACCGGGTCGTGTACCCAAAAGAGAAGGAGTTAACAGTTATGGCACAGAAAAAGAAGGACAGTAAGATGATGGGCAAGATCATCAAAACTGCCGTTTCGGGTGTGTTGTGTGTCGCATTGGCGGGCGGTATAGTTGCGGCCAACGTGCTGATCCCGCCTAACGCCAGCAGTGTGCAGAGCATTTTGGGCCTGAAGAGCGGCGGCATCGACAACAGCAAGGCAAAGACCGAAGGCATTAATATGGAATACGGCAAGCCCGGCTTTGACACAGAGGATGCGCTGGTTGAGGATGAGATCGCCCTGAACAAGCAGATTGCAGCAGAGGGCATCGTCCTGCTGAAGAACGATGAAGGCAGAATGCCGTACAGCACGGATACCACCTTCAGCTTTGTCAGCCATTCTGCTGTCAGCTACATCGGCGGCAACAAAGTCGATATGAAAACGGCCTTTGAAGATGCCGGGTTCGGTGTCAACGAGGACCTCTGGAAATTCTATTCCGAAGGCAACGGCAAGGATTACGGTCTGGGCGTTGGTTCCGTTTCCTACGGTGATGACGAGGACTTTTCCATCAACGAATGCCCCTTGTCTGTTATGAAAGCAGAGCCGGGTCTGACCGATTCCATGAAGAATACGGTTCCTGTTTTTGTGTTCAGCCGTGTGGCGGGCGAAGGCCGTGATATGCCCCGCTCCATGTACAACCACACCGATGTGGAAGAGGACAAGACCAAGACTTATCTGGAGCCGGATTCTACGGAACTGGAGATCCTGCAGTATCTGAACGACAACTTTGACGATGTGGTGCTGCTGCTCAACTCCAGTGCAGCGGTCGATCTGAGCTGGGTGGAGGATTATCCCAGCATCCACACGGTCATCTCGGCTCCTGCCATGGGCGACTACGGCCTGTGCTCTCTGGCTGAGATCTTCTCCGGCAAGGTCAATCCTTCCGGCCGCACCGTGGATACCTATGAAGTGGATGCCATGAACAGCCCGGCGGCGCAGAACTTCGGCGACTTTGCCTACTACGATGAGAATGGCAACCTCACCAAGTACAACTACGTCAGCTACAAAGAGGGCATCTATGTTGGCTACCGCTACTACGAGACCCGTTACGAGGATAAAGTCCTCGGTCAGGGCAATGCGGGCGATTACAACTACGACGATGCTGTGATGTACCCCTTCGGCTACGGCCTGTCCTACACCACCTTTGACTGGTCGGATTACAACACCAGCTGGGATGGCGATACCTGCACCGTGACGGTCAAGGTCACCAACACCGGTTCTGTTGCAGGCAAGGACGTTGTGGAAGTCTACGCACAGAGCCCTTACACCGATTATGACAAGGCCAACAAGGTGGAAAAGGCTGCCGTTGAACTGGTCGGTTACGCCAAGACCTCGGAGCTGGCTCCCGGTGCAAGCGAGACCGTGACGGTCACCTTCGACCAGGAACAGCTGAAGTCCTACGACTACGTCAATGCCAAGACCTACATTCTGGACGCAGGTGATTACTATATCACTGCGGCTAAAAACGCACACGAAGCGGTCAACAACATCCTCTCTGCCAAGGGAAAGAGCGTGGCAGACGGTATGACCGCGGATGGCAACACTGCTTTTGTTGAAATCTACACCCCGGCAAACGGCACCGTGGATACCACGACCTACAAGCTTGACACCACGACCGGTGTGGAGATCACCAATCAGCTCGACCATGCAAACGGCGGGCTGCAGTATCTCTCCCGCAGTGACTGGACTGGCACCTGGCCGACCGTTGACGGCGAGGTCAGCGACCAGATCAGCACCTGGGGCAACCCCATCAATGGTACCGATGCCAGCGGCAAGGCTGCATCCTATACCTACCGCAAGACGATCAGCAAGGAGGACCTTGCAAAGCTGGATTCTTTTGATTCCCTGAACCCCACCGACTTCTCCACCCTGACCGATGAGATCGTTTACGGCAAGGACAACGGTCTGGGTCTGATCGATATGCGCGGTCTGGATTACGATGATGAAAAGTGGGACGCACTGCTCGACCAGCTGACCCCCAGCGATTATCAGACCCTGATCACGCAGTCCGGCTATGGCACGGCTGCCATCAAGTCGGTGGATAAGCCCTCCACGACCGACCGCGACACTGCCACCGGCCTGATCAACTACGGCTTTGATGCAAGCGGCAACCTCTACTTCAAGGGCAACATCACGCACTGCGGCGTGATCGTTCTGGCACAGACCTACAACGATGATCTGGCCACTCACTACGGCGAGAACATTGGCGACGAGTCCTACTATCTGGGCGTTGATGGTTGGTATGCACCTGCTGTCAATATGCACCGCACGGCATTCTCCGGCCGCAACAGCGAGTATTACTCCGAGGATCCGTTCATCGGCGGTCACATTGCTTCCCTCGAGTGTGAGGGTGTCGCCTCCCGCGGTATGTATGTCTTTGTCAAGCATTACGCCATCAACGATCAGGAGGACCACCGCGGCGACCGTGAAGGCCAGTACAGCATTGCGACCTTCCTGAACGAGCAGGCGGCCCGCGAGATCTACCTCAAGCCCTTTGAGATGTGCGTCAAGTCTGATAAGGTCGAGATGAACTATGCAAAGGACAACGGCGACGGCACTTACAGCAATGCCACCACCGAGATCCCGTCCGTCACCGGCATCATGACCTCCTTCAACCGCGTTGGCTATACCTGGGCCGGCGGCAACTACAACATGATCACCGGCCTGCTGCGCAACGAGTGGGGCTTCCACGGCTTTATCATCACCGACAACGCAAACACCGGTGTCTTTATGGACGCTGGCCAGATGATCCAGGCCGGTGCAGACGGCAAGCTGACGAACCTGCCCACCGGCGCACGGTACACCTTTAACAAGGATGACGTTGCAGATTACCACTACGGTCGTGAAGCAATCCATAACATCCTGTACACCATTGCAAACTCCAAGGCAATGAACGGCGGTATGCCGGGCAGCCGTTATCTGGCAAAGGTCGAGCCTTACCAGAAGGTCATCTACGCAGTGGATGGTGTCTGCGGCGGTCTGATCGCAGTTCTGGTCGTTCTGACGATCCTCCGCTTCCGTAAAAAGAAAGAGGACCTAAAAACCGTCTGATCAACACATAGGAACAGAAGGGGCGGCGGGCAAACGCCCGCCCCCTTTTTTTGATTGTCAGGAGAGACCCATGAAACACACAGATATCATCAAAACACTGGATCTGGAACAAAAATGCGCCCTGCTGAGCGGCGGCACGGTGTTCACCACCCGGGCGCTGCCGGGCAAGGGCATCCCGGCCATTACCCTGTCGGACGGCCCCAACGGCGTGCGCAAGCAGGCGGGCGCGGCTGACCATCTGGGCCTGAACCCCAGTGTGCCCGCCACCTGCTTCCCCACCTCGGCTACCGTGGCCAACAGCTGGGACCCGGAGCTTGGCGAGGCTGTGGGCGCAGCCATGGGCGAAGAGGCCGCGGCACAGGGCGTGTCGGTGCTGCTGGGCCCCGGCCTGAACATCAAGCGCAGCCCGCTGTGCGGCCGCAACTTCGAGTATTTCTCGGAGGACCCCTACCTTGCCGGTAAGATGGCGGCGGCCTACGTCCGCGGCATCCAGAAAAACGGCATTGCCGCCTGCCCCAAGCACTTTGCCGTGAACAGTCAGGAGCTGCGCCGCATGGCCTCGGATTCCATCGTGGACGAGCGCACCCTGCGGGAAATTTACCTGACCGGCTTCGAGATGGTGGTCAAGGAGGCGCAGCCCAAGACCATCATGTCCGCCTATAACCTTGTCAACGGCACCTACGCCAACGAGAACGCCCACCTGCTCATGGATATCCTGCGCAGGGACTGGGGCTTTGACGGCGCGGTGGTCACCGACTGGGGCGGCAGCAACGACCACGCCCTCGGCGTAAAGAACGGCTCTACGCTGGAAATGCCCGCCCCCGGCGGGGACGCCATCCGGGAGCTGATGAAGGCAGTGCAGACCGGCAAGATCACCGAAGCGGACGTGGACGCCCGGCTGGAGGAGCTGCTGGAACTGGTGTTCACCACCAAGGCGGCGGTGGACGCCGCACCCGGCAAGTTCGATGCCGACGCCCACCACGCACTGGCACGCCGGGCTGCTGCCCAGAGCATCGTGCTGCTGAAAAATGAAAACAGCCTGCTGCCCCTTGCAAAGGGGGAAAAGGTGGCGGTCATCGGCGACTTTGCCCAGACGCCCCGCTATCAGGGTGCAGGCTCCAGCGCCGTCAACTCCATCAAGGTGGATTCCTTCTTGGACTGCCTTGCCGAGAGCGGCCTGAACAGCGTCGGCTACGCCAAGGGCTTTGACCGGCAGGGCAAGCCCGATGAGGCGCTGCAGGCCGAGGCGGTGCTGCTGGCAAAGAACGCCAATGTGGTGCTGCTGTGCATGGGTCTGGACGAGATCAAGGAGAGCGAGGGCATCGACCGCGCCGACATGAAGCTGGCAGAAAATCAGCTGGAACTGCTGGCCGCTGTGGCGGCGGCAAACCCCAACGTGGTGGTGCTGCTGAGTGCGGGCTCCTCGCTGGAAAGCGCATGGGTCAAGGACTGCAAGGCGCTGGTCTACGGCTGTCTGGGCGGTCAGGCCGGTGCGGGCGCACTGGTCGAGGTGCTCACCGGCGCGCAGAACCCCTGCGGTAAGCTGGCTGAGACTTGGGCGCGCAGCTACGCCGACACCCCCGCAAAGGAGAATTTCGGCGGCGACGGCCCCACTGTGGAGTACCGCGAGGGTCTGTATGTGGGCTACCGCTACTACGACACCGCCGGTGTGCCCACCGCCTTCCCCTTCGGCTACGGCCTGAGCTACACCAGCTTTGCGTACAGTGACCTGAAAGCAGACGAAACCGGCATGACCCTGACTGTCACCAACACCGGCAGCTGTGCCGGTGCCGAGGTGGTGCAGCTGTATGTGGCAAAGCCGGATGCAAAGGTTTTCCGCCCCGTCAAGGAGCTGAAGGGCTTTACCAAGGTGCAGCTGGAAGCCGGAGAGAGCAAGACCGTCACCATCCCGCTGGACGATAAGGCGTTCCGCTACTGGAACGTCAAGACCGACCGCTGGGAGGTGGAGGGCGGCAGCTATCAGCTGCTGGTGGGCGCTTCCAGCGCCGATATCCGTCTGACTGCCGCCGTCACGGTGGCGGGCACCGGCGCACCCGACCCCTATGCGGGCAAAAATCTGGAGCATTACCGCACTGCGCAGGTGCAGAACGTGCCGGACGCGGAGTTTGAGGCGCTGCTGGGGCATGCCATCCCGGAGAACAAGGTGCACATCGACCGCAACATGACGCTGGGCGAGATGGGGCACGGACGCAGCCCCATCGGCTGGCTGGCGGCTGCCGTGCTGGGCACCCTGTTGCGCCGCAGCATCAAAAAGGGCAAGCCCGACCTGAACATCCTGTTCCAGTACAATATGCCTCTGCGGGCGCTGGCCAAAATGACCAACGGCGCCATCAGCATGGGTATGGTGGACGGCATCGTGATGGAGCTGCAGGGCTTTTGGATCATCGGTCTTGTGCGGGTGATCGTGGAGGCCGTGAAGAACCTCGTGCTGAACAGCCGCATGGAAGAGCGCTTGAAAAACAGCTGAAAGGAAGCAGGCTATGAATTTCTGGAATAACTTTGCGGCAAAGCACCCCGCCGCTGCCAAGTGGGTGCGCGAGGGCGGCTTGTTCGTCATCGTGTCCAACCTCATCACGGTGTTCAAGTACCTGCTGCTGCAGTTCCTGCCCAAGGCCTTTGCAAGCCTGCCGGTGGTGGATTTCGGCTGGCCGGGCATCGACATTACCCTGTTCGGCGAGACCTTCAAGTGGAACATCCTCGGCTACGATGCCGCCCACGGCGGTCTGCCCTACTTCTGCGCCTACATGATCGCCATGGTCATCGGCGAGTGCATCAACTTCCCCATCCAGCGCAATTTTGTGTTCCGCAGCAAGGGCAATCTGGCAAAACAGATCGGCTGGTATGTGCTGGCCTTCTGCATCATTACCTGCATCGTCAACTCCATCAACTGCATCTGGGTGGCAGTGGCAGGGCTGCTGGTACCGGACTTCATCTACAACATCGGCACCACCGTGCTCAACGGCGGCATCTCCATGGTCATCTTCTTCTTTGTGAATAAGATCATCTTCCCGGAGGGCGAAAAAGCCGCCAAATAATAAGCTATTCTCCTTCATTTTCTTCTCTTCATCATAAACCAGAAGGGCTGCTCCGTTCTCCGGGGCAGCCCTTTTGGTTTGAAGGAGAGAACTCTCTCAGTCATCTTATTTTTGTTTTTCTGCACAAAATGTTCTGCGGGCAGGGTTTTCCTCTTGACAAGCGGGCAAATGTTTCGTACTATATTTAGTAGTATGGAATCAAAGACGCTGTACGCAGGTTTCAGTGTGACCCTGTACCCGTTTCAGGCAAAGCGTGCCTGTTTGATATAAAATGGAACCGTAAAGAGAAAAGCCGTATGCTTTTGCCCGTGCCGCCGGTTTTGGGCGGTGCGTATGGTTTTGGTGTCACTTTTTGCATTGAAAGCTCTTTCTATATCATTGCCCGTGTCCTGCTGCGCAGCGTCTCCTGCTTTTAATTTTGCATTGAATTGAAACAAAGGAGAGTGAACGCAATGACCGCGATCGGAGTGATCGTGGCCTTGATCGTTGCTGTTGTCGGCGTGGCTGCGGGCTATTTTATTGGTTACAACAACCGTAAAAAGACTGCCGAAGCCCAGATCGGCAGCGCCGAGGCCGAGGCTACCCGGCTGGTGAACGAGGCGATCAAGACCGCCGACCAGAAGCGCAAGGAAGCGGTTCTGGAAGCAAAGGATGAGGCTTTCCGTCTGAAAGCCGAGGTCGATGCCCAGAAGGCAGAGGCCGACAAGGAGATCAAGCAGCGCCGTGCGGAGATCAGCCGTCAGGAGAACCGCATCGACCAGAAGGAGACAGCGCTGGACCGCAAGACCGAGGCGCTGGAAAAGAAGGAAGAAGAGCTGAAAAAGCGCGCTGCCGAGGCCGAGGAGCGTCTGGCAGAGATCGACGCTCTGCGCGCCAAGGAGATGGAGCGTCTGGAAACGCTGGCCGGTTTGAGCCAGGAGGACGCCCGCGAGGTGCTGCTGCATAAGGTGGACGAGGAGCTGACCCACGAAAAGGCCGTGCGCGTTGCCGCCTACGAGACCGACCTGAAGGAAAACTGCGATAACATCGCCCGCAACCTCATCGGGCAGGCCGTCAGCCGCTGCGCTGCCGACCATTGCAGCGAGACCACCGTCAGTGTGGTGCCGCTGCCCAGCGATGAAATGAAGGGCCGCATCATCGGCCGCGAGGGCCGCAACATCCGCGCACTGGAGACCGCTACCGGCGTGGATCTGATCATCGACGATACCCCGGAGGCCATTACCCTGTCCTCCTTCGACCAGACCCGCCGCGAGGTGGCCCGCATGACGCTGGAGCGCCTGATCGGCGATGGCCGTATCCACCCCGCCCGCATCGAGGAGACGGTGGAAAAGTGCCGCCACGATCTGGAACTGCAGATGAAGCGCGAGGGCGAGCGCGCGGTGATGGAGCTGGGCATCCACGGCCTGCACCCCGACCTGATCAAGCTGATCGGCCGACTGAAGTACCGCACCAGCTTTGGCCAGAACGCTTTGACCCACAGCATGGAAGTGGCTTGGGTGGCCGGTCTGCTGGCAGGCGAGATGGGCGTGAACGTTACCATGGCACGCCGCGCCGGTCTGCTGCATGATATCGGCAAGGCACTGGATCACGAGATCGAGGGCAGCCACGTCCAGATCGGCGTGGACATCTGCCGCAAGTACAAGGAGAACACCCAGATCATCCACGCCATTGAGGCACACCACGGCGACGTGGAGCCCAAGACCCCGCTGGCCTTCATCATTCAGGCTGCCGACGCCATCAGCGCCGCACGCCCGGGTGCCCGCCGCGAGAACGTGGAAAGCTACGTCAAGCGTCTGGAAAATCTGGAGGAGATCTCCTCCAGCTTCGAGGGCGTGGAGCAGGCCTTTGCCGTACAGGCAGGCCGCGAGGTGCGCATTCTGGTCAAGCCCGACGTCATCAGCGATGATCAGGTCATCCTGCTGGCACGCGCCATCGCCAAAAAGATCGAGGATACGCTGGATTACCCCGGCCAGATCAAGGTCAACGTCATCCGCGAGAGCCGCGCTGTGGAGTACGCAAAGTAAAGTCTTTTCTGCAGGCTGCCGTGTTTTTTGCACGGCAGCCTGTTTTTTTGCGCCAAAATGATTGCATTTCCTGTTAAAAAAAGGTATCATGGATGCAGAAGAAAGCAAAAAGAACTGCGTCCGTGCGGACGCAGACCCGCAACGACCCCGGAACGGAAAGGAGCATCGTTCTATGAAAAACTGGAAGAAATTACTGGCCTGCCTGCTGGTCGGCCTGATGGCACTGACCGTGTTCACCGCCTGCGATGCCAGCGTAGGCGCACCGATGAGCCCCAAGTCTTCAGATGCTAACAGCGCAAAGGCGTTGTGCGAACAGTTCGGTAAGACCTACGATAAGGACCTGAGCGAAAAGGCTTACAACATTGCAAACTGGGTCGCCAGCACCTCGGTGTCCTGCCAAACGAGCAAGGACAAACTTTATCGCTGGGCCCATGTAGACAATGTTGTAAAAACCTATCTGGAGAAGAAGAGCTACGCCACTGCGTTTGAAAACATGGGCATGGGCATTCTGGGCACTGATACCTTTACCCCGGGCTTTGACTGGAAGCCGGACGCCGACGACCCCTCGGACATTATCTTTGTCCTGCCGAAGGACGGCACTTATCCCGAAGCTATGACCAAGGCCGCAGAGGGCAAGACCAAGCTTGGCGTTGCCTATGTGGTAAAGGACGGCGTAAGCTACGCCGTGGTGCTGTTTGGGGAATAAACCCTCTCAGTCATCGCTGCGCGATGCCAGCTCCCCCGAAAGGGGGAGCTTTTTTGTATGGTGAGAAAGTTTCTTATTGCGTCTGAAACTTCAGCGCTGAAGGTCAGCAGGAAACCTTTCCGCAGCGCCGCGCTTTCACAGAAAGCGGCGCTGCAACTGCCGTTTTCCGTTACGACCCCACCTGTGAAAATGGAACACCGGAGCGTCCGCAGACGCTCCGGTGTTCCGAAATATAAAATAATCTTTCCGCTGAATATGGTCAGAGCGCCAGCGGAGACCATTTTAAATCGTCCCACGCAAAAAGCAGCCGCCGCACTTTCTCGTGCAGCGGCTGCTTTGTTTATATTAGGTTATCAGCCCTTCAGAAAAGCCGGCAGAGGCTTGCCCTCCTTGAGCCACTGGTGATACTCGGCGGTGGCGGCAAATTCCACGTCACCGGCAGAGTTCAGCGCAGTTTCCACCGAGTCCTGCACCACGCCGATGATGAAGCCCACGCCCACCATCTGCATGGCGATGTCGTTGGAGATACCGAACAGAGAGCAGGCCATGGGGATCAGCAGCAGGGAGCCGCCAGCCACGCCGGAAGCGCCGCAGGCGCCCAAAGCGCTCATGGCGCTCAGCACGATGGCGGCGGGCAAAGACACCTGAATGCCCAAGGTGTTAGCCGCTGCCAGCGTCATGATGGTAATGGTGATGGCGGCACCGTCCATGTTGATGGTAGCGCCCAACGGGATGGACACGGAGTACATATCCTTGTCCAGACCCAGCTTTTCACACAGGGACATATTCACAGGGATGTTGGCTGCAGAACTGCGGGTGAAGAAAGCGGTCAGGCCGGATTCCTTCAAGCAGCGGAATACCAGCGGGTACGGGTTGCGGCGCAGGTAAACGAACATGATAAAGGGGGAAACGATCAGCGCCATGAACAGCATGGTGCCCACCAGCAGCGCCAGCAGTTTGCCGTACTGGGTAAAGATGGCCAGACCGTTGCCGGAAACGTTGGTGTACACCAGCCCCATGATGCCGAAGGGGGCCAGATTGATGATCCAGCGCACGATCTGGGAAACGGCATCGGCGGTGTTTGCCAGAAAGACCTTGGTACTCTCTGCGCCGATCTTCTTCATGGCAATGCCGAACATGCAGGCCCAGAACAGGATGCCGATGTAGTTGCCGTTCATCAGGGCGCTGACGGGGTTGGCCACAAAGTTGGTCAGCAGGGTGCTCAGCACCTCACCCAAGCCCTGCGGGATCACATCGGACTGTGCCGCATCGGCCAGCACCACCTTGACCGGGAACATAAAGCTGGTGATGACCGCAATGGCTGCCGCCAGAAAGGTGGTGAGCATATACAGCCAGATCACGGTGCCGAAGCGGCGGTCCAGCTTGGACGAGCCCTGTGCCAGTGCGCTTGCCACAATGACGAACACCAGCACCGGGGCAATGCCCTTCAGCGCACCGACGAACAGGTTGCCCAGCTCGCCGACCCAACCCGCGCCCGGCGCAACAAGCGCCAGCACCGAACCGACTGCCAGGCCGATCAGGATGCGCAGGATCAGGCTGGTCTGGTTGTATTTTGCTACAACCGCTTTCAAGGTTTTCATATCGTAACACTCCTCTTACGCTGTACGTCTGTCACGTACATTTTCCTGTTCCTTACACGAGAACAGTTGTCATTATAGCATATACGGCAAAAAAGAGGAAGTGTTTTCAGGCATTTTGACGCCACAAATCACGTTTTTTGTAACCTTTTGCAAAACTGCCCTGAAAACTGTACTTGTATAAAATACAGTTTTGCGGTTTTGACGAGGAACAGAACCTTCTCAGGGAAGTACCCATTCGGTCTGCATCCCCGGCTCCCCTGCCATACCAAATTTACGTATAGTGCAATTTTTAGTTGCCAAACTATTGTCTTTTTCTGGAAAGTATTGTATACTCGTCTTGTTAAGCGCAAGTGCTACTTGCCAAAATATCAGAATATTTGAAAAGAAACACTTGCCAATACAGACGAGAAAGAGAGGACACCCCTATGAACGAGACCGTAACCAAGCGCTTTCTGCTTTACTTTCGCCTGATGCTGCTGGTCTGGATCCTGATCGCAAACGCCGTCATCCACCTTACCGGCATGGAGTACAGCTGGCTGATCTTCCTGAGCAACATCATGATGTTCACGCTGGAGGGCGATGTGAAGGATCGCCTTGTCACTGTGGAGCTGGGCGGCCTTGTGGGTCTGGTGCTCACCGTGGCGGCGCTGCTGTCCATTAGTGCCCTGACCCCTGTTCTGGGCGATTTCCTCGGCTTTATCCTGCCGCTGGCCGTGGTGCTGTTCATCCTCATCATCCTGCACCCCTACGCACCCAAGGTGCTGAACAACGTGGGCTTTGCCTACCTGACCGTGGCCTGCATTGATATCCCTGCCCTGACCGCCAATCTGCCGCAGTTCTTTATCACCTTCATCGTGGGCTCTGTGCTCTTTAACGGTGTCTGCGTGCTGCTGATGAAGCCCGCTAAGGCGCTGGCTGTGCGCAGCGTAGAGAAACAGAGCGCATAAAAAAGTATATTTCTGCCGCTATCTCTTGATTTTTTTGTTCCGGCGTGCTACAATCAGCGTAGTTTCATCCTGTCCAAAACATTGATGCGGACAAACTGAAGCCCCGCTTTTCATGCCGCAGAGAGGGCTGCCCCGGGTTTCCGGGTGCTGCAAGCAGCCTGCCATGACCCCGGCTTCTACCACCGCAGAGTGCAGAGGCGAACCTCTGCCGGGCGTGCCCGTTACAGCACTGCGAGGGGCGCGTTTCCCCGCCGGGGAGCGCGCAATTCGGGTGGAACCGTGGAACGCAGACATTTGATCGGCGCTTCATCCCGTGAGTTTTACGGGGTGAAGCGCTTTTTATTTTTGTTCAAAACCACATTGTCAAAGGAGAATCTGCTATGAAGATCATCTACAAGGACGGTCATGTGGACGAGTGCCCGCAGGATCAGGAGCTGCACGTTATCCGTCACACCGCTGCTCACGTTATGGCACAGGCCATCAAGCGCCTGTATCCGCAGGCTGATTTTGCCTTCGGCCCTGCCACCGAGAACGGCTTCTACTACGATGTCGATCTGGGCGACCAGAAGCTGAGCGACGAGGATCTGGCCAACATCGAAAAAGAGATGCGCAAGATCGTCAAGGAGAACCTGCCCATCAAGCCCTTCATCCTGCCCCGCGCCGAGGCCGTGAAGCTGATGGAAGAGCGCAAAGAGAACTACAAGATCGAGCACATGGCTGATCTGGCCGATGAGACCGAGTTCAGCTTCTTCCAGCAGGGCGAGTACGTGGATATGTGCATCGGACCCCACCTGACCTACACCAAGGCGCTGAAGGCGTTCAAGATCACCCAGCAGTCCGGCGCTTACTGGAAGAACGACAAAGAGAACAAGATGCTGACCCGCATCAACGGCGTGGCTTTCCACAATCAGGAGGAGCTGGACGCCTGGGAGAAGGAGCAGCAGGAGGCCCGTGAGCGCGACCACCGCAAGATCGGCAAGGAGATGGGCCTGTTCATGACCGATGAT